>Ga0116193_1002300_pt1 | contig 14631 bp, 12 predicted proteins | sample AD_UKC115_MetaG_FD_89892 | JGI IMG/M metagenome (GOLD analysis project Ga0116193, IMG submission 89892) | Active sludge microbial communities of municipal wastewater-treating anaerobic digesters from Hong Kong - AD_UKC115_MetaG | ecosystem: Engineered > Bioreactor > Anaerobic > Digestate... | reverse complement strand
CAAAATAAGCAAAATTACTTGTTAAAAACTTAACATTCTTGAAAAGTCTAAATTCAAATATTGGATCATTATTTTTAAGTTCATAAACACCAAATATTATAAGTAAAATTATACCTGCAATTGTAATTATCATTCCAGTTGTTTGATTTAGGAATGTGAAACCATACATAAACAATATTATTGCTATACTGTAAAGTATTGAACCTGTAATGTCGAATTTATCATCACGACCTGTAATCCATTCTTTATCAATTTTACTAACTAACCAAAGGTTTAAAATGATAAATGGTATTGATAAGTAAAATATACTTTGCCATCCAAGGTTATATGTTAATATTCCACCAATAACTGGTGCAAGACTGATTGCAACATAAATTACTGAAATATTTAAACCAATATATTTTCCACGTTTATCCTTAGGTGATGCAACAATAAGTAAAGCCATAGCACTAACATTTATTATTGCTGAGGCTAAACCTTGAATAACACGGAAGGTAAATAATGCTCCTGAGCTTGAGGCTAATGGTGTTCCTATAGCTCCTAAAAGGAAAATAACTAATGACAATAGGAATGTGTTTCTAAGACCATAACGGTCACATAATTTTCCAAATGGTATACTAAAAACAGCTATAGATAATAAGAATGCATTAGAAACCCAATTCTGCAATATATTGCTTAAATGGTATGTTGTGGCTATTTGTGGTAATGCTATTGGAACTACATTACTTACAAAAGCTACTAGAAAGTTTCCAAGTAAAACAGACAATAAAACATAAGTTTCTAGTGAAAATTTTTTATCTTTAAACATATAATTAATAATTATATTATTATTATATTATAAAATATTCGATAAAGATTAAACAAAATAAAAAAATAAAAAAAAGGTAAAAAATTAGAAGAAGATTAAACAGTTAAATCCTCTTCAGTATTATACTTATCCTTAGATTTCATACCTACAAGACTAGTAATTACAGCTATTACACAAAGAACCGCACTTATTGAAAATGCTAACTTATTACTATACAATAATAATCCATAATATTTAGGTATTATAGGAACACTACCCATTATAACAGCAAATATCACAGTTAACATTCCACTACTAAGTGTTTGACCTACAACACGCATAGTAGCTACTGCAGATGATGCAGATGGTGTTTGATTTCTAGGAACACTACTCATAACACTATTAGTATTTGGTGAGCTAAATAATCCATAACCTACCCCTTGTAAGAACATTGCAAATGCAATCACATATACAGGTGTAGTTTCTGTAAGGAATACTAAAATTATTACTGCTATTGTAACAAGACTCATACCTATTGCTGCTAATTTTTGAGGGTTAATTTTATCTGAGAGTTTTCCAGCATTTGGTGCAAGTATTGCCATCATTAATGGCATTATTATTAATATCATTCCTGCAGATTGAGAGTTCATTCCTAATATGTATTGTAAGTGGTAATTTATTCCAAATGTTAATACAAATGTTGCAAGATAACTTATTAATGCTGCAATGTTAGAAGATAAGAATTTATGATTTTTAAATAATCTCATTTCAAATACAGGATATTTTTGACGTAACTCAAATGTTACAAATCCTATTAATATTATAAATCCAACTATTGTGAGTATTGCTCCAATTAAAGTGTTTATTATTGTGAAACCATAAACAAATCCCATTATTCCTAAACTGTATAAGATTGATCCAGGAATATCGATTGGTTCGTTTTCGCCTGTTTTCCATTCTTCTGTTATTCTTGTTGGGATTATATAAAGTAAGATTATTAATAATGGTATTACTATGTAGAATATACTTCTCCATCCAAAGTTGTAGTTTAATATTCCCCCAATTACTGGTGCTAGTGATAGTCCTATGTATACTCCTGCTACAGTTAGTCCTATTCCTTTTCCACGTTTTTTTGGAGGTAGTGCTGATACTACAAGTGCTGTTCCACATACATTTAATAGTCCTCCACCAATTCCTTGTAGTGCTCTAAATCCTAGTATTGTTGCGGTGTTAAATGAAAATGCACATCCAATTGATCCTAGTAAGAATATTACTACTCCCACAATCAGGGATTTTTTTAGTCCGTATTTTCCTGCGAGTTTTCCTGCAGGTACACTTACTACTGCTATTACCATGAAGAATATTGTTGCTATCCAGTTTTGTTGGATGTTGCTCATTCCGAATTGTAATGCTATAGATGGTGATGCGATTACTGTTGCGTTAGATAAGAATGCTGTTAGAAATGATCCTAGTGCACATGCAAATATCACATATTTTTGCATTGATTTATTTGATTCCATTTTTCTTCTCCAATAATATTTTTATTTAAATGTTTTCTTACAAAACTGTTTTTATACAAAACATATTATTTAAAAAAAATTATAATAAAAAAAAATTTTATTACAATCTCATCATATGCTTATTCAGTTAAGTCAATAATATTTGCAGTAAAGTCCATGTTATCTGCAACTTCAATAAGAACTGCATGATTTTCTTCAAGAGGACCTGGATTTAAAACAATAGTATCACCAATCTCATCTTTAGCTATTGCTTCATGTATATGACCACAAAGATTTATGTCAGGTTTGAATTCTTCAATAATCTTACGTAAACTAATACTTCCCGCATGATTACCATCAGGCAACACATCAACCATAGTATCAAAAGGAGGAGCATGAGTAAGTAAAATCTTAAGAACATTAGCATCCTCATTAGCAACAAATTCATACTCAGCAAACAACTCTTTTAAAGCATCATACAAATCTGGATCTTGAAATTCCCCAGGAGTATCAAAAGGTGTTGGATTACTTCCACCAAAACCAAATAAAATAACATCATCATATGCAACAAGATTATTATGAATACAAATACTATCACTATCATTTATTGCATTACAAATCCCAGTAGGATCACAATTACCAGGAATACTAATCACATCAACACCAGTTGCTGCAACACTATTAATAAATTCAGGAACAAAATCCAAAGGTCCAAAATCAGTAATATCTCCACTAATAAGAACTAAATCAATATCATTATTTTCTAAATATTTTTCTAAATTGGGATTAGCTTTCCCATGAATATCGCTTATTGTTAAAATTTTCATTATTATCACATAAAATTTTTTTAAATATGATAATATTTGTATTCTAACTTAAATAAAAAAGTTTATATTTAAATTTTATAGAAAAAAAGTTTTATAATAAAAAAAAGTGTTTTTGTGAAATGATAAAAAAAATAAGTAAAATTCGTATTTTTTTATTCTTCAGAGAAGAATGGACCCATTTCACGAAGTCCTCGTTGAACATTCTCTTTATCTCCAAAGAGAATTATAGTCACATCATCTTCAAATTCAATTATGAGATTTTCATATTCAGCAATTTCCTGAATTCTTTCCACATCAATAGGTTTTTTAAGAGTTATTCTTCCTGATGAGAATCCTGGAGGTGTGTTTACAACAAAATGTGAGCCTAATTTAGGGATTTTACGTTCAACTTCTCCTTTACCTGCATTTTTAAGTGCAGTTTCCCATTTTTTAATATAATCTGGTCCTTCTTGATTACCTATATTTAGTAACATTTCTTGAATTGAAGTTAAACTCATTTCAGCATCCATGTATTCTTTCATCATTTCTGGAGCATTCATATCTCTTTTATAAAATCCAATTTGAGATCTGATGAAACTTAAGTCAGATGGAACTGATTTTGGAATTTCATGACCTTTCTTTTTTAAATCTGAAAGTAGGTCAACAAGTACTATCCAAGTATTTTCTATAGGTAATGTGCTCATATATGACCTTCTAATATTTTCATGGTTTCATAGTTGATTTTTGCATCTTCTTCTTTTAATTCATCTTTGATTTGTTCAATATTATTATACTCGTTTAAAAATAGAACATGATGAGTGGTTGTTCCAGTTATATCAAGTATTGCTATTTTGTCTTCAGGTTGAGGATCTTGACTTTCTATTGTTGCTTTGAATGTTACGTAAGGTATCATGTCTTCAGGTAAGTCTTTGTATCTGAATATTCCGTTTAAAGTTGCTATAAACATATTTTTAATACTCCATTTAATTTTTCTTGTATTTTTTTTTAATCTAGTTAAATATGATTTAATTTTTTTTTTGATTAAATTTTTCAATCAAATTTAATTAAGATTTTAATGTTAAATATATTTTATTATTTTACTTAAATACTTTTGTTAGCATAGTATAAAAATGTTTGTAAATACTAAAACTAAAAGTTTTTTTAAAAAAAAGAGGAAGATAAAAAAAATATCTTCCCCTAAATCTTTTTACTAAAAAAGAATTACACCAATAAATTAACACAAACTCAATTATTTACTTAATTAAAGGCAGAACATAATAACAAACTGCATTAACCTAAAGGGTAATTCAAAGAACTATAAAACTTATTCAGCTATTTGATTATCTGCTTCTGCAACAAGTTTCTTAAGTACAGGATCAGAATCAATAATTTGAGCATCTAAAGTTAATTCATCTGCACTTAAACCCATAGCTAAACCGTAAAGTTGAGCTAAATGGAAAACAGGAATATCGAAGTTAGTTCCGTATTTTTCATTTACTTCTTTTTGACCTACATCAAATTGTAAATGACAGAATGGGCAAACATCAATAATACAGTCAGCACCAGCAGCTTCCATGTTAGTAAGTTTTTCATAAGTGTAACTAGTTGTTACATCTTTATCACGGGATCTTAAACCTCCACCTGCACCACAGCACATCATTTTTGCTTCGTAAGGGATAGATTTAGCACCAGTAATTTCAACTAATTCATCAAGAATAGTTGGGTTTTCTGCACTTTCTTCAATACCTATTTCAGCAGTAGGTTTAAGGAAGTGACAACCGTAGTGTACAGCTACATTTAAGTTTAAGTTTTCAGTGAATAATTCTTGAAGTTTATCTAAACCAATATCATTGTATAAGAATTCAGCTAAATGTCTAATATTAGTTGTTCCTTGGAATTGTTTATCAGTAGTTTCAGCTAAAACACCATTAATTTCTTCTTTTTTATCAGCATTTGCTTTTAATAATCTGTTACAATCAGATAAAGATCCGAAACATCCATTACATTCAGTTAAGATTTCATCTCCCATACCTTCTGCAATAGCTATGTTACGTGCTGCAATACTAGCCCAAGTTTTTTCATCGAAAGAACCGAATACTCCAGGAGCAGGACAACATGATGCTCCTTCCATATCTTTAAGTTCTACGCCTAATTTATCAAATAATAATCTTGTTGATTTTTCTATACCAGGATAACGATTTTCCATGATACATCCTAAAAAATATGCTATTTCCATTTTATTATCTCCTAATTAATCCTCATAAATTTTATTCTTTTAATCCACCGGTAGCTTCGTCATAACCGATTAATGTATCAAATTCACATGCTTTACAAATGTCTTGAATTTCTTTTAATGCTTCAGGATGTGCATGAGTTGTAGGTGGTATTTCTGGAAGACCAATTCTCTTTCTCATTACTTTAGTTGCATCATTGATTGGTACTCCGTGACCAGTGTTCATTACGAATACTCCAGTCATTTTGTGTGCTTTTGCCATGTATCCTGCATGAGAAGCTTCACGACGTGCTTGTTTTACAACATCTACAATTTTTACTCCTCTAGGACATCTTTCTTGGCAAGTGTAACAGGTAGTACACATCCATAATGCGTCATCAGAGATAACTGCTTCTTTTAATCCAAGTAAACAGTTTCTTACTAATTTTCTTACTCTGTATGGAGTTCTTCTTCCTGATGGACATGTTCCTCCACATGTACCACATTGGAAACAAAGATCTACACTTTCAACACCTGCATCGATGAATTTTTGATGGAATTCTTCATCGAGTGCATCCATTCCATATACTTCGTTATCGTCTAATAAAGTCATTTTATCGCTCTTTTTATCTTTTTTAGTTTCTTCTTCAGAAGTTTCTTCTTTAGATTCCTCTTCAGGTTCTTCTTCCTCAGAAATTTCGTTATTTTCAATAACCTTTTTATCTAATTCTTCTTCTTCACTAATCACATCATCTATGATTTCATCTTCAGTAGGTTCTTCTTTTGGAGTTTCGGTAGCTTCTTCTTCATCAGGAATTTCTACTTCAACAACTTCAGGTTCGGGCTCAACTTCAATTTCAGGTTCTTCTTGAACTTCAACTTCTGGTTCAGGCTCTACTACTGGTTCTTCAACAACTTCAGGTTCAGGTTCAGGTTCTTCTTGAACTTTTTCTTCCTCTGCATGTTGTGGAATAATAACCTCTGGTTCTTTTATTGGTTCAGATGTAACTGTGGTTTCTTCAGAAGCAGATTTTCTGTATTTTTGAATCTTTTCAACCTTGTCTTCGGAAGATGTCTGTTTTTCTGGTTCCCTATTTGCACTTTCAGCTTGACTTTTGTCAATATCTGCTTGTGCTTCTTTTACCATCTTTTTTAATTTATCTAATACAGACATTTATAAACACACCTTGGATAATCACTGGCTTTTACCTCAAATCCTTAATTATTATTTAAGGAAAATGAGTATATAAAGATTACTAAAAAAATCAGAAGTGTAACCTTTTAGGTGACACTTTTTTAGGTACAACAAAAAAATAAACCTACACCCACAAAAACAAAAAACAAAACAAAACAAATATTCAAAACAATAAAAAAAATAAAAAATCTACTCATTAAACTCATAAGTAAAAGCATGAGAACCATTTACAGATCTAACACCAACATAATGAACATTTAAGATTTCTTCAACATCATCAATAGCATGTAAAATAACTTCAGAATTAGGCATATTTATTTTACCAGTTAAAGTAATTCTATTACCCTCTTCATCAAAATGATAATCAAAATCTTCCACTACAGGATAATTAATTGAAATATAATCCCTTAATTTCTTATCTAACTCATCATTTAACCTTTTTTCACTCATAAAAAAATAAAGCCCCCTAACTAAAATGGTTTCTCTATTATTATAAATAAACTCCAACATTATATAAAAAATTTTCTAAAAAAAAAGTGTTTAAGAATAACTTATAAAAAACACTTACAACAAAGAAAAATAACATGACAAAAAAATTTGAAATCAAAAAACATGATGGACCAGGAAGGTTAACAAAAAAACATAATCAACTTACACCTTATGCCATAGATTTAAACAATTATCAAGTAGCAAAGGACACACCAACAGCTTATAATGTGGAAAGAGAAATAGCTGAATATGGAGTTAGAAAAACACTTGAACAAGCAGAAAAAGAAAATGATGCTGAAATTGCAGTTATACATGGATCAAAGTATATTGATTTAAGATGCCAATGTGCTAAAAAATTAGAAGAATTAGGTTATGAAAGTTTAATAATTGCAAATTCTGATGATTTATTATTACACCCTGAAGATTTAATAGAATTAATTATAAAATTAAGAGAAACAATTCAAACCACCACTTATCTCATATTCCCATTTGCAGAACCATCATTCATACCATTACTCACTTATCTAGGTATTGATGCTTTTAATATTGAAACTGCTGATTATTATTCTACTTTAAATGTTTTAATGACTCCTACTAAAAATTATGATTTAGAAGTTTATAAAATCTATAATTTCACTCCTAATGGATTAAAAGAGTATAATAGAAACAGTATTAATCTAGTTTTAAGAGAAGTAAGAGAACATATGAAAAATAATTCACTTAGAAATCTTGTTGAAGAACGTGCTGTAACTAGTCCCCAAAATACTAGTGCTCTACGCATATTAGATAAAAGATATAGTGATTATTTGTTAAAATATACACAATTATATTAAAAACATATTTTAATAATTTTTTTTTAAAAAAAAGCTTTTTTTTATAGGAAATATGTTTAAGAGAAAAAGAATATGGAGGTGCCCTATTCTTTTTTCTCAAACATTGAAGATTTTATTGCCTTACACCTAAAGAAATATTAACCTGTGAACAAACAATAAAAGAAACACAAATTAATTAAGATTAATGTAAGGTTTTCAATAAATATTCTCTGATTCCTTCAATTTTTTTACCTATATGCTTATAATAAATGGTTTTCGTGTTTCAGTAACATAATTTTTCGCTTTAGAATATATTAAATAATTTTTAAGGGGCAAAAATTAATAATTCAATAAAAGGATTACTATTTTTTATTTTTTTTTGAAAAATTATGCACCATTATTATAAGCTAAACTCTAATTATATAAGTTATATTATATAAAGCTATTGGAATTCTAATTAAATTTTAATATAAAAAGCATAGAAACAAGTTTAATAAAAAACATGATACTCTTAGCCTATGAAAATTAGGATAAAAAAATACTAAAAAAACCACTTCATAAATCACAATCCACAGCATCAATAATATTTTGAAGCTGAATCTTCAATTCATCAACCTTCTCACAAATATCCACCTGCTCATTAAAAGGAGGCAAAGGCACTAAAAAATTCCTCAAAAATTCCAAAGAAACAAAAGGCTGAGCAACACCCACAGCATGCTCTTTAATCTGAATCTCAACATACCTTAAAATAGTATACAAATAACTTAAATCCATACCCTCAATATAAGGCTTCAAAACAGCAACATTCTTAATACAAAAATCAGTCCTATCCAAAACCATAACAGAATTACCAATATTACCTACAATACCAAACAAAATATCCCCCTCATCAATAGGAGTTTTACTATGAAGTCTCTGATAATCCTCTTCACTAATATACTTAACATCCCCCCAATCAATCTTCTCATCTCTTAAATTCTTACTAGTAATTACAGGATAACCTTCACCCACATAATTAAGACTCTCATGAGTACCCCCTACAACCTGAACAAGATTCTCCATACGAACCCACAACCAATTATCAGGAATATCAAAAGGAATAAAATCATCAATACAATACTCTTCCCCATCCTTATACTCAAAATAAGACTCATCAACCTTTTTTATATAAGAATAACTAGAATTATCATTATTACCCTCATAAAAATTAACCATATTAAAAGCAGAATCATCCCCCAAATTATGAGTACTAAGTTCACCAAATATAGCATCATGTAAAACAGAAGTCCTAAAATCTTTAGTAAACTCTTTTTCTATACTTAATAATTTACTTTCATACTTCCTAAATCTACGATAATAATAAGATAAACAATAAATCATATCCAAAATCTCAACCTGCTCTTCTAAAGGAGGTAAAGGAACAAGAATATTTTTTAAATTTTTCTGATTAATCTTAGGAACAACAGCACCAGTTAAAAGATTCAAACCCTCATAATCTAATGAATTTAAATAATGACAAACATAATCAGCAATATTTTCATCAACTTTTAAAACATGCACATGATTATTTGTTGAAAACTTACCATCAACAACAACACAAACAGTTTTATTAGTTTTAAGAACCCCACTATCTTCTACCATTAACAAATATTGACCATTAAAAACATAAGACTCAATCTTATCAATTTCACCACTAGATCCATAATAAGGATAAACTTTCTTTTGACCTTTTCTTTTCTTAACAGACAATGGTGTTCTTTTATTATTAAAATTTAAACTAATTGAACTTAAACGCACCCAACACCAATTATCAGGAACTTCAAATGGTAATTCTGCATCAATACACACAGATTCATTAACATTTATTATTTCATAAAAATGACCATTTCCCTTGTAAATATAAGAATCTAATTTCTCTTTTTTAATCAAACCCTCACTAACTAATTCACTTTTAAAATCTTTAAACTTTTTTAATATAGGGCGAACTGATTCATACTCAGAATTATGAGTTTTAGGACTTCCCTTAATATATTTAGCCAATGTTAAAATATTATCATCATTAATTTTCATAACTCAAATTATCCCCTTCAATTAATTTTACAATTCATAATAATGAGTATTAAGAATTCTCTCCATATTATCTAAAGCTTCATCAATTTCATTATTACAAATCTTACGATTAAAACGATAATCCTTAATCAATTCTGCAGGACTATTAATTGTTTTAAGAGAGCTTAAAATACAGTAATTCATTTTATAATCATCTTTACGAATCTCCCCAATACTAAACTTTTTAGCCTTAACATTACCATCTGAACGAATAATATCCCTTTTATCATTATACCATTCAATTACAGGCAATAAATGCTCAAACAATAAGGGTTTACGTTTAGTGAACCTATTATAACCCTTAGGCATATCCACCCGATAAAACCATGTTTCACGAGTAGGATGAGTATTCTCAAAGAATAATATATTAGTTTTAATATTAGAATAAGGAGCAAAAACACTAGGAGGTAAACGTATAATAGTATGAACATTAAACTCAGAAAACAATTTATGTTTAATATTCCACTTACGATTATCATTACTAAAAAGGAAACTATCAGATAATATTATAGCTCCACGACCTCCCTTCTTCATCCTATACATCATAAGAACAAGAAACATATCAGAAGTTGCATTACTACGCAAATTTTCTGGGAAATAATGCCCTACACCTTTATGCTCCCTACCACCATAAGGAGGATCCATTAAAATAACATCAAACTTATCCTCTTCATCATAACTAATTAATTCTTTATTAAAAGCATTACTCAAATATATTTCAGGACTACTAATATCATGTAAAAAAATAGTAGACACAGTTATCATATAAGCTAAAGGAGACTTATCTAAACCATAAATCAAATTATTAGGCTCACTATTTAAAAAAGTTTCATAATCTTTTGCATGAACTTGACGATATCTTAAGGAAGAAGATAAAAATCCCCCAGTACCACAAGCAAAATCTGCAACTACCTCATTTAACTGAGGATCTATCAATTCACATATTAAATTAGTTAAAGGAGGTGGAGTGTAAAATTGACCAGCACTACCTATTGATAATAAATTTTCTAATTTCTTCTCATAAGTATTACCTAAATCCACTTGATCAATATTAATAACTCCAATATGCTCTTCAAGACCATTAATAACCTCTCTCATCAAATAACCATCAATCATATGATTTTTAACACCAGTAAAAATAGTTTTATAAATTAATTTATCAGGTTCATCCTCATTTGCATCTAAATTCACCATACCTGGAATGAAAACATTATTAACATAATCTATTAACTCAGGACCAGTTAAAAGCTTCTCCCCCTCAGCAGGTATAGCCCAAGTAGACCATCGTAATTCTTTAGGCACAATAGATTCAAAACCCTCAATTGTAGATGCTAATTTCTGCTCTCTCAAACTAGATATCTTCAAAAAAACAAGAGAAACAAGCTCTTCAATCCTATGCATATCACTAGTTATACCGGGATCTGCAGCTATTAACCCATTTAATCTATTATATAATTTACTACTAATCATCTTACAACTGTTCCCCTTAAAATCTTTTGATAATTTTATTTTATATTTTAAGTATATAAAAAAATTGGTTATTTATAAACAATTATTAATTAATGAAAAAGAAGTATAAAAAAAGAAGAGGTGAAGATTAGAAAGTCTTCCCCTCATAAATTAAAAAAATTATTTAAATATGGTTTTCTTATGCACTATATGGGTTAGAAGAAGTATAAGCTACTCCATTAACATATAAAGTGTAAGTACCATAATTAATTGTTCCAAGATTAGTTAAACTAGTAACATGACTGTTTCCAGTTAAATTCCAAGTAGATCCTGAACTAATAGTAAGTTTAGTAGTTCCATAGGAACTTGATGGATTAATAGCACCATTATAGGTACTTGAAGTTAAAGTGTATACAAGTGAACTTTCAGTATCAATATAAATATTTCCAGTTAAACTCATATCTGAAACTTTAAATGTTAAATTACCACCATTAGAACCAACAGTTCCCCATTGATCTTGACCACTTACATTTAATAGAATATTACTACCATAATTTAAGGTACAATTATCTAAACTAATGACAGATGCAGTGTTAGTTACATGGAACATTGGACAAGTACTATAAACACTTGAATCAGATGCAATAGTTAATATGGAATTTGTTGCAGTTAACTTTGCAGTTCCACTTTCAGCATCTCCACTCATACTTTGATAAATGAAGAATCCTCCTAAATCAACATATGCATTATTACTTTGTCTGTTACCTAAACCATAAGCAGTTAAGTTACAACCAGTTAATGTAATACTATTTTTACCTTCAATACAACCTATTTGTGAAACATAAGATGTACCAGTACAATTAATAGCAGTTATAGTTCCTGTAGAGTAAATACATGGAGAACCATGACCACTAGCTTGTCCAACACCTGTGTTTAATACACAATTAGTTGCAGTTACAGTACCTTCACCACGATCAGTTGCAAGTGCAGCACAACTACCACCACGAGTGTTAATTGTAACATTATTTGCAATTATAGTTCCACCGAAAGTTGCATCTAAACCACGAGATTTATCTTTATAAGTGTTAATATTAACATTAGTTACATAAGCAGTAGCTCCAGAGTTTGAAGTAGCATTATTAGTTACAAATATTGCATTTGCACCAGTAGCATTAGTTACAATAGAAGTATCTGAAATATATAGTGTACTCTTTTGATTTACTAATACTGCGGCATTAGTTCCATAAAAATCAGAATTTTCTGAATTAGAACTTGAAACATCACCAGTTTTAGTAACAGTAGAATTACTTAATACAAGTGTTCCACCATTATATACCCAAACTGCATTTAAATCAGATGTACTTGTAGAGTATGAACCAGATGCTGATTCAGATACACCATTTACAACTAATCTACCACTAGTTTGATTACTAGTATTAGTAGTATTAGTAGTATTTGTTGGACTTGTACCATTACTTGTTACTGTAATTGTTGTTGATGCTGTGCTGCTTGAGTAGTTATCGTTTCCAGCATAACTTGCTGTTACAGTATAAGATCCTACACCTAAATTGATTTGTAGTAATGCATTTCCATCTGTATCAGTTGTAGCATAATACATTTTACTTGCACCACTACTAACACGAGTTAAATTCAGGTATACATGTTGACCTACTAGTAAGTTTCCATTAGAGTCTTTTAATGTTGCAGTGAAGTTTTCACCTGCACCATATACTTCAGTAAATGGTTGTACAATCATAACTGTTGAAGTAGTGTTAGTTGTTGCATTATAAACGATTATAGTGTTAAAACAACTACTTGATGTGTAATTTAATGTATCATTTCCAGCATAAGTTGATGTTGCTGTATAATATCCAGGTGCTAAATTGATTTGTAGAGAAGCTATACCTTCAGTATCAGTTGTAGCATAATATACTTTACTTGCACCACTACTAACACGAGTAAGGTTCATTGAAATATGTTGTCCCATTATTGTAGTACCATTAGTACTAATTAAGGTTACAGTGAAATTTTCACCAGCACCATAAGTTTCTGTAAAATTATTTCCAGTTAAAACAGTTGTTGCAGTAATGGTTCCATTAGGCATTGTACCATTAGGCATTGTACCGTTTGGTGTAGTACCATTAGGCATATCCGGAGGAGTACCATTAGGTGTAGTACCATTAGGCATATCCGGAGGAGTACCATTAGGTGTAGTACCATTTGGTATCTCTGGTGGTGTTGTACCATTGTCAGAACTACTATTATCAGATAAAACAGTTGCTGTATTTAAACTGCTTGATACTGCAGAATCTGATATTGTAGCGGAATCTATGGTTGCAGTTCCATTTGTATCTGCTGCAAATGCCATAGGGATAGCTAAAATAGCAACAAGGAAAACTAGAAATAATGATAGTATCATTATTTTTTTATTCATTTTAAAATCCTCACATTCTATATTTTTTTATATAAAAAGTTTTTTTCACAACATAAATTTAGAAATAAACGATTGAGGAAAAAAAATGTTTATTATTTTTTTGATTAAAGTATTTTATTTCTAAAAGTTCATTATTTTTTTTTATTATAAATCCCTTTAAGATTATTTTGTCCCGTAGATATAATAACTCCCATGTTTTATTTATAATTTTATGTTTTTGTTTTAATCATTTCGAACATTTTATTGGAATAAAAAAAGATTTAGGCACACCTAAACATTTATATAAGAATAAAAACATAAGCACAAAATAGAAAATTTAGGAACACCTAAATTTCTAAAAAAATAATTAAAAAAAAGAGGTGAAAAAACAAAATGCCCCAAAAAAGAAAAGGCCAAATAAAAAGATTAAATGAACTTCAAAAAGGCGAATATGGAAAAATAGTCTCATACAACAACCCAAATAACTATTCCAATGATGAATCTGGAAAATTAAATGAAGAAGCCCATAGAAATCTAAAAAGACATTTAATGAGCATGGGATTCGTGAAAGATGCCGAAATCAAATTCTTAAAAGTAGCACCACTTGGAGACCCAATAAAAGTAAAAGTAAAAGGCTACGATTTAGCCCTTAGAAAAGAAGAAGCTCAAAACATCAAAGTAGAAATAAAATAAATAAAAAGAATCAATATATCTTTAAAAAGAAAGCAAAAATTTAAAAGATAAAAAAAAAAAGAATTACCTTATTCAAAATTCTTAATTAAAAAAATAACTTAAAAAATAATTAAACTAATTTTTAATGTATAATGACCAGCACCTTAAAAAAAAAAAAATTAAATTTT
>Ga0116193_1002298_pt1 | contig 14641 bp, 12 predicted proteins | sample AD_UKC115_MetaG_FD_89892 | JGI IMG/M metagenome (GOLD analysis project Ga0116193, IMG submission 89892) | Active sludge microbial communities of municipal wastewater-treating anaerobic digesters from Hong Kong - AD_UKC115_MetaG | ecosystem: Engineered > Bioreactor > Anaerobic > Digestate... | reverse complement strand
TGAGGAAAGCGTCGAGCGGCTGAGCGTAATGCGTTCGGCCGTCAGCATGCAGCGCGCCGATGTGGCGGTGATTCTGATCGATGCTGTCGAAGGTCTGACGCAACAGGATGCCCATGTGGCGGGTCAAGCGCTGGAAGCCGGTTGCGCAGCAATCATTGGCGTCAATAAGTGGGATGCCGTTGAAAAGGATCACAAGACGGCTGATCATTGGATTCGCCGGTTGCGCGATGAATGGGGATTTCTAAGTTACGCGCCCATTATGTTCCTATCGGGTCTGACGGGCGAAAAAGTGAAGCGAATTTTCGAGCTGGTCGATCGTGTGCTGGTGGAATACCGCAAGCGAATCGAAACGGCCGAGTTGAACCGGTGGCTGGAAAGGGCTCTTGCGCGGCAGTCGCCGCCAATGCGCCGCGGACGGGCATTGAAAATTAAGTATATTACACAAACGAGCGCTTCGCCGCCGACGTTTGCCTTATTTGTGAATGATCCGGAACTGATGCATTTTGGGTATGAACGTTATTTAATCAATCAATTGCGCGAGGCGTATGGATTTGAGGGAACTCCCATTCGCATTCGGCCGAAACGCAAGGCAGCACCGCGCCAATAATCGCGCGGGATTTTTCCTCATATTAAGCTTATATTATGCTTCTATTAATTGCCGTTCTTATTGTGTCTTATTTAATTGGCGGAATTCCGTTCTCATTTATTGTGGCCAAGGCTTTGAAAGGCGTGGACCTGCGCCAAATCGGCAGCGGAAATGTTGGCGCCACCAATGCCTCGCGTTTGTTTCCAAAGCCATGGTCGCTTCTGGTTTTTTTGCTGTGCTTTTGCCTGGATGCCGCGAAAGGTTATATTTCCGCCTTTTTCCTGAGTCGCTATGTGGCGGATGGCATTCTGAGGAACTTTTCGGAGATCGACTGCATGATCTTCGTGGGATTGGCCGCCATCCTGGGGCATGTATTTACACCCTATCTGCGTTTTCGCGGCGGCAAAGGCGTGGCGACAAGTTTGGGCGTATTTTTAGCTGCCGCCCCGCTTCCCGTGCTGCTGACGGTTCTCATTGGCATTACTATTATTTTACTCACGCGCTATGTTTCCGTTGGTTCTATTATAATGGCTATTATTCTTCCAATTGCTGTTTACGTGCAGCATCCGCGCGAATGGGTTTTATTGGGAGTTACAATTCTAGTTGGACTTTTTATCATATTTAAGCATCGGACAAATATGCAACGCCTGATGCAGGGCAATGAGTCGAAGTTATTTGCAAAGAAAAGCACGGCGCAAACGTAAAGCGCGCACTCGGAGTATCATCATGAATGATCCAACTCAAGAACAGCAAACGGCGGCTGTCATTGGCTGCGGCACGTGGGGATTATCGCTGGCTTGCCTGCTGGCGAAAAAAGGAATTGTCACCTGCGCCTGGGATGCTTTTCCCGATTATATTCAGCATTTGCAACAAACCCGCTGGCACGACAAATTGCCGGATCTAAGCATTCCTTCGGATTTGAATATCACGAACGATTTGAAATGTGTGGCGGATGCAAAGTTTTTCGTTCTCGCTCCCGCTTCACACGGAATGCGCCCAGTCTGCGAGCTGATTAAGCAATTGGGCATTGATTTATCCATGCACTTGTTTGTGATTTGCACCAAAGGCATTGAAGAACACAGCATGAAGCCAATGGCCGAGGTTGTAACGGAAGTGCTGGGGGAGAGCATTGGGGATAAATTGGTCGTGCTCTCGGGACCAAGTCATGCCGAAGAAGTTTCGCGTGATCTTCCCACAACAGTTGTGGCGGCCTCAAAAAATGCTGAGGCTGCGGCGTCAACGCAATCACTGTTCATGTGTCCATTTTTTCGCGTTTATACACATGATGATGTGTTAGGCGTTGAATTAGGCGGTTCATTGAAGAATGTGATCGCCATTGCGGCCGGAATTTGCGATGGACTTGGCTTTGGCGATAATTCGCGCGCGGCTCTAATCACGCGCGGATTGGCGGAGATCACCCGCCTGGGTGTGGCGATGGGCGCGCGAGCAGACACATTCTCAGGCTTGGCTGGTATTGGCGACCTGATTGTGACGGCGGGAAGCCGCCACAGTCGCAATCATAATTTCGGACAAAAAATCGCGCAGGGTCTTACGATGCAGCAGGCGCAGCAGGAAATCGGAATGGTCGTCGAAGGAATTCGCACCTGCGTATCGGCTATGGAATTATCACAGAAATATAATATTGAATTACCCATCACGAGTGAAGTCTATGAAGTCTTATACAACAATAAGAGTCCGCAGCGCGCTGTCCGCGATCTGATGTTGCGCGATCCAAAACCGGAGGCGGAACGTCTTCGGAATAATTAGCAGCCTTTGTAGAACAACCAGAGTTTCGTTTATGGGCCTACTCTTTTCTTTTTTTCATTAGCCCCGGAATTCATTCCGGGGTACAGCGTATCTCTATCATTAAACCGGTTCAACGGTTTTGGGTTTGAGAGTTGATTACCTTATGGCGCGAACATTACAATTTATTTCTTCTATCGGTGCATTCATTGGAATAAGCACTGCAATCGCTGTAATTGCAGCATCTAAAAGCAAGCCAGCCCCTGCTGTTGTGCAACACGCGCTCCATCAGGAAATTACGACCAAACCAACTTCACAACCAACTCAGCCTGTGAAAGAAGAGTTTCGCCATATTTTCATAGGACATAACTACAAGGCAAGATTGCAGCCTGATGAAAAGGCGGATTCTTCGGAAGTTAAATTAAACAATGGCGATGAACTGCATCCCATACGGCAGGTAATTAATAGTCAAAATATTGAATGGATTGGATGGGATCAGGATGGCGCGCAGGTTTGGGTTCCTGATCCGCTGGTCACGCATGAAGCCTTTCGTAATTTGCAATCCGGGAACTTGCCGCTGGGGGAGGAACAAGTGGATCGATGGCGGGCTCTTTCGCTGGACTATGAACCTGATGACCTAACTGATCTTCCTGCTCCGCTGACCTACGATCCAGAGCACCGCACCTGCCGGATGCGCAAGGAAGCCGCCGAACAGGTGGTTTCATTGTTTGAGGATGCAAAAAAACAAGGCATTATATTAAAGGTCGTTTCAGCATTCCGTCCGGCGAATATTCAGCGCGACTTATATTTGCGCCGCATTTCACTCTCTGGTTATGCACAGGAAACGGTAGCAAAGCCGGGTCATAGCGAGCATCAATTAGGCACGGCGATGGATATCAATGGCGAAGACCCGAAAACCGTGGTGGAGCAATCTTTTGGCGCTACCAAAGAGGGCGAGTGGGTGAGAGAGAATTGCCAAAAATATGGATTTATTATTTCTTACACGGAAGAGAATAAAACGCAAACAGGTTACGCCGCGGAGCCTTGGCATCTGCGCTATATTGGCGCCGAGCGGATTCCCGCCTGGAAACCGCTCGGGCCGGTTGCGTTCTTTAAATAAGACTTACTTCACGCGCAAATAATTCAACGAGAGCGGCTCCAGGATTAGTTGTAAACTATCAGCAGTCGTCTGCATTTTCGAAGGGACGAATTTTGCCACAACCGCTTCATCCCTTATATATTGTCGGCCCTCAATCGCGGCGTTGGAAGCAATGCCATCAATAGCAACAACTTGCGATAGGTTGGACTTGTTTAATACGAACAGATCCATCTCCTCATTTGCGATCCCGCCCGCTGCAAGCACAACTACATTCTTATTTGAACTGCTTGTCTGCATGCGCTTCTTGCCGGCAGTGTTGCGGAACATGCGCATCAAATGCCATGGCGGATTGATCTGATGCGCCTTGGTATCCATCAGATTGCGAGTCAGCATCGGGCGGTCGGCGCCTTCGATCGGCTTTGTTTCCGTAGGCCAATATAATGGCCAGACGCAGGCGCTGAAGGCATTTTGCTCAATGAATAGCATCAGCATGTCGGCCATCACCATGGCCTGGTCAAATTGCGTAACTGCATCGCCATTGCGGCAGGGACTGATGTTCCATTCATGGAACCCGAGTTTCAGATGCTCATTACCCGTCTCGGCGCAAACTGCACGGAATTCCTTTACCTGGTCGCGCACCCAATCTAAGTCATCATCTAGCCAGTTTTGTTGATAAAAGGTGCCATGCTTTCCGTTGGAGTAATACCAATGGTGATCATAAATATCAAAATACTTGCCGCTTTCGCGTACCAGTTGCTTCACCTGATCCGAATCAAGCCGGTGAATATAATTGCAGATAAGTTTGATATTCGGATCAAATGCCTTCAATGCTTCTGAATACATTCGGACATATTGCGGGTATAACTCAGAAGGAACATGTTCCTCGGGCGGGCGATGCCCGACTTCATTGTCCAGTGTCATGTATTCAATATTATAATTTTTTCCCTTGCAGTATTTCAGCAAGGCAACGGCTTCATCAATCCCATCCTGCACCCGTCCGAATCGATGGCCGCTGACGAGATTGGCCCCCAACAGAACCGTTCCATTTATAATCCGGTTCCATTCCATGAACGAATCCAGATCCAGGTAATGCGCATAATCTTTTTTTAAATCTTCTTCCTTATACTTGGCCGCAACCTCTGGATCCCATTCATCCTGATTCACCGGATAATACGGCTTGCGCCAATGCCAAAACGAAGCAATATGGCCGCCGGGATAGCGCAGCGTAGTGGCGCCGACTTCCTTTAGTTTTTCGGCCATCCAGCCGTCTTCCCACCGGTCCTTGGTGTCATATGTATATAGAATATTATACCCGAAAAGCAGGGGACTAATTAATTGCGAGGTCGGGTTTCCGATGCTTACCTTGATGCTTTCGTTCATGATGGGCCTCGAGGAAGTAAGTTGATATCACTTTGCCTTCTTAACCAGCCGTCCTTCAATACAAACATCGGTTGCGAAATGTTTAATTTCCACCTGCTCAAGCGTCATGCCTTTGGACACTAGGTTAATATTTAAGTCTTCCAGCGGGCCGGCGGCCCGTTTGCCCCCGAAAATCAGCGGCGCCACAAAGGCAATCACGCGATCAACCAAGCCCAGCCGGAACAAGGACGTGTGAATTTGCCGCCCTCCCTCCACCAGGACTGAAGTGATTCCCATAGCATGCAATTGCGAAAACATATCTTCCAGGTTTACGATTCGCTGGCGTGATTCCGTAGAAATCACGGTATGCCCCGCCGCCTCCATTCGCTGCACCCGTTCCGCCGAGGCCACTTTTGAGGCGGCCAGGATGGTGGGCCCGCCCGCCCGACGCGAAAGGCAGCGCGACCCCAGCGGCGAGCGTAACACGGCATCAACAATGATGCGCGTAGGTTGGCGCCCCCGATAGCCTTTCAGTCTCACGGTCAGACGGGGGTTGTCCTGAATGACTGTGCCGACTCCGACCATAATTGCATCATGGCGGCTGCGCAGTTCATGAACATATTCGCGGCTGAGTTCGTTGGAAATCCAGTAGCTGGCCCCGGCATCGACGGAAGTTCGCCCATCCAGCGTCATCGCCCACTTGGCGGTGATAAATGGACGGCGCAGTTCGTGAAAGGTGAAAAATACTTCGTTCAGTTGGCGGGCTTCCTCTTCCAGCAGGCCCACATCGACTGCAATGCCAGCCTTGCGCAGTCGCTCAATTCCCTGCCCGCTGACCAGCGGGTTGGGATCTTTGACGGCGGCGATTACGCGTTTGATACCCGCGCGAATTAGTGCATCCGCGCAGGGAGGAGTGCGCCCGAAATGGCTGCAGGGTTCGAGCGTGACATAGATTGTGGCGCCGCGACAGTCGTTTTGGGCCGCGACCATGGCGGCGACCTCGGCGTGTGGCGCGCCGTATTGCAGGTGAGCACCTTCGCCTATGACGCGACCGCCTCGCGTGAGCACGGCCCCGACCATGGGGTTGGGAGAGGTCCTGCCAAAGCCCAGGCGCGCCAATTCTAAGGCGCGCCTCATATGGTCGATGTCTTGTTGTGTGAATTCCGCCACGAGTCGGGGAACCGCCGTCCGCTCAGAACTGCCCTTCTTAGGAGGCAGTCACGGAGAAGAATTCTTTGACAGCCGCCGCCACTTCTTCGATCTCGCGCTTTTTCAGCCCGGGGTGCACTGGCAGCGCCAGGATGCGCCCGGCCACGGCCTCGGCCACCGGGAAGGAGCCTTGACCGTAATCAAGATACTCAAAGCATGGCTGCAGGTGCAGCGGCAGGGGATAGTACACGCCCGTGCCAATACTCTTTTCCGCCAGATGCGCGGCCAATTGATCGCGCTGCTGGTGCTCGATGGCATACAAACTATACACGTGAGAGCGATCATCCACAAAGCGCGGGCGGCGCAGGGGCGCTCCATCTAACAAACGCTCATACAAACGGGCGTTCTCGATGCGATCATCGTTGGATTCATCCAAATCCTCGAGTTTGCGCATGAGAAGAATGGCTTGAATGCTGTCCAGCCGCGTATTGTAGCCGAATTCGTCATAGACCATCTCTTGCGAGCGGCCATGATCGCGCAGCCGGCGCAGGCGCTCGGCTGTCTCGTCGTTATCTGTCGTAACCATTCCGGCGTCGCCGGCGGCGCCCAAATTTCGCGTGGGATTGAAGCTGAAGCAGCCTGTGGTGCCATGCGTGCCCAATTTGCGGCCCATATAAGTGCCCCCCAGCGCCTGAGAGCAATCCTCGATCACTGGCAGGTTATTGGCTTGGGCAAACTGGTGAATCTGGTCAATGGCGCATGCCTGACCGAATTGGTGCGAAACGATGATCGCCCGGGTCTTGTCACTCAGCATTTCCTGCAGTTTCGTTGGATCCAAGCCATAGGAGTGGGGTTCGATGTCCACAAAAACAGGAGTAGCATAGACCTGCGCCACAACATCGGCCAGTGAAATAGGCCCGAACGCGGGCACCAGCACTTCATCGCCAGGCATAATATCCAGCGCGCGCAGTGACAAAAGCAGCGCATCGGTTCCGGAATTGACGCCAATGGCATGGCGCACGCCCAGATACTTGGCAAAATCCTTTTCCAGGTCCTTGACCGGCCGCCCGAGGATAAAATCGCCTTCCTCAAAGAGCTGACGAATACGAGGCATCACCTCATCGAGCAGTTCCAGGTTCTGTTGACGCGTGTCGAACAAAGGGATTCTCATTCGTTCATTCCTTCATTGGCCTTGGTTTGGGCTGAAACCGCGCGGGCGCCCAATGCGCGCACCGACCTTCGATCTCGGCCTTGCACGAGTTGAGGCTCGAAAATAGGCACGCCGGGGCGAGCCGTCAACTGATTATTGTCTATTAATGAGCAATCCGGGCTAATTCCTCGGCTCGCTGCGCCGCCGCCGCAGCGCAAGCCTTGACCGATTCGGCGAACCCGCGCTCCATTAACTGGTTCAGGCCGGCCTCGGTTGTGCCGCCCTTGGAGGTGACTTTGGCGCGCAAAATTGCGGGCGCATCGGGCGATTCCACCGCTAATTTGCCTGCGCCGAGAGCCGTTTGCAGCACCAAAGCCTTCGCGGTTTCTGTGGCCAAGCCCAAATCCGTGGCGGCATCGACCAATGCTTCAATCAGGTAAAAGAAATAGGCCGGTCCACTGCCGCTGATGGCCGTAACGGCATTAATTTGTGATTCTTCCACCGCCACGGCAATGCCGACCGAACGGAAAAGCGCCAGCGATAAATCCATATCCTCCGGGGTGGCGAATTGGCCTGGGGCCACACCTGATGCCCCCAGCCCCACCAGTGAAGGCGTGTTGGGCATAACGCGGATGACGCGCGGCTGACCGCCAATTTGCGCCTCAAGGCTGCTCGTGGGAACGCCTGCCAGAATAGAAACGAAAAGGTGTTTCGGGCCGGCCCATGGCGCCACATCGGGGAGGAGTTCCGGGGCATTCTGCGGCTTCACCGCCAGCACAATCACCTCGCAGTTTTGCATCACCTGGCGAACGGAGGTGGCGGCTTTGGCGCGGAGTGATTCACTCAGTTTTTGTGATTTTTCCTCAATCACATCGTAAAGATAGAGTTCCGCGGGTTGTGCCAAACCGGCCTTGATAAAGCCTGCCGCCAGCGCCGAAGCCATGTTGCCTGCGCCCAAAAATCCAATTCGACTCATTGTTGCACCTCGTTGATTCCTTTGAAGATAGCGCTTCCGACGCGCACCAGGGTGGCGCCTTCCTCAATAGCGACTTCATAGTCGCCGCTCATGCCCATCGAAAGATGGGCAAGTGTCTCTTTGGGGATTCCGCGCGCCAGCAACTGATCGCGCAATTGGCGCAGGCGGGCAAATGCCGGACGCGCGAGTTCTGGATCGTCAGTTAACGCCGCCATGGTCATCAGGCCCTGCATTTGAATATGGGGGAGGGATGCGGCTAGATCCAGTAGCGGCAGTGCTTCAGATGGCTCGCAGCCGGACTTTTGCTTCTCACCCGACATATTGACCTGCAGGAGGCAATGCACAGGTTCATCTTGTGCTGCCGCGTTGAGCGCTTTGATGAGGCGCGCGTTGTCCACCGAATGCACAAGTCTGAATTTACCAGGGATATGCTTTGCCTTGTTCGTCTGCAAATGCCCGATCAGGTGCCATTCGGCGGCGATCTGCTCGATTTTGGGCAGCGCCTCCTGTATGCGGTTTTCGCCCAGCACGGTTTGCCCACTGGTAATCAGTGCGCGTATGGCCTCAATCCCGCGAGTTTTAGTGACCGCCACAAGCTGAACGGAATCGGCATCGCGTCCACTGCGCCGGCAGGCCTCGGCTATGCGCCCCCGCACTTCTTCCAGGTTGTGCTGAATGGTTGCCTGAATATCCATGTCAAAAACATGGGGCGAGTTGGAGGCTAGATCAATCTGAAAAAAGTGTCACATTGCAGCGAGATTGCCTGCATCGTAAAACTTTAATCCTTACAGCTTGATAGCTGATTTCCAAAGCGACATTCTAAATCCTATCTTCTAAGCCCCAGGCTAAGATTTCACAAACAGAACAGAAATCCATAACTTGATCGGGCTAATGTAAGATTTGCGCAAATTGCGCTTTCGGTTCCAATCATATAATGAGGGAATTCATTATGCGCGGATGGATCGGGTTGTTCTTCAGCATGCTGTTTTCAACAACCATGGCGCAGGAGACGATGCCGACGCCGGCATCTTCCTCAAATCCTGCTTCTTCGCCCGCGAGTTCGCAAGCAAGCGTACAGCAGACGCGATTCGTTAAATATTGGGCTTGCGAATCCGAAGTCTCGCAGAAAACCACCCCGCCGATGACGCGCGAAGTGGCGTTGCAGCAGGCGCGCGACTTTGACCTGATCTCCTCGTATGCAAAGATTCATGGCCCATTCTCTAAGGAGATGCGGCAGGTCAACCCCGACCTGATCATTCTTCATTATTCCAATTCCGCTTTCAAAGGCAGCACCGGGCCAGGCAAGCAATTCCCCAAGGAATGGTTCTGCCAGACAAAAGATGGTTATTTCATGCGTTCGCACGGATTCGGCAATTGGCTAATGGATCCAACCAACGAGGGCTGGCGCGAATGGATCAGCAAGAATGTCAATGATGTCGTGACCGAAGGCGGATTCGACGGCGTCTTTTACGACATGATGGGCATCGCGCCGCTGCGTTCGAATTACTGCGGCCTCTTCGATGAAACTGGCAAAGAAGTCCAAAAACCGGGTGAAGGAAAGCTATCGCCCAATCCGATAAACCAGGCGACTGGAAAAATCTTCACCCATGAAGAGTGGATCAAGGCGAACAACGCGCTGGCGAATTATACGAAAGAAAAATATCCGCGGGTCATTATCGGCGGCAATGGTTTTGTCGGCGCAACGCCCTATTTCCATGATGAATATCCATTATGGCACCTGTGGGACAGCAGCGACTACATGTGCGCGGAGGCCTGGATGATTCACCCTCCGAACAAAGACCCGAACACGTATCCATCCTTCGACGTCTGGAAGGATAACGTTGATATGCTGATTGATGCAGGCCAACGCAATAAACACGTGCTGTGCTATACGAAAGTAAATACGCGAGGCACAAAAAAAGAGGATGTGGAAAAGGCGCACAAGCACGCGCTGGCTTCTTTTCTGTTAGGCACGGACGGCAATGCCTATTTCCTGTTCACGAATGGATTGAATGAGCATTACGCGAAGCACCGCTACTGGACACATGATCCCGGCACGCCCAAGGGCAAATATGCCGAAGTGGGGACAACCAAAGTCTTCATGAGAGAGTTCACAGGCGATCATGGCGAGAATAATGTCGTAGTGGTCAATCCAAATAACGAGGAGAGGACGTTCAATCTGGGGGAAGGGAACTACCGCAACCTGGACGATGAGGAAGTCTCAGGCGTGGTGAAGATGGCTGGAAACTCGGGTGATGTATTTTTAGGCAATCAGAAACAGTGATGAAGATGCAGGTTGGCAGCCTGCATCACAAAGAAAACTTGGCAATGTTATACGCTTGCAGGACTGATTTTACTTTAGTTATGGCATGCCCGTTGCTCCACTTGCGATGCAGGAGGTGTTACTATGGCAGATAGTATGGAACAAGGAAATCATTTGTCAAAAATGGGCAAATTCCTGGGCTGGTTTAGTCTGGGTTTGGGAGCCGCCGAAACAATTGCTCCGGGCGCGGTTTGCCGGATGGCGGGCTTGCCGCCGCGCGAAGGGCTGATGCGCACCTTTGGCTTGCGGGAGATCGCTTCTGGAGTGGGTGTATTTGGCTCGAATCCCTCCAAGGCATTCTGGGCGCGCGTGGCTGGCGATATGATGGATCTGGGCTGCCTGGCGAAGAGTTTTGGTTCGCCGTGGGCGCAAAAGGGCCGTCTGGCGCTGGCGACGGCCTCGGTTCTTGGTTGCACGGCCATGGATTATAAGTGCGCCAGGAATCCAAATGATTAAAGAAGGAAGTCCAACACGCGAAAAAGGCCGCTGGTTTGTCCAGCGGCCTTTTTCATAATACGCGGTTGCAAAGAGACCTAGTTAAAATGCAGCCAACTGCGGGCATTCGACAGAAGCTTAACAAGCGCCGAAACTTCATTGCTATTTGCGGAAGGAACGGAATTAGCATCCAGGGCCTTCACCACATAATAGCAGGTGACGTTATTCGGCGGAGTATCCTGATAGGTTGCGGCTGTAATGGCCGAAGCCGTTAAAGCTGTGTAAGGGCCGCCAGCCGTTGTGCCACGGAAAACCATATAGCCCGCTGCACCGGCAACCACGTCCCATGACAAATCCACTTTGCTGGCATTGGTGACGGCCTTAAGATTCTGCGGCGCGGCCGGCAAGTTGTTTACGATCACCGATTGATCGGATTCCGTGTAATCCTTAACCGCTGTGACGCAATAATAATAGGCTGTGCCGGCAAGGGCTGTAGTGTCGCTGTATGCCGATGCTGCGGCGCGCACATCATTCGTCATTGGAGTCATGAATGGGCCTGTCGGCGTTGTGGCGCGATAGACGTTATAACCCGTAGCGCCTGCAACATCAGCCCAGTCCAGGTTGATCGTTGTGGCACTGGGTTGGGTCAGCGTCAATCCGGTAGGCGTTGTCACCGGCAGGCTTCCAATGGTCAGAGCGCTAATGGCGCCATAGGATGTGGAAGCTGTTCCCACCGGGGCTTTAATAATAATACCCATTCCCTGGATATTGACCAGGTCAATTGGGGCTTCGGGAGTGGCCAGATAACTCAGCGTTGCTTCCTTGGGCGTAGGCCCGCCATTGCTGTCGCATTGATCCATATCGCGACCAGCGTCGCCAGTGGCGGCTGCCGAGCAATCCACCTGTGTCCAGGTCGTGGCGCCAGTGCCTGTCAAATTCCACGACACGCGCGATGTCGTATTCGAGGCAAGGCCCTTGGGCGCCGATTCAAACCAGCGTCCATTGCCATCGCGCAGAAGAATGGCCCATTGCAGGTCGGTTGTATCGCCATTCCACCACGACAAATCAATAATGGCTCTGGAGTTCGACTGGCTGCAATCGATCGTGGTGGAAGGATTGCTATAAACGTTGGTGTTTGTCGTTGCCTCTGTTATGGCCGAAGTATCGAAGCGCGTGTAAATTCTGGTTCCTGCCGTCACAGCCGCTGCTGGGCCGTTAATGCAAATGGCATTGCTCCAGCATCCGGTCAGCGGGGTGGCCGTATTGGGCTGAACGGCAATAGCCTTGGCCGGCGTGGCTTGGGCATTCCAGGCTCCCCAGATAAAACCAGAACCTGAATTGTCCACAGTGTTCATCATCTTGCGAACATTTTCTTTGGCCGTTCCGCCATTTCCAAACAGGACAATCCAGTTGTTGGGAGAGGCACTACCGTAGGCTTTATTGAACGGCTCAGTAACATACGTAGGATTTGCTGCAAATACAGAACCAGCACATAATAAAGACAAGACTGCAGAAATGAATCTTTTCATGGGATGCACCTTTCGACTTGAAGTGAATGTTACATCTACATCGAGACATCTACAGCAAAGATCGGAGTTGAGATCCTCCTTTCCAAATGAAATCGTGCTTCGAGGGTAAACAAACGTGATCAAATTGAATCATAGCAGAAATGAAATTGAATATGCAAGACAATTGGCTAGGCCACGTCCTTGAATTTTGAAGTTTGATAGCTGATGCTGGACAACCTCCCTGCCAATGCGTCATTGTATCCTTTATCTATTCTCGCGAAGGAAGATCATGTCACAAACTGGCGCTTTGCAAACGGCGGCATCGCCGGACTCTGAAGCATCGAAAATGTCAGCCATCAAGCGCGGGGGACGGCGTGGCATTGGCTACATGATGGCCATGGGCGCGATGGTGGCGGGCATCAATTCCGTCGAGACCATCTCCAACAACATGGTTCCCGCCACGGCCAAGCATTTCACCAGCGATGCCTTTCTGATTGCCTTCATCATTTCGCTCAATCGCTTGTTCGGCATTTTGGTTGAGCCATACGTTGCCTGGAAGAGCGATACGCTAGGCAAGCGCCGCCCATTCTTCATGATTGGCTTTCCCTTTACAATTCTGTCGCTGGTGCTGCTGGGTTGCATGCCAATCTTCTTTCAGGGCGATCAGCGCGGCACCTGGATTGCCATGGCGATGTTGCTGGTGCTCAATGTCTCGCTGCAGTTCTGGCAGGACGTGAACTGGGGCGGCAATGAATCGTTCTATGCCGACACGTTCGAGCATGAGCGCTTGGGACGCGCCGTGGCTGTGAAGAATGTGGTGAATTTTTTCGCGATGATTGCAATGACTCGCTACGCGCTGAAATGGGCCGAGAAAAGCGAGTTAATTCCCTATTTGTGTTCGGCGGGATTCATTTTTGTTTCGTTTCTGCTCGTTAAATTCGCACTCACCGAGGGAAAGTATGGTCCTGAACCCAGCCACAAGGAACGTTATAATGTCTTTAGGCATTTGCGTTTATTGTTAAATGCCGATTTATTTCGAGTGGCCATGGTCAGTTCCATTTGGCTGACTCTGCTGGCGACATACTCCATGTTCCTGTCGCTCTTTGCCACACGCGGGTTGCAGATGGGCTTTGGTGATTTCGGCAAGATTACCATGTGGGAACCCGTGTTAACGCTGGTGCTCAGTTTGCCCGTTGGCTATGCCGTGGATCGTTTTGGTCCCAAAGGCGTGCTTATCCTTGGTTTTCTGATTCATGCCGCCGCCTGTTTCTTCATGATTTATCTTGTGAATAGCGGCGCGACGCTTTTGATGGCGTTTCTGATTCGAGCCGTTGGCACCACCTTCATGGGCATGACGATGACGCCGCTGGTGTTCCAATATGCCTCGCGCCAGAACCGGGGCGAAATCTTCGGCATCGTGCAGTATTCCCGCGCCTTTTGGGCCTTCGTGTTCTCCCTGGTGATGGGCGTGGTGGTCAGTTCCTTTCCCAGCTATGAACCGGCGCCTTTCTTTGGTGACGATATCCGCAGCGTCAATAAATTTGCCGCCGAATTGAAAACATCGAATCAACCTCTGGCGGCCTATGTATTCAGCCGACTTTCTCCGGAAATGCAGAAAGATTTGCAGCGCAAATTAGGCTTTGAAGAGACCGGGAAAGTGGCTGAAAGATTGGCCAAGGAATTGAATCAAATCTGCAAGGGACCTTTGCTGTCCCAAGCGGCCTCTGTTCAGATGGCAAATTTATCGGAAAAATCGCAAACACTGCTGGCGCAGAGCAATTTGACGGAGCAACAGCGCTTTGTGCTGAACCGCTCTTTGTTGGCCGACTGCAATCCTCAGTTGAAGGATGCAATCAATTACAGGGTCAGCTATTGGGTGCCAGCCTTGCTGTCGATTGTCGGAATCTTCCTCACGTTGACCATGCGCAAAGGCAAATATGCGCGGACAATTGGCGATGAGAGCGCAATGGAGGCGTAATGCATTGATGAGTTAGAGTGCAGGCTTCAGTCTGTTCTTTTGCAGCCTAAAGGCTGGAGTCATACAAAAGAGAACTTCAGCAATAATGTAGCCGTAGGGTGGGTCGAAGACCCACCACACCTCGGCTAAAAAAGCTATTCGGCAGTTTTGGTGGGTCTTCGACCCACCCTACGGCCCAAGGCTATTGCATAATCTTACTTGGCAATTGTATCTTCGTAAGAGATGAAGCAGATAAGAAAAGCCGCCTCTTTTCAGAAGCGGCTTTTGTTTATTCATCTTCTTATTGCTAAGCTGATTGCTTACGCCATCTGCGGGGCACTCTCGCCGACTGCGGC
>Ga0116193_1002296_pt1 | contig 14656 bp, 14 predicted proteins | sample AD_UKC115_MetaG_FD_89892 | JGI IMG/M metagenome (GOLD analysis project Ga0116193, IMG submission 89892) | Active sludge microbial communities of municipal wastewater-treating anaerobic digesters from Hong Kong - AD_UKC115_MetaG | ecosystem: Engineered > Bioreactor > Anaerobic > Digestate... | reverse complement strand
TCCACCCGCCAGGTGCTGCCGTCCTCGAGCGGGACGTCGAGGTAACCGTTGATCGCGATCGGCTCGTCATACTGGCTGATCTGGTAGTTCTTCGGCATATCCGGGTAGAAGTAGTTCTTCCGGGCGAACCGGCACCAGTCGACGATCTCGCAGTTCAGCGCCAGGCCGATCCGGATCGCCGACTCCACCGCGGCGGCGTTGACCACCGGCAGCGCGCCCGGCATGCCGAGACAGACGGGGCACACCTGGGTGTTGGGTTCGGCGCCGAAGGTGGTGGCGCAGCCGCAGAACATCTTGGTGGCGGTGGACAACTCGACGTGCACCTCGAGCCCGAGGACGGGGTCGTAGGCGGCGATGACGTCGTCGTAGTCGAGCAGATCGGCCGTTGCAGCGGTCATGCCGCTCATCCTAGTGGGGGCGATTTCAGCCGAAGAACTCTGCGGCGTCGTCGTAACGCCACTGCGGAACCAGTTTGAGGTGCGCGACCGCATCGGCCAGCGGGACCCGCCCGATGGTCTCGCCGCGCAGGCTGACCATCATGCCGAACTCACCGGCGTGCGCGGCGTCGGCGGCGTTGACGCCGAACCGAGTGGCCAGCACCCGGTCGTAGGCCGTCGGGGTGCCGCCGCGCTGAACATGCCCCAGGACGGTCACCCGGACGTCCTTCTTGGTCCGCTGCTCCACCTCGAGGGCCAGCTGCTGCGCGACGCCGGTGAACCGTTCGTGACCGAATTCGTCGGTGCCGCCCTCACGTAGCTGCATGGAGCCCTCGGCGGGTTTGGCACCCTCGGCCACGACACAGATGAAACTCGAATTGCCATGCTGGAAGCGCCTTTTCACCAGCCGGCACACCTCTTCGACGTCGAAGGGCTGCTCGGGGATCAGGGTCATGTGCGCTCCGGCGGCCAGCCCGGAGTTCAGCGCGATCCAGCCCGCGTGCCGGCCCATGACCTCGACGAGCATCACCCGCTCGTGCGATTCGGCGGTGCTGTGCAGGCGGTCGATGGCCTCGGTGGCGATCATCACCGCGGTGTCGTGGCCGAACGTGACGTCGGTCTGGTCGATGTCGTTGTCGATCGTCTTGGGCACCCCGACGACCGGGACGCCCTCGTCGGAGAGCCACTTGCCCGCGGTCAGCGTGCCTTCCCCGCCGATCGGGATCAGGCAGTCGATGCCGTTGTCGTCCAGGTTCTGTTTGATCCGTTCGAGGCCGGCACGCAACGTGTCCGGGTTGACCCGCGCGGTGCCCAGCATCGTGCCGCCCTTGGCCAGCAACCGGTCGTTGCGGTCGTCGTTGACCAACTGCACGCGGCGGTTCTCCAGCAGTCCGCGCCAGCCGTCCTCGAACCCGACCACGGTCGAGCCGTACCGCATATCGCAGGTCCGAACCACGGCCCGGATGACGGCGTTGAGGCCCGGACAGTCGCCGCCGCCGGTGAGAACTCCGATCCGCATGGGGCCATCCAACCGCATCAGATCGCGGTGGGTAGCGGTCCTCGCGCAGTTTCGTAGGCCGCACCCACGCGGTAGACGCGGTCGTCGGCCAGGGCGGGCGCCATGATCTGCAGACCGACCGGCAGGTTGTCGTCCGGTGCGAGTCCCGACGGCACCGAGATCCCGCAGTGCCCGGCCAGGTTGAGCGGCAGGGTGCACAGGTCGAACAGGTACATCGCCAGCGGATCGTCGACCTTCTCCCCCAGCCGGAACGCGGTGGTCGGGGTGGCCGGGCTGACAAGGACATCCACGGACTCATAGGCCTTGTCCAGGTCGTCGGCGATCAGCGTGCGCACCTTCTGGGCCTGGTTGTAGTACGCGTCGTAATAGCCGGCCGACAGCGCATAGGTGCCGATCATGATGCGGCGCTTGACTTCTGGGCCGAATCCGGCGGCGCGGGTCAGCGCCATGACCTCCTCGGCGCTGTGCGTGCCGTCGTCGCCGACGCGAAGTCCGTAGCGCATGGCATCGAACCGCGCCAGGTTGCTCGACACCTCCGACGGCAGGATCAGGTAGTAGGCGGCCATCGAGTGGTCGATGTGCGGGCAGTCCACCTCGGTGACCGTCGCGCCGAGCGCGCGCAACTGCTCCACGGCGGCATTGAAAGATTCCAGTACACCGGGCTGATAGCCCTCGCCGCGGTGCAGCTGGGCCACCACACCGACCTTCACGCCGCGCAGGTCCCCGGCCGCACCGGCGCGCGCGGCCGCGACGACATCCGGGACGGGCACATCGACGGAGGTGGCGTCGCGGGGATCGTGGCCCGCAATGACCTCGTGCAGCAGCGCGGTGTCCAGCACGGTGCGCGCGCACGGACCACCCTGGTCCAGTGACGAGGCGCAGGCGACCAGCCCGTAGCGGCTCACCGTTCCGTAGGTCGGCTTGACGCCGACCGTGGCGGTCAGCGCGGCGGGCTGGCGGATCGAGCCGCCGGTGTCGGAGCCGATCGCCAGGGGCGCCTGGAACGCGGCCAGCGCGGCGGCACTGCCGCCGCCCGAGCCGCCCGGCACCCGCTCGGTGTCCCACGGATTGCGGGTCGGGCCGTATGCCGAGTTCTCGGTCGAGCTGCCCATGGCGAACTCGTCCATGTTCGTCTTGCCCAGGATGGGGATGCCGGCGCGGCGGATGCGCGCGGTCACCGTCGCGTCGTACGGCGAGGTCCAGCCCTCGAGGATCTTCGAGCCGCATGTGGTGGGCATGTCGGTGGCGGTGAAGACGTCCTTGAGCGCCAGTGGCACCCCCGCCAGCGCGGACGGCAGCTCGTCACCCGCGGCGACCTTGGCGTCGACAGCGGCGGCGGCCGCCAGCGCCTGGTCGGCGGACACGTGCAGGAACGCGTGATACTCGCCGTCGGTCGCCTCGATCTGGTCGAGACAGGCCCGGGTGACCTCGGTCGAGGACACCTCTCTGGCGGCGATCTTGGCGGCCAGCTCGGCAGCGGTGAACCGGACGAGCTCGGAAGCGGTGCTCACTGGTTCTCCCCCAGGATCTGCGGGACGGCGAAGCGGCCCTGTTCGGCGCGCGGCGCCTCGGCCAGCGCCTCGCCCTGCGTCAGGCCCGGGACCACAGTGTCGGGGCGGGTCACGTTGACCTGATCGAGCGGATTGTCGGTGGCCGTCACACCGGTGACGTCGACGGACTGGATTCGGCTGACGTGCTCCAGGATCGCGTCGAGCTGACCGGAGAAGCTGTCGAGCTCCTCGTCGGTCAGCGCCAGACGCGCCAGGCGGGCCAGATGGGCCACGTCGTCTCGGGAGATTTGCGACACGCGTAGGAGCCTAGCGAGTTGAGAATTCTCCTCGCCGAGCACTCAGTGACGTACACATTCGGGCCGCAAGTCCGTACGTGGATGTGCGCTCGCCACCGGCGTGGGCCGCCACTACCGGAAATGCCGACAGCTGGACCCTGTGCCAGAGTGTTGGCCGTGCCCTCGTATCTCTTGCGTGTCCAACTGGACGACCGGCCCGGCAGCCTCGGCTCCCTGGCCGTGGCGCTCGGTTCGGTGGGTGCCGACATCCTGTCCCTCGACGTCGTCGAGCGCGCCCCCGGATACGCGATCGACGACCTGGTGGTCGAGCTGCCGCCGGGAGCGATGCCCGACATGCTGATCACGGCGGCCGAGAACATCTCCGGCGTGTACGTCGACTCGATCCGGCCGCACACCGGTCTGCTCGAGGCGCACCGCGAACTCGAGCTCATCGACCATGTCGCCGGTGCTGCGGGCCGCGCCGCCAGGCTGCAGGTTCTGGTCGACGAGGCGCCAAGGGTACTGCGGGTCGGCTGGTGCACCGTGGTCGAGCTGACCGGGGCCGGGCTGCGGCGCGTCGCCGGCAGTTCGGGCGCACCCGAGACCCACGCCGAGACGGCCCCCTGGATGCCGATCGACCACGCCCAGGCACTCGACGGCACCGCCGAGTGGAATCCGCAAGTCTGGCGAGACATGGACACCACGCTGGCAGCCGCGCCGCTCGGCAATCCGCATACGGCCATGGTGCTCGGACGGCCCGGCGGCCCCGATTTCCGGCCGTCGGAAGTGGCCCGGCTGGGTTACCTGGCCGGGATCGTGGCCACGATCGTGCGCTGAACCTAGTACGCCCGGAGTAGCCTTGAAGAGCCAGAAATCCCCACAGACCCGGAGGTAAGCATGGTCGAGAAGGTACAGGTGCGGTGTTCGAGTTGCGGGGCGTACTTCACCGGCAACCACGGTGACTCGCAGTGCTCCAAGTGCGCCAGTAAGTAGAGCTACTGACACGCTGACATCCGCTGGAACGGACGACCGTTCCAGCGGATTCGGCTTTTACGGGGTGTTGTCGGCGCCGGGGCCGTCCTGCAGCAGGCGGGCGAAACCGTCCTCGTCGAGCACCGGCACTCCTAGCTCGATCGCCTTGTCGTACTTGGAGCCCGGTGCGTCGCCGGCCACCACGTAGTCGGTCTTCTTCGACACCGACCCGGCGGCCTTGCCCCCGCGGGTGATGATCGCCTCCTTGGCCCCGTCCCGGGAGAATCCCGTCAGCGAGCCCGTGACGACGATGGTCAGCCCCTCCAGAGTCCGCGCGACGGAAGCGTCGCGCTCGTCGGCCATCCGGACACCGGCCGCGCGCCACTTGTCGACGATCGCACGATGCCAGTCCACGGTGAACCACTCCGTGACCGCAGCCGCGATGGTGGGACCGACCCCCTCGACCGCCGCCAACTGGTCCTCGGACGCGGCTTCGATGGCGTCGAGGCTGCCGAACTCGGTGGCCAGCGCACGCGCAGCCGTCGGCCCAACGTGGCGGATGGACAACGCCACCAGCACCCGCCACAGCGGCTGCTCCTTGGCCTTGTCGAGGTTGGCCAGCAAGCGTTTTCCGTTCGCCGACAACTCGCCGGCCTTGGTGGTGAACAACTCCGTGCGCAGCAGGTCGTCGGCGCTCAGCGTGAACAGTTCGCCCTCGTCGGCGATCACGCCGGCCTGCAGCAGCGCGACGGCGGCCTCGTAGCCCAACCCCTCGATGTCGAAGGCGCCGCGGCCCGACATGTGGAACACCCGTTCCCGCAACTGCGCCGGACACGACCGCGAGTTCGGGCAGCGAATGTCGGCGTCGCCCTCCTTGGCCGGGGCCAGTGGGCTGCCGCACTCGGGACATGTTGTGGGCATGACGAATTCGCGTTCGGTTCCGTCGCGCAGATCGACCACGGGGCCGAGCACCTCGGGGATGACGTCGCCGGCCTTGCGGATCACCACGGTGTCGCCGATCAGGACGCCCTTGCGCTTGACCTCCGAGGCATTGTGCAGCGTCGCCAGCCCGACCGTCGAGCCGGCCACTTTCACCGGTTCCATGTAGGCGAAGGGCGTGACGCGCCCGGTGCGCCCGACATTCACGCGGATGTCGAGCAGCCGGGTCTGCGCCTCCTCCGGGGGGTACTTGTAGGCGATCGCCCAGCGCGGGGCGCGGGACGTTGCGCCCAGACGGCGCTGCAGCGGGAACTCGTCGACCTTGACCACCACACCGTCGATCTCGTGCGCGACGTCGTGCCGGTGCTCCCCCCAGTAGGCGATGCGCTCCTCGACCGCGGCGAGGCCCTGCACCCGCGCCGTGTGTTCGGACACCGGCAAGCCCCACGCCTTCAGTGCCAGGTAGGCGTCGTGCAGGCTGGCCGGGCCGAATCCCTCGGCGTGGCCCAGGCCGTGGCAGATCATGTGCAGGTTGCGCCGGGCCGTGATGGCGGGGTTCTTCTGTCGCAGCGAGCCCGCGGCGCTGTTGCGCGGGTTGGCGAACGGCGGCTTACCCTCCTCGACGAGGCTGGCGTTGAGCGCTTCGAAGTCGGCGATCCGGAAGAACACCTCGCCGCGCACTTCGAGCAGTGCGGGCACCGGGTATTCGTCGGTGCCGGTGAGCCGTTCCGGGATATCGGTGATGGTCCGGGCGTTGAGCGTGACGTCCTCGCCGGTGCGGCCGTCGCCGCGGGTGGCCGCCCGCTCCAGGCGGCCGTCGCGGTACACCAGTGCCAGCGCCACCCCGTCGATCTTGAGTTCGCACAGGAAGTGTTCGTCGGTACCGATCTCCGCGGCCACCCGGGCGGTCCAGGCCGCCAGCTCGTCGGCGTTGAAGACGTTGTCCAGGGACAACATCCGGTCCAGATGCTCGGCCGGCGCGAACTCGGTGGCGAACCCCGCCCCGCCCACCAACTGGGTCGGCGAGTCCGGGGTGCGCAGCTCGGGGTGCTCATCCTCGAGCGTCTGCAGCCGCCGCAGCATGCCGTCGAAGTCGGCGTCGGTGATGGTCGGGGCGTCGCGCACGTAGTAGCGGAACTGGTGGTCGCGGACCTCGTCGGCGAGCTCCTGCCACTGCCGTCGCAGGTCGGACTCCGCAGCTGGGGTTTCCGAGGCGGCCAGTTCTGAGCTCACTCTGGCAGGTTAGCGAAGCGGTCCGACTAACCTGGACCCATGCCGCATCCGATCATGTTCGGAGACGACGACATGGGCCTCGCGGAGCTGCGCCGGATCGCCCTGGCGCTGCCCGAGGCCGTCGAGAAGATCTCCCACGGTCGCCCGACCTTCAGCGCCCCGAAGATGTTCGCCGTCTACGGCGGATCGTCCAAGGTCGGGCAGGCCAATGGTGAGATGGTGCGCTATCCGTATTCGGTCCTGTTGAAGATCGACGAGTCCGAACGGCGCGCGCTGGAACAGGATCGGCGGTTCTTCTTTCCGATGTATCTGGGTCCGTTCGGCTGGCTGGGTCTGAACTTCGAAGCAGCACAAGTGAATTGGGACGAGGTGGGCGAGCTCGTCGATGCCTCGTATCGGCTGCAGGCGCCCAAGCGGCTGATCAGGGAGCTGGATTCCCGCTAGAGCGCTTCCGGATCCTGGGCGAAGCCGTCGGCCGTCTTCTGGCACAGCCCGATGGCCGTCTTCGCCCAGGCTGCGGCGGCACCGGCCAGTCCGCAGGCGGGCGTGACGCCGACGCGGTCGCGCAACACCGCGCGAGCAAAGCCGAGCCGATCGGTGACCGCCGCCGCGGCCCTGGCCACCTCCTCGACGGCGGGTGGTTTGACCGGCGCCGTCGTGGGCACCACCCCGAGCAGCACCGTGCGGCCCGACTCCACGAACTCGCCGATGCCGTCCAGATCTGTCGGCGCCAGCACCGATACGTCGACCGAGACCGCCTGGATACTGCTGCGCTGCAACACCTTCCACGGCAGATCGGTGGCGCAGCAGTGCACGACGGCCGGCCCGGCGCCGGCGCAGCGGTCCAGCAGTTCGATCGCGACGCTCTCGTCCACCGGATGCACGGGGGTCATGCTGGTGACGCCGGTGAGCCGGCCGGCCAGCGCGACCGGCAGTGACGGTTCGTCGTATTGCACGACGACGGCGGACCCGAGCCGGCGGGCCACCTCCGCGGCGTGCAGCGTCATCCCCTCGGTCAGCGAGTCGGTCAGGTCGCGCAGCGCGCCGGCGTCGGTGATGGCCCGGTGACCGTTGCCGAGCTCGAGCTGCGCGGCCAGCGTCACCGGACCCGGCGCCTGCACCTTGACCACCCGGTCGGACGAGCCGGGTCCGGCGGTCTCCCAGGCCTCTTCGAGCGCGTCGATGTCCTCGCGCAGCAGACTGGCCGCCCGTCGCGACACCGCCCCCGGCCGGGCGGCGATGCGGTAGCCACGCGGCACGGTGTCGACGGCGATGTCGACCAGCAGGGCGCCGGCCCGGCCGATCATGTCCGCGCCCACGCCGCGGCCGGGCAGCTCCACCAGGTGCGGCATCCGGTGCAGTTCTCCGATGACGATCTCGGCGGCCTCGCGGGCCGACGTGCCGGGCCAGGAGCCGATACCGGTGGCACCGGCGAATGTACTCATGGGTGAACCGTATTGGATGTCATGCTCGTATCCACGGGGGCATGACGACATCGAACCTTCGACCTGGAGCGCGACAATGACAACCTCGACGAGCTATCGGCTCCTGCAGATCGCCCTCGCCGTGTTCGGCACGGTGATGATCCTGCTGTATCCGCTGGCCGTGGTGTGGCCGTCGGGGTGGGCCTGGCACCATGGATCGCCTTATCAATCCGACTATTTCATGATGATCGTCGGCCTCTATGTGACGCTCGGACTCTTCCTGTGGAACGCGGCGCGACAACCGGAGGCGCACATCAGCCTGATCTGGTTCGCCGCGGTTTCGAGCGCGGTGCACGCCGTGGTCATGGCGGTGGAATCGTTCCACGGTGCGCACCACATGGGACACCTCTGGGGCGACGTGCCGGCACTGCTCATCGCGGCCGTGGTGCTACCAGCGCTGATGTGGTCGTCCGGCGTCGCGCGCGGTGTCACACCCGCAGCACGGTAGGTCCCAGCACCTCGTACCGGCGGGCGTCGGCAGCGGGCAACTCGGTGCCGGTGACGATCGCCTCGAAATCGGACACCTGCGCGAACCGGCAGAAGCTCGCCTCCCCGAACTTGGAGTGGGCGGCCGCCAGAATCGGACGCCGCGCCACCCGGACCGCCGTGGCCTTGACGGCCGCGACGGCGGGATCGGGTGTGGTGAGCCCGTGTTCGAGCGAGATCCCGTTGGTGCCCAGGAAAGCGACGTCGATCACCAGGCCGGCGAGCATGTCCACCGCCCAGTGGTCCACGGTGGCCAGCGTGCGGCCGCGCATTCGCCCGCCGAGCAGCAGGACGGTGACCGACGTGCTGTGCGCCAGCGCCTCGGCGACCAGCAGCGACGAGGTCACCACGGTCAGCTCCCGTTCGGCGATCCGTTCGGCGATCAGCCGCGGTGTGAATCCCTCGTCCAGGTAGACCGTCTCGGCGCCGTGCAGCAGATCCGTTGCCGCCGAGGCGATCCGGTGCTTCTGCGCCAGGTCGACCTGACTGCGGTATTCGACACCGGACTCGAACGCCGCGGTCTCCAACGGCACCGCTCCGCCGTGGACCCGCTTGAGCAGCCGCCGGCCCGCCAGCGCCTTCAGGTCGCGACGGATGGTCTCGCTGGCGACGTCGAGTTCGTCGGCCAGCGCGTTGACCTCCACCCGGCCCCGGGTGCGGGCGAACTCGACGATCCGGTTCTGCCGGGTGTCTGAATCCACTTGCGTCACACTACTTGTCGCTACTTGTCGGAGACGACGAGGATCTCCTTGATCTCTTCCGGAGTCCGGGCGGCCCGCAGCCGCGCGACCTCGTCGGGCTTGATGAACACCTGGGCGATCTGGTTCAGCAGCGCCAGGTGGTCATTGCCGGCACCGGCGATCCCGACGACGAACTCGGCGGGCTTGCCGTTCCAGTCGATCGGCGCGGGGAACCGGACGAACGAGATGCCGGTGCGCCGGATCGACCCCTTGGCCTCGTTGGTGCCGTGCGGGATCGCCAGGCCGTTGCCCATGTACGTCGACACCGAGCGCTCCCGGTCGTGCATGGCGTCGACGTAGGTCGGGTCGACCGCACCGGCGGCGACCAGCAGCGCACCGGCCTCGGCGATGGCCTCGTCGCGGGTGGTGGCCGTCCCGGTCAGCCGGATCGAATCCAGGGCCAGCACGTCGCCGGCCGGCGCGGCCTCGTCCTCCACCGCGGCCGACGCCTCCGCACCCGCGTTGGTGCGGCCCAACAGTTCGACGACCTCGTCGTAGCGCGGGCTGTTCATGAAGTCGTCGACCGACACGTGCGTCGCCGACGGGGTCCGCTGCTGGGCCCGCGCGGTCAGGTCCCGGTGGGTGACGACGAGGTCGTAACTGTCGGTGAGGTTGGCGATCGACTGGTTGGTGACCTTGACGTCGCCGAAGCCGGCCTGCTGGATCTTCTTGCGCAGCACCGACGCCCCCATCGCCGAGGAACCCATTCCGGCGTCGCACGCGAACACGATATTTTTCACCGGACCGTGCTGGGCGCCCACCAGGGCCGAGGCGACGCTGGACTTCTTGCCCTTGAGCGCTTCCATGTCGGCGGTGGCCGCGTGCAGGTCGCCGTCGTCGTCGGCCCGGTCGGTCTTCAGCAGCAGGGAGGCCACCAGGAACGACACCCCGGCAGCGCCGAGCACCGACAGGGTGACACCCAGGAAGCTGCCGGACGCGGTCTGTGCGTAGACGGCGATGATCGATCCGGGGGCGGCCGGCGCGCGCAATCCCGACCCGAACAGCACGTTGATGAAGACGCCGGTCATGCCGCCGAGGATGGTGTCCGCGATCAGCTTCAGCTTCATCAGCACGTAGGGGAAGTAGATCTCGTGGATGCCGCCGAAGAACTGGATGATCGCCGCGCCGGGCGCCGAGGCCCGGGCGATGCCCTTCCCGAAAACCATGTACGCCAACAACAATCCGAGGCCCGGCCCCGGGTTGGCCTCGAGCAGGAACAGGATCGATTTACCGGTCTCGAGCGCCTGCGTGGTGCCCAGCGGTGTCAGCACACCGTGGTTGATGGCGTTGTTGAGGAACAGCACCTTGGCCGGCTCGATGAACAGCGAGGTCAGCGGCAGCAGGTCGTGGTCCACCAGGAAGTCGACGGCATTGCCGGCGGCGTGGGTGAAGCCCGACACGATCGGCCCGATCCCGAAGAACCCGAACACCGCGAGGATCAGCCCGAGGATGCCGGCCGAGAAGTTGTCCACCAGCATTTCGAAGCCGGGCCGGATCTTGCCGTCCCACACCGCGTCCAGTTTCTTCATCAGCCAGCCGCCGAGCGGGCCCATGATCATCGCGCCCATGAACATCGGCACATCGGCGCCGGCGACCACACCCATGGTGGCGATCGCGCCGACGACCGCGCCGCGGGTGTCGTAGACCATCTTGCCGCCGGTGTAACCGATGAGGATCGGCAGCAGGTAGGTGATCATCGGGCCGACGATGCCGCCGCTCTCGAACGAGCCCCACCCGCCGATCTTGGCGACCCAGCCGTCGGGGTCCTGCAGTCCGTGGAACAGGCCCGGCAGCCAGCCGGTCTTGATGAACAGGGCGGTGATCAGGCCCCAGGCGATGAACGCACCGATGTTGGGCATGACCATGTTCGACAACGCCGTGCCCAGCTTCTGGACCCGCACCCGGGCGCCGACCCGGGGCTCTTGCACAACTGCGACCTCGGACAACTCGATCAACCTCCGTACTAGTCCATCCCGAACCCGGGCGACGACCGGTGATGCCGGTCACATGTGGACAAGTACAACCCATAAACGGGCATCAGCGCAAGCATTCGGGCAAAAATGGGCAGTCCATTTGGTGGATTTATGCCCGATTCGCCGTTAGAGTGCTGGGCAACACACCGGGACATACGAGAGGATCCGCAATGAAGGCCCTGCGCTTCTACGCACCGGAGGACGTCCGCCTCGAGGACGTTCCCGAACCGACCTGTGCTCCCGACGAGGTCAAGATGCGCGTCCGGAACTGCTCGACCTGTGGCACCGACGTCAAGATCTTCTACAACGGCCATCAGAACCTCAGCCCCCCGCGAACCATCGGCCATGAGATCGCCGGCGAGATCGTCGAGGTGGGCGCCGACGTCAACACCACCTACGGCAGCGACTGGAAGGCCGGCGACCGCGTCCAGGTGATCGCCGCGGTGCCCTGCGGGGACTGCTACGAATGCCGTAAGGGCTGGATGGCGGTGTGCCAGAACCAGACCTCGATGGGCTACCAATACGACGGCGGCTTCGCCGAGTACATGATCGTGCCCCGACAGGTTCTCAAAGTCGATGGGCTGAACCGCATTCCGGACAATGTCGGGTTCGACGAGGCGTCGGCGGCCGAACCGTTCGCGTGCGCCATCAACGCCCAGGAGTTGCTCGGCATCGAGGAGGGCGACACCGTGGTGGTGTTCGGCGCCGGCCCGATCGGCTGCATGCACATCCGGATCGCGCGCGGCGTGCACAAGTGCGGCCCGGTCTATCTCGTCGACGTCAACGCCGAACGGCTGCAGATGTCGGCCGACGCGGTGTCCCCCGACGAGATCATCGACGGATCCCAGGTCGATGTGGTGGAGCGGGTCATGGAGCTCACCGGCGGCCGCGGCGCCGACGTCGTGATCACCGCGACGGCCGCCAATGTTGCTCAGGAGCAGGCGATTTCGATGGCCGCGCGCAATGGCCGCATCTCGTTCTTCGGCGGCCTGCCCAAGACCGACCCCACCATCACGTGCGACTCGAACCTGGTGCACTACCGGCAGTTGCACATCCACGGCGCCAACGGTTCGGCGCCCGAGCACAACAAGCGTGCGCTGCAGTACATCTCGACCGGCCAGGTTCCGGTCAAGGATCTGATCACGCGGCACATCCCGCTGACCGACGTGCTCGACGCCTTCACGATCGTCAAGAAGGGTGAGGCCATCAAGGTCACCGTGGAGCCGTAGGTCCCCACCCGCGCCGAGAGTGATGTTGTTGTACACATCGGCCGAGTGACCCGGTCAAGAGTGTGACTCTCGGTGCCCCTCGCCGTCAGGCGATGGTGGCGCTGGCCAGCACCTCGTCACCGGCCCCGGCGTCGGGGCGGTAGAGCACCAGGGTCTGTCCCGGCGCCACCCCGCGCAGCGCTGACCGCAACCGCACTCTCAGCGATCCGTCGGCCAATTCCGCTGTCGCAGGCACGATCTCACCGTGCGCGCGCACCTGGACCTCGCACTCCACCGGCGCCGCGAACGGCTGGCCCGCGGTGAACACGGGCCGCTGACCGGCCAGCTCCCAGACGTCGAGATCCTCGACGTAGCCGACCCGCACGGTGCCGGTGCCGGCATCGATGTCGGTGACGTAGCGCGGCCGGCCGTCCGGCCCGGGACCCGCGATACCGAGGCCCTTGCGCTGCCCGATGGTGAATTCGTGAACGCCGTTGTGCTCGGCGAGCACCGCTCCCCCGGCGTCCACCACGGCACCCCGGCGCACGCCGATCCGCGCGCCCAGGAAGGCCTGGGTGTCACCGGAGGGGATGAAGCAGATGTCGTGGCTGTCCGGCTTGGTGGCCACGGCCAGTCCGCGCTGCGACGCCTCGGCGCGGATCTGCGCCTTCGGGGTGTCTCCGATCGGAAACGCCGCGTGCCGCAACTGTTCTGCGGTCAGCACGGCCAATACGTAGGACTGGTCCTTGTCGCGGTCGACCGCCCGGCGCAGCCGGCCGTCGGACAGCCGGGCGTAGTGCCCGGTGGCCACCGCGTCGAATCCCAGGGCCAGCGCGCGGGCCGACAACGCCGAGAACTTGATCTTCTCGTTGCAGCGCACGCACGGGTTGGGGGTCTCGCCCCGGGCATAGGAGTCGACGAAGTCGTCGATCACGTCTTCCTTGAAGCGGTCCGCGAAATCCCAGACGTAGAACGGGATCCCGAGAACGTCTGCGACGCGGCGGGCGTCGCCGGCGTCCTCCTTGGAGCAGCAGCCGCGCGACCCGGTGCGCAAGGCCCCCGGTGCCGACGACAACGCCATGTGCACACCGGTGACGTCGTGACCGGCGTCGACCATGCGGGCCGCGGCCACCGAGGAATCCACTCCGCCGCTCATCGCGGCAAGCACCCGCATCAGGCTCTCCCGGCACTCGCCAGGGCCGCCTGCCGGGCCCGCTCGACGGCGCCGGGCAGCACCTCGACGGCGGCGTCGATGTCGGCCTCAACGGTGGTGTGGCCCAGGGACAATCGCAGCGAACCCCGGGCGGTCGCCGGATCCGCACCCATGGCCAGCAGGACGTGCGAGGGCTGCGCCACGCCGGCCGTGCAGGCCGAACCGGTGGAACATTCGATCCCGTTGGCGTCCAACAACATCAGCAGCGAGTCGCCCTCGCAGCCACGGAAGGTGAAGTGGGCGTTGCCCGGCAGCCGGTTCTGCCGCGCCCCGTTGACGACGACGTCCTCGATCTCGGCGAGCACACCGTCGATCAACTGATCCCGCAGGCCGCGCAACCGCGCCGCGCTGTCCGCCAGGCCGTCGACGGCGATCCGGGCCGCGGTGGCCATGGCGACCGCGCCGGCGACATCCGGTGTGCCCGAACGCACGTCACGCTCCTGGCCGCCACCGTGGATGAGTGGCACACACGCGACATCGCGGCGCAGGAGCAGCGCACCCACGCCCGTCGGACCACCGAACTTGTGCGCGGCCACGCTCATCGCCGCACACCCGCTGGCCGCGAAATCGACGGGGATCTGCCCGACGGCCTGGACGGCGTCGGTGTGCAGCGGGACGTCGAACTCGGCGGCCACGGCGGTCAATTCGCCGACCGGCATGATCGTGCCGACCTCGTTGTTGGCCCACATGACAGATACCAGCGCGACCTCTTCGCCGTGCTCCTCGAGCGTTGCGCGCAGCGCCCCCGCCGTCACCGAACCGTCGGACTCGGTGGGCAGGAACGTGACGACGGCACCTTCGTGTTCGGCGAGCCAGCCCAGCGCGTCCAGGACGGCGTGGTGTTCGACGGCGGTGGTGATGATGCGGCGCCGTCGCGGCTGCGCATCGCTGCGCGACCAGTAGATGCCCTTGACCGCCAGGTTGTCGCTCTCGGTCCCACCGCCGGTGAAGATCACCTCCGATGGCCGCGCACCCAGGGCCGCCGCGATGGACTCCCGCGACTCCTCCATCCGACGGCGCGCGGTGCGACCCGCGGTGTGCAGTGACGACGCGTTGCCGACGGTGCCGAGGACAGCGGCCATCGCCTCGATGGCAGCAGGCAACATCGGGGTGGTGGCGGCGTGGTCGAGATACACCGGACGGGCGGGACTCATGGCCTGTCCAGGG
>Ga0116193_1002294_pt1 | contig 14659 bp, 14 predicted proteins | sample AD_UKC115_MetaG_FD_89892 | JGI IMG/M metagenome (GOLD analysis project Ga0116193, IMG submission 89892) | Active sludge microbial communities of municipal wastewater-treating anaerobic digesters from Hong Kong - AD_UKC115_MetaG | ecosystem: Engineered > Bioreactor > Anaerobic > Digestate... | reverse complement strand
ATTGCCACGCAACGCCCGTCTGTAAATATTATTACAGGTACTATTAAGGCGAATTTCCCTGCTCGTATAGGCTTTAAGGTTAGTAGCAAGATCGACAGCCGTACCATTCTCGATACCGGTGGCGCAGAACAATTGATAGGTAAAGGAGATATGCTGATCAGTTATAACGGAGATGTAGTGCGGCTTCAGTGTGCCTTTGTTGACACCCCCGAGGTGGACAAGGTTTGTGATTTTATTGGCTCTCAAAGGGGATATCCCGAAGCTTTTAAACTCCCCGAGTACATTGATGAAAAGGATTTGGAAGGGAAGGAATTTGATTTGCAGGATAAAGATTCACTATTTGAAGATGCAGCCAGGCTGATTGTAAGCAGCCAAAGCGGAAGTACCTCTCTTTTGCAACGCAGGATGAAATTGGGCTATAACAGGGCCGGACGGCTTATGGATCAACTGGAAGCGGCAGGCATTGTTGGACCCAACCTGGGCAGTAAACCCCGGGATGTATTAATTAAAACAGATGCCGATCTGGAAATGCACCTGGGAGCCAATTTATTATGACTATGGCGTCTAAATTTCTGATTGTTGGTTTGGGTAATGTTGGAAATGAATATGCCAATACCAGGCATAATATCGGATTTGATGTGGTATATGCCTTTGTGGCAAAGCATGGAGGCCAATTCCGCACCGACCGGCTGGCCTATGTGGCAGAAGTAAAATGGAAGGGAAAGAATTTCGTCTGTATTTGCCCCACTACCTTTATGAACCTCAGTGGAAGAGCTTTTAAGTATTGGATGGACAAAGAAAAGATACCTCTTGAAAATACTCTGACCATTGTAGATGAACTCGCATTACCACTTGATAAACTGCGGCTTCGGGGATCGGGTAGCGCAGGTGGCCACAATGGATTAACAGATATTGAGAATATTTTAGGTACCCATTCTTATCCCCGGCTTCGCTTTGGAATAGGTAATAATTTCCCAAAGGGAATGCAGGTGCAATTTGTGCTTGGAAGATGGCAGGGGAATGAAATTGAACAGGTGAAGTTTAAAATTGAAAAAGCGGTTGAAATCATTGAAAATTTTGCCATAATTGGCCTTGATATGACCATGAGCCAATATAACCATTTGAGTTACAAGGTATAAAATATGTATCCCCGGGTATAAATTTCTTGCCTTTTTCCCCTATTTTCGTATCTAATCCAGAACCACTTTAAAAACCCGGCTTACATGAAGATTATTTGTATTGGAAGAAATTATGCTGAGCATGCGCAGGAATTAGGTAATGAAATTCCAGATGAGCCGGTGGTTTTTATGAAGCCTAAAAGTGCCTTATTACAAGCGCATACCCCCTTCTATTATCCGGAATTTACCAATGAACTGAATTACGAATGTGAACTGGTTCTTCGCATTTGTAAAAACGGTAAGTATATCCAGGAACGCCATGCGGCTAATTATTTTAACGGGATTACCGTAGGAATTGATTTTACCGCCAGGGACATCCAGAATACTTGCCGCGAGAAAGGACTTCCCTGGGAAAAGGCGAAAGCTTTTGATAATTCCGCCGCCATTGGAAAGTTTTTGGATCTTACTCCTGCCGTTAATTTAAAGAATGTAAATTTCTCGCTGAAGAAAAATAACGAAACCGTGCAGAAGGGAAGTTCAGGAAAAATGATTTTTTCATTCGAAAAAATAGTGTCTCATATCTCCAATTATTTTTCCCTCAATATTGGCGATATTATTTTTACCGGTACACCGGCCGGAGTAGGCGAATGCGTAGTAGGGGATGAACTGGAAGCTTTTATGGAAGATAAAAGTTACCTGAAGATAGATATCAAATAGTACTCAAATTTGAAGGTGTTGTAACAGGGATTGCAATTTGTTTTCAGCAGTATCCATATCGCATATAAGTTGCTTTCTTGAATATTGATTTACCTCAAATTTTCCGCCTGTTACTTGTTGGTTCTTTTCCAACTGGGAAAGGCATACCAGGGCCCTGGAGAAAATACCGATTGATAACCGGTTTAAAAAAGCATCAATATTTCGAGAATTAAATGGAAGGTTCCTTGCTTCTGAAAAACATTTTCTTATCCCGGTAAGGTAAAGTGTTTTTAGACCTTTTATATCACAGCAGGTAGTTACCAGGGTATCGATCCCAGATTCTCTGTCTTTGTAAACATCAAAAATGTCGTTCGACAGTTGCATCCATCCTCCCAGTTTAGCGATCAGGTTGTTTTCAATTGCCGTCTCCTTTTGGCAGAAAGCGGAGTAATAAAATAGGAGGGAGGTTGCTCCCTTTTTTTGAGTTAATTCCAGGAGGTTTTCATAACTCAAGGCTCCGCCCAATTGTTTTTTACTTTCCAGTTGTTCCTGATATACATCCAGCAACCGCTGCTTTACCAAAGCCGCTGCAGGAGCAGTTTTTAATGCTTTTTGATAAAACAGGGAGAATAAAGCTTCATTGGAACTGCGATCCGGTTGGATGTTGTTTTCAATCGCCGATTTGATATTTTCTTCATCCAGAAACTGTTTATCAAAAAAATCATCGAAGAGACCGGTCATGGCTCCCTGAGCGGTACTGCAGCATCGTTCTCTTTCTGTCATTTTTTTGCCGTTTAATAAACAAAATGCTTCCCCTAAAATGGCGGGTACCGCCAGCCCATAATAGTTAAAAATTTTTTGAATATCCCGGTCATCAAGTGTCCCATCATTTAATTTCATAAATGATGAGGTGATGGGATGAATGTGGAGCTGGATAAAATGCCTTTGAATGTTCAGGTCATTTAGGATATTCTTTAAATCACGGGGAAGTGTAATCGCTCTCTTAAACCGCATTATTCTTTGTAAAAATCGATAAGGGAAGAAATATAAATGTCTGTCCATCCATTTGCAATATTCTCAAAATCCTCATCCGGAATATTGGTTTGGGTTATTTCCAGGGAAGTAAATCCTTTTTTATCGGGATGAAGCTTTATCGTTACAACCGACGGAGTTTCCTGGTCGCCAAAGTCCCAATGCTGTACAATTTTCTGAGGAGGGACAAATTCAATATTAATACCGGTAATACTTCCATCCCAAAGTGAAAAGATGGTTCCTGGCATTTCTTCCATAATAGCCTCTTCGCCTGTCCATAACCGAATTGTATTCGCATTGGTGAGGGCCTGGTATAATATATCCGGTTCAGCAGGTACCCGGTAATATTTTTTGAAATCTTTCATTTTGGGAAGATGTTTCCTGAATCAAGACCGCCTTTCATCGGCACTGGGCCCATAAAGGCCCGGTACGGGAATATCAAGAAGCCGCAGGTAAACCGAAAGTTGACCCCGGTGATGGATGATGTGGTGGAGTGCCCAATGCCGGATAGAATTTCTTTTGCTATCTGAGGAAACAGGGATATCACCTCTTACCGCCGTCCAGATACCTTGCAGTTGCTCATCATTTGAGACCGTATTCAGGGCTTTCAGGGCATTGGAATAATGCGTTTCAAAAATCCGAAGCAAGTCTTCCGAATCCTTTGCTACATTGGGTGTAAAATTGGCGGTTGCAAAATCAAATTTATCCGCTTCCAAAATACGGTTGATCCAAATGGGCAACTCTGCAATATGAGTGGCTAAACGCCCAAAAGTCATCGATTTATCATGCGGCTTCCAATCCGCTTTCAAAAAATCAACCCTTTCCAGGATTCTTTTGGTGCTTTTTGATTCCTGTTCAAAATCCGTTATTAATTGGGTTTTAATTGACATTATTTTTTTTGTAAAGATAATATATGAAAGAAACCGGGGGTCTTGGTATTTTGGGAAATATTGAGTTTAAATTCCTGTTTTGTTCACCTGGCATTCTATTAATAGGTAGAAATCAATGGATTGATTCAGCGACAATTTTGAATTTACCTGGAAACATCGACTTGAAAAGGGATGATTTCACATTTTTGTTTAATCCATTCATCTAACCTAAGACCAAGTTTTTTGTTATTTTTAGGAGTGTAAACACGGGCAGTGATAAAATTCAAAGTGAAATTGCAACAGGCGGCTTAATTAAAGAAATCCATATTCATGCAATCAAAAAATATCTTCATTTTATTTCTTACCTGCATTTTTTATCTTCCTTCCTATGCCCAGGGGAGATACAAAGAATTTAAGCTGAACCAAAACGGAGATACCTTAAATGCCATTTTGCCGGATGGAAAGAAGTCCGGCAAATGGGTAATTCATGTGGATGAACTTCGGGGAGAGCCAGGGTATGAGGAGGAGGGTGTTTATAAGAAGGGTGAGAAAGACGGGTTCTGGAGGAAGTATAATTTGGAAGGTGACCTTATTGGCGTGGAGCACTTTGTGTTGGGAAGCAAAGACGGGTTACAGCAATATTTTACCTACCTCGGAGATCTGGTGCGCGAAGAAAATTGGAAAGGGTATAATCCGGAGGCCCCTTATGATACGGTGGCCATTTATGGTATGGATAACAATGAAATTTTGGAGTACAAATTGGTACCGGCAGCACCCTATGCCGTTAAGCATGGAGAATGGCGCTACTACGAACCCGGTTCCGGCAGGTTAATTAGAACAGAACAATGGGATCATAACAACCTGGTAAAACCCAAACCACCAACAAAAGAGCCTGAAGTAGCCAGTAATGGTAAAAAGAAGGAAGTGGAGAAGACCCCCGAAATGTTGAAGTGGGAACAAAAAAATAAAAATAAAAAGAAGGCCCTTCGGGATGGACGTACCGGTCTTTAAGGTTCGAAATATTCAGCGTCACCCCTCCATAGATTTCCATTTCAGTTTTCTTCCCTGGATAAGACACTTTTAACCGCATCTTTACCTCTTGAACTAAACCGCGAGGTAATTGGATATTAATTGGTACTGAAAAATTATTTCTAATTGAAGGAACCAACTAAAATAAACTTACCATTCATTTGTTTCTATTCCTGACGAACAATTTACTCAACATAGAAAGTTTCATTAAAATGAAACAAGGTATATGAACATGCCGGTTGGGTAGCAAAAAAAGGGCCGCCAAATGGCAGCCCCTTTTTTATTTACAAAAACAAATTACATTTTAATCAGCTTGTTTTTCAGGATTACATTTCCTTCTTCATCCAGCACCTGAATAATATACATTCCTTTCTGTAGCTGATTTGCGTTGATTACCTTACGGTTTGAACCACCTGTTAGGTTTATCTGCTGACTGATTACAGTCTTCCCCATATTATCGAAAACCCGGGTATGCAATACCTGGCTCCTTGTACTCAGGAAATCGATAGTAATATCGTTAATGAATGGATTGGCAAGAACTGTTCCGGTGGTCTTATCAATGGAAACCCGTACCGCAACGGTTGATGTGAATTTTGAAGTTCCATCAAAATCAACCTGGCGCACCCTGTAATAATTTATTCCCATTTCAGGTTTTGGATCAAACCCGTTATAATCGTGCCTGGTAGTACTGTTTCCCTGGCTGTTAACTTTGGCAGCAATAAACCAGGTATGACCGCCATCATTGCTCCGTTCTACCAGGAAATATTTGTTATTGAATTCAAAGGAGGTTGACCAATCCACACTAACTCCGGTACCTTTCTGCCTGGCATCTATTCCAAGGAAGGAAACGGGAAGCGGGCCACCCGAAGGGCAGGTGGCGAAACGGATATCATCCAGTGCAAAATCGTTACCACAGCCGCCTGAAGTTGAAGAACCAACTGTAATTCTCACTGATTGCGGAATGAAATTACCCAGCGAAGGCAGGGTCAGTACACCGCCTAATTGAACCCAGGTGGGGTCTGCGGATTGAGGAACTTCATTGGTTGTATAAGGGGCACTCATGAATTTTACCCAGTTGCCGGAATTATCAAGATATTCGGCTGTTAGGGTGAGGGAGGGGAGCAGCGCAACGGTAGGAGAGCAGGTACCGGGTGTATTCACATTCATCACAAAGGCGCTAAGCCCGTAGGTTCCTGCTTGGAACCCATTGGGAGCATTTACCACTACCTGGTAAAAATCCCCACCTGCTCCATTAATTACCATCATCCTGCCATCCACATCTCCAGGCGTATGGTCTTCGGAAGCATGCCATTCAGGTTTTTGCTGCGTATTATCAGCAACCCGGTAGGTTCCGTCTGGTTCCATAATCCCGGTTGCCATATATTCCAGCGGACCATTTTGAATTACATTTGGATTTGATGAAACCGTAGTTCCGGTACCAAAATTTTCAGAAAAATAAACCAGTTCATTTTCACAGAAAGTCTGTGCGGTAGAAGAGATACCGGCAAAAGTGAAAGAGGCAGCCAAAACCAGGGTGCCAATGCCCAACAGGTTTGATCTCTTTAGTGAAATTCTTTTCATGTCATCAGGTTTGTAGAGTTAAACAAAAAGTCTTAGGGGATACTGATGGTCTCACTAAAAAACATGCATACAGCGGGATGCACTTTTAAAGAGATAGCGATATTGGGGAGGATTGGATTACAGAGGATAAGAGGCGGATGCCTAATAAAACAGAGAATAAAAGTATAAAAGAAATTTTAGGAATGCACAATAATTTGGTATTTTTTTATTGAAAAGGCCTGATTTTAATAAAAATAACACTGTTAATCATGGAGTTACGCGTTGCATGGGATTGGGATTCCCTGCTGCGGCTCCCCTGGGAACTGCGAGCTTTTTCTTAAAAAGCTGGAATGAAGATTGGGTGGTGGTGGTGGGCCAAACATTATTTTCCTCGTTGATATCCGCGGTTTCACGGTAAGGATCAATCTGGATTGATTTTACTTCTTTTGGTAAAAGGAAATTTTTGGTGACATAATATTCATCCTTCCTCCAAATATAAACCGGGATACGGTCTATTTGTGTGGTATTATCGGTGAATGTCCATTCAATGATAATAGGCATCACCATTCCGCCCTTGTTGGAAAAACTCAGTTCGTACTGGTACGGGTAAGCGAAATTATTTATTTCATGGGTGGAGGCGGGTTCGGAGCCACGGTCTGATTCTGTTTCTATTGGGCGGGTATCTATTTTAACCAGGTTGCGGTCGTAATACCAGTAAAAATCCCGAAGAGAGGTATCTGCATCGGTAGCAAAAACTATTTTTTTATCCATCCGGTTCCGGTAGGCAGAAATATTATCAATTTGATCCACCATCGGGGGGGCAATCTTTACTTTCCGGGAATGGCTTTGCGGAGAATGCGCCAAATCAGCCGTGTCTAATTTTCCCCATTTAACAGAATCAAGGGAAATATCACAGGGCTCGGTACCATAAAACCATCCTCTCCAAAACCAGTCAAGGTCTTCGGCACTGGCATCTTCCATGGTACGGAAAAAGTCGGCGGGAGTGGGATGTTTAAATGCCCAGCGGCGCGCATATTCTTTAAAAGCGTAATCGAAAAGGTCCCTGCCCATAATGGTTTCGCGCAGGATATTCAATCCTGTAGCAGGTTTTCCGTAGGCATTATTTCCAAACTGGTTGATGTCTTCACTGTTGGTCATGATGGGTTCCAACTGGTCTTTTGGAAGTTTCATGTAATCCACAATTTTATAGGCTGGTCCTCTGCGGGAAGGAAATTTGTTGTCGAATAACTGTTCGGTGAGAAACTCACAGAAGCTGTTCAACCCTTCATCCATCCAGGTCCACTGGCGTTCGTCGCTGTTCACAATCATAGGGAAGAAATTATGCCCAACCTCATGAATCACCACGCCGATCATTCCGTTTTTGGTGGCTTCACTGTATGTGCCATCGGGCTCGCATCTGCCGTAATTAAAGCAAATCATCGGATATTCCATCCCGTTACTGGCTTCAATACTTTGTGCTACTGGGTAGGGGTAGGGGATGGTGAAATGAGAATAGCTCTTTATGGTATGCGCCACCACTTTGGTACTATACCTGCGGTAAAGGTTATACGCTTCTTTTGGGTAGGCGCTCATACACATCACCTTTTTGCCTTCTACATAAGCCGGCATGGCATCCCAGGTGAATTTCCGGCTGCTGCCCCAGGCAAAATCGCGTACCATATCGGCCTTGAAAATCCAGGTCTTTTTTCCCGGTTGTTTCTTTTTTTCCTTTGCTTTTGCCTCATTGAGGGTAACAATTTCAACCACATCTTTAGCCGTTTGGGCTTTTTGCCAACGGCCCATTTCCTGGGAAGAAAGTACCTTTTCATAGTTTTGGCATTGCCCCGTAGCCATCACAACATGATCCGAAGGAACGGTGATGCTTACCCGAAAATTTCCAAACGTAAGAGCAAATTCGCCCGTGCCGGTGAACTGGTGGTTTTGCCATCCCTGGAAATCGCTATACACACAAAGCCTTGGATACCATTGGGTAATGGTAAATAAATCATTGCCATCGGCTGCAAAATGTTCATAACCGCCTCTTCCACTATATTTGTTGCGATCTATTAGGAAATAATTCCATTCCACCGAAAATTTAAATTGTTGCCCGGGTTTCAAGGGCCTGGGCAATTCAACCCGCATCATAGTTTTGTTGATGAAGTAGGTGAGTTTTCTCCCCATTTCATCTGTTACAGAAGTGATGTTGAGACCATATTCGTTATCCTTTTTCCCTACAATCTGGTCGGCACCTGCTTCAGTAATCCTTTGCTGGAAACGGGAACTCTCCTGATACCCCGCATTGTTTTTGCGGCTGTGCTGGTTTTCATCCAATTGCAGCCATAGGTAACGGAGTTCATCCGGAGAGTTGTTGTAATACGTGATTTGTTCCTTTCCCGTAAGTTTTTTTTGGATTTCATCTAATTCGCATTGAATGGCATAGTCGCAGCGTTGTTGCCAGTATTTTGGTCCAGGAGCTCCGCTGGCAGTTCGGTATTCATTTGGGGTGGGTAAAATGGTACCCAGTTGCTCAAACCGGTTTCCATGGTTACTACCGGGGTTATTTTGAATATTTTGAGCACCCACTAATAGGGCCGAATTTATGATTAGAGTAATAAACAGGATACAATTCTTTTTCATTTTTAATATTGGTTTTAATTCGCCAGCAAAGGAATCCTTTGAAAAGCCATAACAATAGCACAAATAAGGGTTATACCAGAAAGCGCCAATACATAATATTCCTTTTTAATTCTTAGTTTATTCTGAAAAAAATAATTCAGTCCAAGCAACCATAGCACTACTACTATTTGCCCAGTTTCTAATCCCAAATTGAATGACAAGAGTGGAACGGTAATATTTTCCTCACTCATCAGCATAAACCGGATACTGTTTGCAAACCCTAAACCATGGATTAATCCAAAAGCTATTGCAATCAGGTAATTTGCATTTAGGTTAGCAGGTTGTTGTTTCCGGTGAAAGATACTAAACAATGCTGAAACTATAATGGTGAGTGGAATCAGGAATTCAACCAGGTTTGAAGGAACCCGGAGCGTGTTCGTAGCACTCAATAAAAGCGTTGCTGAATGGCCGATGGTAAATGCGGTAACCAGGATCAGTACCGATTTCCAGTTACGCGGCAGGTAAATTACTCCCAATGCAATCAGGAAAAGAATATGATCTGCAGCCCCTGTACTTATGATATGCTCCCAGCCAATCTTCCAATAAAAACCAAATTCATTCACGATATAATCCGGATCTTCTAATTTTACTGGCGAATTTCATGAATGAAAAGCAGATTTTTAAATTTTTGAAAATAAGTGGCAGCAATTTTTTATAAATGGTTGATCATTTCTTTCTTTTCACTGGGTATGAGTGGAAGCCATCCTTATTATGTGAGTGTGGTTGAAATGCGGAATAGCCCCGGTGAGCACCTGTTGGAGTTAACCTGCCGGATGTTTACCGACGACCTGGAAGGAGCTTTGAAGAAGGAAGTCCGGAAGCCTATATTTCTAATTCACCCTTCCAATAAAGAAGAGGCATCCCTGCAAGTGGGAGTTTATTTGGGAAAACATCTGAAAATTTCAATAAATGGCAGGCCCCAACTATTCAATTACCTGGGTTATGAAATTAAAGAGGATGCGGTAAATGCTTATTTGCAGCTACCCTTTTCCGGTAGTTTAAATGAAGTGCGCTTCACCAGCACCATATTATACCGGGAGCATCCGGAGCAAACAGGCATATTTCACGTAGTGAACGGAGAAACCCGGAAAAGCCTGCGAATTGTAAATCCGGACAGCCTGGCCTTGTTTCGGTTTTAATTTCTTACGTCCAGTTCCTGCTTTAAGTTATCCGAAAGAGTTACCAGAATTTTATCGATCCGCTGCCCATCCATATCTACAATTTCGAATGAGAATCCCCTCCAGTCGAACCTTTCACCTGTTTGCGGAATATGTTCCAGTTCATGAAGAACAAAGCCCGCCAGCGTGTCAAAATCGGCATCCACTTCCCAGTCGCCTTTTTGAAAATGCGCAAGAAAATCATAAAAATGTATTTGCGCATCTACCAGGTAGGAGCCATCATTCCGTTGAACGATTTCATATTCTTCCTGCCCTGTTTGGGGAACTTCTCCCACAATGGCCTCGAGAATATCATTTAAGGTGATTAGCCCTTCGAGGGTACCATATTCGTTTACAATAAAACAGGAGTGTATTTTTGTTTCCTTAAACTTTTCGAGGAGTTGATATGCTTTATTATTTTCCGGGACAAACAGGGCGGGTTTCGCCAATGATGCCATAGTTGCTTCCGGACCTGCCTTCACCAGATCCTTAACATATACAAGTCCTTTAATTTCATCGATTGAGCCCTCGCACACCGGAAAACTGCTGTATACTACCTCCGGAAATTTAGTTTTAAATTCCTGTACGGTGTCTTTTTCATCCACCCATTCAATATCGGTCCGGTGAGTCATCAATGATGTGATATTCCTGTCGCCCAGGTGAAATACCCGTTCAATAATTTCCTTTTCCCCCTCATCAATGGCACCAATCTCGGATCCTTCGGAAATGATGGCCTTTATCTCCTCCTCCGTAACCGAACTTTCACTGCTCTTCGAAATTTTCAGGGCACTAAAAATTAGGTTTGTGATTTTTGAAAGCAGCCAAACGAATGGGTGCATGAGGGTAGACAGGAAATTCATAGGGCCACCGGCCTGTCTGGCAATATTTTCAGCCCTTATTAACCCGATCTTTTTGGGGATGAGTTCTCCGAAAATGATCGAAAGGAAAGTAACTAAAATAACCACCGAGCTGGTGGCAATAGCTTTCGAATAGGGTTCAAGGATTCCAATTTGAGCAATAATGGGTTGTAGTTTATTTCCAAACTTATCGCCTGTGTACACCCCGGTTAATATGGCAATCAGTGTGATTCCTATTTGTGCTGTGCTCAGGAATTTTTCAGGGTTTTCTGCCAGGGCCAGGGCCACTTTTGCTTTTAAATCGCCTTTATTGGCAAGAGCATCCAACTTCGACTTTCGGGCACTTACCAGGGCAATTTCGGTCATCACGAATATCCCATTAATAAAAATCAGTAGAAAAATGATGAATACATCGGTCATGCGGCTCGGATTAATCCGTAATTGCGGTTAAAACTTCTTGCCGACAAATATCCTAAAACAAAACCAATTGCTGCACCGGCTAATATATCAAATGGAAAATGGACACCCACATATATCTGTGCAAAACAAATAATGGCCGCCCACCCCATAAACAGGTAACAATAATTTCCCAGGTACTTTTTTAAGGTATAATAAAAGAAGGCCGCCATCGCAAAATGGTTGGTGGCATGGGAGGAGGTAAAACTGGAACTCTGAGGCCTGTATCCCACCAAAACATGGATATAATTTGCCAGGCTGGGATCATTACACGGTCTTAACCGGTAAATGTTCCCTTTTATAAGGTCGCTGCTGATAAAATTGGATAGGATCACCGTGCCAATGGCAAAAACCAGGTACCAGGCGGTTGTTTTTTTGAAATTGGTTAAAATGAAAACGACCAAAAATATATACAGGGGCATCCAAAGGTATTGGTTGCGGATAAAGGGCATGAATAGATCAAATACCGGATTCGACATCTGGTAATTGATTATTTTAAAGATTGATTTATCCAATTCTGCTAAGCCCATGTGGTAAAACTGATTCAAAAATAATTAAACTAATTTTGCAGGCTAAATTATTTAACGGAATGCCTTATTTATCAAAGTTGCCCAGGTTGGTAAGATGGGTGGTTGGGGTGATGTTTTTCTTCCTGGTGGTTATGATGGCTTACCGTTTTGTTTTCTTTTATCATTTCCGGACCGAAGCCAGGCCGTTTTCAGGTACTGCGTTTTGGTTAGGATTCCGATACGATCTTAAGTTCATGGCCATGATGGGTTTGGGGATTTTTATTCCCTCTGTATTCCCTTTTTTGAACCCGTTTAATAGCAAATTGGCATCCCGGTTTTGGAAAATTATGGTGCCGGTTGCTTTCCTGGTGCTCCTGGTTTTTTTGATTGCGGATTTCTATCATTACGATTACCTGCATCAAAAGTTAAATGCCACGGTTTTAAATTTTCTTGCTGATGCAGGCATATCCTTCTCCATGATGCAGGAGTCTTATCCGCTGGGTTGGATTTTACTGGTCCTGGTTGCCGGTTTATTCCTGTTCTCGTGGTGGCATAACCGTTATCTATCGTTGTTAAGAAACAATCCTGCTCTTCCCGGCAAGAAAAAGCGGAGGGTTATTATTTTCCTTGTTTTTGGGTTATTGCTTGGGATATCCAGTTTTGGAAAGTTGGGCCAGTTTCCGCTTCGTTGGAGTGATGCCTTTTTATTGCAGGATGATTTTAAATCCAATACCGCGCTAAACCCGTTACAAACTTTTTTCAGTTCCCTTAAAGTGCGTTCAAATAGTTACAACCTGGCACAGGTAAAAAAATACTATCCCCTGATTAGCCAGTGGCTCGATGTGAAGAACCCGGACTCTTCCTCCCTGAATTACGAAAGGGTTTACCAACCTTCGGATACACTGCTGCAAAAGCCCAATATTATTCTGGTGATTTGCGAGAGTTTCAGTATGTATAAAAGCAGCATGAGTGGAAATCCGCTTAATACCACTCCGTATTTTAATGAACTTTGTAAGCAGGGTTTATTTTTCGATCGTTGTTTCAGCCCCGCCTTTGGCACGGCAAGAGGCGTTTGGGCCACCGTTACCGGGCTACCGGATGTGGAAGAAATCAGTACTGCCAGCAGGAATCCGGCCGCCGTTAACCAACATACACTCATCAATGCGTTTAAAGGGTATGAGCATTATTATTTCCTGGGAGGCAACCCTACCTGGGCCAATATCCAGGGTTTATTATCAAACAATATTTCGGGGTTAAAAATGTATTCCCAACCCGATTTTAAAGCCCAGAAGATTGATGTTTGGGGAGTGAGCGATAAGAACCTGTTACTGGAGTCGGCCGGTATCCTGGCAAAAGAAACAAAACCCTTTTTCGCGATTATTCAAACCGCCGATAACCACCGGCCTTACACCATTCCGGAAGAAGACCTTTCGCAATTTCAAAAGAAAGTGGTTTCTGATTCCCTGCTTGAGAAATTTGGTTTTGAAAGCAATGCCGAATACAATGCATTCCGGTACACCGATTTCTGTTTTGAGCAATTTATGACCCGGGCGTCACAAATGCCTTATTATAAAAACACCCTGTTTGTTTTTATTGGCGATCATGGAATCCGGGGAAATGCCAGGGGGGTATTGCCGCCGGCATATACTTCCGAGGGCCTTACCGCCGAACACGTACCCTTGTTGTACTTCTTTCCGGGGTTTATCCCTCCAAAAAGAATACACGAAGTTTGTTCGCAACTCGATCTGTTACCCACCCTTGCCGGGATTTTACATCAACCGTACCGGTATTCCGGCCTTGGTAGGAACATGTTTGATAGTACAGACGACAGGAACCGGGATCCTTATGCTTTTATTATCGACCATGATCTCAAAACAATCGGGGTAGTTTCTGATAGTTTCTATTTTTGGCATAACCTGAGGTCGGGAATGGAAAAGTTGGTTTCAATTTTGGACAACAGTACCGGAAATATCACGAATTACCCGGTGAAAAGGGAAAAAATGAAAGATCTCACCCTTGGGTTGTACGAAACCTCGCGATATCTGTTGCTTCATAATCAGAAGAAAAACTAATTTGCAACTCTTTTTACAAAACACGGCTGCATCATGTTGAAAAAATGGCGGGTTTCTAAAACCATCCAGTGGCTGGTAACCTTGTTTTTCATTTATCTCGTAATTTTTACCGGGTTCAGGGTGGCTACGGTATGTTTCTTTAAGCCGGAGGAAACTTCCGTTGGGGAATTATTGCCGGCATTCTGGCTGGGCCTGAAATATGATTTACGCTGGATTGCCTTTATTCTCTTTCCAATTGCTTTTTTTTCATCCATCCCCCGTTTCTCTCCCTTTTATAGCCACAGGATGAAATCCTTTTGGACTATTTATCTCGGGTTTCTCACCCTGTTGGTTTTATTTTTCTTTGGTGCCGATTTTGGGCAATTCGCCTATGTTAACGCAAGGCTTAATGCCGATGCCCTGATTTTTATGGAAGATCCAAAGGAGAGCCTGCAGATGGTCTGGCAAACCTATCCGGTAGTATGGATTGTTCTCGGCCTGGCAGGTGCCGTAATTATGATGGTTTGGATGTTCCGGAAAACACACGTGGGTATTGAGGATAAGAATCACGATATTCATAAATTCTCCTTTAGGCGGAGGTGGCACCTGGTTGCGTTGGTAATCTTAGGCTGGTTTATGTATGGGTTCT
>Ga0116193_1002291_pt1 | contig 14688 bp, 12 predicted proteins | sample AD_UKC115_MetaG_FD_89892 | JGI IMG/M metagenome (GOLD analysis project Ga0116193, IMG submission 89892) | Active sludge microbial communities of municipal wastewater-treating anaerobic digesters from Hong Kong - AD_UKC115_MetaG | ecosystem: Engineered > Bioreactor > Anaerobic > Digestate... | reverse complement strand
GGAAGCCGATGTGGACGCTGCTGCAAAAGAGCGACCGGAGGAAGCTCCTTTTGCAGCTTTGCGACCACACGGCTTTCGGCCGCGGACTTGGAGCCGGAGACCGACGGCGAAGCCGACACGCCCTAAAGAAAATAATAAATAATCATAATTATATTCCTATAATCAGCCACTTACTGATTGGTCTTTTTGTAGCTGATGACCGCCCACCCATTAAAAAATATTCCTAATCCCATTAAGGCGAATAATTGAGGCAACATCTCCCCTACACTACTGCCTTTCAAATAGATAAACCGGATGACTTCAATGATATATTTCAACGGACTGATATGGCCCAATAGCTGCGCCCATTTCGGCATATTGACAAACGGCGTGTATAACCCGCTCAAAAAGACAAAGATGACGACGAAGAAAAACATGATGAACATGGCTTGTTGCATGGAGCCGGCATAGTTGGAGACGACCAATCCAAAGCCGGACATGGCAAATACAAAAACGGCTACAAAGAGATATAGCGTGCCCAAAGTGCCAATTGGGAAGAAGTCGTAAAAAAGCCATGCCACAAAAATACAGATGCTCAAAACCACAAATCCGACAATCCAAAACGGAATCAACTTGGAGAGAATAAAAGTGAGTTTATTCACGGGAGTCACATTCATCTGTTCCATTGTTCCTTTCTCTTTTTCGGCCACAATATTGAGTGCGGGAAGGAAGCCGCAAATCATCGCCATCATCATGACCAGCAACGCCGGAATCATGTTAAATACCGATTTCATGGTTGGATTGTAGAGATAAAGCGGGATAATTTCAAAAGCGGGAGGTGAATGCGACGGCGTAATCATCTCAAAGTCTTGTCGCAATTCCTGATTGTAATCGGCAATAATTTGCGACAGATAGGCACTGCTTAAAGCGGCTTTCATTCCGTTAACGGCATTGGCATAAATCATGAGGTCAGCTTTGGATTCACGCATCAGGGAGCGTTCAAATCCGGCCGGAATCTCCAGAATTTCATCGGTATTTCCCTTTTCCATCTTTTCAAAAATCGGGGACGATGCAAAAGGTTCTTCATTCATAACAAAATACCCAGAAGAGTTGATTTTATCAACTAACCTACGGGAAGAGATACTTTTGTCGTGATCCACAATCAGCAGTCGGATATTTTTAATTTCCATATTCGCTACCAAAGGAAAAATAGCCAAAGCCACAAAGGGAAAGATGATGACTACCCGCGGCAGAAATCGATTTCTGAAAAACTGTTTAAACTCTTTTTCCAATAAATATCGTAACATGTTTTTTCATTTAATAAATCAATCTAATCTCTTTTTAAATGCTTTCAGACTTAAAAGCACAAGCAGCAGAGCCATTCCTGAAAGAATCATTAATTCGAAAGAGATAGCTCCGAATCCGAGTCCCTGAATCATCACTTTCTTCACTGCCCTGATAAACCAATTGGCAGGAATGATATTGGCCAGCCATTGGAAAAAGAGCGGCATGCTCTCCACCGGAAAAATAATTCCTGAAAGAAGAATCACCGGCAACATCATCAACATTCCCGAAATGAGCATTGCCACCATTTGAGATTTGGCAACAGCAGAAACAAGCAATCCTAAGGACAATGAAACAAAAATAAAGAGCAACGCCAGCAGGAAGAAGAGCAATAAATTCCCGGTAACGGGGACTTTCAGTACGAAGACAGACAGCAGCAAAATGGTCGTGAGGTTGATTAACGAAATCAGGATGTACGGCACAGTTTTGGACAAGATGATCACAATCGGCTTTACGGGAGATACTAATAATATTTCCATCGTTCCGAACTCTTTTTCTCGGGCAATAGAGATTGAGGTCATCATGGCACATATCAGCATCAGCACCATCCCAAGGACGCCGGGCACAGTGTTATATCCGCCTTTTAAAGTAGGATTGTACATAAAGCGGACATCACTATGGATTTGACATGGGATGGAGCCCTGTGCGGCAGAGAACTCCTGAACAACGCCGCCGATGATGGCAGTGGCATATTGGGTTACGGTTAAGGCATAATTCGGGTCACTGCCGTCTGTAATCAGCTGCACTTGTGCTTTGCCGGTATGCAACATCTTATCAGAAAAGTGTTCGCTGAAAACCAGCACCATTCCGATATCTCCTTTTCTAAAAAGGGTTTCCACCTCTTCGATAGAGGTTACCTCCCCTTTAATCTCAAAATATTCGCTTGCTTCAAGGGTATTGATAATCATTCGGGTTGCTTCGTCGCGCGAGGGATCCAAAACAAGAATTTGTGCATTTTTCACTTCCGTAGTGATGGCAAATCCAAGCAGCAACAGCATCATCATAGGCATGATCAAGAGGATTAACGTAGTCCATCTATCACGAAAAATGTGATAAAACTCTTTACGAACGAAGGCACTAAAAGGAGTTTTAGACATCATTTTAATTTTAGAGGGTTAACTTCTTACTGCATTACGGGCAAGTTTGCGAAATACTTCATCCATATTGCGTCCATGGTATTGCATTTTAAGGGTTTGCGGTTTATCTATGACCGCAATTTTTCCGTCCACCATAATAGAGATCCGGTTGCAATATTCGGCTTCGTCCATGTAATGAGTGGTTACAAATACGGTAATTCCCTTGTCGGCAGCCTGATAGATCAATTCCCAAAATTGACGTCGGGAGGCAGGATCAACGCCTCCGGTAGGTTCGTCCAAAAAGACAATCTTTGGATTGTGAATAATGGAGACGGCGAAAGCCAATTTTTGTTTCCAACCTACGGGCAAAGACTTCACGAATGTATTTATTTCATTTTGAAAGCCTAAACTTTCAAGCATGAGTTCAATTCGCTCTTTGATTTGTTTCTCGGGGATTCCGTATATGCCGGCATAGAGTCGCATATTTTCCCATACTTTTAATTCTTCATACAGAGAAAAACGTTGACTCATGTAGCCAATATTTTTTTTAATACCTTCATTATCCTTTCCTACTTCGAATCCGGCAACCAATGCGTTTCCTGAAGTTGGTTTGCTGAGTCCGCAGAGCATTTTCATGGCGGTAGTTTTACCGGCTCCGTTGGCGCCCAGAAAACCAAAAATCTCCCCTTTCTTCACTTCAAAGGAAATATGATCCACTGCTGTGAATGAGCCAAATCTTTTGGTAAGGTCTTCTACCATAATGGAATAATTATCATTGGGCTGTATCATCATTAGATTTTTTTATTAAATCATTAGATTAATCATCATTAACAACGCTCGACAGGGATGCAGGAACAGCTTGTTCTTGCGGCAGACAAATCAAATCCATAAAACAATCTTCTACCGAAGGAGAAATCACACTGACGAAGATGTTGGTGTGTCCGCATTGCATAAGAAATTCTCTTATTTGCAATGCCCATTGGGAGAATTCTTTTGCGGATGAGTCCGGAAATTCTACCGTAATATGATGCACATCTCCAAAAGCATACGAAGAAGTAACAAAAGGATGCTTGCGCAAATCTCCAAGCAATAGAGACATATTGTCCGATGAAACAGCAAAGAGATGTCGCTGATATTGTTTTGTGATATTTTCGGGAGTGTTTACTTTCAAAAAGCGACCATTTTGAATTAACGCGATTCTGTCGCAGAGACTTGCTTCTTCCATGTAGGAAGTTGAAACCAATATAGTCAAGCCTTCTGCTTGCAGTCGTTGGAGCATATTCCAAAAATCATTTCGGGAAACGGGGTCAACTCCTGTGGTTGGTTCATCTAAAAACAGAATTTTAGGTTTGTGGATTAGGGCGCAGCAAAGAGCTAATTTTTGCTTCATCCCTCCGGACAGGGCTCCGGCACGACGTTTCCGAAAAGGTAGTAATTGGTTATAAATATCTTCAATTTGTCGTGCATTTTCTTCAATGGTAGTTCCAAAGATGGAGGCATAAAATGAGAGATTTTCCTCAACGGAAAGATCCTGGTACAGTGAAAATCGTCCGGGCATATAACCGATACAATTGCGAATAAGCCGATACTGTTTCACGAGATCCAATTCATCAATCGTTGCGTTCCCTCTATCGGCTAAAATCAGTGTTGTCAAGATTCGGAACAACGATGTTTTTCCGGCACCGTCGGGACCGATAATGCCGAAAATCTCTCCTTGGGGTACCTCAAAAGAGATATCTTCAAGGGCTTGGACTTTACCATATTTCTTATAAATATGTTGAACTTTAATCATCGAAATAAGATAACTTTAGAACTTTACTGAACCATACATGCCAATTTTGAGTAATCCGTCATTAACAACTCTAATTTTGACGGCATACACTAAATTTGCCCGTTCATCCTGGGTTTGAATTGTTTTAGGAGTAAATTCCGATTTTGCGGCAATCCATACAATAGTACCGCTATACTCTTTTTGATCCTTTTCTCCAAAATCAGCGAAAACGGAAACCTTTTGTCCAATAGTTAATTTGGTTAATTGCGAGGAGGTTAAGTATGCTTTAAGCGTCATGGAGTCAATGTCGGCGACTTTGAATAAGACTCTGCCGGGCACGGCCACTTCTCCCATTTCTGCATATTTGCCCAAAACAGTTCCGTTTCTTGGCACCGTAATGATACATTTTTTCAGTTGGTCTTCAATTTGTGCAATTTGAATATCTATTCCTCTTTCTTCCTGAGTCAAACTTTCGTTTGCCGTTTCGATAGAAGTTGTTTGAGCATCTAATTGTTTTTCAAGAGTCGCAATTTGGGCATTAATATCGTCCAATTGTTTTGCATTGGCGACATTGGCCTGGAGCAATTTCTCGACTCTTTTTTTCTCGTGTTGTGCCGTAGCGATTTGTTCTTTTAATGCGGCAACTTGTTTATTTACATCTAATTTCCGGCTATTCAGTGCTTGTTTTGCAATTTGGAGTTGTATTTTTTTCAAATAGAGTTGGGTGGTATCGACAAAGCCCACGCGTTCCCCAGAGGCAACTTTCTGTCCTTCGGTTAAATTCAATTGTAGAATTTTCCCGCCCATCTCGGAAGAGACCAATACTTCATCTGCTTCAAATGTTCCCGAAGCATCGTATTGATTATTTGAATTTCTGCAGGAGAAAGAGATCAACGCTACTCCAAACAGCAGGAATAAGGGTAATAATTTTATTTTCGTTTTCATAATTATTTATAGAATAAATTAAGTAATCACAAATACTAAAAGCCGGATTCTATTTTATATTGATACATAGAGCGTAAAAGCTGCATTTCATGAATTGCTTTATTTTGTCTTGCAGCATCTGTAAGAAGCACATCTTGCAAAAAGTCATTCATACTGAGCGTTCCATTTTCCGTTTTTACTTCCGACATAAGAAGAATTTTCTCCCGAAGAGCAATAATTTCTTCATCTTTTAAAATAAGTTGTTTATTCTTTTCAATTTCCGTTTGATATTTTAACAGCGTTTGTTTTTGATTAAAAAGGAACAACTCTTTTTGTATGGCGACCGCATTTTTATTATTTTCAATTTCTTTTTGTTCATCATTTAATGTATAGAGAGCTCCAAATTGCCAGGAAAGACGAATTCCACCGATAAAATAAGGACTAAAACCACTTTCAAACATATTTAAGCCGGGATTGGCATAAGCTCCTTGAGCAAACAGCCCGATTCGGGGCATTCCTTTGGAATACAATCCTTTTTTTTGCACATCAAATTGTCTGTTTTGAATTTCAAAAAGAGACAGCTCAGGTCTTATTCCATGATAATTTTCAAGAGATAACGGAGACGGTCTCTCGAATTCGGTAGAGTCGTTCAGTTCTTGGCCAATAAATAAAGATAGCGCCATCATAAAGATTTTTTTGGTGCTTTTCATTTCAGATTCAACTTGCTCTCTGTTAAGCATCTCTACTTTAATTTTATGAACATCTTGTTCGTTGGCGACTCCTTGAGCAACGAGACTTTCAACACGATCACAATTACGTTGTAGCTCTTTATTTAGCAATTCATTTTGTATTAATTGTTCATTCAATAGAAGAATTCCAAAATACAAATCATTAATACGACTATATAATGCATACAAATTAATTTCGAGATTTTGTTTTTCGACTTCGGTCCGCGCTTTGATTAATTTTCTGCGGTATTCAGTAACACCCCCATCCCACAAAGATTGATAAAGATCTAATACTACCTGATATCTGTCATGGTCAGGAAACGAAATGTCATCAATGCCAAGTCTGTCAATAAGTGTTGTGAAACTTTCCGGAAATTCGGTGATATCCGATTGCCACGAAGCCCCGGCATTCAAAGATAATTGAGGCAAATAAGCTTTCACGGCATAATCAAGATTATATTTTTTTGATTTTTCGATTAACTCATATTGTTTGATGAGCGGGTAATTGTTTTTTGCCGCCTCATAACACTGTTCAAGTCGTAAAGTCTGTCCCATAAGTCCGGGAAGCAAAACAAAACTCAAAAAAATCACAAAAACTCTTTTCATGGTACTATTTATTGTGAATATATGATGCATTTTCGCTTATTCAATTAAAAGCATTTGATTCATCCATTGTGGAATTAACTTTTTTCTTTCTTCCATAATCGTTTTCATATTTTCCGAAGACTCCATTCCGAAATTTACCAATAAAGGGGACGCAATAAACGGGAAAATTGTAATTCCTAAAAAATTAAGAATAAAATGGAAAGGATTGAGATGTGGATTAATCTTATGAAGTTGTTTGAAAAAAGAAGATTCTCTCAAAATATCATTATGAGACGCCAGCATTGGAAATAACGAAGAGATCTCCTCCGGATTTTTTTGAATTTCACCAAATACAAAAAGGGGTAAATTAGGATCTTGAGAAATCGTATTAATATATTTTTCAACCACAGAAGTAAATTTTTCTTGTAAGGAGGTTTGTTCATCAAATAGATAGGGAAAAATGGAGTTGAAAAATGTCTGTATTTTTTCCCGCATAATAATTTTAAAAATATTTTCCTTACTTCGAAAATAGTAATTGACTAAAGCCAAATTAACCTCTGCCTGGGCTGCAATATCCCGCATTGTGGTAGATGAATATCCTTTGAGTGTAAATAGAGTGCCGGCAGCATCTTTAATTCTCTCTTCCGTCGCTTGGTCTGTCTTGTACCTCATAATGTTACTTTTCTTTTTGCAAATGTAAATAAAAAACATCTGTTTTAAACAACTGTTTAATTAATTTAACATTAATTAAGAATAGACAAAATGAGAAATGGAATTCTAATACTAGAACAAATTTAGTAAGAAAAGAACAAACAAAAAACCCCCAATACACTTGGAGGTTTTTTGTTTTGATATGGTGATTCCGGATGGGATCGAACCATCAACCTACTGCTTAGAAGGCAGTTGCTCTATCCATTGAGCTACGGAACCGCAGAATTTGTCGGGATAGCAAGATTCGAACTTGCGACCTCCTGCTCCCAAAGCAGGCGCGATAACCGGACTACGCTATATCCCGATTTTTTAGGCTGCAAAAATACACTTTTTTCCCTTCCCTAAAGTTATTTTGCTATTTTTTTTTTACAAAAAAACATTCTTGGTTTTCCCTGAATATCATTTTTAATTTTAATATCCTGATAATCATAATTTTGAAAAAGAGTATTAATATCTTTTGAAAATGGAGAATGTATTTCAAGGGCTAATAATCCTCCTGTAATTAAGATTTTTTGTCCGATGGAAGCAATTTTTTCATAAAAAAGCAGCGGTTGTGCATCGGGAACAAAAAGAGCCGAACCTGGTTCAAAATTACGAACATTCGGATGAAGTTCCATTATTTCCTTTTCGGGAATATATGGAGGATTACTGACAATAAGATTGAAATGATTATTCCATGAAGTAGGAAGAGCTTCTTCTAAAATATTCCATTTGATAAAATTGACAGAAACTGCAAGTTGTTCCGCATTCATTTTAGCAACGTCTATAGCTTTTTCTGAAAAATCCACGGCAGTAACATGGGCATTCGGAAGATTCTTTGCCAAGGCTAGGGCGATGGCTCCACTTCCGGTTCCAATATCTAGGATTTGCGAATTTTGGCTAAGAAATCCGGAATATTCTTTCAGAAGATTATCGACTAATTCCTCCGTTTCAGGACGCGGAATCAACACCGATGAATTCACGGCTAATCTTAAACCATAAAAATCCGAAAACCCGAGAATATATTGAATTGGTTCCCCTGTGCTCAACCGTTCGAGATCATTTTGATTCTTTGGTTCAAAAGGCAACACGTGATTGGGGTTTAAATAAAAAAGATGAGGCTCAATATCAAATACTTCTTTTATATACCAATGAAATTGTGCTCTAATTTCATTCGCGGAATAGAGTGGATAGAGTATTTGATAAAATAGTTCACGAAATTCTTGATAAGTCATGTTTTTTATTTGGGGACAAAATTACACTAAAATTAAATCATTTTTTAGATTTTGTTTCATGTAGTCATTTTTTTTTTATTTTTGCATAACTTAGTTTTAAACGCATTTATTATTAAAATAATTGAATATCAATAAAATAAAAATCTTTAATCATGATGAAAAAAATCACCAATAATGCGATGTGGGGAAAAATTGCCATTTTGCTCAATTTTTTGATTATCATTTCCTTTGTTCTTTCCATGTTCTTTCTAATGAAGTTTGATGAAGTAAACACCCAATTAGTAGATATTAAACCTACTTATGAATCAGCAACAGTCAAGATGCATGATGTTCGCCAACCGATGAGAAAAGATTCTGCTGCCGTTGCATTTTATAGTACCAAATTAGATTCACTTAAAACTGTTGTTCCCCAAAATGCTGCTGAGAAAAAAGTTGTTGCGGACGAACTTAAAAGAGTTTCCGGAATTTTGAAAGATGAGATAACAAATAAAGAAAAAACAGATTCGATTGTTGAGGCAACCGAAACAGAGTATCTTCCTATAAAAACAAAATATGACGAAATTTCTCTGACCACGGAGGAAAAATCGAATTCGTTTTCAATATGGGCATATATAACCTTTTTCTTGTTGTTAGGAAAAATATTGATATTTGCTTATTGGAATTATAAAAATTCAAAGAATTTACACCAAATTGCTAATTGGATGAAGAATGGTCATGCCCCCTATTGGTCTTTTTTAGGGTGGTTTATTCCTGCCTATAATTTGATTAAGCCCTACAATGTATTTAGTGAAATTATGAATGAAAGTCAATATATCCTTACCGAAAAAGCAGAATTGCCGAAGAAAGAGCATGATAACACCGAATTTTTCTTAGGAATATGGTGGACAATGGTCCTTCTTGCACTTGTAATCTGTTCATTTATTCTTTACTCAACTTTCTTCACAGAAGGTCCTATGTATTGGAAATTAAATCATTTAAGCGTTGTAGTTGTTGCAATCATCATTTGGGTAATATATCTTTTAATTGATATTGTAATGATTCTTAAATATAATAAATTGAATAAATTAATGATGGATAATGAATCCAAGTTTTTGCATTGATCTGTATAATTAACAATTTTATACTATCTTTGCCCTAGAAAAATTACAAATCATTATGAAAAATTTATTTGCATTAATTGCATTATGTGCAATTACTAGTTTTGGGATGTCACAACCGCACCAAAATTATAAAGAATCTTCGTTGGTCATCACTTCACAAAATTTCGAACGATTTTGGCTTTATATCAATGATCAACTACAAAACGAACAAGCAACCGAATCCATTGCCGTGCGAGGTTTGCGTCCGGGAAAATACAACATAAGAGTGCAGACGGCCGATAGGGAAATGAATACCCGCCTTTCTTTGCAAGCAGGTAATTATAATTATTTAATTGAATACACCCCGCGTGGAGGAAAGATTTTTTTAAAATCCGTTAATTTTAACATTCTTGCGAACACCAGCGTAAATTATCAGCCATACGAAATGCCTCAAAATGGTCACCATTCACCCAATCCGCATCATCCCAATATGCCCGATTATTCTCAAACTCCTCCTCCCCCACCAGCTCCACAACCGGATGTAATTGTCTTACCCGCTTACCAATTCTGCACCCCAGACAAATTTGCAAACATCAAAAATATAATCTCCTCCGAATCATTTGAAAGCAACAAATTGGACATTGCCAAACAAGTAACTTCCAGCAACATATTAACGGCCAATCAGATAACAGAAATTGCACTTTTGTTTTCCTTTGAAGACAACAAACTTGACTATCTTAAGTTTGCTTACGATTTCTGCTTCGACAAGCAAAATTATTACTTGGTCAATGAAGCCCTGACTTATTCAAGTTCCAAAGAAGAATTGAACAAATTTATTTTAAGCAAATAAGGCATTTACTCTATTTGTGTAGGAGTAAATGCAAACGACTTTGTTTGATTTTTCTCTGTTTTTATTTTTTACCGGACAACAATTACTCTTTATCAGTCATATATTGCGACAATAACTGCTGCACATACTTGCCAAAAACATCAAACTCAATATTGACAATTGTGCCTTTGGTAAAGTTATGAAAATTAGTAACTTCCTGTGTGTAAGGAATAATCGCCACAGAAAATCGTCCTTTTTCCGAATCTACAACTGTAAGACTTACTCCATTAACCGAAATAGAACCTTTGGGCACCGTAAAATTGGAACGGGAAGCATCATAAGTGAAAAAATAACGCCAACTTCCGTTTTCATCCACCACCTTTTCGCATACCGCTGTCTGATCAACATGGCCTTGCACAATATGCCCGTCAAATCGACCATCCATCTTCATACTCCGTTCCAAATTAACTTCATAGCCAACTTTCCAGGTACAAAGATTGGTTTTTTGCATGGTTTCGTCCATTGCCGTCACCACATACTGTTTTTTCTCTTTATCCAGCTTTACAATCGTGAGGCAGCAGCCATCGTGCGCCATACTTTGATCTACCTTCAATTCATCGGCAAAGTCGACCTCAATCGTAAAATGGTAATTGGTATTTTCCTGTTCAATATGAACAATTTTTCCTGTTTTTTCAATAATTCCGGTAAACATGTTGTTTTATTTTATGATGTATAATTAATGACTTCTAATAAGCGTAATAGAGCCGTGCAATGGAGTTTGGATGATTCCCAACAAAGAATACAGATAGACATCGCAAACATAGTAATAAGTTCCGTCAGGACATTTTTGTTTGGAATTCATATTATTGCCATCCCAATTCAAATTCGGGTTTTTGCTTTGGAAGACGGCCCTCCCCCATCGGTCGTACACGGTAAAATTCACCGAAGCGACATTATCGTAAGGGAAAGGCATAAAAAAATCATTAAAACCGTCTCCATCGGGCGTAAAAACATTGGGCAACGAATAAGGCATACAATCGTCGACATCGAAACAAGTACTATCTCCGATAGCAGATTTATTGCCGACCGTATCCACGACAGAAACTGCAAAACAGCCTGTAATGTAAGGCATTTGAGTGAGTTCATAAGTACAGGGAAAAAGGAAACAGTCGCTGCCGTCATTTCTTATAGAATCTATAATGACAAAATCATCATTCAGAGTAGGTTTATAATGTATATAGTACTGATATACATCAAAATATGCACTATCCGAAGAGAATGTCCATTCAAGTGATACCGTTTCACAATCGGTGCTAAAAACCGTTGCCGGAATTTCCGGGGGATCCAAATCATAGGGAATAGCACAGAGACGTTGCGAACGATTGTACAAAGGTAACAACGAATCGGGAACAAAATAGCCGCCGGTAGACCGAACATAATAACAATAAGAAACACCATTTTGTAAATGCCGATCGGTATAAGATGTATTTGTTGTAACAGCTATTGAATCAAACAATTGAGAAAGCGGATTGTATTTATAAATCGTATAAGAAACATTTGTCCACGGAACCTGCTCCTGCCAGGAGAGCAGAAGTGCATTGCTCATGATATCTATATCAAGAAAAACCGAAGAGGCCGGATCAGAAACTTCCACAAATTGCATTTCATTTTGAATACTGCCCCACAATTCCACTTTGTATATATAGCTGTTTTCGAGCGTATTAAGGGCAGTATCAAGCCACATCGTGTCCGACAGCGAATAGAATGTTGAAATGGGAGAAAATGAAGCCGGTTGCGAAATCAAGGCTCTAAAAATCCGATATTCAAACTGATCGTAAGTGCTTAAATCCAATTCGGTCGGATTGTTCCACCGGACAAGCATCATTCCTTCGCGGGCATCCGTAGTCACCACATCCACATGCGTAATTATGGGCGCATCATTGGGAAGATAAGTACAAATTTCATCAGAAACATAGCTTTCTGCCCCGTCATCAAAGTACGCCACCACCCGGTAGCAGTATTCATTTCCGTGATAGAGCGGAAAAACCATTCCGTTGTCGGTAAAGGTCGTATCCAAATGTGAATTCGTTCTCCCAATCAGTTGATAGCCGGTATATCCGGGCAAGCCCGTTTCACAGACATCCGGGATAAAGGGATATCCTGAGATTCGTTTATACACCAAATAACCGACGGCATTGGTACAAGAATCGGGAGACCAGGTCAAATGAATTTGATTGCCAATAGCATTGGCAGTCAAATTTTCCGGTTTAGGTGCGACAACAGTAATCAGCAGTGACTTAAAAGCGACTAAATTCACTTGCGGACCATTATCAATGGCTTTAAATGTAACTTGATATGGTAATCTTCTGACGTGCTCACAATCAGTATTCCAAGTAAATTGAGATGTTATAGGGGGAGTTCCGGAAACGGGTAAAAACGTTGCCGGCGAAATAGGATGTCGCAAAGGAGCTCCTGTTGCCGATAAGGTTACTTGCGTAGAGTTAGGATCGGTAGCCGACACAGATAACGCCAAAGTTGTTCCTGCCAAAACACAAGTATCTTGTAATGTTAGAATCGTAGGCGGTTGATTATTACATGCTGCGATGAGAATTTGCATATCCCTTACCATTTCACAAATCAGGACTCCGTTACGCCATTCCTGAATCAGGATGGCCACATTATATTCTCCCTGGATGATTGGGGAATCCCAAATTAAATCACCGGTAACCGGATCTATAGATAATTGATTTGAAGCTTGTGGGAATGAATAGCCAGGGATATTTTCTCCGTTATAGCCCCGACAAGTAATGAGCCGGAATGAGAGACTATCTCCATCCGTATCGTATGCGCCGGGATTATGGTAATAAATTTGACCTACACAGCCGTTGTCTATCGGGGGATTCAGGAGTTGTGGAGAAGAATTGGGGCCAAGAAAAGGATTAATCAACAGCGTTGTTTGGAGGTAAAACGGAATGTTTACTGAATTGGGAATATTGACAATTCCGGCATTCCGATTGGGATCCTCCATAGAAATCGTATAATAACCGGGCCCGGCAAAAGTGTGTCGGGCAATATATGTATTGACGCTGATATCATTAGGTAAATTTACTTTACTGTTTCGAGGGACAACCGTACTGGATCCGTCTCCCCAAAATATTTCTAACTCCGGCCTGTCCGCCGGACTAGGCGTATAGGTATAGGTGACTAACTTAAACTCGTACGTCAGATTACTTATGTGTGTATATGAAATTTCTCCTGCCCGCTGATGAGTGGCAAAAATACTTAACGACATACAACATAGAAGAATTATAAAAAGAAATTTGTGAATACGCGAATGAAACATCGATAATACAATCTAATATGATTATTTTGCAAAAATAAAGAAAAAATTGATGGTATCATCTGCTTTTAATACTTTCTAAATTGAATATAGAATACTTTTTTATTCTAATTTCTAATATTATGAAATTTAATATTTTATAATAAACTTTTTGTATTAACTTTTTTTAAGAAAATAAAAAGAAAAAACACGAAAAAAATGAAGGTTATTCGTTTATTTTTTATAAATTTGTTCTCGTTTAAATAAGAGCAAACAATAAAGAGAATCTCCACTCAAAAAGATATTAAATCGCTCTTATTTAATAAATTAAGTAGTGTTCTAAAAGGTGAAAAGAAAATTCCTTTTCCAAAACTAGATGAAAAATTTATTATTTTCTTACTTATTTAATGAATGAATTTAAAAATATTTTTAATTTTTGATGGTATATTCACATTATTTTTTAATCCAATAAAAGTTTTATGAAAAAAATTTTATTTCTTGCAGGCTTATTTTTTTTGCTTTGTATTACATCGTTATTCGGACAAAATCCGGCAATGAGTTATCAAGCTATTGTACGAGATGGAAATGGACAATTAGTTACAAATCAATCGGTCACAGCAACGATTAAAGTTCGAATCGGATCAACTGACATTTTCAATCAAACGTACAACGTAAACACAAATACGCATGGTCTGCTTACTTTAAATTTCGGGGATCCGATTTTTATGAGTACCAATTGGGAAAATGCGAGCATCAGTTGTGAAGTCAGACAGGGAAGTAATATTTATATGGCGGAAAACTTTCAACCGGTAGTTGCAGTTCCATTATCATTGTATGCAACATCCATGAATAGAGATACCCTTCACTCCTATTTAGATACCGATGGTCATATTTTGGATATTCGTCATTACATGCAACAAAACAGACAATATATCATATATAACGACATAATTATACATCAAGCTTTAGAGGATACGGCTGCGCACATAAGAAGAGAAATGGCTATTATGGATTCTGCCATTCGAAGTGCCTTGGTCGATACAGCTAGAGATATTAGAATAGCACTCGTGGATTCTTCTCGTGATATTCGAATTGCTTTGGTGGATAGCTCTGCTGATATAAGAAGCGC
>Ga0116193_1002290_pt1 | contig 14689 bp, 8 predicted proteins | sample AD_UKC115_MetaG_FD_89892 | JGI IMG/M metagenome (GOLD analysis project Ga0116193, IMG submission 89892) | Active sludge microbial communities of municipal wastewater-treating anaerobic digesters from Hong Kong - AD_UKC115_MetaG | ecosystem: Engineered > Bioreactor > Anaerobic > Digestate | place... | reverse complement strand
CGCGCGGCAGTTCCGAGGAGCGCCGCCAAAGCGTCTGGCTGGGCGTGCTGCTGACCAGCGCGCTTGCGGGCATAGTTGGCCTTGTATTTATTTTCCACCCGCAAATGGCTGGCTGGATTGTGGGCGAACAATCCATAGTTCCGCTGATTTCCGTTCTCGTTCTAGTCATCTGGAGCAATTTGCCGGGCAATTTCCTTGAGCCGCTGGCCATCTTTCGCGAGCAGCAAAAGGCGCTGCTCTGGATTCAGACGCTCTACTGGACGGCCTTTGGGGCAGTGGCCATTCTGCTTGGCGCTCGCGGCAATTTGCTGCACGTCTTCGCCGGTCTGGCCGTGGTGGGCTTGGCCCGCTCCGCCGTGACGCTGGCATTTGTGTTTCGTCATTTTGGCGGGTGGCAACGCAACACAAACGCCGCGACCTGGCGGGCCATTGGCAGCATGGCCTTGTTCCTGGGGCCGGTGGCTGTTGTGGATGTGCTTTCGGTGCAAATTGACAAATATGTCGTGAGCCAGCGTTTCGGCGCGAATGGCTTTGCCATCTACTCGCTCGGCTCGATTGAAGTTCCTTTCATCCCCTTGCTGCTGGCGGCAGTGACAAGCACGCTTATGCCGGAACTAAGCCGTCTTCTTTCCACTGGATCGCGGGATGAGGCGCTGAGTTTGCTGCGGCGATCCATGGAAAAACTTGGATACCTGATTCTTCCGCTTTTTTTCTACCTCCTGCTGTTTGGACGGCTGTGGATTCCGCTGGCATTTGGCGTGCGCTATCAGGGCGTGATCCCTGTCTTTATCGTGTTTCTTTTTCTTGTCCCATTGCGCAGTTTAAACCTCCATCCCATATTTATTGGGGGCGGATTGCAGAAGTATTTGCTGAGAGGGCGTGTGCTTGATGTGGGGCTGAATTTTGCCGGATCCATCATGCTGGCCGGAACATCGTTGGGGTTGCTCGGGCCGGCCGTGGCTGCCGTTGGGGCCACGGTTGTGCATAAAATTTATCAAACGGCGGTGTTGCAGAGAGAATTCAAGCAGCCGTTGCGTCAGGTTTATCCCTGGGATGCGTTTGCAAAGACCTCGGCATGGTCGGCGGTGGGTGCGGTGCTGGCCTATGGCCTGGCAAACATCGCGTTTGCCCAGGAAATAACGCAGGCTATTGCAGGTTCTATTCTCTTTGGAGCCTGGATGTTATTTTGGTGGAGAAGGTCGTTTGCATAATTTCTTTTTATCATTTTCGAGTCGCGAAGCGGCGAGAAATCCATTCACGGCGTAAGATTTCTCAGTCGCTACGCTCCCTTCGAAATGACAAAAGGCTACGCTCCTTCGAAATGACAAAGGCTGCGCTCCTTCGATGACAAAGGCTGCGCTCTCTTCAAAATGACAACCAGTCGCTGTACTTCACCTGTTGTCATTTCGAGTCGCGAAGCGGCGAGAAATCCATTTACGGCGTAAGATTTCTCAGTCGCTACGCTCCCTTCGAAATGACAAATGGCTACGCTCCTTCGAAATGTAAAAGACTGTGCTCCTTGGATGACAAAAGACTGTGCTCCTTCGATGACAAAGGCTGCGCTCTCTTCAAAATGACAACCAGTCGCTGTACTTCACCTGTTGTCATTTCGAGTCGCGAAGCGGCTAGAAATCTCTTCACGGCGTAAGATTTCTCAGTCGCTACGCTCCTTCGAAATGACAAATGGCTACGCTCCTTCGATGACAAAGGCTGCGCTCTCTTCAAAATGACAACCAGTCGCTGTACTTTGCCTTTTGTCATTTCGAGTCGCGAAGCGGCGAGAAATCTCTTTTGTGGCATAAGATTTCTCGGTCGCTATGCTCCCTTCGAAATGACAAATGGCTGTTCTAGCTCGAAATGACAAATGGCTATTCTTACTCCAAATGAGCAGAAAATCCCGGCATTGTCTTTCTGCTAAAACTGCACTCTGGCGCAAGCCGGCTGAATGCATTATAAGAGTCTCTTGCAGATGACAGGGCGGGATGTCTGCGCCCCTGCACACGGCCAAGAGGTTCCGTTATGCCAATTTCGCAATCCGCATCTATGCCAATCCAATCCGGTCCGCCAGCGCTTGCGCCTGCGGAAAAGGAGAAACGCGATCGCCTGGTGGTTGAGGTGGCAGCTGCTTTGTCAGAAGCCCGCGAACGTCTGCTGGCCACGAATATTGAAACAGAAAATGGACTGGTCACAGCCCTGCGTTTTACCGGCGCCCATGACCGCGAGTTGAAGAAGATTTATGCCTGGGCCAGTCGGTTGGCGAGTCGCGAGTTCCCGAACAAGCCAACTCTTGCACTGGCCTCGCTGGGCGGTTATGGCCGCCGGCAGTTGAATCTGCACTCCGATATTGACTTGCTCTTTCTTCTGCCATCCTCCAACAGCGCGCGCGCGGAATACGAGTTGCGCCTGATGCTGTATGTGCTGTTCGACCTAAAACTCGACCTTGGCTATATCACGCGAACCACCGCCGAAACGCTGGATGTCGTGGGCATGGACTTTGATTCCACGACGGCTCTCATTGAAAGCCGCTGGCTGGCTGGCGACCGCAAGTTGTTCGATTCCATGCGCGGCAAGCTCAAGCGCAAACTTTGCGGCGAGCGGCGCAAATGGTTCATGAACGAGGTGATCAACCGCCGCGATTTGCGCCACCAAAAGCATGGCTCCTCGGTTTACATGCTGGAGCCCAACATCAAGGAAAGCGAAGGCGGATTGCGCGATTTGCATACGATCGCCTGGTTGGCGTATGTGGCCTTCGGCGATTCGCGCTTGCGCGCGCTGGCTGAAAACAAGATATGGACGGCGGCGCAATTGCGCGAGGCGCGCAAAAGTCGCGCTTTTCTCCTGCGCATGCGCAATGAATTGCATGCCATGGAGGGGCGGCGCACGGATGCGCTGCGCCTGCCCAAACATGTCACGCTGGCCGAGCGCCTTGGCTATGAAGCCGACAGCATCTCTTTGGCCGAAGAGAAGATGCTGCACGATTACTACCTTGCCGCGCGGCAGGTTTATAACGTGACCGAGAGCGCCATTAATCAGATTGCCCGCGCCAACAGCGGCGTGCTGCAGGGCGTCGTGGATCGGTTGCGACGGCGGCGCATTTCCCCGGAAGTTATGGCGCTAGGCCCCATTGCCTTCCTGGATGATGAGAATGCCGATTGGCTGCGGCGCAATCCTGCCAACATCTTTGCGCTGGCGGCGCTGGTGGCAGAAAATGACCTGCGCTTTAGCGAGCGCACCAAAGAACGCACGGCGCGCGCTGCGGAGAAGATTGATGAAGATATGCGCAAGGACCCTGAGGTGCGCGACCGCTTTCTGCGCATTCTGGCCGCGCCACGCAATGTTGCTTACACGCTGCGCGTGCTGCATGAAGTAAAGGCATTGGAGCGTTATCTCCCCGAATGGGAGCACTTGTTCTGCCTGGTGCGCAGCGACATGTATCACTCCTATACGGTCGATGAGCATCATTTCAAATGCATTGAGGCGCTGGAGGCGCTGCGCAATAACCTGAATCAGGAAGACGCGCGCATTCGCGCCGCCGCCGCGGGAATCTGGCGGTGGGATTTATTATCTCTTTCGCTGCTGCTGCATGATGTGGCCAAGGGACTGGGCGGGGCGCATGCCTTGCGCGGCGCGCAGATGGCTGAGAAGATCGCCTTCCGAATGAACCTGACAGATCCCGAACGCTCGCTGGTGCGGTTCCTCGTTTACAGCCATCTAAAACTTTCGCACGTGGCGCTGCGGCGCGATCTGCTGGATGATAATGTTGTGCGCGAGTTTGCCCGCGAAGTGGCTGATCCCGAGCGCTTGCGCATGCTCTATATCCACACGATTTGCGACATGCGCGGCGTGGGGCCGAATGTCTATAACGACTGGCGCGCGCAACTGCTGGGCATTTTATATGAGCGCGCGGAAATGGTGCTGCAGGGCAAGCCGCTCGAGCAGCCGCAATTGCCCTTTGTCCTGGCGCAATTGCGCGAGGAAATGGTAAGGGCACTGTCGCCGGAGGAATTCAGCGAACAGGATATTGACAACTTTATTGACTCGCTGCCTGAGCGCTATGTCGTCAGCACGCCGCATGCGCATATCATGCAGCACTTCCGCCTGACACGGCAGCTAAACCAGCAGAATCGGGTGGAATGGGAGCTTGAGCGCCATCCCGAAACCGACCGCAGCGAATTGCTTGTCGCCTCGTATGATGAGCCGGGCGTGTTTTCGAAAATTTGCGGCGCGCTGGCCTCCAAGGACATCAACATCCTTTCGGCCCAGATTTATTCCACCTCCGATGGTTTCGCCATTAATGTGTTTCAGGTGACGAACGACGAATACCATTGCCTGCCCGAAGGCTTTCGGCTCGACCGCCTGAAGCGCAGTTTGAATGATGCCCTGTTGGGCAAGGCGGATATTTCCGAACTGATTGCGCGCACCCGTTTGCGCCGCCAGCCTTCGGTGCAGCGCATGCAACATTTGCCGACGAACATTACGTTCAATAATGAAGCATCTGCCACGCACACCGTGCTGGAAATTCATGCGCATGATCGCACAGGCCTGTTGTATGATGTCACGCGCGTGCTGCATCAGCGCCAGTTGTCCATCGACCTGGCGTTTATTGTGACCGAAGCCTACCAAGTGCTCGATGTGCTCTACGTCACCGACACCGAGGGTAATAAGATTTATTCGGACAATGAGCAACAATCGCTCAGGCAGGCTTTGCTCAAGGCCATTGAGCAAAAAACGGAGGAAAAGGAATAATTGACATCATGAAGAAATCACTAGGCGCGCGAACAATCCTCTTTCCAACACCTGTGCTGGTGATCGGAACGTATGACGACAAAGGCATGCCTGATGCGATGGTCGCGGCCTGGGGCGGCATCTGCTGCAGCCAGCCGCCTTGCATGGCCATTTCCATTCGCCGGCAGCGCCACACCTATATTGGTCTGACCCAGCGCAAGGCATTCACTATCAGCATTCCCTCGGCCGCCCAAGTGCGCGAGGCGGACTACGTTGGCATTTATTCCGGCAGCGATGAGGATAAATTCGCCGCAACCGGATTGACGCCCGTGCGCGGTGAATTTGTCGATGCGCCGTATGTTGGCGAATTCCCGCTGGTCATTGAATGTCGCGTCATCCATACCATCGACCTGGGCACGCATACCCAATTCATCGGCGAAGTGAAAAATGTGCTGGCTGATGAGCAAACGCTGAATGAAAAGGGATTGCCCGATATCCAAGCTGTCGATCCGCTCATTTTTGCTCCCGCCGACCAGAAATACTACCGAGTGGGAGGGATGGTGGCCGATGCGTTTTCCGTGGGAAGAAAGAAAGAATAAGAGATGTTGAATCCGCAGCACCCGTTGTCGAATCCTGACGCCTCCACGCAAAAAGAGCAGCGTTCCGCCCTGATGGTAGCCGTGGTCACCTCTTTTCTGACGCCGTTCATGGTTTCAGCCGTTTATGTTGCATTGCCCAGCATTGCGCGACACTTCGGCTTGAGCGCGGTCACGACAAACTGGGTGGAGACGATTTATCTGCTTTCGGCCAGCATGTTCATGGTCCCGTTTGGCCGCGCGGCGGATATTTATGGGCGCAAGCGGATTTTCAGCGCCGGCATTATTGTTTATACGCTGGCATCGCTGATCCTGGCGTTCTGCCCTTCAGCGCACATCCTGATCATTGGCCGTATTTTCCAAGGCATCGGCGGTTCCATGCTCTTTGGAACCGGCATCGCGATCATCACTTCGGTCTATCCGCCGCATGAGCGAGGCAAGGCGCTGGGGATCAACGTCTCGGCGGTGTATTTGGGTTTGGCGCTGGGGCCATTCCTGGGCGGCATCCTGACGACGCATCTTGGCTGGCGCAGCATTTTTTTCATCAACATTCCCATTGGCTTGGGTTTGATCTGGCTCGTGCGCACTGGATTAAAAGGCGAGTGGGCCGGTTCGCGCGGCGAGCGTTTTGATCTGCCCGGTGCGGTGTTGTATGGATGCTCGCTGGCGCTGCTCATGTATGGGCTGTCGCGCCTGCCGCATTCCATTGGCGCGATATTCTGCGCGGCCGCGATCATCAGCGGGGCCATCTTTATTTATTGGGAAACCCGGGCGCGCAATCCAGTGATGGATGTGCGGCTGTTCTGGGGCAACCGCCCGTTCTTCTTCTCCAATTTGGCGGCATTGACGAATTACGCCGCCACCTCGGCGGCAGGGCTGATGCTGAGTTTTTACCTGCAATATGGCAAGGATTTTACGGCGCAACGCACAGGATCCACGCTCGTCCTGCAGCCAATCGTCATGATGGTATTCGCTCCTTTTGCGGGGCGTTTATCGGACAAGCATGAACCGCGGCTGGTCGCCAGCGTGGGCATGGCACTGACGGCCATGGGCCTGTTTCTCTTCTGCTTCCTCAGCCAGCAAACTGCCTTGCCGTATGTCCTGGCTGGATTGGTCATCCTGGGCTCGGGCATGGGGCTGTTTTCCTCGCCCAATACCAACGCCATTATGAGCAGCGTGGAGAAAAGGCATTTTGGCGTGGCTTCCGGGCTGGTGGGAACCATGCGCCTGACAGGGCAGATGCTGAGCATGGGAATTACGATGATGCTGTTTGCGCTATTCATGGGGCAGCAGAAAATGAGCGCCGCGCTGATTCTTCCCTTCCTGCAAAGCGCGCGGACGGCCTTTGGCATTTTCTTCGTGGTTTGCCTGTTCGGCATTGGTGCTTCGCTGGCTCGAGGACGCATTCGCCGGCATGCGGCGACCTCGCCGCAGGGATAGACGGCGCGCTTTTCCTGAATTGCGCGGTGCGCGAAAGCGCTTGACTCTTGACGGGTTCAATAGCATTCAAGGTTTGTAGGGTTATCTCTCCTGAACGGGTCGGCTTGGGCTGCCTCCCGGGTTGAGTCTTCCACATGACCAGAGGTTCCACTCATTGCATTTGGCACCGCCGCCTTCGGCTGTGCCTGATTTGGCTCAGCGCGGCAGTGGCGCTGCTTGGCATGGCCGCTTGCAAGAAGCAGCCGGAGCAAATGTCGCCCGAAACGCAGGCGCGCCTGACGGCGCTGTCGCAATCGTTGCGAGAAGTGGATTTGTCGCTAGCGCAGTTGGGAAAACAAAATGAGGCCATTCGCGCGCAGCAGCATAAGTCCGCGATGGACCTGAGCACCTTGCGCTCACAGGGCGAAACGCTGGAAAGCGATCTTTCGCAATTGGATATTTCGCTGAACACGAATCGGCAGGATATTCAGCGGCTGAATCAGCGGGTGAGTTCTTTGACGAATGAAATGAATAGCTTGGCCACTGGCGAACCGATCGCGCAGGAGGAGTCTCCCTCGCGCGATTATATGCCGTGGCTGTTTTTCATGCTGATCATTATCCTTCTTTTGCTTGCCGGATTGGGTTTTCTCTTCTGGATGCGACACAAACGCCAACGCTCCTTGGGCAATACTTCCGCCGCATCCTCCTCTTCCGTTCCCCTTTCGCCGGCGGAAGAACAACCGGCGGAAACACAGACGGAGATCGGCGCCATTCGCTTCTTTGGCGCTGCACGGACCGAGCATGAGAAGCAGACGCAGAATATCGACGTAGTTTCCCCGCAAGCCCCCACACCCTCTGATGTATCTTCCAGCGGGGAAGATGCCGAAAATACGAAAGCGGATGATTCCGTTCCGCCGCCGACTGTGTAACCGTCCTTCACATAGGAATTTGAGCCTTGTATTTGCTGTATTCTTCTCGAGCAACTTTATGCCTGTTCGTGCTTTGCTGCATATCCAGCGTAACGTTTCTTCGCGCGGAAACGCCGAATGAACCGCAACTCCAATCCCTGATCGATGTGAAGTTATTGCCACCGCCGCGCTATGATCTGGGCGGGGTATTGGCCATTCTGCCCAATAGCGAACTCATTACGCTCAGGGCATCCATTAATGATCCTCTGCCCAAGCTGTATCGCGTGAATCTGCTCGAAGCAAAGTTGTACTGGCAGACGGATCATGGGACGCTTTACGAGGATCACAGCGCAATGCAGCGACTGGACAATCTTTGGGCGCCGCCTGCTTCGTCGGAAACGAGCACTATCACCATCACCTATGAAGCGAAGTACACGACCGTTTCTTCCAAGCCGGCACAATTTGTCGTGCGCAAGTCCGCTTCGCTAAAAATCCTGTCGCCCACATCTCCCGCGGAGTTTCGCAACGGCTATATCAACGGCTATAACATTGGCGAGTATCCCAACCCCTTCGATCCGAATATCTTTCAGCGTTTGAACGTGGAAGAGAGCAACTATCCGCGCGAGCATCCCGAAAAATATGCGCCGCCCAGTGTTTTCTACAAAATCACCAAAGAAAACATCGAGTTGCTTGTTTCACCGCATCTGAAATTGCGTTTCTTCACAATCGACTTTCCATGGAAGTCACTGGGCATGCCGCAATATATTGCGCTGGATTTGCATCTTATTCAGAAACTGGAAGATCTGTTAGCTTTGCTCAGGGAGAGCAATCTCAAGGTAACCACCTTCAAACCCATCTATGGGTTTCGCCCGCCATCCTTCAACCTGGGCACCATCCAAACGCATTCGTTCAACTTGAAGGCGCCGTTCTCCATGCATCAGTTCGGCAAGGCCGTTGACTTGATCGTTGACGAGGATGGCAATGATGTGATCGACGACCTCAATGGCGACGGAAGAATTGATATGTACGATCCGGCGGAACTTGTGAAATATGTCAACGTGCTGGATCGTCGCTATGTGCGCGAAGGCAAGATGGATTCGGTTGGCGGAGCGGGCATCTACAAGGAACACGATTTTCTGGAGCGCCCCAAACAATCGCCTTATTTGCATATCGATGTGCGAGGCTTTCTGAATGATGCGGGCAATCCGGTGCGCTGGCCGGCGGCCTATCCCAATGGCGACGTGATTCCCTGGGCGAAGCTCATGCCAGCGCAGTTGAATCCATAAACGAAAAACCCTTCATTATCATTTCCTTGCCGTCATGGAAGATGGCATGGAGGCTGCCGCTTCCGTTTCGTAATGCCCTTGCAGATCGGTTTGGAAAATAGGCCGCTCTTTCTCGTTTTCATTCATCATTTGCATGGTCTTTCCATCTTCTGAAATGAATTGAATGCTGCGGCCGTTTTTACCCGCCCATGCGCACTGCTGGGCATTATCTTGCCATGCACCTGGATCAATGGCGGCGCCGATGGATTGCAATGCCTTATCTTCGTTGCAATAGCGCGCCAGGACGGGCGAAGGATTGTGCAAAGTGTTTTCATCAACATCGGAGACATGTGGCAGCGGCGCCAGGCAAACGGTGGAAAAATCCCATGCGGCATTCGCCTGCTCAAAATCAGGCGTTGTTAATTCGGTGGCAGCATACGGGGTAATGTCGCGCCGCAACAGCACCGCCGTAATGGGGTGAATGAAAGGCAGCAGGGAATCGTCGAACCGCATCGTCTGCGGGCGCGCGGCGCTGACTTCGAGTTGCTTCGGCAGTTGCAATTGCGCAAAGTCGCAATAACCGGCGCTGATTTGATCCCAGGCATCAACGCTGAGCGCCATGCTGGGGGGCAGGCCATCGCGCAAATCCGCAATCATTTGCCGATAGCCCTGGATGGAATTCTTGCCATCGATCAAACCATTGGCGTCGTTGGCATACGTAAAGCCAATCAGTTGCACGGTATCCGTCTGCAACTGCCCCAGAGTATTTGCCAAATAAGACACTACCAGGTCGCGCCATCCTTTGAGCGCCGGATTAATGACCGCTAGTTGGGTTTCGGGAATGCCGGCGCGCAACTTCCACAACGGACGCTGCACAAACGTGACATATTCCGCTCCCAGCGGTGGAATGAGATAGCCGAACGGCGGCGATTGCGGCATGCCAAAGTGCATATGCGCCCGGCGTACTTGCGGATAAATCGGGTGGCGCAAGTCGCAGCGAATGTCGAACGACAACATGATGCGGAACCCCTGCTGGCGCGCATAGTTGATGGCCTGCGCGGCGGCGGGATTGATCTCCTGTCCTGGTTGCCCTGTGTCGCGCTCTTCCTTTCGCCAGTCATACGCATAATTGAGAAGAACCGTTTCGGGACTTACCCGGCGGCGTAGCGTATCAATAAACTCTTTGTGGCGAGCGATGTCAATGGGGCCGGTGACCTTTTGCCGCATACGAGAGGGAGTGACGATCAGGCGGATCGAATCCATCCACGCTCGCCGGGCATGCAGTTGCGTGATCAAGTCATAGCGCGGCGGCAATATGTCCTTGCGCTGCTCCTCGGCAATGGCTCGCCAATCCTTCGCCACGCCGCGAATGCTCCATGTGACCGAGGTTGACTTATTGATCTCAGTCACGGGCTGCGTAACGGGCGTGATCAGGCCAAGCGAAAGCGTGGCGGAGGTGCTTTCATGCTGCACGCGCAAGGTTTTGAATTGGCTGAATGTCGGATCCGCGGCGCGAATGAGCACGCCGCCGCTGCGCCCTTGCAGGAAAAACAACTGAACGCGCCAATCATTAGGCCATTGAAAATCGCGCGTGCCAGTAAAGCGTTCATCCAACGCTAGCCCCGTTCCGGTTGGAATAAGAACCTTAATTCCCGAGGCGAGCGGTCCGATACCCAGCCCCATGCTTTCCAATCCCTTGTTCTTGCTGCTGACCTCTTGCCTAAACTGCAATCCGCCGGATGGATCGGTTGTTACCACTGTTTCAATGCTGCTGCCGGAAATGAAGCGGGTGCGCTGAATGGCTTGGCGCGATTGAATTTCGATCGTGCTTACGGTGTCGGTGGATGGCGCATCCAATTCCCCCGTTTGATTCATCAGGTACGTGGCTGCATTTCCTGACATCGAGGAATTGGAACTGAGATTTTCTTTGCTTGCGAGATTGACCAGTCGCACGATGTTCCCGTGATGCAACAGGGCAAGTGTTGTTGTCGTGGCCGCTTCCAGATCACCATTACCGGCATCGCGGAAGGTGATGGCATGAGAGAGGTTAGCTACAGAAAGAATGACAACAAGATAACAGGCTATCAGCGCCCTGGACATCGACAGATCTCCATCGTGTTTTATTTCCATCGCTTCATTCTCATGAAGGTCTTTACCACGCGCGAGCCTTTGAGGCGGCTTAATTCCTGTTCCAACTGCGCATTGCGCGACTGCAGAGAGGCAATTTCGTCGCGAAGCAAAGATGAATCGGCCATTTCCGATTGCGCTTGCGCCAACGAATTCGCAGGGGCAATGCGATCGGGCGAAGACATTGGATTCCTGGCCCATTGGAGCATCGGAGCGAGCAATTGCTCGTTCGTCCATTCGTGCTGCAGGAACTCGCGCGCCTGGCGCGCCTTGGTTCGCCGCGCCACTGGATTATGCAATGCCGCAAGGATGACGCGCGACAAATCGTCGGCGCGTCCAATCTGAAAAGAATAGACCAGATCGCGTTGAGCTAGAATATCCGTTAGTTCCGAAAGAACTGTGGTGGCAATAGGCAATCCCGCCTGCATCCAATCCAGCAGCCGCGTGCGCGTGCCCAGCAGCCCCTCGTACGAAAAGGTGTCGATATTTATGGCGAGATCCGCTTCTAGCCAGGCGTGGCGCACGCATTCCAAATCAATCCAACCCTGCAAATGGAATCGCTCAGCAAATGGCCCATTGGCCACCAGTTGCTGGAATTGCGGATACACATGCTCGCAGTGGCCGGGGATGGCGCCGCCGGTGGACAGGAAGTGAATGCGCGCATCGCGTTCCATGGCTGCAATGATTCCGGCATGGAGCGTTTGCACATCTGTCCAGGTATTGAACCCACCGGTCCAAAGCACAATGAATGCATCTTCCGGCAGGAGATGGCCGCGAAAAATGGGCTCGCCTTCCTGCAAGGCTGGCAGGCTCACTCCCGGCGGAATGGAACTGACCAGATCGTGGCCGGCGGTGAAAGAATTTAGCCGCCCACATGCGCCCAGTTCGCCAATCAATGCCAAACGCTGCCATTCGGAGCAGGCGGAGAAATAATCGCCGCGCAAAAGCGCGGGGACAATCATGCGCCAGGCCGAAGCCAGTCCGCCGTTGTGGCTATGCATCGCGGCTTGTTGCTGGCGCTCGGCCATGGGCGAGCCATAGAAATCCACCCACAGCGGCAAGGACGAACCGCATCGCGCCGCGGCATTGGCCATTACATCGGTGCTGGTGATGATGCAATCCGCTGAATAACTATCAGCTGCATTGGCAAATGCCTGTTCAAGAGTTGCCGCGGCTGGCGCATTGACAGGCTTGACTTGCATCGCATCGGCGGTCAGATCGAAGAGTTGAAGGCGCGGCGAAGACAGATTGGCGAAGTCGCCCAATGCCAGCCTCACGGAATGTCCCGCAGCGGCCAGAGTCGTGGCAAACATCCAGACGCGCAGCCCTGGCGCAAACAACTGTTTTTCGCCATGGCAGGGGAGAGGGCCTACGCCGGATAAAAGGATTTTAGCCATAGCCGGAATGTATTCGCGCCGGGCGCGAAAATGAAAGCAAAAAGCAAAGTTACGCAAGGATGTTTGCGGCTCGAAGAGCCGACCTGCATGACGTTCGCTTGAAAAGCCAATGTAGTTGCTGTATTCAATAGACTCCTGACTGTTTCAACCACGCGCCACTTTCGTTGGCCCAGAGGTCTTCTATGTTGAAAAGCGCAATCTCGATTTTATTGCTTGTTCTTGCATCTGGCGCAGCATTGGCTGCTCCCATGACGGCTTCATCCCCAAACGATGCCGCCCGTCAACCTGCCGCCACGACACAAGCTACAACCGATACCGTCTTGCTGCATTCCACCATTGGGCGATTGGCGGCCGGGTGGAACCGAATTCCTACGGATGTGAAACGCACGGGACCGGCATCAAAGCCAACGGAAGTATCACAGGTTTCCTTTTACAATCCATATACCCGCAAGAACGAGCAGGCGGTCGTCTCGCGGCAGCGCTTCCAAATCCAGCATGCCCCGGTCAAGCATATTGAAGAGATGCTGCGCGCGGTGCTGACCAACGGCCTGGGCTATGTTGAGGCTGATGAAACGCATGCTGAAGTCACGGTGATCGATCGTCCGGCGGCGCTGTCGCTGGCGAGCAAAGCGGTTGCCGCGCTGGATGTGCCTTATCCATCCTATTTGTACAAAATCCCCTTTGAAAACAGCAATACGATCCAGGCGCTGATCCGTTCGCATCTCAGTCCCAAAGGCGCCTTGACCTCGTTATCTTCCACACTTTTGGTGGTCAGCGATTCACCTGATTATTTGGCGATGATCGACTGGCTCTTGCATAAATCAAAGCTGCTCTACGCACCCAATGCGCTGCAAGCGCGCGATGCGCAATGGCGAAAGACTCCGCGCACATTCGGTTCGTTCCCCAAAGAGAAGCCGCTTCAGGCAAAGGCCATGTGGCAGGGGAAAGTGGTCACCGTTGAGCAGCGGCTGTATCCGGTGCTTTATGCCGCGCCTTCCGTAGTGATGGAAGCGGCGCATCGCGTTGCCACGCGCGGATTGGGAAAAGTGAATTATGACTTGGACAACAACATGCTCATGCTGATGGACCTGCCCGAGGTGCTGGCGCGCTTTGATACATATATGCGACTGCTCGATACGGAAAAACCCGCCCGGCTCTATGTCACCAGTCCCAAAAACATGCAGCCAGTAAAGACGCTGCTGCAAAAGATCATCTCCGCGCAGGGGGAGTTGATCCCTTTTGAGAAGGATGGCGTGATTATCGTGCGCGATACGGAATTGGAATTGGAACGCATCGATTCGCTGGCCAGTTTGAATTTTAACAGCGCGACATCAGAGAAAGAAAAATTGCAAGGTCCCGTATCTCGCCCATCGAAAACGCTGCCGCTGAAACGCATTTTCCCTGCCAGCCGTCCATCATTGCCCGCCTCGCGTCCGGCCAGCGGACCGGCCAGCCAGCCATGAGCCCTCGCCAGCGGTTGGATGTTTTGCTCGTAGAGCGCCAATTGGCTGAATCGCGCGAACAGGCGCAGCGCTTAATCCGCTCAGGAAAAGTCAAAGTAGGCGGGCGGATTTCGGACAAGCCTGGCGTGGCCATAGATATCGCTGCCGCCGTGGAAATACTAGCGCCAGCCTCGCGATTTGTCAGCCGTGGCGGCGAGAAATTGCAGGGCGCTCTGGATGCCTTTCCCGTCTCTCCGCAAGACTGCACCTGCCTGGATTTGGGCGCAAGCACCGGCGGCTTTACCGATTGCCTGTTGCAGGCTGGCGCACAGCGTGTTTATGCCGTGGATGTGGGGCGAGCGCAACTGCATGAAAAATTGCGCGCCGATGATCGCGTCATTGTGCTGGAGGAGGTCAATGCGCGCGCGCTGACGCGGGATCTCATTCCTGAGCCGATCACGTTTTGCACTGGGGATTTGTCTTTCATTTCCTTGCTGAAGGTCATGCCTGCGGCAGTAGGTTTATTGGATAAGGGCGCGAATTCCATTCTGCTGGTCAAACCGCAATTTGAGGCTGGACCGCGCCATGTGCGCCGCGGCGGAGTGGTCACCGATCCGGCTGTGCACCGGCAAGTGCTGCAAGATGTGCTGCAAGGATTGGCGGCATTGGCGCTTGCGCCAAAAGATATTATGCTGTCGCCTTTGCGCGGCCCGGCGGGGAATCGGGAGTATTTGGTTTGGCTAGTGAAGGGAATAGACATAAGGGACCAAACAGACACAATGGAACATGAGCAAGCTACGCTCGCGCCGG
>Ga0116193_1002289_pt1 | contig 14690 bp, 8 predicted proteins | sample AD_UKC115_MetaG_FD_89892 | JGI IMG/M metagenome (GOLD analysis project Ga0116193, IMG submission 89892) | Active sludge microbial communities of municipal wastewater-treating anaerobic digesters from Hong Kong - AD_UKC115_MetaG | ecosystem: Engineered > Bioreactor > Anaerobic > Digestate | place... | reverse complement strand
TAAAACTAATAACCCGTATAAACAGTTTAAAGCTGCCAAACCCGCAGCAGCAAAGAATGGTATGCGAATTCCCCATTTACCTAAAAAGCCACCTAATGCAGGCCCAACAATAAAACCAACGCCAAATGCAACGCCAATCATTCCAAAGTTTTGTGCTTTCTTTTCGGGTGTACTTACATCTGCAATATATGCTGCAGCAGTGGTTATACTTGCACCTGTAATTCCGGCAATTAATCTTCCTGCAAATAGCCACATTATGTTTGGTGCAAAACCGGTTAAAGTATAATCAATGGCAAAACCCGCTAATGCAAAAAGTAATATAGGTCTTCTTCCATATCTATCACTTAAATTTCCAATAATGGGTGCACAAATAAATTGCATAATGGCATAAGCGGTTAATAACCACCCGCCATATTGCGATGCAGTACTGGTATCGCAATTTTCTAACTTCATTATTAATTTTGGGATAACGGGGATTATAATTCCAAAACCGGTTATATCTATTAAAAGTGTAATGAATATAAAGCCGAGTGCTGCCTGTTTTTTATTTTGTATCATAAATGGGTGATGGCTGCAAAGTAAAAATAATAGTTCACTATGAAGTTTAATTTTTGATTAAAGGAACAATAATTATTCTGAATAATTTTAAAACTCAAATGCAGTTTGTATTTTAAGGGTGTAAGTTTCAACTAAATTTTAATAGTAAAGAAGAAATTATAAATTGAAGAAAAACGGTAGAAAATGAAGGAGTAATCATTAAAAAATAGATAAATCTCATTTTTCAATTTCAATAACTAACCTTACCTTTGCCGCCTTAACAATTTTGAAGTATTGTATCCATTTTATTTTATTGTTTAGGTTAGACTGCTGCTTGTCTTGATACAAACATTATCAAGAATGTACAAGTGTTAGTAATCTTCAAACCCTTAAAGAAGATTCAAGGCAATGGAAACCAAATGAAATTTTAAAAGAAAGCTTCTTCAAAATCTAAAAATTCCATTTTAATCTATGGCAATTAAAAGAGAGTTCAACAAAGCAAAATCAACGTTTTCAAAAATTACAATCAGTTTAGCTTCTCCAGATTCTATTTTAGAAAGAAGCTTTGGCGAGGTTTTAAAACCCGAAACAATTAACTATCGTACTTATAAACCAGAAAGGGACGGTTTGTTTTGCGAAAGAATTTTTGGGCCTGTAAAAGATTACGAATGTGCCTGCGGAAAATACAAACGCATTCGTTATAAAGGTATTGTGTGCGACCGTTGCGGTGTAGAAGTTACTGAAAAGAAAGTACGCCGTGAACGTATGGGGCATATTAAATTAGTAGTGCCAGTTGTACATATTTGGTACTTTAAAAGTTTACCTAACAAAATTGGTTATTTATTAGGCGTAAGCTCTAAAAAATTAGAAAGCATTGTTTATTACGAGCGTTATGTGGTAATACAAGGCGGTGTAAAAGAAAATTTAAGTGCAGGAGATTTATTAACTGAAGAAGAGTATTTAGATATATTAGATAATTTACCAAAAGATAATCAAATTTTACCCGATGATGACCCACAAAAATTTGTGGCAAAAATGGGTGCAGAAGCAATTCATGCATTATTAGAAAGATTAGATTTAGATGAATTAAGCTATCAATTACGTAATGCTGCTGCAACAGAAACTTCACAACAACGTAAAGCAGACGCTTTAAAACGTTTAAGTGTTGTAGAAGCTTTTCGTGATTCTTCTGAAAGAATTTCTAACCGTCCGGAATGGATGGTTATGCAATATATACCAGTTATTCCGCCGGAACTTCGCCCATTAGTACCTTTAGATGGCGGACGTTTTGCTTCATCAGATTTAAATGATTTGTATCGTCGTGTAATTATTCGTAACAATCGTTTAAAAAGATTAATGGAGATTAAAGCTCCTGAAGTAATTCTTCGTAACGAAAAACGTATGTTACAAGAAGCTATCGATTCTTTATTCGATAACTCTCGTAAATCAAACGCCGTTAAAGCCGAAGGTGGAAGAGCATTAAAATCACTTTCAGATGTTTTAAAAGGAAAACAAGGTCGTTTCCGTCAAAACTTATTAGGTAAACGTGTAGATTATTCTGGTCGTTCTGTAATTGTGGTAGGTCCTGAATTAAAAATGCACGAATGTGGTTTACCAAAAGATATGGCTGCCGAATTATTTAAGCCATTTATTATTCGTAAATTAATTGAAAGAGGAATAGTAAAAACGGTAAAATCTGCTAAGAAATTAGTTGATAGAAAAGAAAACGTTATTTGGGATATTCTTGAAAATATATTGAAAGGTCATCCTGTAATGCTTAACCGTGCCCCTACATTGCATAGGTTATCTATTCAGGCATTTCAACCAAGGTTGGTAGAAGGTAAAGCCATTCAATTACATCCGTTAGTTACTGCTGCCTTTAACGCCGATTTTGATGGAGACCAAATGGCAGTTCACGTACCGTTAAGTAATGCTGCTGTGTTAGAAGCTCAACTATTAATGCTTTCTTCACACAACATTCTAAACCCGCAAAATGGTACACCAATTACACTTCCTTCTCAGGACATGGTATTGGGCTTGTACTACATTACAAAAGGTAAAAAATCAACTGCTACAGAAAAAATAAGAGGCGAAGGAAAAGCATTTTATAGTTTAGATGAAGTTGTAATTGCTTATAATGAAAACATTGTTGATTTACATGCTGCTATTAAAGTAAAAGCTAATGTTCGCGAAAACGGAGAATTAGTTAAAAAATTAATAGATACAACTGTTGGTAGAGTATTATTCAATCAACATGTTCCGGTTGAAGTAGGTTATGTAAATGCACTATTAACTAAGAAAAGTTTAAGAGAAATTATTGGTGATATTATTAAAATTACTAATGTTCCTAAAACAGCTAAGTTCTTAGATGATATTAAACAATTAGGTTTCCGTATGGCATTTAAAGGTGGTTTAAGTTTTAGCGTAAACGATTTAATTGTGCCTGAAATTAGAAACGAATTATTAGAAAATGCTAAGAATGAAGTTGATGAAGTTTGGGAAAGCTACAACATGGGTTTAATTACCAATAACGAACGTTATAACCAAGTAATTGATATTTGGGGTAAAGTAGATATGCGTATTACCAACGAGCTTATTCATGAAATGGCAACAGATAAACAAGGTTTCAATTCTGTTTATATGATGTTAGATTCTGGTGCCCGTGGTTCTAAAACACAGGTTAAACAGTTGGTGGGTATAAGAGGTTTAATGGCTAAGCCAAGAAAAAGTGGTAGCACAGGAAGTGAAGTTATTGAAAACCCAATCTTATCAAACTTTAAAGGTGGATTGAACGTATTAGATTACTTTATTTCTACACACGGTGCTCGTAAAGGTTTGGCCGATACTGCCTTAAAAACTGCCGATGCGGGTTACTTAACACGTAGGTTGGTAGATGTTGCACAAGATGTAGTTATTGGAGAAGAAGATTGCGGAACTTTACGTGGTATTGCCACCGGTGCATTAAAAGATAATGAAGATATTATTGAACCATTATCAGATAGAATTGAAGGTCGTACTTCATTGCATGATGTTATCAATCCGGTTACAGATAAATTAATTATTAAAGCCGGCGAAGAAATTACTTCAGATATTGCTAAAGAAATTGAAGAAAGCGGTATTGAAACTGTAGAAATTCGTTCAGTATTAACCTGCGAAGCTAAACGTGGTGTTTGCGTAAAATGTTACGGTAAAAACTTAGCAACAGGCTATATCACTCAACGTGGAGATGCAGTGGGTATTATTGCAGCACAATCAATTGGTGAGCCTGGTACACAGCTTACTTTGCGTACCTTCCACGTGGGTGGTGTTGCAGGTAGTGCAAGTATTGAAAACGGGTTAGCTGCAAGATTTGATGGCACCATTCAATTTGATGGTTTACGTTCTGTATCTGCATTAAATAACGAAGGGCAAAAAATGCAAATTGTTATTGGTCGTACGGGTGAAGTAAGAATTATGGATGTGAAAAATGACCGTTTATTAATTACCAATAACGTTCCTTATGGTTCTACTTTATTGGTAAAAGATGGTCAGCAAGTGAAGAAAGGAGATATGATTTGTACTTGGGATCCATTCAATAACGTAATTGTAGCCGAACAAAACGGTACTATTAAATTTGAAAGCGTACTTGAAGGCATAACCTTCCGTGAAGAAGCAGACGACCAAACAGGGCACCGCGAAAAAGTAGTTATTGAAACTAAAGATAAAACTAAAATTCCAACAGTAATTGTAGAAGGTAAAGACCTGAAACAGTACAACTTACCTGTAGGTTCTCATATTTCAATTGAAGAAGGAGACGAAGTAAAAGCAGGTCAAGTGTTGGTTAAAATCCCTCGTATTTTAGGTAAATTAAGAGATATCACCGGAGGTCTTCCTCGTGTAACTGAATTATTCGAAGCTCGTAATCCGGGTAACCCTGCCGTTGTTTGCGAAATAGATGGTGTAGTTACATTTGGTAATGTAAAACGCGGTAACCGTGAAATTGCAGTAGAAAGTAAAGACGGAATGATTAAAAAATACCTTGTTCCATTATCTCGTCAAATTTTAGTACAAGATGGAGACTTTGTTAAAGCAGGTGCTCCTTTATCAGATGGGCAAATTGCTCCAGCAGATATTTTAACTATCAAAGGGCCATTTGCAGTACAAGAATATGTGGTTAATGAAATACAAGAAGTATATCGCTTACAAGGTGTGAAAATCAACGATAAACACATTGAAGTAATTGTTCGTCAAATGATGAAAAAAGTAGAAATTGTTGATGCCGGCGATACTAAATTCTTAGAAGAAGATTTAGAAGACAGAATGGACTTTATAGATGAAAATGATAGAATTTTTGATAAGAAAGTAGTAACCGAAGCAGGCGAAAGCACTAAAATGAGAGCTGGACAAATTGTAACAGTTCGTGAATTAAGAGAAGAAAATTCAATTTTACGTCGTGCCGATAAAAAATTAGTTGAAGTTCGTGATGCAAAACCAGCAACTGCAACGCCGGTGTTATTGGGTATTACCAAAGCATCTTTGGGTGTACAAAGTTGGATAAGTGCTGCATCATTCCAAGAAACAACTAAAGTATTAAGTACAGCGGCAATTAATGGTAAATTAGATAACATGCATGGTTTAAAAGAAAATGTTATTACTGGCCATTTAATTCCTGCGGGTACAGGGCAGCGTGATTTTGAAAACATGATTGTAGGAAGTAAAGAAGAATACGAAGTACTTTCTGCAACACGCGAAGCCATGAGTTTTGATGAAGATGAATAAGTTTCATTACTTATCAATTTTCGAGCAATAAAAAACAACAGGAAGCTGAAATATGCTTCCTGTTTTATGTTCAAACTATTCTTAACACTTCTATTTTATATTGCAACATTACATTTGCACCAAAATATTTTTTAATGAAAAATTTTACATTAGGGTTAAATATTGCATTAGTTGCAGCGGTAGCTGTTTTATTTTATTGGCATTTTTCTAATAAGCCTCAAAACAAAACTGTTATTGCTTCTTCGGCTAATGCAGGAAACTTTCGCGTAGCTTATTTTGAAATGGATACTGTACAAAACCAGTTTGAATACTTAAAAGAAGTTCGCAACGGATTGTTAGCAAAAGACCAAAGTTTAGGCAAGCAACTATCTATAATGCAAAATGAGTTTACTAAAAAATATCAAGAACTGCAAAGTCGCGGTGCAAGTATGAGTCAAGCAGAATTGGCAGCTAAACAACAAGAGTTGGTAGAAATGGATAAAAATTTAAAAACAAAAAAACAAGCCATGGAGCAAGAAATGGCCGATGAAAGCACACGCAAATTACAAGATGTAAAAAAGAAAATTGAAGATTATTTAAAAACTTATAATAAAGATAAAGGCTATGCTTATATTCTATCAAGCTCAAGTGATTTGTTTTATTATAAAGATTCTGTTTACAATATTACTAACGACTTAGTGAAAGGATTAAACGATTTATACAAGAAAAAATAATTGCAAATAATTATTGTTCATTATCTTACCGTCCTGCTTTTTAAAAAGGCAGGATTTTTTTATTATTGTAAACAAAACTAACTTATGTCTCAAGCAAATACTTCTTCCTTTAAACCAACACTAAGCCTTACAGATGCCACCATGATTGTTGCCGGAAGTATGATAGGCTCTGGTATTTTTATTGTAAGTGCCGATATTACCAGAAATGTAGGCAGTGCAGGTTGGCTAATTGCAGTGTGGTTAATTACCGGATTTATGACATTAACTGCAGCATTAAGTTATGGAGAATTAAGTGCTATGTTTCCTAAAGCAGGCGGGCAATATGTTTATTTAAAAGAAGCTTACAACCCACTTGTTGGTTTTTTATATGGTTGGAGTTTTTTTGCTGTAATTCAAACAGGAACAATAGCAGCCGTTGGTGTTGCATTCTCAAAATTTTTGGCTCACTTCTTACCTGAATTAGGTAACGATTATTTATTATATGATTTTGGGTTATTGAAAATTTATTCAGGTCAAATTGTTGCCATTGTAATTATTATTCTGCTTACATACATTAATTCAAGAGGTGTTAAAGAAGGAAAATTTATTCAAACAATATTTACTTCTGCAAAACTATTGGCGTTATTAGGTTTAATTGTTTTTGGTTTTGTATTAGTTAAACAAAGTTATTGGGCAGAAAACTGGAAAACAGGATTTACAGCCATGCAAGATTTCGGGCAAAAAAATGTAAGCGGTGCATTACAACCAACTATGTGGAAAGGTATTGCAGGCAGTGCTTTATTAGGTGCAATAGCTGCAAGTATGGTAGGTTCTATTTTTAGTAGCGATGCGTGGAATAATGTAACTTTTATTGCTGGAGAAATGAAAAACCCCAAACGCAATATTGGGTTAAGTTTATTTTTAGGAACATTAATTGTAACCGTAATTTATGTATCGGCCAACTTAATGTATTTAAATGTTTTACCCTTAAATGAAATTGCTTTTCCTAAAGATGATAGGGTAGCAGTGGCAGCAGCCAATCAAATTTTCCCTTCAATTGGTACAAGTTTAATAGCCATATTAATTATGGTATCAACATTTGGTTGCAACAACGGTTTAATATTAGCAGGTGCAAGGGTTTATTATACCATGTCAAAAGACGGATTGTTTTTTAAAAAAGCAGGCACATTAAATAAAAACGGCGTGCCGCAATGGGCATTGTGGGCACAATGTGCGGTTGCTGCTATATTATGTTTAAGTGGTAAATACGGAGATTTACTTGATATGATTTCTTTTGTAGTAGTAATATTTTACGTATTAACAATTATTGGCATATTTATTTTACGCAAAAAAATGCCTGATGCTGAAAGACCTTACAAAGCATTTGGGTATCCTGTTTTACCTGCATTGTATATTATTTTAGGTTTAAGTTTTTGTGCATTATTGGTTGCCTTTAAACCACAATACACATGGCCGGGTTTAATAATTGTTTTAATAGGTATTCCGCTTTATTTTGCAGCCCGAAAAAAAGAAGCATAGCAATGAATTTTAAACATTTATTCGAACAATTTAAAAATATTAATGTTGCAGTTTTAGGAGATGTTATGTTAGACAGTTACATGTGGGGACATGTAGAAAGAATTTCTCCAGAAGCTCCGGTGCCGGTTGTAAGCATTACTAAAAAAGAATATCGTATGGGTGGTGCAGGCAACGTAGCTTTAAACCTTGTTGCATTAGGTGCCAGCACTTCTGTTATTTCAATGATAGGAAATGATGAAGATGGAAAACAATTAAAACAAATGTTTGAAAATTTTAATGTTCAAACACAATTATTACTTACTTCTTCTGAAAGAATTACAACTAATAAAACACGCGTTATAAGTCGTAACCAACAAATGATGCGTTTAGATGCAGAAATAACAAAAGATATTTCTGTTACCGATGAACAACGATTAATTAATGGTATTGAAATACTTTTTAAAAACAATAAACCCGATGTTTTAATTTTTGAAGATTACAACAAAGGTGTTTTAACTGCAAATATTATTAAAGTTGTAATTGCTTTATGTAAACAATATAATGTAATAACAACCGTAGATCCTAAACATAAAAACTTTTTTGCATTTAAAGGCGTAGATATTTTTAAACCCAATTTAAAAGAAGTAAAAGAAGGTTTGAATATTTTGTTAGAAGAAGTAAACATTAATAACCTTCAACACATTCATGCAGGATTAAAAGAAAAATTACAACACGAAATATCTTTAATTACACTTTCAGAATATGGAGTGTTTTATCAATCTTCTTCCGAAAATAAAATCATCCCCACACATATTAGAAATATTGCAGATGTAAGCGGTGCCGGAGATACGGTTATTGCAGTAGCATCGTTGGTATATGCAGCAACCAAACAAATAAAATTAGCTGCCGAAATAGCTAATATAGCAGGTGGTTTGGTTTGCGAAGAAGTAGGCACTGCAGCTATTAACAGCAAAAAATTATTAGCAGAATGTGAACTTTTATTAAACCTATAACTTTCGCATTTCTTTATAACTTTCTCTTATAGCTTCGTTCAAATTTTATAATTATTTATGAAGAATTTATTTGTTGCCGTATTATTATTTGCATTTGTACAATTAAATGCACAAGGGTTAAAAAATGTTTTTTCAAAAACAATTGCAAACGCAACTAATAATAAAACATCAACAACAAGCGGAGATGAAATTGGCAATGCATTAAAAGAAGCATTACAAAAAGGTATTGAAAGAGGCACCGCAAAACTTTCTGCACCCGATGGCTTTTTTAAAGATGCTGCCGTAAAAATTTTATTACCACCCGAAGCTCAAAAAGCAGGGGAAAAATTACGTGCATTAGGTTTTGAAAAACAAGTTGATGATGCAGTATTAAGTATGAACCGTGCTGCCGAAGATGCTGCAAAAACGGCTACTCCTATTTTTGTAAATGCCATAAAACAAATGAGCATTACCGATGCTGTTGGTTTATTAAAAGGTGGCGATAGTGCAGCTACAAAATATTTACGAGAAAAAACTACAACACAATTAACCAATGCTTTTAAACCTGTTATAGAGCAATCAATGGCTAAAACAGATGCTACAAAATATTGGAACACCTTTACAACTTCTTACAACAAAATTCCTTTTGTAAAAAAAGTAAATACTGATTTAGCTGCTTATGTAACAGAAAAAGCATTAAGCGGAATTTTTTATCAGTTGGCATTAGAAGAACAAAAAATTCGTAAAGACCCTGTTGCTCGTACTACAGATTTATTAAAGAAAGTGTTTGGCAATTAATTAACCTTTCTTTACACAACAACGTGCATAGTGTTTGCTTACTTTGTTAAGTTTTCAACAATTAAACTTTTGGCTAAGCAATAAAATAAATTTGTATGAATAATAATGCAGCTATGCAGGCTTCATTCGAAATACAAAAAAACATTAAGGCAAGTATTTATACTGTTGCTATTTGTATTGCTATAGCATTAATACTTTTTTTCTTGCAATGGACTTTACCACAAATTCCGCAACCCGTTTTAAATGAAGGTATTGAAGTAAATTTAGGAAATAGCGAAACCGGAAGTGGAGATATTCCTCCACAAGTTCCCGGTGATCCTTCTAACACACAAGAAACCAATGCAACACCTCCACGAAGTACTGCTGCAAACAACAACACCAATATAACACCCGATGAAACCAATACCGATGCCGATGCACCGGCTGTAAATAATTCAAATAAATCAACACCACGCACCAATGCTTCAACCGAAGTAAAACATAATAAACCCACAAACACAACTGCTGTTACACCAAAACCTGCAAAACCAAAAGCAGTATATGGTGGCGGAACCAATAATAATAATGGCGGTAATAATGCCGATAGTTATAATGGTGTAAGAAATCAAGGTGTTGCAGGTGGTAAAGGAGATCAAGGCAAACCCAATGGAAATCCTAATAGCGATAGTTATAATGGCAATGCTGCAAGTGGCAACAGTGGTGTATCTATAAGAAGCGGATTAAATGGAAGAAGATTTACAAAACTGCCAAGCTTTCAAGATGATTTTAATGAAAACGCAAAAGTAGCGGTTGATATTACAGTGAGTAAAGATGGAAGCGTAACACAAGCTATTATAAACCCACGAGGCACAACAACTACCAATCCTAATATTCGCAATATTGCTTTGCGTAAAGCAAGACTTTTAAAATTAAACACCGGTACAGATGATGAACAAACCGGAACTATTGTTTTTAATTTTAAGGTTACCAATTAAATTTTTGTAACCTGCATTTGTGTTTCATGGCATCGCCTGTTGTGTCACTCACTTGTACATTTAGTTTTTAAATCATCTTTTCTTAAATTGCGTAAAACAAATTTGTTGCATGAATTATATACAGAAAAAAAAATATTATTCTGTAATAGCTGTTATTATATTAATAACAAATTTATTTTCTTGCACACAGCAAAATATTGAAAAAGAAAAAAAAGAATGGATTGATAAACGAGATGAACTTTATAATATTATAAAACCATCTTTAGAAAAACGAGAACTAAAAGAAACAATTACTAAACTTGATTCTATTTACTTTAGTAAAAAACATCAAGATAAATGGACTACCTTCTACTACCTATCAGTTAAAACATGGGTGTATAAAGATTTACAGCAGTACAAACTCTCTATTAGCTATGCAGATAGTTGTATTAATTTAATTGAAAAAAATAAGTTAGAATCAATTGTTACTACGCAAGAGTATGCTTCTTCTTTTATTCAAAAAGGAAATGCTTATTTTAATTTGAGCGATTATCAAAAATCTTATGAAAACTATTTTAAAGCATACAATATTATTGGGCAATATAAAGATAGTTGTAACAGTCATGATGTTACAGAAGCAATTGCTATGGTATTGTATAGGCAAAAATTATACAATCAGGCAATAAACTATTTTAAAACATCACTTAGTAGTATTAATAACTGCCCAGAATCTGAAACATATTTGCGTTCAGGAAAAACGCAAGAACTGTTTGATGATATTGGTTTGTGTTATACAAATTTAAAAAAGTACGATAGTGCTATTTTGTTTTACAATAAAGCATTAACAAATATTAAAAATTCAGAATATCGTTATATTGCCGATTCTACTTTAAGTAAACAAATAACTATAACCTGCATGGGCGTTGTATTTGGTAATCTTGCAAAAGTGTATGCTTTAAAAAATGAATTAGATTCTGCTGAAGTTTTATACAAACAAGCTATTTATAATAATACAACTTTAGGTACAGAACATGCCGATGCTCAATTATGCCAACAACAATTAGCAAAAGTACAATGGCAAAAAAAATTGTACACAGCCATGTATCAAACATTAATTGCATTGCGTAAAAGTTTAGATACTTTACCAAATAACGATGCAGAATTAGGTTGGAAAGAAATGATGGCAGCATATTATCACGAAACAAAAAATACTACCGAAGAAATTAAATATTACAGAACTTTTATTGCTATGAGAGATTCTATTGCTGATGCAAAAAAAGGTTCATTCGAATCAAGCATTACAAGAGAATTAAAAGATAAAGAACAACAACTGCAAATAAGCTTACTACAAAAAGATAATCATCTTAACAAAATTTATTTATGGATAACGGTTGCTTTAGCCATAATGGCTTTGGCTATTATTATTTTAGTGTATGTAAACTATAAACGCTCAAAGAAAAACGTTGCACAACTTACCAAACTTAATTTTGAAATTAACGAACAAAAAGAACAATTAAGTTATGCTATGCATGCTTTAGAAAAAAGTAATAAAGATAAAGATAGAATTTTGCGAGTTGTTGCACACGATTTACGAAACCCCATTAGCGGCATTGCAGCTATTGCACAAACTTTATCAACCAATGAACATGAAATAAACCAACAACAACAATTAATTAAATTAATAGAATCTACTTCTTCAAATTCTTTATTATTAATTAATGAATTGCTTCAATCAAACACAACAAATGAAATATTGAATTTGCAAAATGCAAACCTTAATACTATTTTAAAACAATGTGTTGAGTTACTTCAGTTTAAAGCCAAAGAAAAAAAACAAACTATTGAAATTAGTTTGCCTAATGAATTAATAACTGCAAATATTGATGTTGAAAAAACAGAACGTGTGTTCAGTAACTTAATTAATAATGCTATTAAATTCAGCCCGTTAAATTCTGTTATAAAAGTTGAATTTAAAAAGGAACAAAACCTTGCGGTGATAAGTGTGAAAGATAATGGAATTGGCATTCCTACAGAAAATTTAGAAAATATTTTTGATGCATTTACTACATTAAAACGAAAAGGAACAGAAGGCGAAAAAAGTTTTGGTTTGGGCTTATCTGTTTGCAAACAAATTATTGAAACTCATAAAGGAAAAATTTGGGCAGAAAGCAAAGAGGGCAAAGGTTCTACATTTTATATTCAGTTGCCGTTAAATAATAATATGTAATGCTTTTTTTACTTCGGGCATAAAATTATCTGTTACTTCAAACACTTTATGGCAAGCCTTTATTGTTGTGCCAAATAACTCTTCTGCGTAATTAATATTTAATATTTCGCTTCTGTTAATTTGAATAAATTTATTTTGTATAGAAGAAGGAATTACAGACTGTAATACTTTTTGCAAAGAACTTCGCAAATAATAAATAACAGTTTCGTTATGTAGTGCAACCGCAACATATTTATCTTCTACAAAAAGATGCAATACATCTTTCCATAATATTTTTTTATAATGGTTACCTGCTTTTATAAAAAAATAATCAGGCTCATGCAGTTCGTTTGATGAAGCAATTTTATTTACAGAAAAATTTTGCAATGCCTGCTGTATCGCAACAAACAAAGAAGTATCATTAACGGGTTTTGTTAAGTAAGCCGATGGTTGTGCAATAATGGCTTCATCGGCTGTATGTTTATCTAAACTTCCTGTAATAAAAATAATAGGCTTGCTATAAACACTGCGTATAATTTTACCAAATTCTATACCCGCGTTTTTTCCATTAATATTAATATCTAATAAAGCAATATCAAATTCGGTTTTAGGCAAATTTATTAAAGCATCATCAATAGCGGTGTAAGCCGCAACTACCGAAAAACCTAATCTCTCTATACTTAGTTGCAGTTGTGTAAGCCAAATGGGTTCGTCTTCAATAATAATAACAGAAATAGTTGGTTGCATGTAATTGCAATTTATATATAAGCAATAATAAAGCAAAGTTTAATACCATAAAAACTGCCTTTTAAGTACATGATTTCCTGCTTTAAGGACAAATAAATATATGGGGCTGTTGTATAGAAGTAGCTTTAGTTTGTGATTTATCAAAACCCTAATTCATTCATAACATCAGAAAAAAATAAACAGCATGAAACGAATATTTACTTTACTACTTTTATTTCCACTATGTTATATAGTTAATGCACAACCCACTTTTAACTATGCATTGGCTCTTGCTCCGGGTGCAGATAATATCAATACAACTGGCTATAGCGTTGCAAGAGATGGGCAGGGCAATATTTATGTATGCGGTACTTTTAATAATACGGTAAATTTTAATCCATCTGGCTCGGCATCATTAACAGCTAACGGCACAAGCGATGCTTTTATTGCAAAATATAACAGTAGTGGTGTGTATCAATGGGCGTTTAACTATGGCTTATCAGGCAAAATAACTTCGGCTTATAAAATTGTTGCAGATTTATTAGGAAATATTTACGTTACAGGGGCAACAAGCAGTACAACTGCATTTGATGTTGACCCAAGTACCAATACCAATAATATTACTTTAAACGGAACCAACTACACTTCTACATATATAATTAAATATGATGGTACACAAACCCCAAGCAGTACTTCATTTTATCAATGGAATTTCAGTTTAGGTAGAGGTATAAGTGCAGTAAGTACTCTCTATAGAAATTATGGTATAGCAGTTGATAATGCTGGTTATTTGTATGTAGCTGGTAATATATTAGATGAGAGCTTTGATTTTGACCCTAGCAGCAACACGCATACACTTGGTTCAAGCTATTATGGAATGTATGTTGCTAAATACAATGCTAATGTAGCACCAAGTAGCACTTCATTTTACCAATGGGCTAAAACTACTTCCAGTGATGCAGGAGGAAGCGGGCAAATTTATTATGGTAGCAGAGGAATTGCAGTTGATGGTTCTGGTAATGTATATACAGTTGGTGGTTTTTTTGCAAATGACGGAAATAATATAACCCCACCTAGTTTAACAGGTAACACAGGTTACGTTGATTTTAGTAACGGAATAGCCGGATCGACCTATAAATTTGGAACCCCTTTAAATGCAACACAAAATTTATCCATGCCTGATGGGTATGTTGTAAAATATAATAGCAGCGGTACTTTTCAATGGGCATTTACTTTATCCTCGTGGGATTTTGATTGGGTGAATGATATAGCTGCCGATGCAAGCGGAAATATATACATTACAGGTATGTTTGGTGATTATGATGGTCCCACACCAAACAGTTATACTTCTACTGTTGATTTTGACCCCAGTAGCAATACACATAATTTAACTACTAATGGTTATGGTGCAGTGTTTGTAGCTAAATACAACGCTAATTATGCACCCAGTAGTACCTCTTTTTACCAATGGGCTTTAAAAGTTACCGGTTCAACTTCTACGCTTGCAACT
>Ga0116193_1002288_pt1 | contig 14694 bp, 14 predicted proteins | sample AD_UKC115_MetaG_FD_89892 | JGI IMG/M metagenome (GOLD analysis project Ga0116193, IMG submission 89892) | Active sludge microbial communities of municipal wastewater-treating anaerobic digesters from Hong Kong - AD_UKC115_MetaG | ecosystem: Engineered > Bioreactor > Anaerobic > Digestate... | reverse complement strand
TTGCCCCTGTCCTATGCTCGCCGACGTGGATAAATTGGAGACAAAAACATGGTGCCAGTGCACGACCGGGTACAGCAAAGTCCTTTTCGAAAAAGCCTTCGGGTGTTCAGTGGACGTGGAATTGCTGAAGAGCATAAAAAGCGGGGACGATATCTGCCTGATGAAAATCATCCCTCGCGGTCTTATCTGGAACTGAGGCGGTAAACCGCCGACGGTACATATAAAATCCGGCGGGAAGGGAGGCCGCTTTTCTGTCCGGAGTGCGGATCCCCGAGCTCGATGAGGAGATCGACCGCCTGCGCGTCCGGAAGAGCGAGCTTGAAGATATCATTGCTCACGCCGAAAGCAAAGGGTAGACCCTGAGAAGATTTGTGAGCTCTCCCGCGAATCGGTCGAGCATTTTGATCCCGAGCACATGCGTGAAATCATCCAATATCATATTACAAGAATATACGCCAACGTCGACGGCTCTTTCAGCGTCAATGTTGGCGTACATACTAATGGTTGCGGGGGAAGGATTTGAACCAACGACCTTTGGGTTATGAGTTGAAAATATCCCTTTTTACTATCATTTTTTATCGTTGCTTAGCTTGATGCAAATTGCAATATACTGCCCGAAAAATGTGATGATCGCCTACAATTTCTAATAAATACTTTGTTTCTATTTTGCTATATCTTGTTTTAACCTTATGCAGCTGGTCACAGGCCGTTGCATTATGTTGAGTTGGGTTTTTGTTGGCCTTTTTGATTGCCCCCAGGGGGGATGTCGAAAATCGCTTTTATGTGCGATTAAGTGAAAATTGTAGCGAAAGAAACAAAAGAATTTTAAGAGCCTCTTATATGTGCAAAAATCGGTTAAAAGGTTACCTCAAAAGTTTTGCCAATTTATAACAACGCGCCAACAAAATACAATAGGATAGGCGGTATCTATTTCAAATAAAAAACGGTTGCCAACCGTTACTGGTGTATAAAATCGGTTACCATACTAACGGATAGTATCCTCACCTTTCAGTTAGATTGGTGAGGTTTTTTGCTCTTGGCACTCTATGCTATACCTATCGTGAAGTTTTTGAAGTTTCTCGTGAATTTCAGATGTTAAAACTTGTTCTATGATGGCATTTCCTTTTATTATCCTTAGCCCATCTAGAGACAAACCTGATAATCTTCCAAACCCATTATTTTCACTATCTAGCTTCTTAATACTGCCGTTTGCCCCGATAGCGAAATCATCTTGAGTTTTTCTAGTGCGAATATAATCCCAAAGGATATCAATTATTGGTACAAGTTGCTTATCTTCCCATTTTCGCTGTGCATCTATAAGAGTCTGTGGTGTTTCTGCGTTCCCATAAAAATATTCCGGAAATTCGTCCACGGGAGACATCTCTTCTTGAATCAGCAAATAACTTATGCAATCGGCGTATTGCGTCAAATCTTTCTCTTTAAGGTCTCTAAGAATCTGAACGGCTTCATTGCTTAGACCAGTGCTATTGCATACATCAATTTGATCCGACTCAATACCACGCAAAATATAATCACAAGTAACATTAAAATAATCTGCTATTTTTATGATGGTTTTCCAGTCCGGGCTAGATGTTCCGTCACAATAATAACCTACAGCTTGCCTGGTTTTTCCAATAGCTGTTGCTAAATCTTGCTGTGTTGTCCCGTTCTCGCGCATTAGTTTTCGCAAGGTATTTGGAAGAACATCAAAATAAGCTGTTGTTGGTTCGTATTTATTACCCTTCATTTATTTTTACCCTCTCAAGCAAGCCTGACTTGCATTTAATAAATGATGCAAATATCAATTGCAAATGTTGAAGCCATTTGCTATACTTAAGTATAGGCAAGCAAACATAACTTGTCAATACTTTTTCGGGAGGCAAAACTTTTGAAGCACAACCAACATATTCGTTTAAGAATTCAGGAAAACTATTTGTTTGGCTGGATGGTAGCGGCAGAGGCGGGTATATCTGATGCCACGCTGTGCCGCTGGCTTAGGTTTCCGCTAAACGAGGAGCGGGAGGCGCGAATTAATGCCGCGATCAATGCTTGCATAGAAAAATACAATAGAAAGGAGAAAGCATAGTCTTAATGGGATATGAGAAGCCTTTTGCTACTGTAAAAGAAGCGGCCAAGCTGACGAATATATCGGAGCATCAAATCCGGCATTGGTTGAAAACTAAACAGATAGCCTATATCTATTGCGGGAACAAATACATGATAAATGTAAATGGATTGTTCGAATTCTTGAATGAAATGAGTGCAAAAAACTGCCGGCGGTGCCAGTGAAAAGGCGGTGTAGGATTTGCAATTAGATGAAATATTAACCCTCTTTCACAATGTGAAACAGACGGGCGATATGCAGTATATTGCCTGCTGCCCGGCACACCAGGACGATAAGCCGAGTTTATCTATATCCGAATGCAACGGAAAAATTCTGCTTAATTGCCATGCCGGGTGCAAGACGCAGCACATTGTGGACGCAATCGGAATAAAGATGCACGATTTATATACACAGGATCAAAGCGGCAGCCGATGGAAGTTTTTACGAGAACACATATACCGTGATGAGGACGGAAAAACAATCGCTAAAAAGGAATTGTACTTAAAGCAGGACGGAACAAAGACTGGTATATGGTTTCGATACGACAAAGGAAAATTCGAAAAAGGCCTAAAAGGGTTAAATGCACCGCTCTATAACTTAGCTGAGCTGATAGGCAGCTCCGGGACGCTATATATAGCAGAAGGCGAAAAAGACGCAGATACTCTGTCAAAAATGGGTTTAATTGCAACATCCACGCCGAGTGGTGCTGGAAGCCGTTGGAAAGCAACCTATAACCAATATTTTGCTGATAGGGATGTTGTGATACTCACTGATAATGATGGGCCGGGGAGCTTACACGGGGAAGAAATAAAGAGAGGGTTAATTTCCGTTGCCAAATCAATAAAGGTAATTCCTGCAAAGACGATCTGGCCGGACGTACCACTAAAGGGCGACATATCAGATATTGCTGATAAGTTTGGAATTGATACAGCGAAGGAAATGCTAGAAGCGGTGCTGCAAAAACCAGATGTTCAAGAGGAAGAAAAGCTCGATGAAACCATCAGTCTCCTAGGCGGATATGCGTTGAAATGCGGTTGTCTGTATCGTGATATGCGCTTACAGGGCGAAAACAGCAATGAAAAGCAAGAGCTTGTTTATTTGCTGAACGGTTGGATTGAGGCTATAGGGGAGATCTCGCACGACAACGGCATTGATATTGATCGCGTATTAAAGCTTACATTTCATTGCTCAAACGGGCAAAAAGAGGAAGCAGAAGTCTCGCTAAAAGACATATATAACGGGAACTTCCTTACAATGTTTTCAATGAGTTGCCGCCCGGCTGTGGGAAGCACAAAAAAGAATTATATAGCTGATAGCATTCTAGCACAATCCGATAACACGCCCCGCACTAATGTTTATTTACAAACCGGCTGGCGAAAAATTAGCGGAAAATGGTGTTTTCTTCACGGAGGCGGGGCAATCGGCGCAGAAGGAGTAACGGTTGAGCTTTCAGGGAGAAATACTCAATACCAATTCCCTGATAGTGAAAGTCCTGAGCGGTATGAAACGTTGCAACGGTTCTTTTCGGTTGCGCCAGAGAATATAACTTATCCGCTTCTGGCTTTGGCTTTTCTCTCTCCGCTTAATGAGGCTTTCAGGCGAGCGGGTTGTGAGCCTGCATTTGTCATGTGGATTCAAGGCGTAACGGGATCTCTCAAATCGACGTTGGCGGCGCTTGCACTGAACTTTTTCGGAGAGGATTGGAATAACAAAAGCTTGCCCTGTACATTTAAAGACAGTCCGAACTTTCTTGAAAAATCTGGCTTTCTACTGGCTGACGTGTTGACGATATGCGATGACTATTACCCAGCAACGAATCGTATTGAGGCAGCAAAAATGGCGGCAACAGCTCAAAGTATATCCCGCTCATGGGGTGATCGCGTGGGGCGCTCAAGAATGAACGCGGATACAACCTTACGCAGAGGATACCCGGCGCGTGGAAACCTTCTTTGTACGGGAGAAGATGCGCCTGTAATTGGGCAGAGCGGCGCAGCAAGAAGCTTTGTGCTTGAGCTAAAATATGGTGATGTAAAAAAGCCTGAATTGACTTATTTACAAGCGCATACCGTTCACCTTGCTGAATGTATGGCAGATTATATTGAGCACCTAATCCCCCAGATGGACAGCCTCCCTGAACGCCTTAAAATGCGCTTCTATGAGTTGCGTGGCGCAGCACAGCAAGAGGGGCATGGGCGTACCATAGAGGCTATAGCGCACCTCCAGATAGGCATTGAGACGCTTGTGCGCTTTCTTTTAGAACGTGGGGTGATAGATGCAGGGCAGGCAGAGAAGATGCAACGCGAGAGCTGGCGCATATTTAATGATCTGGCTAAAGAGCAGAATCGCCGCATATCACAGGATAAGCCCACCACGTTATTTTTGGACGCATTGAAAGAGCTGATCGATACTAAAGCATATAACATTGCAAAGATTGACAGTGATAATTTTAATAACGATTATACGCCTGACAAGCTGCTAGGTTACAGTGATAACGATTATATTTATCTTTATCCCGAATCAGCCTACAAAGCCGTTAAGATGTTTTACAGTCAATCGGAGCGTAACTTCCCGCTTAGTAAAAACCAACTATACAAGCATCTCAAAATCGAAAGGTTGATTGAGGCAGGAGAAAACTCTACGAAACAAAAGAAAATTCGAGGACATAACGGTAAATGGCTTTGGCTAAAGAAATCCGCTCTAGAAATCAGCGAAAGCGAAGAGCAAGGGGAGATAAACGCGGAGGATGATGTTTTATGAGCGAGAAACTAAACCCAGTATTTGCAATTATCCTACAGGCGGCAAAAGAGCAAGCATCATGCTCCGGCAAAATAGTAGTACATACTCAAAAACAGATCACAGGAAATTACACCGTTGAGGGGAAAGAGGTGAAAAAGCAATGACAAATGAACGACAAGCGCAAACCGAGGCCGAAATGATAGAGGACATAAACGAAAAAAAGAGAAAAAAGAAAAATAATCTCTATAAGGTGCAAGTGGACGAACACCGGGGCGAGGTGTTAGCTGAAATCGTGCATCAGGGAGCGCAGGAGCTTGAAGAATCGGTAAAGCGTGGCAAGATACCGCTAGAAGACGTAGAAGCGGTAAAACGCCAAACAATGGCTTATTTGACCGCTTGTGAAAAGGCTGGCTCTCTGCCCTCCATACAAGGGCTTGCGCGTAGCTTAGGATATTCCCGGCAAGCAATCTATGACACAATAGAGAGCCGAACCCGTCCCGAAACCGCCGATTTTCTAGACCTTTGCCGCGATATGTTCAGCGATATGCTTTCACAGGCGGCATTATCAAACAATGTCAATTTCACTTATGCGATCTTTATACAAAAAGCGATCCATCAATTACGCGAAAGCGTTGAGATTATAGCTCGTCCAGCGGCGCCATTGGGTGAAAACGTGGACACTTCTACAATTGCCGAGAGATACCGCAAGTCCCTCCCTGTAGCCTATGACGCAGACAAAGAACAACCATAAAATAATATCGGCAGCTTGAAAAAGCGCCCTCCCTATATGGGAAGGTGCTTGTGGGCGCTCGAATTATTACTCGATTAGTTATTCTACAATTTCACATTCTACCCAACTGCCAGCGCTAAGGCATTCACCATCATAAGTGATCGTATCCCCTACATTTACTTTCTTTAATGCTTCCTCCTGATCTTTCTCAAATTCAGCATAGAAGAAAACAATTGTATTGCCGACTCGTTTTTCCATTGTAAGCGTTGCACCACCAGTCAAATTAAAAAGCCCACCAGTTGACATACCGTTAATCTTTGCCGTTATTTGATACCTGTTATATTGGTATTTTTCATCTGCCCGCAACTCGTTTTCCTTATATGCTTTATATATTTCATCAAATGTGACCGCCAGTCGTTCAGCCTCTATCCGTTCAGCCTCTATTCGTTCAGCCTCTATTCGTTCAGCCTCTATCCGTTCGGCTTCTATCCGTTCAGATTCAACCCTTGAAGCTTCTTCCTCCGCTTTAACCCGATCTTGTTCTGCCTTTTCCTCCGCTTTTATTCGTTCCTGCTCAGCCTTGCGTTCTACTTCTTTTTCGGATTGTTCAACCTCTCGTTGTTTCTCTTCAAGTCTTTGTTCAGCGTAGTATGACTCGTCACGTATTTCCAGTGGTATTGAAGGTGCAATTATTATTACTCCCACTACAAAACATACAAACAATCCCGCCATAGTCAGCGATATTGCCTTGAGTTTCTTTTTTCTAATTGCTTGAATAATTAGAATAACAAGGCAAACAGGTACGCCAATAAATCCTGCGATTACTAACAAATATCCCATTTGCTACAGCTCCCCTTATCCAATTTGCACCATATTCTCAAACCGATTGCACGCAGTCGCCCTTTTTTGCATGAGGGTTACTATAAGCAATACTCTCTGACTATCAAAACTGTTTCTTACTATCCCGCGTAATAATCTTTATATCACAGTTTAACATATCCGCTATTTTTATCATTTCCTCATAGGTAAACGCATCACGCAAGAGTTTTGTTCGCATACTTTGATACTCTATACCATACATTGCCGCAAACTCTTTTATAGTTAAATCACGTTCAATTAGAATTTGCCTAATTGTTTTTGCACCGGCCATATTGTCACCACCTGAATGAAGAATATCATATTTGAGTACATAAGGCAATCAATAATATACAAAAGTATGCTTAATAGAATACTATTTTCTTGACAATGTATTCTAAAAAGAGTACGATATAGCATAAAGCAAAAACAAAATAAAGATTATAAAGGAGTAAGAAAACATGGCTAGTATAAGGCCAAGAACAAATAAGCAGGGCGAAATAATAAGCTATGAAATTCGGGTATATCGTGGACGTGATACGGAGGGCAAACAATTAAAACCTTTTACAACGTCGTGGACGCCCCCAGAAGGATGGAGCGCCTATAAGATAAATAAGGAAGTCAATAAGTTTGCCGCACTATTTGAGGAAAACTGCAAAAAGGGAAACGTTAGCACCGAACGAAAAAGCTTTGCGGAGTATGCTGCTTACGTTATTGATCTGAAAGAGCGCAACGGAGCGAAGCACAAAACAATAGTAAGATACCGCAGTTTACTTGAAAGAATCGTAGACGATCAAAATAGCGGTATAGGCCACTTGAAGCTGCAAGATATTCGAGCCGATCACCTTAACACGTTATATGCAAAGCTTGCAGAACCAGGGCAAAACAAGCAAACAGGGGAGGGCTTATCTGCAAAGACAATAATAGAACATCACCGGCTTATATCAACGGTTTTGGCGCAGGCGGTAAAAGAACAGCTAATCCCTCAAAACATTGCACAGAGAGCGACGCCACCCAAAATGCCAAAGCATGAAGCGGAATGTTTTGAGCTTGAAGAAGTACAGGCGATTATTGAAGCAGCCAACACAGAGCCTTTAAAATGGAAAGCGATCGTTAACCTGTTAATTGCTACCGGTGCGCGTCGCGGAGAAATTATGGGGCTTCAATGGAAATCAGTTGACTTCAAAACGAATCAGCTTCATCTATGCAAGACAATACTATACGCAGCAGACAAAGGCATATACAGCGACACATTGAAAACAGGGACAAGCCGCTATGTAACCGTTGCCCCCTCCGTCATGGAATTATTGATGGATCTGAAAAATGAACAAACATTGCAACGGTTAAGCATGGGCGCAGAATGGCACGATACCGGGTATTTATTTACGCAGGAAAATGGGAATCCGATGCACCCGGATAGCGTTACAGATTGGCTATATAAATTTTCCAAACGTCATAACCTGCCACATATAAACCCGCACAAATTCAGGCATACACAAGCAAGCTTGCTTATCAACCAGGGCGTTGATATTGTATCGGTAAGTAAACGGCTAGGGCATGCCAAAGTATCAACCACAAGCGATATTTACGCACACATTTTGAACAAAGCCGATGAGAAGGCGAGCAACGTGATTGACACCCTTCTATACAAATTAGCTTAGCAAAAATGAGGATATTATGTTTTGGTTAGTGTTGATCATGCTCCCCTGTATTTGTTCTAACAGAATTAGCAAAACGCAAATAAACGAATGAAACCGCTTCAAATCAAGGAGGCGGTTTTTTCTTTGAGAAAAAAGACTTCGATACAGCAGAAAGCCCGTAACTACGGGACTTTCCGGCACTGTACCGAAGCCTTTGGTGTTTGGTTGGGGTTTAAACTTATGTAACGAAGCGAAGTCTCCTACTACACTATTTTTAGAAAACTCTGCTTGAAGGCATCCGGGAAAATGAAGGTCTTTTTACCGGCAGAAAAAGTTACTCGAACATGCTTTCCTGCTTGATCAATCCATGTAACTTTTCCTTTACCAAAGGTTTTATGTGTTACAGCTGTGCCAACCTTAACACTGGAGTAGTCGAATTCCTCATCCTTCGGTTTCTGAACTGGCATGGCAATAGGCGTTTTAGGATCATCCGGCTTTTTAATACCGTAAGACTCTGTGACGAGGCTCGGCTTGGCAGCAACAGGTGCGGCGGGCTTTTTTGCCTCAGGCACCGGAGTCTCCTCGTCCTCGACCTCCGGCTCTTCGGGCGCAACCGCTTTTTCCATCGTGGACTGCTGATTATAAAAAAGTCGCTCGTATTCCGTACGCTTGATGACGGTGTCCCAGCCGCCGATGTCCTTACCCTCATGCTTGTCAATGCCGGTATAGGACAAACTGGAATCCTCGTAGCGTTTAAATTTAAAAATTGCATCGTTCATAAGATTTGCATTGAAAACACCAATTGAACACAGCAGCTCAAAATCCTTGACGTTGAGACCCGTCACCTTTTTGAAAAGGCCCGGCTCCAACTGTGTAATAACATCCTTGAGCGCACGCTCACGATAATCGGTAAGGTACATGAAAACTGGCACTCGCGTAGCAAATTTAATTAGTTTTTCCTGGATCTGCTTGCGCATGGATTTGTATTCTTTTTCCTCGTCGGTAAGCTCTCTTTTCTCCTTGGGCGTCAGCTTTTCGTCGCCCTCTTTTTTCGCCTTTTTGACAGCCTCCGATTTGTTGATGATCATCTCGATGTCAGAATTGAGGCTGCGGAAGCCCTCAATATTCATCAGGGCCTCCAACGCGTCCTTATTATTCATCAAACGTGTGAGCGTATCGTTGTCCACATTGACGAGCAGGGCGGACTCCCAACGCTTGGCGAGCAGCGTGGCGGAGGTGCCGGCCATCGCAATATCGAGAACGTCCTGCGCGTTGATCTGCCGCATGGTGCTGCCGTCGTAGGCGAGGACGGGCAGGAAGTTCATAAAGTCGGCGACCTTCTTTTCCGGGTTGCTCTCATTTATATCCAAGTTGCAGCTATAATCTTGAATCTGGCGCAGAGCACGATCAAGCGCGAAATCGAAAACATAGCACTCCTGCTTCATGATAACGCGTTCACCGCTGTCATCTCTGACCTCCCACGGTGACTGCACACGGAACGCGGCCTGAAAGTAAGTCTCAGGGCTCTTGAGGTTGCGCAGCATAAAGATACCTGTCCACGGACGGATCGTCACGCCGGTGGTCAGTTTGCCACAAGAGAGCGTGATGGTATTCGTGACAAGCGGGTCACCCATTGCGGATTGAACCGGCGTCAGAGCGTCAAGGCCAATACCAGCTTTAGCACCGGCACAGACGATGATATTGTATTTTGTGTTGTAATAGCTGTTCTGCTTCTGGGCGAGCAGATTTGCCATCGCGTTGCAGGACGCCACATTAGGCAGAAACCACATGGTGTGTGACAGCACATTCAGAAGGCGCGTATCGGAATACGGCATCGGTGGGCGCTTGTCTTGTCCCAGTTTCAAATCATCCACGCTGGCGGGCAGATAGGAGCCGCGAATAAGGTCAAGCCACTTTTGCACCTCGTTTTCGTATGTAAACCGCGCCTCAGCACCCTTGCCCTTAGCGGAGAAAAACACATTGAGGTCAAATTCATCGAACTCACCCTGCATGGCGATCTGACGGATGCTGTCTGGTATGCGGTAGGTCAGCATGACCATGCGCGGCAACGACAAATAGGGATTGTCGGAGCCTATCCAGTTTTCTTTCGCCCGCTGTTCGTCGGAATAGGTCCAGTTGTAAATCTGGTCTTCAATGAACTCGCCGGAGTTGAGTGCCCGGAAGGGCGTTCCGGAGAGGAACAGGTAGTAGCTTGTCGTGATAGGCAGGAAAGTTTCGTTATAGGCGTTATCCGCCTCGTCCTGTTTGTACTGTTCCGGGTCAAACTCGGTTTCAGCTTCTTCGTCCGGGTTATCAAACAGCTTTTTCGCGTTCTCACGCCACGCGCCAAAATGGTATTCGTCAAAGATGACCAAATCCCAGTTATCGGTATGTATAAATTCATTTTTTGCCTTGATACCGCCGTTTTCATTGGTCCCGAGCAAGTCTTGGAATGAGCCGAAAACTACGATAGGACGGGATTTATCCGCTTGTGCGAACTGCTGGTCTATGTTGATGCTGCCGGAATGCGCGTCCTTATTGGAGACAAACTGCCAGCCCTCAAAATCCACATGGGTCATTAAATCTTCATACCACGCGGATTCCACGGCGGGCTTGAAGGTCAACACCAAAATCCGCTTGAAGCCCATCTTCTTGGCAAGCTCATAGGAGGCGAAGGTCTTACCGAAACGCATCTTTGCGTTCCAGAGAAATTTCGGAGCGCAGTTCGGTTCGTCCTTTTTGGCAGAGGCATAATACTCCATCGTGCGCTTTACGGCGAGCTGCTGCTCCGGGCGCATTTTGAAGGTCTGCGTTCTGTTGCCGTTCAGCCGTATACCAGTGTGCAACTCCGTAAGGGCAGCGCGGATGTCACCGATGGAGCACTTGAACCATTCGTTGCGGTCAGCGCCCTCTTTGAGCTGTGGAAATCCCTTGCGGCGCAGGATGGCGTGAACGTCATGGTCAGAAAAGCAGGTGCCGTCCTGACACATGGCGGATTCCTTGAGCAGAATCTTGTACGACACGCCGCTGGTGTGCATCTGCTCGGCAATACGCTTTTCCACATCTCGCTCGGTATAGCCCACCTTAATATAGCCCTTGTGGGACGCCACATCGGGCAGCGAATAGGCGTAGATGGTGGGTGTGACCGACGGACGCTGTACAAAGAATTCAATCGGCATCCGTGTCACCTCCTACTAAGCAGAGCTTTCTCTCCGTTGAAATGAAGAAATCAACAAGACTGGCCGGTGCGTGCATTGGCACCATAAACTGACGCATTCCGCAACGCTTGAGATCAGGTAGTGTAAATGTCCCATCAGGGAAAATGCATTCAAGTTCCATTTTCATATAGGTGGATTTGTCAGCAATTTTTCCTTTAGGGATAGCGTATAAATTCTTTTGCAAAATGGCGCCATCTATCATTTCTTCAACAACAGTGCATTTATATTTCACCTCAAGGTACGGCTTGCCAACATAAATATATACAATGTCTCCTTTTGAAATATGAGCTGTCTTTCGCCATATTATGTCATTACTATGATAAAAATGGTTAGTCACATCATAAAAATTAATGTTGCAAGGGTAGATATAGATATCAGCCATACTCATTCTCCTTGTTCGCAATCCATCGGCTTAATCATTGATTCAATAAGCGATATTTCTTCTACAGAAAAATTATATTTTTTGTAAAGCAACTCATCTGTCCATATTGTTGAAAAGTCTTGCTGTGGGACAAATTTAAACCTATCTTTTGAGATGTTTATTGACGAAAGCGTTTGAAGTAGCAAGAAGCGGGCTGTCTTTGTAGAAAGGTATTTTTTGCAGTTAAGTGCATATTCTTCTTTGTCAAAAGAGGCACCAATGAAATATGAAAAGGTGCATACCGCATTTGGCTCCAGCACTTCAAGTGTGGCAATTACTTTTCTTAGTCCATCTTTTCCAGCTGTAGCAGCTCCTGCCGAAGTTGCTTTGCCTATTACGACTTTCCATTTATCAATATACTCATATCCAGACTTTATCGATGCCTTATCTATAAAACTTTTTCCTGCGCTGGAAAGAAGAACATAGCAATTTGATGAAGCCTCTTTTTTACCCCTTTCTGCTGTTCCAAGACCAAAGGGTCCAAGTGAAGACATTAATCCGCTCATGCTATCCTCACCCAAAGCCATTATCTTTTTCACAATACTTATTGCATTGTTATTGCGAACGAAAATATCATACTCATCCAGATTCCTCTTCTGCGTTGTAGTATAGTCTCCATCTATATAAGTGTACTCACAATCACCGCTGTATGATTTGTCCCACAAAAAATAGCTTACACCACCAGCAATATCTACGCCGGGAAAACAATCTGTGGAAAGTGAATAGTCAACGATGGTTTTTATATGTTTATCTGACAGCATTTCATTTCTGTAATCATCGAGACCCATTCCGCCAGCGAACCAACGCGATGGTGTAATCATCAACATATATTGCGGACTTAACTTTTTCGATTGCCTAACAAAGTATTGATAAATAGGTTTTGCTTGTTTCCCAGCCCCGTCAGTTTCTAACTGATAAGGCGGATTTGAAATAATCACATCAAATTTCATCTTGAAAATATCCTCCGGCTTCATGGTATGTATCCACTCATATGCGTGGGATTCGAGGGTTTGACTCTCGTCGCGTCCACCAAGAACAGTGTTGTCCTTGGATATTCCGCAATACTTGCATTTTCCGTTCACCCAACTGTGCTTGATGTTGCGATAGCGTATATTTCCCTCAGCTTCGTCAAACTGCGTGACGGAAAACTCGCTGTTTGGGTATTTGGAACAGTACACGCCGCGCCGAGAGAGGAGGCTCGTTAACTCTGTGATGGCAATAGCATAAAGCTGCTTATGGAAGATATGGTCGATGCGTTCCTGTAAATCCGGCATCTGCGGCTCCAGCCCGGTGATGAGCCTCTTTGCAATTTCACGCAGGAAAACTCCTGTCTTGCAGGCTGGGTCAAGAAAAGTAGTGTCGGGATTGCAGAACAATTCTTGCGGCAGCATATCCAGCATCTTGTTTACCACATCCGGCGGCGTGAACACCTCATCATTCGAGAGATTTGCCAGACACGACAATACGTCGGGATTATATACAGTGTTAAACAAGTTATCAGCCATTGTCCTGCACCCTCCTGTAATCAGATATATATTGCTTTAGGAATTTGCCCTCTTCATTGGGCTGCGGCTCATCAAACAAGGTGAGCTGTTCTTTTTTTTGTCTCTTTTTTTTAGAAGCATCGTCACCGTTCAGCAGCTCGTCAAAGGTGTAGTCCTTACGCTGCAACTGTGTGCTGGTGATGAACGCCCATTCTGAAAAAACGATAGGCTCGGCGGTGTCGTTGCCGTTTTCATCCACGCACATCAAAGTCAGCGCGTTGCCGCATACGATATTACGAGAAAGGATAAACCTTGCAGCCTCGCGGGTATCTTCGCGGCATTCCTTTTTGCAGATGGCTCTGTATTCCTTATCCCAGATTGCAAACAGCCGCTCACGGTAGGCGATGGCATTATCGAGCATGATGTCCACACCATATATGCTGGACAGCGCCAGAATCGCGTTTTTCTCATAATCAAGCGGGCTACGTTTGTACTTCTTTTTAACTACAGCCAGCTTACGAGAGAGTATCTCGGAGAGGAAATTGCCGTCGCCGCAGGCCGGTTCCAAAAATCGGGAATCGATACGCTCCGTCTCTTGTTTAACGAGATCACACATCGCCTTGACTTCGCGCTCGGCAGTAAAGACTTCGCCGTGATCTGCAACGCGCTGTTTGGATTTCACTTGCTTTGTCACCGGTTCACCTGCTCTTCATTCGCAATATAATCAATGATATCCCCATAGTTTGCATCCAATGTTTTACATATTTTATCCAGCACAATCAACATGACCGGCTCATCCCGGCGCATCTTTGTCATAGTGTTTGGCGACATTCCGGTTGCCAATACCAGATCATGCTTGCTCATTTTCTTGTCCACAAGCAGCTTCCAGAGTTTGTTATATGATACAGCCATAATACGCCTCCTACCCATAACATTTCATACATTATATTACAAAAAAAATGTGCTCACAAGACCTTGTGAATGTCTCACACGGGTGCTGCACCATTTTTGTCGCATTTCTTCTGAAAAAATGATGTGCTATTAAAACTTTGACGCGCCTTGACACGACAAAAAAGCTTTATATAGGTAACTGTTTTTTGCGCCGGGTATCTGAAAAGTAACCCTTAATTTTCTGGAACAGATACCGCTTGAGGCTGTTATAATGTGCTGTGCGTTGATCTTGCCTATTGTGGCTTGTTGTAGCGTGATAGCGGTATCTAAGTAACTGATTTTTTCGCGTAGAGTACACACATATATTTTGATTTGCATTACTTCCGGCTGGGCGTTTTTATAGCTCCCGTTGGGTTTTTGTTGGGTTTTTACTCAATACAAGCAAAAAGAAAACCCAGCCACCAAAGCCGAAAAGCCTTGAAATGACTGGGTTTTCTTCTGGTTGCGGGGGAAGGATTTGAACCAACGACCTTTGGGTTATGAGCCCAACGAGCTACCGAGCTGCTCCACCCCGCGATATCTTGCGCACCTCAATGGTGCTTCATTATTATAGCG
>Ga0116193_1002284_pt1 | contig 14708 bp, 21 predicted proteins | sample AD_UKC115_MetaG_FD_89892 | JGI IMG/M metagenome (GOLD analysis project Ga0116193, IMG submission 89892) | Active sludge microbial communities of municipal wastewater-treating anaerobic digesters from Hong Kong - AD_UKC115_MetaG | ecosystem: Engineered > Bioreactor > Anaerobic > Digestate... | reverse complement strand
CAACATGCCTGTAAAATTTCCTCCAATTATAATTGACCCATCGGTATTAACAGCCACTGCTATCACTTCGCCGTTAAGCTCCGGCATATTTGCTGCAAATTCAGCAACTTCGGTTCCGTCGGCAGCCAGCTTTTTCAACATGCCTGTAAAATTTCCTCCAATTATAATTGACCCATCGGTATTTTCGGCAATGGCAATTACTGCACCGTCCAAATCGGCTGCAAAGTCAACAACATTATCGCCAACAACTTTTATAGTTGCTGCAGTACTTTCATCGTTAAACGTAATAATGGTTACAACGTGTGTTTTGCCCTCAACCAGTTCGCCGGCAAGTTTGTCGGCAAGTATTACCGGTTTCGCTTCGCCGGTTTCCCAGGTTACCACCTGTGAAACCTGATGATCGATGGCCGCCAGCTTCGTTTTTTCGGGGGTGGTGAAACTATTTTCCGAAAGCCCAAGGCCCTCCTGTTTGTCAACTTTACCGGAATCGGCCTGCTGGCGCGCCTGAGATTCTGAATCCAGATCATCTGCCAGGCCGCCCAGCGCCTGCTGCGCTTCAGCCAGGCTGGACGCATGGCCATTCACTTCTTCGATTGCGGCATCGATTTTTCCAACGATCGTGTTAAACTCGGCAGCCGTCAGCTGGTCGCCCGACTGCTTGGGTGTCATATTAATTTTTTCAGCCATAACTTTAATGTTTTTTTATCCTCCGAGCGCGGTGAGGCGCGATTCTATTTCAGCAATCTTTTTATTAAAAAGCAGTTGAGATACTACCCGGTTGGCGAATGTGCTGCTGGCGTCGGCCAGGCTGCTATGCTCTACTTCAAGAATAGGCGAACTACCAGTCGGAGTTGTATGTTCCCAATGAATACTTCGACACGGCTTGTTGTCTTTAGTCGAATAACCGGCAGCCCATTCAATTGACCTCACCACATCGAGCTGAGCCTGTATGTTTTTGACATACGCCGCGTCGAGGCGGGCATTTCCGGTAAGGGTTTGCAACAGGTCGCGCACGACAAAAGCGGTGATCTGTGTTGCAATGTTTTTAATGTACGTCGCGTCGAGGCGGGCATCCCCGGTAAGGGTTTGCAGCAGGTTGCGCACCGCAACGCCGGTCAGCTCTTCGCCGCCGCCTGCGTCGGGCAGGTTTTTAATGTATGCGGCGTCGAGGCGGGCATCCCCGGCAAGGGTTTGTAGCAGGTCGCGCACCGCAGCGCCGGTCAGCTCTTCGCCGCCACCAAGCGCCTGCAGTTGCTGGTTAACCCAGTTGCGCAGCTTCAGCAGCGTATTATACTCTTCGCTAACCCCGCCACGCACGGTCGACACAGCTGTTTCTCCCGTTTCAACGTCTTCCAGCTTCGATTCTGTTTCCTCAAGCCGGTTGTGCAGATTACGGGTACGAAGGGCCAGCTCCCGCGCCTGCCGGTTTGCAACGCCGCTGGCGCCGCCTTCGACCGGATCGGTTGCTTCGAGCTGGTAAATCCCTTCGTCCCAGCTGCAGGTCGCGTTATTCTCCGGAAGTGTTGCCATTACTGGTTGCTTCTGAAGGATTCGAGAATATCAGTTTGACCTACATAAAGGATATTATTGAAAATATCCACTTCATAAATCTTTGCGCCGGCTACCTCCAGCTTGTAATAGTTCACGGTGAGCAGGTGCTCGGCGCCGTCGAATTTTGCATTTGCTTTCAGGTTGCCAGAGGGAAGTTCCTTGTAAACGCCGCGGATCGTTGCGGTAACCTGTACCTGTGCAGTGCGGCCGTCAGCGCCATGTTTGGTCATGTTGCTTTTTACCACAACAGTCGATTTGCTGACAGGGCTGGCAGCTTTCCAGTCCTCGTCGTAAATGGCGTTCCATTTAATTTTCGCTTCCATCTTTTCAAGTCCAACGGGCACTTCGATCGTTGAGAACAATCCCAGTGCGGCGATATCTTCGGTTTTAAACTTGATGTTGGGCAGGTCAAGCTGCTCGATCTTTCCGATCAGGGTATTTCCGTCACGGTAGGCATTTGCGTTAAAAATACTGTTCAACATAGCTCTGCAAGGTTAAAAGGTTAATGCTTCAAGATCGATCACTTCCTCAAAGGTCAGTTTGTCCAGGCTCGGGGCAAACACTTCGGTAAGCGTAAAGGTCAGGTGGCCCTGGGCAATTTCGGTCGCTGTGTTTTTGTTGCCGTCAAAGGCGCATTCTGAACCTGGATTCAGGATACCGTTACCTACCATGTTGCGGATAAAAGCATTCACGTCGTTTAATATCATGTCGATACCAATGCGGGTGATGTTTGTTTTGTCCAGGTAGTTGATCGCTGCGTCGATCAGGGCCTCGCGGATGGCCATGCGCACAGCCCGGGGGGCGATCATCACGTCGGGAGTTTTTTCGGTCGGGAAAGCGGCTGTCCAGTTTCCCCAGATGCGGTAACCCGATCCGGCGCGCCGGAAAAGGGTCACGATACCCTGTGCATTAAGCAGGTTGGTGTCGGCTGCCGGATCGGTCAGGCTGCTGCGTACCGCCACTTCGGCTGACAGGATGCTGGTAAATTCGCTATTAGACGGCGAGTACCAGTAGCCCATTTCAGCGTCGCGGCTGGCTTTTGCGGCTGCCCAAAATACCGACAGCGCACAAGGCTGTTTCTCCTCCTCGTGCGAATTGTAACGAATAGCGCGCGGATAGCACAAAACCACCGACGCGCTCGAGATAGCGTAAGCGCCCGAAGCACGCGCCGCAAGGGCGGCGGTTACCGAGTCGGCAGCCACATCGACTACCGCAAGGCCATTCAGCAGCGTAGCCACACTGGCCATTTTTGGCAGCACCGCATCCAGCTGACTGTAGCCCGGGGCGATAATGATGTTTGGTTTCATGCCAATCAGGTCCTCGGTATGCAGGAGCTGTTCCAGCCCGGCACTTATTTCGCCGGAGTATTCTGCCGTTTCGGGCAGGGTAGCTTTGCCAATGCCGGTAGCCCAATACCCCGCCGCGAGGGTCATTTTATCCGAATCCATCAGGGCTTCGGCATCTTCGTTGTCAAGCACATTGACTACGATCACCTTCGCACTGACGCGGCTAAAAATTACCTCGAGTGCAGCGGGAATCGTAAAACCGCCAATATCTTCCCCAAAATCGGCCCGCGCCTGAGCCAGGCTCGTTACCAGCACCGGTTCGTTTACTTTACCCCGGGGGGCAATGCCTACCAGGCCGATAATGGCAGTATCGCCCACTGCCAGAACTACCGGCCGGGGCGTTTCCTTAATTTCTATTCCATGTAAATAAGCCATTATAATTCAAGTGTTAAAATGTCTTTCTGTTTCAATGCAATGATAGTATAGTGGATGGTAACGAGTTTCTGACTGGTGGCAACAGGCTCCACGGTTACTTTACTCACCCTGATCCGGCGTTCATACCTTGTCAGCTGGTCGATCACCGCATAGGCAATATCCACATCGTTGGCCTGGCCATCCAGCAACAGCTCGGGGCTAAGGCCGAAGTTGGGCCGAAAGGGCACCTCTCCCTTCGAGGTCTCCAGGATAATCCGGATACATTGACGAATTGAGGCCACCGTGTTACGTATCCCCAAGGTGATGTTTCTCGTAGTCATCAAAATAGTGTTGATATTCATTACCCTCTACGCTCCACTTTTGCCCGAATTGCCACAAACCGTCTTTTTCATCCAGAAAGCTTTCGGCATCAAGGGTGAGCTGTCCGGCCATCCCGTCGAGGGTGCGTCCCTCCAGGCGGTCGTAAATCTGCTGCAGGGTATCGTAAGCTCCGCCGGCGCCGCGAACCTGCCGTGTTACAACTACGATTTCGATAAAGAACTTAACCCTGCTGTTCATGCCTGTTAAATCGCGCCCGATCGGTTTGCGCCCCTCGTACCTGATAAGCACCTCCCCGGGATCGTGTTCCGGAAAATAGTTCCCCGGCTCCTGGGGATATGCCCGTACCGGCAGACCCAGCGCGTTGATTTCGGCAACTAACAGGTTTTCGAGGTTTTCAGGCGTCATCTCTTTTTAAACAGGCTGATTAATTTTAAAACTACCGGAAGTATGACCAGGGCAGCCAGCAGCCGGATCAGCCAGGTAAGCTTTGATGTGCCGGGCTGTTTTCCGGGTGCCGGAAGGCCGATGTAAATCGTGTCGGTGCGCTGTTCGAACCGGCTGCGCAGGGTGAAATACACAGCCTCGGAGTCAACAGGCAGGGTTACCCTGAGAATTTTGTCGCGGAATTCGACCAGCGGCGTAATCTTCCGTCCCCTTTCGATTTCGAGGGCACGCATTACAACCTGGTTGAGGCTGTCGCACTCAAAAAGCGCCATCACTGAAGCCGTGTCGGCGGCAATGACCACGGCAGTATCGCGCACCATTTCGCGGATGGTTACGGTTGTTTGCCGGCCGGCACCGGGCCGCAACAATTTGCAGCCCGCGCCGGTGATGGTAAAAGTCACTAAAATGGCAATGATGAACGGTTTCATGTTATTCTTTCCAGGCCTGTACAATTGTGCGGATCTCATTCTTCGTAAGAGTATTATCCTGAAGGCCGACGTTGATTGCATTCAGTACATCGCGTGCCCTTTTCCAATACTTCCCAAAGAAGGTAGTTATCACCAGTAGCAGCACATTTGCCACTCCCGATATCAGTAGCCACAGCGGATTTTCGGCATCCAAAGGCGCCTCTCCGGCCGGCGCCGGGATATCGCCCTGTACAGTCGTAATAACCGGCGCCTGAGAATACACAAAGGCAAGCTCCTGCGTCTGTGCTGCCGGGGCAACCATTTCTGTCTGATCCTTTTTTTCAGCCTTTTGATCACAAGATGCAATCAGCGCCGGGGCAACCAGGATGATCAAAAGCCCCCAGATTAAAGCAAAAATTCTGTTTTTCATATCAAAAAAATTAGTGGTTTACAGTTCGTACCATGTCGGCCAGGCGGCGTGCGCGACGTCCTACCTGTCGCGCCCAGCGGCTTTTCAGCATATTGTCGGCCGCAGCGGTATATTGCCCTGTTTTCAGCAGTTCGAGCGTGGTCTTAAAACCAAGCAGGCCGCCGAGGCCAAGGTTGAAAGCCATGTTGGCCAGTACAATTTGAATAGGCTCGGGCGCCTGGGTATACCAGGGCAGGGCTCTTTCCAGCTCGGCCAGCACCCGCTCTACGTCGTTGCGCAGGAGGTAGACCGCTTCGATGGCGTTGATGCCGTGTTTTTCAAAGTCTTTACAAAGCCGGACAGCCAGGATACTTTTGTCAATTGCCGATATGTCGCCAAAACGGGCCGAACGACCCGGATTGGTCTGTATCAAATAGATGATTTCAGTAGCCCGCAGGCCATTCTCTTCCAGGTTACGGCCAACGCCAATGGTCAACCGGCCGGCCGGGCAGGTGTAGGGTTTAAGTTTTAAACCTTCATCTTCAATGAGCTGTTTGATCAATTTTTCTATCATAATCCGTCGAATCCCGTAAAATGTGGTGGAAATTTTTGCGAGGGAGTATTGATCCGGATAGAGTTAAGCTCTGCCGGCTGGGTCTCCCCGGTGCCGGGAATGGCCACCTCGAGGACAATGATCCGGTTTTGTATCTTCTCCAGGTCCCGCAGGGTCAGTTCGTATAGCTTCAGTATCTTGTCGGGTATTGAAGCGGCATCGCGACGTTCGTACAGATAATACCGCATCAGGTTTCCGCACATGGTAAACAGCTGGCCATCGACAGGCTCGGCCAGGGGCAGGTCATAAACGCCACGGAGGTAACCATTGATTCGGGCGACGGCCATGTTGTTTACCTTGTTGAGTAATTCGTCGTCAAGCGCGCCTCCGGTGCCGGCCAGCGCTTTCAGGCTTCGGTCATTCAAAAATGCGTCCAGCTGTTCTTTTGTGATGTATTTCATGCTGCGATTTATTACTGTCAGGATAAACCCCTTCCAAAACCCTTTCAAACGCTTTCAAACGCTTTCAAATCATCCGGGGTGGTATGTTCCCCTGTTTTTGACCGGCGTCGCGAATTCCGGCCCCTTTTGGGCTTTTCGCCCGTAATGGAAAAAACCACTTCATCGAGTTCCCTGTCAGTAATTTTCAGCTGGTCCCTGGAGGCTACGCCGGCCAGATGCCGACGCAGCTCCTCCTTCGGGACATCGGGACAACTTCCCCGTCTGACATATCTCTCTATGATGGTTTTTGCAGACATTACTTAAATTGTGCTGGTTGCAGGTAAAGCTTAATTCTGAAGTCTTTTACTTTCACTGCTGCATCCGGCTTAAGAGGAATGACGGTTACCGAGTACTTTACGCTTCTCGTTAGCGAAAAGCTTGGGTATGCAAGACCAGCGCTCGTTATCGAATCGGCGGCCAGCAATGGGTAGTAGGCTGCAGAAGCAAAATCAATTATATTAACCGTGGTCTTGAACGTCTTATAGTAGTAAGATTCAAGACCGCCCAGGTTATCATTGGCCAATGCTGCCGACTGGCTGTAGTTAATTACGTTCGTCACCTTCATCGAATCGGTTGTGCCGGCTTCACTGAACAGCATGTACAGCACCGGGGCAACCGGCACATGTTTATTGTAATCGATGTACAGGTTAAACGTCACCGTGTCGCCATAAGCGATGGTGTCATTAACAAACGACGATACCGGAAACTGGTAGTACGAATAGGAACTGGAGCCTTCGCCGTCGGAAAGGGTCTTCTTAAGCGTGTAAGTTTTCGATGTTGCGAAAGCGCTGGCAAACGCGAACATCGCGAATAATGATAAAATAAGCAGTCGTTTCATACTATGCAGGATTTTCGTTACCAAATTTTAACCCTTCCAGTTTTGCCAGCGCATTACTTCGGATAAGCGTACTGTCGGCAATCAACTCATACTGGGCTTTAATCCAGTTATCAACCTTCCGCATGTCGTACACTTCGAAACCACCTGATGTGGTCATAAAGCTCATGCCATCTTCCTCAGCGAAATTCACGCAGTAGATCGACGAACAGTTTTCAGCCGTGCCTACCGTTTCGTTGAACTGAAGAATTGGAGAATAAACCCTTGGCGCAGTTTGCACATCGCCCAGGTTAATCATCGGGGTGTTGTTGTAGCGATCAATCGGAACGCCAAAGCTGTTCACCGTCTGCTGAATTGCCCCCTGGGCCACCGTGTTAAAGTAAGCCTTCACCCGGTCGTTCATAATCAACACCTTGCTGGTGCCTTTACAACGTTCAATCAACAGGTTGATTTTCTCCAGGAAAGTCTGCTGGCTTTTCTTAGCGGCGTTGTCGCTTCCGTACAGCAGTTCCAAGCCGTTGGCTCCGGCAGTAATCTTTTGGGTTGCCGGGGTCAGGATTTCCAACCCTGCAAACTGTTTGGCATCCACATCCGGATTGCCTTTGATCAACAGATAATGGAAGATGGTCGGGAAATCGATCATGTGACGTTTCAACTGAGTCAGAAATTCTGAACCAATATCGTAGCCCATTTTTTCGTAAGCCATATCAATCTGAATTTCTCCACCCATGAACTTACGCCCGATGGTGGTAGTCTGCGGACGTACAGTTGCTGCCTGGTAGCCTTGTTCAAGCTGCCTGGTTTTAGCGGCAATGTCGGTACTAAGGCCTTCAGTTCTTACGGTTGCAGCCGTTCCCGGCTTGGTGAAGAACTCAATCCAGTCGTTGAGCAACGGGCTGCGGCTGGTTATGATCGGAACCGCTATCGCGGTATTTTGTGCCGATCCGGCTATTTGTGCAAACTTCATAACCTAAGCATTTAAGTTGTTTAACTGTTCGCGCACAATTTCTTCAGCCGTGCGGCTTTCTTTCGCCGGGGCGCCGAGGTCTTTGGCAACGCTGCCGTTTTTTACCACAACAGCCGGCTTAGCCAGCTCTTTCAGAAGGCCCTTCAGGGCGGTGATTTTCTCTGCGCCAAGGTCTGCGCAGATCGTAGCGGCGGTCTCTTTTTGTGCCGCCGTGAGGTTCTTGTACTCAGCCGCCGAAAAGTCGGCGGTGGCTTTTGCTTTGCCAACCATTTCGGTTACCAACCCGGTGAGGGTGTTTACCTGTTCGGTCAACTTCTTGTTCTGTTCTACCAGCGCATTCAGGTCAACTGCCTGCGGCTGGGACTCTTTCGTTTCTGCCATATTTGAATTGGGTTTAAAAATTGTTTTTAACTCTTTTAAAAGCTGTGAAAAATCGAATGGTTGCTTTTCCAGGATGTCCTCCTGGGTGTGGAAAATGCCGCTCAGTTCGGCCTGGGAGAAGTTCTGGGCGTTGTTTTCCTCCACGGCGGCCTTGGTTACCAGTCCGATATGCCGGATCGCGCCATTTTCGAGACGGACACTGATTTTATTTGATCCCAGGTCGCGGATAACTTTCAGGCTTTCGTCGCTCAGTTCGGCGTCTTCACGCTCAAACCCGAGGCTAATTTTTTCGCCTTCAGTGTACTTTTTGATAGCCGACTTTTTCAGCCAGCCAACAATAGGAAGGTTATTTTTCGGGTGTCCCAACACAAACGGGATCTTCTGCATATCGGCGGCCTGCGTGCCGGAGAGGATGCGGTCAACATCTTCGTTGCTGAACGACAGCGTACCGTTTACACTCTTATGGGTTCCGGATGTGAATAATCGTATTGGCATAGGCATCTGGTTTTTGTTGTTTTTTTGCCAAAGTTGCACCCGCATACCATTATTAATTTAATGACCTCTGTCAGAAAGAGATTACCCTGCTACAGCCGTTACTTTGCTGAAACTTTAGATTTAATTTTTATGGAAGAAGCCCTGCTGAACCTGATCAACGGCGTACCGGTAGCGGTTGCCGTGATGTATGTATGGATTGTGTCGGAAAAGAACCACCGGCAGGAGATTGCGAGCTGGCGTGATACGATCGAAAAAAAAGATCAAAGTATGAAAGAGATGCAAGCGTCAATCACCAATCTCATTACTGAAATTCAAAAGCTAACCTTTATTATTGAAACCTATGTCATTAGAACGAGAAAGAGTACTCCTCGAAGCAAAAATTAACGGTCTGAAACGCGACCGGGAATCGAAGATCCTCGAAGGTGAAATGTTTGTCACCCAAGTGCGTGAAGAGTTATCGCCCTACCTCGATTTTATAGATATCGATGTGTCAAAGGCCAAGCTGGCTGTCGATAACATTGCACGGCTGAAACGCGAAATCGAAGAGGTCAGCAGGGAGATTACCGCCCTGGAACGTAAACTCCGTTAAAATGAAAAAGGTACTGCTCAACGATACGGCGCAGCGTATGTATGTCGAGGATCTGATGACTTTCGAGGCCATCGCCGCCGAGCTGAGCGTTTCCGAGCGCACGGTCCGTAATTGGGCGGGTGCGGGGAACTGGGACGCAAAGCGAAAAAAGTTCAGGGAGTTTCAGGAGTCGCTACACGACGATGCCCGCGAAATTGCCACCCTCCTGGCGCAAAAAATCAAAGAGCAGCTTCAGTCTGACCAGATGCCTTCGCGCGACCTCCTCAATAGTTTCACCAAAATTGCCGCTTCGATGATCCGGATGCGGGATTATGAAAAAGCAATTTCAGCAGATGAAGCTGCAAACGATGCCGAAAGCAAAGTCGCGGAAAAATCGCAGAAAAATGCAGCTGAAATTTTCAAACAGACATTTGGAGTGGAATTAACAGATGACATTGGTTCGTAAATTTTTGAATTATGTCAAAAATCGACTACTCGAAATTTGGTTTTATGCCCTACCAGGTAGCCTGGTTAGAGGACGAGTCGCAGATCAAACTCTACGAAAAGAGCCGGAGGATCGGGTTGACATTCGTGCAGGCTTTCGAGGATGTGCGCGACGCAGGCATCCTTGGGCTGTACAACGTGTGGTTTTCATCAAACAACGAAACCAACGCCCGCGAGTACATCGACTATTGCAAAAAATACGCAAAAGCACTCAACGCCGTATTCGAAATGAACGAAGGAAAACTAATCGACGACAGCGATGCGCTCACCTTTGTTCTCAATTTCAAAAACGGCAAAAAAATTACCGGCCTCTCCAGTTCTCCAAACCAGCTTCACGGAAAGGGAGGTAAAATCGTACTCGACGAGTTCGCCCGCCGCGACAACGAAATGGAGGTCTGGGAGGCCGCTTCTCCCGCCGCCCTGGTTTGGGGCTACCCCATCCGGATCATCTCGACACACCGAGGCAAAGGGTCGGTTTTCTATTCGTTCATCAAACGCCTCGAGCGCGGCGAGCTGCAATGGAAGCACTACAAAACCACATTTGTCGATGCTGTTCGCCAGGGCTTGGCCGAAAAGTCGCTCCGGAAGAAATGTACCCGCGAGGAAGAGGATGCTTACATCGAGAAAATTCGCAAATCGGTTGGCGACGATTCCATTTGGGCGCAGCAGTTTATGTGCGAGCCGATGGACGAAAACGAAACGTTTGTCAATTACACGCTCCTGGAGAAAGCCGCCACGGCCGAACTGATGCCTTTTAGCCAGCTATGGGAGTGTAAGGCGCTGTTTGGCGGCCTCGACATTGGCCGGTTCAAAGACCTTTCGCTGTTGTGGATAGTGGAAGAGGTGAACAAGGGACTGTTTATCACCCGGCACATCCTGCCCATTCAGGGAACCGACTTCCCGAAACAGGAAGCCATTGTTGGCCAGTACCTGGATGAACTGCCCAACCTTCGCCGTATTTGTATCGACCGCACCGGAATGGGTATCGGCATTGTCGACCACCTCCAGGCGCGTTACGGAATGAGCCGCATTGAAGGCGTAAACTTCACCGGAGCGGTAAAGGAATCGATGGCCTTCCGGATGAAAAAATGCCTGGAAGACGGTTCATTTTTGATCCCGCCCGATCGGGCCATTATGGACGATTTTCAGCTGATCAAACAATCGGTTACCGTTTCCGGAAACATCCGCCTGCAGGCCGACAGAAAAGACGGAAGCCATGCCGACTACTTCTGGGGCGCTGCGCTTGCATTAGAGGCCGGCTCTACCGAAGCCTATATTCCGCCAGCCGTGCATGTGGCCAGCCTGAGCAACAGCCGCACGGCCCGGATTAACTCAATGCTACAGGGGTTTACAAGAGATTGATCTATGATAAAAATTGAATTCAAAAATATTACCCCGCTGGCCGCCAAATTAGGTGGCCTAAAGAAAGCCATTGAAACGGCCACAAAGGACCCGGGCTTTCTGAAATCGGTCGGGCAGTTGCTTGTCTCCCGCGGGAAGCAGAACCTGGAGGACGGTGGATCACCTACCGAGTCGTGGCCATTGCTTGCCGAAAGTACCCGCAAACAAAAGCAAAAGTTAGGTTATTCACTTAAGCCGCTCCAGCGCGAAGGCTTGCTCAAGCGTAGCCTGAATTATGAAGTAACCGGCGGGCTTTATGTGTCCGGGTTAGACTACCTGAAGTACCACCAGAGCGACGAGCCCCGGACACGGCTTCCGGAGCGAAAGGTTTATACCGTCGAATCCGACGATATGCTCGATATCCGTGATTTTTTAATACGCAGGTTTGAAAATAAAATCAGTTAATTATGTCAGTAAGCACGCCACAACAGGGAACCGGGTCAGAGATTTTAAAAGCAAAACTCGAAGCGTCGATCAGGCAGCTTCCAAACCCGTCGCTGGTTTTAAAGAAAAAATCGGCATTGATCGACATCTTCGACCGCGTTGCAGTACAACATGACATTTTCCCGCAAGTGATCAACTACCGTGATGCGCTGTCGGGGGTAAAAATCAATTTTACGACCAGAACGCCATCGTCCGACTGGTTCATGCAATTTTTTGCACAGTTCGACACGTGGTCCTTTAACCGCAACGCAATCGTGGCGCGGGACTATGGCTTCGTGGTTCTCGAAGTGACCCAGTACGGGGAATACGACGGGAAAATCGTTCCCGTCAAAGTAGAAGTTTGCCCGCACCGATATTTCTTTTTTGACCGCGACCGGGTGCTGCGGCTCTTTTCGAACGAACATAGAGACGGCATCGATGTGATGGCCACCTGGCCCAACAAATTCATTTTGGTGCAGCATGAACCGACATTGCTCAACCCTTACGGAACGGGGCTACTCGACATCGCCTACTGGCTGGCCGTTGGGCTGAACGGCAATTATGAATTCATGCTGCAGTTTGCGGAGGAGGATGGCCGAGATAAATGGCTGGGGAAATACCCTCCGGGGTCAAAAGATCAGGAAATATCAGACCTGCTGAACATGCTCATCCAATTGCGCAACAACGGAGTTGCCGCCATACCCGACGGAACAAAGATTGAAAGCATGCACAATGCCGGGCGCAGCGCTACCGGGGGGCTCTATAAAGATATTGACGAAATTCTGCGGCGGAAAGTAGAAAAAATATGGACCGGCACCGACCTGACCATGCAGGTCGAAGGCAAGGGCGGATATTCGTCGAGCCGGAGCGGATTAGATATCCGGGAAGACGCTATCGAAAGCGGTAAAACGCTTTGCATGTCGGCCGTTACCCAGCTGATCAGTTTAATTCAAAACATCAATGGTATGCCGGCCGAAAGGTTGCCGGTACGGCTGTTGTTGCCGCGTAAAATCAGCAAAGATGCTGCTGAAATTGATCAGATTTATTTCAACGCCGGAATGAAACCGACACCTCAACTGCTGATGAAACGCGGCTACGACGAAGATGATTTTGTCCTGAGCGAAGAGCAGGGAGCAGGGGGCAAAGAGCAAAATGCCAACTTCGAAGCTGATCCGGATGAGTATGACGGTCTGCTTTCATCCTTCGATGCCTACCGGGAATTCTTAAAAAAAAAGTAAAAGCCCCCTCTGACTCCCCCGACGGGGGAGGATTACACCCTAACGAGGCTTTCATTGAAGCGTTTTCCAATGAGCTTTTAAAACAGATGAAAGCCGCTTTTAAACGCGGTTCAAAATCTGTTGAAAATTGGATAAAGCACCACCATGCCGACTATGCTGCCGGCGACCTGGAGGTTGATATAAAAGAGGGCAACCCATCGGCAGCTTCGTTTATGAAGTTCCAGGCGTTTACCACCGCAGTCGTCCAGGACGCACGGATACGCACGCGCGTTCAGGCGGCGCTGGCCGGCAACCTCAGACGCGGCGAAAACAAAGAGGACTTCCGCAAAGTAATTGACGCCGAATTCGACAAAGCCGGGTTAACCAGGCTCCATCCGCACCAGATCGACAATATTTACTACACCAATACCTCACTCGCCTTTGGCGCCGGGCAAATGGCAAGAATGACAGAGGTGTCCGACGATTTTCCGTACTGGAAATACTCGGCCACACTGGACAGCAAAACCCGGCCCGACCATGCCCGTCTGCATGGTAAAATCTTCAGGATGGGCGACTATCAGTTTTACCCGCCGCTGGGATTCCGCTGCCGCTGCACGGCCATTCCGCTCACGGCACGCCAGGCAGGCCGACTACTCGAAAGCGCCACCCCGCTGGAGAGCGGCAGCCGCCACGCCATGCCCACCGACGAGGAGCGGCAAAACCTGACCGACACCCTGCAGAACGCCGAATTTATGGGCAACAAAAACGAAAAGTACATGAAGTGGCTGGGTAAAGAGTATGCCAAAGCCGACGACGGCACCCGGCAGCTGATTGACAAGGCCATCGGCGACCTGAAGGAGGAAGTTGGCCGCAACCAAAAAGAGGGCTTAAAACAGTTCTTCAGCAACGAGTTTATTGCCGAAACCTGGGACGAGTTCCGCAAAAACGAAGGCTTTACAGCCGTAGCGCAGACCGCAAAACTTACCACCCGGCAGGCCTATTACATTCATGCCTACACCAAAGAGGCCCCGCTGTACAAAGAGCTAAACGCCTTTTTGTTTAGAGACCAAACGCCCGAAAACTATACCAAAAGCCAGTTGCTGACCATGAAAAGGGAGCTGACAAACAGCCTGAGAAGAATGCCTAAATATAATGGAACGGTTTACCGCCAGGTGCCTGAACTGCCAGCCGAGGTGCTGAAACAATACCAACCCGGAAAGACTATTGTATGGGATGGGTTTAGCTCAGCCTCCATGCAGCCCAATTTGTTTGATGACAGGAATATTAATTTTTTAATTCGTTCGAAAACCTCACGGCCAATCAGCCGGTTCAGTGCATTTGAAGCGCAAAAAGAAACCCTGTTCATGCCGGGTTCCAAATTCAAGGTAAACAACCGGGTTGAACAGGGTGATAAGGTTTTTATCGACCTGGAAGAAGTTTAATAATAAGCTGTTTTATCCATACGGTTTTGAAGGTCGCCTTCGGCTTCACGCCACTTCTTTTGCTCTTCTGGAGTGAGTTTCTCAAATTCTTCGAGTGCCTTTTGACGATCTTTGTCCAGCTTTTCAAAAAGGTCTTTCTTTCTATTTTCGAGATTGATTGCCATGTAAAAAAAGTTTATTACCAGTATGTTGTGGCCACTTCAACACGGTATGTTTTAGCATTTTCCAGATTATCAATCGTTAAAATCTCGATTGTTTTAGTTTGACCGGATTCAAGCTCCAGTGTGTTGCCCATGCCAGTACCGATAATGTTATTGTTTTCATCCAGGTAAACAGCCTTCAGTTCAACATACGAGGCTGTTTTGTCAGTGTTGTTTTTTACTACAGCGGCAACAGTAATACCTACTGTAGAATTGGTAACATTATGGCTTAACACCTCAATTTTAGGTTTTTTAGGTTCAGCAGGTTTTGCTGTTTGCTGGTTTTGCTGCTGTTGGGTACCTCCGCCGCAGCCGGTCAGAATCAAACCGACAGCGATAAAAATGAATAGTTTTTTCATGTTTGAAGTT
>Ga0116193_1002283_pt1 | contig 14717 bp, 13 predicted proteins | sample AD_UKC115_MetaG_FD_89892 | JGI IMG/M metagenome (GOLD analysis project Ga0116193, IMG submission 89892) | Active sludge microbial communities of municipal wastewater-treating anaerobic digesters from Hong Kong - AD_UKC115_MetaG | ecosystem: Engineered > Bioreactor > Anaerobic > Digestate... | reverse complement strand
GTCTTCACCGCATTCACCTTACGTGAATTGTCGAAGAGGGAATCCACAGCTTCCTGGAGCATCCTCTTTTCGTTGCGGAGAATTACTTCAGGAGCTTTGATTTCGATAAGCCTTTTCAACCGGTTGTTGCGGATGATCACCCGGCGATACAGGTCGTTGAGGTCGGAAGTGGCAAATCGTCCCCCATCGAGCGGCACCAGCGGACGAAGGTCGGGCGGAATAACCGGAACAACTTTCACGATCATCCATTCGGGCCGGTTCAGGTTTTTACTGGCGCGGAAAGCTTCAACCACCTGGAGGCGTTTGAGTGCTTCGCTTTTTCGTTGCTGAGACGTTTCAGTATTGGCTTTGTGCCGCAGGTCGTAGGACAGTTCGTCGAGATCAATTTTCGACAAAATGGTATAGAGCGCATCGGCCCCCATTTTGGCTACGAACTTGTTTGGGTCGTCATCGTCGAGATACTGGTTTTCTTTGGGCAGTGTGTCGATGATATCGAGGTACTCCTCTTCCGAAAGGAAGTCAAGAAATTTAACTCCTTCGGGAGCTTTAATCCCCGGGTTAATAACGACGTAACGTTCGTAATAAATGATCGAATCGAGTTTTTTGGTTGGCAACCCCAGCAGGTAGCCAATTTTATTGGGTAGCGACCGGAAATACCAGATGTGGGCCACCGGTACCACCAGTGAAATGTGCCCCATCCGTTCGCGGCGAACCTTTTTCTCGGTTACTTCCACCCCACAGCGGTCGCAAACAATCCCTTTATAACGAATCCGTTTATATTTACCGCAATGGCACTCGTAATCTTTTACGGGTCCGAAAATCCTCTCGCAGAATAACCCGTCACGTTCAGGTTTGTAAGTCCTGTAGTTAATGGTTTCCGGCTTTAGTACCTCTCCGTGAGAACGTTCCAGGATCTCTTCAGGAGAAGCGAGGCTTATTGAAATTTTGGCAAAATTGCTTTTCGCTTTGTTATCTTTTCTGAATGCCATAAAAGCTGTTATTAATACGTTGAAACAGAACCATATTTAAATGGTTCCACAAATTATTCCATCCTAACGCTCAGGCCAAGGCCTCTCAGTTCGTGCAAAAGAACATTCAGTGACTCCGGAATTCCGGGCTGCGGCATAGGTTCGCCTTTTACGATGGCTTCGTATGCTTTTGCCCTTCCCATCACATCGTCTGATTTTACGGTCAGAATTTCCTGCAAAATATGGGAAGCCCCGAATGCTTCGAGTGCCCAAACTTCCATTTCCCCGAAACGCTGGCCCCCAAACTGGGCTTTACCACCAAGCGGCTGCTGGGTAATGAGCGAATAGGGTCCGATGGAACGGGCGTGCATCTTGTCTTCAACCATGTGACCAAGTTTCATCATGTAGATGACCCCTACGGTTGTCTGCTGGTCGAACGGCTGACCGGTTTCCCCGTCGTAAAGAACGGTTTTTCCGTATTTCGGAAGTCCGGCCTTATCGGTATATTCGGTGATTTCTTCCAGTGAGGCACCGTCGAAAATCGGGGTGGCAAATTTAACACCCAACTCTTTTCCGGCCCATCCTAAAACAGTCTCGTAGATCTGTCCCAGGTTCATCCTCGAAGGTACTCCCAACGGGTTCAAAACGATATCAACCGGTGTTCCGTCGGCCAGGAACGGCATATCTTCCACCCGTACCACGCGTGAAACGATCCCCTTGTTTCCGTGACGACCGGCCATTTTATCCCCGATCTGCAGTTTTCTTTTCTTGGCAATATAAACTTTGGCTAGCTGGATAATTCCTGCTGGCAACTCGTCGCCAATGGTAACATTGAAGCGTTCACGCCGGGCTACGGCTTCGGCTTCTTTGTACTTCATGATATAGTTATTAACAACTCTGAAAATCAGGTCGTTTTTATCTTTATCAGTGGTCCACTTGCTCGGATTTACCGTCATATAATCGATTTCCTGCAACTGTTTCAGGGTGAATTTGATTCCTTTGGCAATCACTTCGGTACCAAAGTAGTCTTTTACGCCCTGAGAGGTTTTGCCAGAAACGAGCTCAAAGAGCTTTTCTTCCAGTTTTGCTTTCAACGCGGCAACCTCTTTGTCAAAACGTTCATCGATCTGGTCGAGCAACGGTTTGGTAGAGAGTTTTCCTTTTTTGTCTTTCGCCACGCGCGAGAAGAGCTTTTTATCGATTACCACTCCAGACAGCGAAGGTGAGGCTTTCAGAGAAGCATCTTTCACATCGCCGGCTTTGTCTCCAAAAATGGCGCGGAGCAGTTTTTCTTCCGGTGAAGGATCTGATTCCCCTTTGGGAGTAATTTTCCCGATCAGGATATCGCCGGGTTTTACATTAGCCCCAATACGGATCAATCCGTTTTCATCGAGGTTTTTAGTGGCCTCTTCACTTACGTTCGGGATATCGGAAGTAAACTCTTCGACGCCGCGTTTGGTATCGCGCACTTCGAGGCTGTACTCATCGACATGTACCGAGGTAAAAACGTCTTCGCGTACGATACGTTCAGAGACCACAATGGCATCCTCGTAGTTGTATCCCTGCCAGGGCATAAAAGCCACCATCAGGTTGCGGCCGAGTGCCAGTTCGCCGTTTTGTGTGGCATAACCTTCGGTCAGCACCTCACCAGCTTTCACGCGCTGTCCTTTTTCCACAATCGGATTGAGGTCAACGGTAGTCCCCTGGTTGGTTTTGGCATACTTCGGCAGATTATAAGTAACCACTTCCGGATCGAAGCTGACGAATTTGTCGTCGTCGGTCATATCATACCGGACAATGATCTTGCGGGCATCTACATATTCGATTACCCCATCGGCTTCGGCCTTAATCAGGATCATCGAGTCGCTGGCGGCGCGTCCTTCCAGACCGGTTCCCACAACGGGAGCTTCCGGGCGAAGCAGCGGTACCGCCTGGCGCATCATGTTTGATCCCATGAGGGCACGGTTGGCGTCGTCATGTTCCAGGAAAGGAATCAGCGAAGCAGCTACCGAGGCAATCTGGTTGGGACCAACGTCCATCAATACCACCTCTTCACGGTCAACCAGCGGATAGTCGCCATCCAGACGGGCTTTTACCTTCTGGTTTTTGAAATGACCGTTGGTGTCGATCTGTGCGTTGGCCTGGGCAATTACCAATCCTTCCTCTTCTTCGGCGGTCAGGAATACAACTCCTTCGTCCGAGAGGTCAACCTGGCCATCGCTGGCCTTGCGGTAGGGTGTGGCAATAAATCCGAGGTCGGTAATTTTGGCAAACACACAAAGTGACGAAATCAACCCGATGTTGGGTCCTTCGGGTGTTTCAATCGGACAGAGCCTGCCGTAGTGGGTAAAGTGAACGTCGCGGACTTCAAAGCCAGCGCGCTCACGCGACAAACCGCCAGGTCCCAGTGCCGACATACGACGTTTGTGGGTCAGCTCGGCCAGCGGGTTGGTTTGGTCCATAAACTGCGACAAGGCATTGGTACCAAAAAATGAGTTGATCACCGAAGAGAGGGTTTTCGAATTGATCAGGTCAATGGGTGTAAACACTTCGTTATCCCTGACGTTCATCCTCTCCCGGATCGTGCGGGCCATACGTGCCAGTCCAACGCCGAACTGTCCGTACATCTGTTCACCTACGGTGCGAACCCTACGGTTGCTGAGGTGGTCAATGTCGTCCACATCGGTTTTGGAGTTAACCAGCTGTATGAGGTATTTAATAATCTCAATAATATCTTCTTTGGTCAGCACCCTGGTCTCCATGTCGATGTTGAGGCCCAGTTTTTTGTTGATCCGGTAACGTCCAACATCGCCAAGGTCATAACGTTTGTCTGAAAAGAAGAGCTTGTCGATCACGTCGCGGGCGGTCGCCTCGTCGGGCGGTTCAGCGTTACGCAACTGACGGTAGATGTGCAAAACAGCTTCCTTTTCGGAGTTACAGGGGTCTTTCTGTAGGGTATTGTAAATGATAGCAAAGTCCTGCTGATTCTGGTCTTCTTTGTGCAGCAGGATCGATTTTACGCCGGCATCGATGATCTCGTCGATATGGTCGTCGGTGACGATGGTTTCACGATCGATGATGACCTCGTTTCGTTCGATGGAAACAACTTCGCCGGTATCTTCATCCACGAAGTCTTCTACCCACGATTTGAGGACACGGGCGGCAAGTCGGCGGCCTACAATTTTTTTCAGACCGGCTTTCGACACTTTTATTTCATCAGCGAGATCGAAGATTTCAAGAATTTCCCGGTCACTTTCATAGCCGATCGCCCGCAGAAGGGTCGTTACCGGCAACTTCTTTTTCCGGTCGATGTAAGCAAACATGACACTGTTGATGTCAGTGGCGAATTCGATCCAGGAACCTTTAAACGGGATAATTCGGGCTGAATACAGTTTGGTGCCGTTGGCGTGGACACTTTGTCCGAAGAAAACACCGGGAGACCGGTGAAGCTGGGAGACGATAACGCGTTCGGCACCATTGATGATAAAGGTACCTTTATCGGTCATGTAAGGAACGGTTCCCAGGTACACATCCTGCACGACGGTGTCGAAATCTTCGTGCTCAGGATCGGTACAATAAAGTTTTAACTTGGCTTTCAGCGGCACACTGAAAGTCAATCCCCGCTCAATGCACTCTTCGATCGAGTAGCGGGGCGGGTCAACCTGATAATCCAGGAATTCGAGGACGAAGTTATTCCGGGTGTCAGAGATGGGGAAATTTTCCTGGAAAACTTTATAAAGTCCTTCAACTTTCCTGTTGTCAGGCGTTGTTTTTAACTGAAAAAATTCTTTGAACGATTTTACTTGTACTTCTAAGAAGTCAGGATAATCAAACCTGGTCTGTGTTGAGGAAAAACTGATCCTCTCGTTTTTTGTTTTTACCGACATGTATTTATACTGAGTTAAGTATTGGAAATATAAATACACAAAAAGGTTTAGAATCCTACTCACGTAGGAATCTAAACCGTATTTGCCTTAAATAAGGCTTTCCACCTATTTAATTTCAACTTCTGCTCCAGCTTCTTCCAACTGAGCTTTTAATGCCTCGGCTTCGTCTTTCGAAACTTTCTCCTTGATTGCTTTCGGAGCAGCATCAACGACTTCCTTGGCTTCTTTCAGTCCAAGACCGGTTAATTCCTTAACGAGTTTCACGACTGCAAGTTTAGACTGGCCTGCTGATTTCAGAATTACGTCGAATTCAGTCTGAACTGCTTCAACTGCGGCTTCAGCACCTGCTCCGGCAGGACCGGCAACTGCAACAGCTGCAGCAGCGGGTTCAATACCATATTCGTCTTTCAGGATCTTAGCCAATTCATTAACCTCTTTAACAGTTAAGTTCACTAACTCTTCTGCAAGCTGTTTCAAATCTGCCATTTGTATTTAATTTTAATTTATTATTTCTAAAAAGCTTATTCTTTTTCTCCGAGTGTTTTGAGGACACCGTGTAAAATATTGCCACCTGACTGGAGCTGTGAAAGCACGGTTTTGACAGGTGATTGAAGCAAGGCCACCACGTCGGCAATAAGTTCGTTTTTCGATTTCACGGCAATCAATGCATCCAACTGATCATCTCCTATGTATACTGATTCTTCCACATAGGCGCCTTTAAGAATAGGCCGGTTGCGATTTTTTCTGAAATCTTTGATCAGTTTTGCAGGGATATTGCTGTTTTCGGTGAACATTACCGAGGTGCTCCCTTTTAGTACATCGTAAAGTTCCGGGGCCTGTTTGTCAGACTGTTCCAGTGCTTTACGCAGCAGTGTGTTTTTAACTACAACCAGTTTTACATTTTGCTTGAAGCATAACCTTCTGAGGTCGTTGGTATCCGCCGCATTGAGGTCGCTAATGTCAGTCAGGTAAAAATGGTTGCTTGAATTAATTTGTTCGGTTAAACTGTCGATAATAATTTGTTTCTCAGAACTCTTCATAACCACGCATTTTTAGTCAGCAACTGACTTAGGTTCAACTTGAATACCAGGACTCATGGTACTTGACAGGTAAATACTTTTGATGTAGGTACCTTTGGCAGCTGTAGGTTTGAGCTTGACAATGGTATTAACAAACTCCTGGACGTTTTCACGCAGCTTTTCGGCTGTAAAAGATACTTTACCGATAGAAGTGTGGACAATTCCAAATTTGTCAACTTTAAAGTCGATTTTACCTTGTTTAACTTCCTGGATGGCTTTTCCCACTTCCATGGTAACGGTTCCGCTTTTCGGGTTGGGCATCAATCCACGAGGTCCGAGGATACGTCCCAACTGTCCAACTTTTCCCATTACCGGAGGCATGGTGATGATCACATCCACATCGGTCCATCCGCCTTTAATTTTCTCGATGTAATCATCGAGGCCTACATAATCGGCGCCGCCATCTTTGGCTTCCTGCTCCTTGTCGGGAGTTACCAAAGCGAGCACCCTGATTTCTTTTCCTGTACCATGGGGTAACGAAACTACGCCTCTTACCATCTGGTTGGCTTTCCTTGGGTCAACTCCCAGGCGAATATCGATATCTACCGAAGCATCGAATTTGGTGTAAGTAATTTGTTTAACCAGTTCCGTAGCTTCATCGATGGGATAAACTTTACCCTTTTCAATTTTCCCAAGTGCAGCTTTCTTATTTTTCGTAATTCTGCCCATCGTAAAAGATTTAATTAATTATTGTATGGGGATTGTCCTTCAACGTTAATCCCCAAACTTCTGGCAGTCCCGGCCACCATTCGCATTGCCGATTCAACAGTAAAACAATTGAGGTCCGACATTTTGTCTTCGGCAATCAGTTTAACCTGTTCCCAGGTCACTGAGCCTACTTTTTTGACATGTGGTTCGGCCGAACCTTTTTTTGCTTTTGCCGCTTCGAGCAATTGAATCGCTACAGGTGGTTGTTTGACAATAAAATCAAACGATTTATCCGCATATACCGTAATCACCACCGGTAGCACTTTCCCTGCAAGGTCTTGTGTCCTTCCGTTGAATTGTTTACAGAATTGCATGATATTAACCCCTTTAGACCCTAATGCTGGCCCTACCGGTGGTGATGGATTAGCAGCACCACCTTTAATTTGCAATTTAATTAATGCAGCAATTTCTTTCGCCATAGCAAAAAATTAGAGCGTTTTTACTCCTTCTCAACCTGCATGAAGCTGAGTTCCAAAGGAGTTTTTCTACCAAAAATCTTCACCATTACCTGCAACTTCTTCTTCTCCTCATTGATTGCCTCAATGGTTCCGTTAAAGCCATTAAATGGTCCATCGATTACTTTCACGGTTTCACCCACGATATAAGGAATATTCAACTCTTCTCCGGTATCAGCCAATTCGTCCACTTTTCCTAAAATCCGGTTTACTTCGCTCGGCCGCATCGGCACCGGATCGCCACCTTTGGTGTCGCCCAGAAAGCCAATCACATTGGGAATATTACGCAAAATGTGCGCAACTTCACCTACCAATGCAGCTTCAATAAGAATATAACCCGGAAAAAAGCTTCTCTCCTTGCTGACTTTTTTCCCGTTTCTGATTTGATAGACCTTTTCGGTTGGAATTAAAACCTGTGTAACAAAATCCTGAAGATCACCTTTGGCGATTTCGTTCTCAATGTATTCCTTCACCTTCTTCTCTTTTCCGCCTATCGCTCGAAGGACATACCACCTTTTACTATTTTCGCTCATAGTGACCCCAGCCAATTAATAAAATAAGCCATAGATAAATCCCATTATGTTCTCAAAAGAGATGTCCATAACGAAAATTACGAGTGCTATGATAAAGGAAGCAACCATCACAACTAATGCACTGCTTTGCAGTTCTTTCCAAGTAGGCCATGTAACCTTATGAACCAGTTCATCATAAGCCTCTTCGATATATACTTTGAGTTTCATCCCAATAATTGATTTTGGCCGGATGGTAAGATTCGAACTTACTGTTTTTCAACAACTCCCAACTGAGTAACACCCGAAAATAGTCCCGGATAATTTCCGGGACTATTTTGTGTATTGTTTAATCTTTGGATTATTCAATGATTTCAGTTACCTGACCAGCACCTACGGTACGTCCACCTTCGCGGATGGCGAAACGAAGACCAAGGTTGAGTGCTACAGGATAGATCAGTTCCACTTCAATTGAAACGTTATCGCCGGGCATAACCATTTCACGTCCTTCGGGGAGGTGAATTTCACCGGTAACGTCAAGTGTACGCAGGTAGAACTGCGGACGGTATTTGTTGTGGAATGGCGTGTGACGGCCACCTTCTTCTTTTTTCAGAACGTAGATCTCAGCTTTGAATCGGGTATGCGGAGTAATTGAACCCGGTTTTGCCAAAATCTGACCACGTTTGATCTCTTTTTTGTCAACACCACGGAGCAACAGCCCTACGTTGTCACCAGCCTGTCCATCGTCCAGAATTTTGCGGAACATTTCAACACCGGTACATACGGTTTTACGTCCGGTAGCGCCAAGACCGATAATCTGAAGTTCATCACCGGTGTGAACAACACCAGTTTCGATACGACCAGTTGCTACAGTACCACGACCAGTGATCGAGAATACGTCTTCAACAGGCATCAGGAACGGTTTGTCTTTATCGCGCGGAGGCAGCGGAATCCAAGCGTCAACTGCATCCATCAGTTCCATAACTTTGTCTTCCCACTGCGGTTCGCCATTGAGAGCACCAAGGGCTGATCCCTGGATAACCGGAGTGTTGTCGCCGTCAAATTTGTAGAAGCTCAACAGGTCGCGTACTTCCATTTCAACCAGTTCCAGAATTTCCGGGTCGTCAACCATGTCCACTTTGTTCATGAAAACAACGATACGCGGAACGTTTACCTGGCGGGCCAACAGAATGTGCTCGCGGGTTTGCGGCATCGGACCATCAGTAGCAGCTACAACAAGGATAGCACCGTCCATCTGGGCAGCACCAGTTACCATGTTCTTCACATAGTCGGCGTGACCGGGACAGTCAACGTGTGCATAGTGTCGAGTTGCGGTCTGGTATTCTACGTGTGAGGTGTTAATGGTAATACCCCTTTCTTTTTCTTCAGGAGCATTGTCAATAGAGTCGAATGATTTAACTTCAGACAGACCTTTTTTAGCCAAAACCTGCGTGATGGCGGCGGTCAGGGTAGTTTTACCATGGTCAACGTGGCCAATCGTCCCAATGTTGACATGGTCTTTGTCCCTTTTAAAATGTTCTTTAGCCATAACTCGAAAAATTTTATTTATTTATTTTAAAATCATTTGAGCCGGAGACGAGAATTGAACTCGTGACCTCTTCCTTACCAAGGAAGCGCTCTACCCCTGAGCTACTCTGGCTTTAAAATTTGAGCGGGAAACGGGACTCAAACCCGCGACCCTCAGCTTGGAAGGCTGATGCTCTATCGACTGAGCTACTCCCGCATTTTGCCTTTTTGAAAGGCCGTGCAAATTTATAAAAAAATAATCCAAAGAACCGCCCTGCCTGAAATATTTTCGAGAATGTTTTTCTGAACATCGTCTTTTTCAAAACTCTTTTCAGTTTAAAAACTTCCTCGTCTTATATTCCGGAAACCATTTAAAACCGCTTTGTTTCGCTTCAAACAGGAAATCACAGGACGCCCCGAAAAGGGTCTGCAAATGTAAAAATATTTTTAAACAATTCGCACCTGGTTCAAACAAAATTGATTTTTTATTTTGTCCGAAGTTTGTCTTTAAATTTATCTAACTGACGGCGAAGAGCATCTATTGCCAAATCGGTAGCCTCTTCAAAGGTATCAGCCTGCTTTTTGGCGAACAAATTATCAGTGGCAGGAATAGAGAGTTTGATCTCTGCAATCTTGTTGTTGGCCGCTTCGGGCTTCAACACCTTAAATGTTACCTCAGCGCCGAGGATACCGTCAAAAAAAGTATCCAGCTTGTTTACCTTTTTGGTAGCAAAATCGATCAGCTTCTGATCGGCGTTGAAATGCACTGAATTTACCTTGATATTCATAATCCATCAGTTTTTTAACCCCTGGGGTGGGCTTGTTCATAAATGCGATGTAATTTTTCAAATGTAGTATGGGTGTAAATCTCGGTTGCCGACAGGTTGGAGTGCCCCAGCAATTCCTTAACGGCATTGAGATCGGCACCTTTATTGAGCAGATGAGTCGCATACGTGTGCCGCAGCACATGCGGACTCCTCTTTTCGAGCGAGGTTACTTTGGATAAATTCGTCTTCACAACCCGGTAAATTAACTTTTCGTATGCCGGTTCGCCTTTGTCGGTCAGCAGCAGGAGGCCTCCCTCAAAACCGAACTGTGCTTTCTTCAGCAAACGATATTCTTCGATTAAAGGTTTCAGTGTGCGCGGAAAAGGAATAATCCGCTCTTTGTTTCTTTTACCGGTTACTTTGATCTGATAACTTTTCAGGTCGATGTGGTTCTCGTTGAGATTCAGCAATTCGCTCAACCTCACCCCCGTCCCGTAAAGCATCTCCACAATAAGTTTGTCTCTGACACCCGGAAAATCTTTTGAAAAAAAACCGTCATCCAACAGGTGATGCAGATTCTTCTCCGCCACAAAGCCTGGTAATTTCTTCCTCACTTTGGGCAAAGGCACCCTCACCACCGGATTGGCATCGATCAGCTCCATTTTCATCAGGTGTTTGAAGAACATTTTTACGGAAGACAGCTTCCGGTTTACCGATCGTGGGGAGAGTTTATTCTCCATTAAACTGACCACCCACTCCCGAACCAGTTTACTATCAACCTTATTTATATCAAATTCCCCGACCGAATCCGCACAGAACTGTACAAACTGATCGAGGTCATGTTGATATGCTACCACCGTATGAGAAGAACAACGCTTCTCATACTTCAAGTAATTTATGAAAGATTCCTGAATGCCCATCCATTTACCTCAAATGTCAGGAATCACTAAACAGATTAGTCTTCCTGACGCTGTAACGCTTGAATGTAAATCGCTTTTTTCAACTCAGCCCGTTTTTTAACAGACGGCTTTGAAAAATTCTGTCTCTCGCGTAATTCTTTGATTACACCTGTTTTCTCAAATTTTCTTTTGAACCTTTTCAAGGCTCTTTCAATGTTTTCGCCTTCTTTTACCGGAATAATAATCATACTTAACCGTTTTTTCTTTTTTTAATCGAGGCGCAAATTTAGAAATTATTCAGTGTTAATCAAATTTAATGCAAAAAAATTGTTCCCAAAGAACGCTATCCGGGCTGCCTCCCCGCTTTCTCTCCCAACTTACCGGCAGGTCAGATATGGTTTAATTTTCCGAAAGGTATTCTCATCCAGAACATTTTTCTCCAGCAATTGGTTCAGATCGGTGAACGGTCCCTCTTTCTGCCGGCTTTCGAGCAATCTTCGCACCTGTTCGCGTTGCAAATAGGGATGCTTCAGATCGGCCGGCCCGGCGAAGTTGATGCGAATTTTCCGGACCTGGGAGCTGTCGGCCGTAACCAGTGCGGCAAACTGGGCATAACGATCGGCTTCCAGGTTGTAAACTTCCAGCAGCTGGCTGGTTGAATGAAAACCGCCGAGCATGTTTCGGTATTTCAGAATCCGTCCGGCAAACGCCGGCCCGATTCCCGGCAAACGGAGCAGCTGCAGCGAATCGGCCAGGTTCAGTTCCACCAGCGGCAAAGGCGCTTTCTCTTTGACCGCTTCTGGCAACGGAACAATTTCGATCCACGGTTTTAGCCTTTCAAACAGCGCCGAATCGATTCCGTAAATTTTCTGCAGATCGTTTTTATCCCGGAAGACTCCTCCTTTTCTCCGGAAAGCCGACAGGTTTTGCCGCTGTCTGGAATTGAATCCCAGTTGCTCCATCTCTGCGTCGGTGACGCTGTTCGGATCAAAGAAAAAATAATCGCGGCGTACGGCTGCTTCTTCGCGATAATGCTGCTCCGGGTCGGCCAATCGGCTGATCCGGATAAAGGGAAGCAATCGGGCAAAAATGCTGTCGTTCATTCCATAAATTTTCCGGACATCTTCGGGTGTGTTGAAATAACCGCCCTTTTCGCGGTAACGCAGGATGTTGTTTTTTATACGAGCCGGAAGGTCCAACAAGGCAAACTCCTCGGGAGAAATGGCATTCGGATCAAAATCGAAAAGCGAAAGCCCGCCCAGTTGCTCCGACTTTTTATCCTTGTTTTGCCAGGCTTTGATCTCTTCCTGAAGGGCAGAAAAATCTTCGGGCTTCTGAAATTCGATATGCTCAATAACCACATTCAACGCAAAAAAAAGGAGAAGCAGAACGCTGAGAACAAATATTCCACGGCGTTCGGAACGGGTAAATGAAAAATACTCCCTGAATATCCGGGTCAGCTTATCGTATTTCATTGCTAAAAGTTAAGCAATGTTAAACAACTAAGCAATAGCGTATTGCAAAAAAATCAGAAGGGATATCCAATAGCAAAGGAGAAGTTAAAATCGTTGCCCGTAATTCTACGCGTACCAATTATCCATCCGTTTCCTTCGGATTGGGCCGGATCACGAAGTTTCATGCCCAAGTCGAGCCGAAAGATGAAGTAAGAAAAGTCGAATCGGAAACCGGTTCCGGTTCCCAGGGCCAGCTCCCTGTAAAAACGGTTCCAGTGAAACTGCGCTCCGGGGCGGTTATCTTTTTGGTTGATGGCCCAAATATTTCCGGCATCTAAAAAGAAGGCTCCCTCCAGGTATTTGATCAGCCGGAAGCGATATTCGAGGTTTGCCTCCATTTTAATGTCCGACGACTGGTTGGGATAATCTCCTGCGGAAGCCCGGTAAGTACCGGGCCCCAGTGACCTGACCTGCCAGGCCCGGATTCCGTTTGCTCCGCCGGTGAAATATTTTTTTTCGAACGGAAGCACATCGAAATTCCCGTAAGGAAGTCCGATTCCCAGAAAGGCCCGTCCAACAACAGAATTGTACCGGTCAATGACATATCCTTTCCGAAACTCCAGGTCGGCCTTTACATACTGCGCATAACGGGTGTCAAGAAAGCGGTAAAACGCCTGTGGACGCAACCCGCTGGTATCGGGGACCACCGTTTTTTCAGCGCCGGTAATGTCCGAGAGCAGGTTAAGCAGATTCCCCGACGACTCAGCGGTCACTTTCAGATAGGTATAATTGCTGCGGGTATTTAACACCTGGGTATTGTACACGTAAGAGTAATTGGTAGCCAGGATAAGGTGGTCGGTAAAACTGCTCTTGATGTATAAGTCCTTGATTGAATTGATAAAACCAGGATCAAACCGGGAAAGATCGACCATATTAAAATCAATAACATTCCACATGTGGCGCGAAAACCGTGAGGTCATCCACTCATATCCCAGCCGGAAGGTAGAGATCACCCGGGTGTAATCGGGACGTTGCTGGTAGTTGTACCCGAGTGTAGTGACGGTTTTAGGCAGAAAATCGCCGAACGAGCGAAAGAGACTGGCTGGTCCGAACAGCTTGGGTACCGTCAGGGTAGCCTCCAGCCCGGCTTCGCGGGTATTAAAGTCGCGCGATTCGTTACTGACCACAGCCTGCTGCCGTTCCATCGCCCCTTTCAGCCTCACATTCAGCACCTCGGCTCCCCGGAAAAGGTTCCGGTGCACATAGTTGAGATTGCCGGCCATCCCAAAGTTCCCGGAGGTGTTGGTCCCTTCCACATCAAACGACGAAGACTGTTTGGACAGCGGGGCCATGTCGACCCGGCAGTTGAGCAGGCCGGTTCCGGCGCTGTCGGCCATTTCCTGAAAATAGATGTTGATAAACCGGAACTGCCTCAGACGGTTCAGCGCATCAAAGGTTTTTTCTACATTTTCGAGCCTGTACCAGTCGCTTTCAGCCATTTTATTGAGGCGGGTAAACAGCCGGGGATTGTATTTATAATAATCCCTGAAAATAAAGGTGTATTTATCCTGCCTGACCGTATCGCCCAGATGGGCCTGTCCGCGCGACAGAGCTGCCGAGCCGGGCAAAACGGTGTAGTGATAGTTATTAATCCGGTACCTCTTGTAAATCCGCACGGAGTCTTGCTGGCTCTCTTCGGGAAGATCAACCACCAGGCTCAGATCCACGGCATTTCCCCTGCGCAGGGTGTCGGCCTCAAAATAGATCATCGATTTTGAAAAGTTGTAGTACCCTTTGTTCTGAAAAAAACGGGTAATATTTTCTCTTTCGCGGTTCAGCAGGTCGAGGTCGAAGCGGTTTCCTTCGCGAAGGATTTTATGCGGGTACTCGTTATGAAACTGTTCGCGAAGCAGGGAGTCGGCGATCAGAAACGAGAGGTTGCTGATCCGGTAAGGTGCTCCGGTTGTAATACGAAAAAGGAGGTCAACTTTGCGTTTATCCTCATTTTTATGTACCTCGCTTTTAACCGATGCGCCGTAGTAACCTTTATTCCAGAGATATTGCTGTAACTGACCGGCCGATTGCGCCATCAGGTCGGCACTGTAAACCTGGGGCTGTTCGCCGATGCGCTTCAGCCAGTCGTCCGTTTTTTTGGGCGACGACAGATTGTACACCCAAAGGTGAAACTTCAAAAAACCCAAAATCCGGAGGTTCTCTTTCTGTCGGAGGTACGAGTTTAGCTCTTCCCGGTTAATTTCGGGGTTGTCAACTTTTACCTCCACCTTGTTCAGCAGATACTCCCCCTTCGGAACATATTTGGAGGAAGAACAGGAAAACATTCCCAATAAAAGCAAGAGCGCTGCACATCGGGCAATCCGATCAAACCAGTATACTTTTCCTTCTTTCAACGAGTTCTTAGTTTTTATGCAAAAATAGTGAAGTGTTTTATCAAGAAACAGCTACT
>Ga0116193_1002282_pt1 | contig 14718 bp, 15 predicted proteins | sample AD_UKC115_MetaG_FD_89892 | JGI IMG/M metagenome (GOLD analysis project Ga0116193, IMG submission 89892) | Active sludge microbial communities of municipal wastewater-treating anaerobic digesters from Hong Kong - AD_UKC115_MetaG | ecosystem: Engineered > Bioreactor > Anaerobic > Digestate... | reverse complement strand
GAAGCGCGTGGGAGATGTCTGGGATACGCGCGCTGGAGGCGAAATTCTTCGCCAGGGCGTTGTGTTCATGAATGCCCGCGCGGCAAGCGTCATCGGCGATCATCCGTCCTCGCCCACGCTGCAGCGCATTTTGCTGGAAAATGACTTGGCGGTGCCTAGTGCTTTTGATGCCGCCGGGTATCAATACCCCCTGCTATCGCTGGTGAACAATGCCGACATTTCTCCCGCGGCATTGCGGCTGCGTTTCTGCGGCAGTTCCGAGGAAGTGATCAAACAAGTTGTCAGTGGGATGTCTTCCATTGGTGCGTGCGACAAGGCCGTGCTGGAGAATTGGCTGCCGAATGCCTTGCCTGAGGAATTGCGCGCGAACCCACCCGCGCCGCCATACAATAATGTGATCAGGATTTTGCCATTAGCAATCTCGCCCGTTCCCACTGATCCCGTCATTATTCGGCAAGAGTTGCGGCCAAGCAATTCCGCCGTCGGAAGGCTGTTGAAGGAATTGCTGCCGCGTTTCTTCCGCCAGCAGGGCGACCAGCCTTTTGCGCTGGAAGGCCGGGCTAAGGATGAGTTTTATCAGAGGCTGTGGTCGGACCTGAATTACCTGGACGCCTTGATGCGGCGCGATGTGGAGGTGCGATCATGAAGAACGATCGCCTCAACCTCGTGATCTATGGCGCTAATATCATCTTTCTTATTTTCTCCATTTGGGTGCTGCTGTGGCTGAATAATCGTTTCAAGGCGGATGTGGAGTCCACTATTCAGAAAAGCACGGCGTTGTTTCCGCGCAGCGTCATGCGCGACCCCGATAATCGCCAGGTTGATTTTGCGCAATGGGAGCAGCGGGCGCAAATCGCCACGCGCTCGCAATTTGTGCGCGACATCTTTGTCAGCAAAATCATTCAGGAGAATGGGCAATCGCGCGAGGTTGTCGTGCAGCCGTTTTGGTATTCAGCGCGGCATGGCAATTCCTCGCCCCAACAAGTGAATTCGAATCTGCGCCGAGAAGCATTGCGCGATTCCGAAGGAATCTATGGGGCTATCTATTTTGAACTGGACCTGTCGCCATTGAAGACAGTGCAGTTCGCCATTTATACGTTGGGTGGTTTGCTCGCTCTGGCGTTGATCCTGCTCACCACGCGTATGTGGACGCAGGAACGGGCGTTGACAAAAACAACAATCGAATTGGAGGAAAAGAGCAAGCAACTGATTCGGCTGGAGCGCCTGGCATTGGTCGGGCAATTGACTGCTAATATTTTCCATGATGTGCGCAAGCCCATCCTCAACATTCGCCATGAGTTGGATGATCTGGGCGAAACGCTGGGCAATTTTGCCGGCGCGTCCAAGGGATTGTTGCATATCCGCGAGCATGTTGAGTTGTTCTTTGCCATGCTCCGCGAATTGAATCTCGAGCGGTTCGTCAGTTCGCGCGAAGAAGAAGCGGAATATGTGGAAATGGCGAAGGTGATGGAGCAGGCCTGCCGGCTTGTGCAATATGAGCGCGGGGCGATTCAGTTGGAATATAATGCCGCCCCTGCATTGCCTTTGGTATTGGCGCCGCCGTATCGCTTGATCCAAGTCTTCTCGAACCTGGTGCTCAATGCCTACCAAGCTATGCAAGGCAAAGGCAATTTGCGGGTCAGCGTGCGCAAGGAAGAGAAATCGGTCGAAGTGGAAATCGCCGACTCCGGCCCTGGCATTTCGCCGATGCATTTGCCTTATATTTTCATGCCGTTCTTCAGCACGAAAGCAAATGGCGAAGGCACAGGGCTTGGCCTGTATATTTCCAAACAGATCATCGAAGAGTTGGGCGGTGAAATTCACGTTTTCAGCAATGATGCAAAGGGCACCGTATTCACCGTCAGCATTCCTGCGGCGGCAATTGATTAAGCAACAAAGGAGAAACACAACATGAGCTTCATTCCGGTCCTTTTATTCTCGATCACGCTTTCACTGCTTGGCGCGCCCGCTTCCTCGCCTGCCAGTTCGCAAGTTACGGTAGGGGTTCCACCGGATCGAGGCATTTACGCCATCTGGATCAAGAATGAAAAAGTTCTCGACTTGCCTTTTATCAAAGGCTCGCAGGTGATGGTGCTCTGGTCGGATTGCGAGGTGGGAGAGGGGAAATATGACTTCTCCAAAATGGATGCTTTGCTCAAGCAATATCATGACCGCGGCATGAAATGTACGGTGCAGGTCAATGGCAACAAAAAGCCGGCATGGATGTTCAGCAAGATTCCCTATTATCCGGAGAAAGTCGCAAAATTCGGCATGGCGGACGATAAGACGCTAATGTTCTGGCACCCGCGCTTCATTGAAGCGTATGTCAAATTTATCGCCGCGTATGCTGATCACCTGAAGACTTCGCCCTATCGCGAGAACATTCTTGGTGTTCGCATGAATTTTAATGCTGTAGGCACGGAGCATTTGTCTCCCGGCAAAGCTGCGGACCATCTGGAAAAATGGATTCAGCCGGATGGCTCCAAGGAGCCGCTGCCAGGTTATTCCAAGAAAGTGCAACAGGAATATCAAAAGACCGTTTTCGAAGCGCATGTGAAGAATTTCTCGCCGGATATTTTCCTCTTCCTGCGCGCCAATGTGAGCGAGGAGATCGCCGCTCCACATGCCGATCTGTTTGCCAGCGGACACATGGGATGGTTCGTGACTGGCGCTCTTCCCATTGAGTCCCCACATGAATTTTTCCAGACGGTCTATGGCATCTTCGGCAAATACACCCGCACCGGCAAGGCGCTGGGATACGCTGAGCCCATCAAAGATTCGTTTGGCTATGGCGGAGCGGAAACAAAAGACCTGAAATATTTAGGGCCTGCGCGATTCAATTACTGGCGGCTTCTTCTCGATCTGCATTACGGCATTAGCTATATCGCCTGCTATGGCGAAGATCTGAGCATTGCCGTCGATGGCAAGAACACCAGCGGCTCGTTTCCCGATCTCAAACCCTTCTATACGCTGGCATTTCAATTCGCGGACAAATATGCCGGGTACTTGAATGATGCGGCCCACTCGCCCGGCGCATGGGTGGCTTTGCGGCAGGCCGATCATCCCGATCCCAAATTGATCCGCACGGATGATTGCGAGTTTTTGATGAAGCGCCTGCCCGATGACAGCAAGGGGGTGACCGATGTTGGCCCAAAAGATCAGGGCTATGGCGGTTGGGCGCGGGTTCTGGCACCAGGAAAAATAATGAGATTTCGGTTGGATGAGCGCTTTGCCTTATCCCTTGAAGAGGCGCCTTTCACCGCATCATTAATCTATCTGGATAATGGCACAGGGAAGTTGACCCTGCGCGTCAGTGGCAAAGAATTACCCATAGAGATGAAGAATACCGGTCGATTTGAAAAGGCCCAACTGCAGATTGGCCCCAGCCACTGGGCCGCTGGGGGGCCTGACATTTCCGTCGAGAATACTGAAGAGACTGACGCGACGTTGCACATGCTGGAGATCACGCGGGCAGTTAAAGAATAGATGGTTTGAATTTTTGTATAGAATCTCAATAAATGCCGCAGGATGGCCTGAACCATCCTGCGGCATTGTCATCTGCATTCTTTTTTCTTGTCATTTCGAGTCGCGAAGCGGCGAGAAATCTTCTGCCCGGATAAGATTTCTCAGTCACTTCGTTCCTTCGAAATGACAAAAAACTTCGTTCCTTCGAAATGACAAAAAAACTTCGTTCCTTCGAAATGACAAAAAAACTTCGTTCCTTCGGAATGACAAAAAACTCCGTACCTTCGAAATGACATAAACACTTTGTTCCTTTGAAAATGGAAGAAAACCAATTCTCAGTCAGTACGTTCCTTCGAGATGACAAGATGCCCAGACGCTGCTTGACACGATAGCGCGCTTTTATTGACATTTTTTCATCGGACTGCGAAACTGAGAGCACAGACAGTTTCCAGATCACAAACGGAAAGGGACGACAGCATGAGAATTCTCGGAATTGCGGGTAGTTTGCGCCAGGGGTCATATAATAAAGCTTTGTTGCGGGCAGCCATCGAAGTGGCTCCATCAGGTGTGCATATCGATGTCTTCGATCTGGCGGGGATTCCCGGTTTCAATGAAGATGAAGAGCGCGAACCGCCGCAAAAGGTGGTCGAGTTTAAGCAGCGTATTCGGGAAGCCGATGGAATCCTGATTGCCACGCCGGAATATAATTATTCCATCCCAGGCGTGCTGAAGAACGCGATTGACTGGGCGTCGCGCCCCTATGGCGACAGTGCCTGGAATGGCAAGCGGGTCGCCATCATGGGCGCCTCAGTGGGAATGCTTGGCACGGCGCGCGCGCAGTACCATCTGCGCCAATCCTTTGTGTTCCTTAATATGCATGCCATGAATCAGCCAGAGGTGATGGTGCCATTTGCTGCAAGCAAAGTGGATGATAACGGGCGCATCACAGACCAGCAGACGCTCGATATCGTCACTCGCTTTATGGCGGCGTTTGTGACGTGGTGCCGCACGGGAGTTGAGGCGGCTTGAACCCGATTTTCACGTTGGGCCATGGAACGCGTCGCATTGAGGAATTCCTGGAGATTCTTCGCGCGTTTCATGTGCGAATGATTGTGGATGTGCGAACCGTGCCGCGTTCGCGCCACAATCCGCAATATGACCAGATGGAATTGCAGAAGGTGCTGGAGGAGAACGGCTTTGCTTATCAGCACCTGAAGGCGTTGGGTGGGCTTCGCCATGCGCATAAGGACTCAATCAACACAGGCTGGCAGAATGCCTCGTTCCGGGGGTATGCCGATTATATGCAAACGCCTGAGTTCGCGCAGGCCATCAAGAAACTGATCTCACTGGGAAAACGCAGAAAGATTGCGATCCTGTGCGCCGAGTCCGTACCATGGCGGTGCCATCGCTCGATGATCGCCGATGCGCTGGTGGTGCGCGGCGTGGAAGTGCTGCATATCATGAGCAAGACAAACGCTCATGCCCATGCGCTAACTCCCTTTGCGCGCGTGGCGGGAGAAGAGATTACGTATCCAGCGAGCTGACATTTACTTCTTGATGCTCAATTTAGCGCGGCCATATTGAACGGGCCAGGCAACTTCCTCGCCGAGAGCGTCGGCCGCATGCAATGGCCAGTACGGATCGCGAAGAAAGGCCCGCGCCAACAGCACCGCATCGGCTTCCCCATTGGCGATAATACGCTCGGCCTGTTCCGGTTCGGTGATCAGTCCCACGGCGCCTGTGGCAATTCCTGCTTCGCGCCGGATAGCTGCCGAAAGTTCCACCTGGTAACCGGGATGATGAGGAATCACGGCATTGCCGCCAATGCCGCCACTGGAGCAATCAATCAGGTCCACGCCGACTGCCTTCAGTTTCTTGCATAAAGTGATGGAATCCTGCAGTGCCCAACCGGCTTCACACCAATCAGTGGCGGAAATGCGCATAAACAGTGGCAGGTGCTCAGGCCAACTCTGGCGCACTGCCGCTGCTACTTCGATGGGCAGACGCATGCGATTTTCCAGCGAGCCGCCGTATTGATCCGTTCGCTGGTTGGCAAAAGGCGACAGGAACTCCTGAAGCAGAAAGCCATGCGCCGCATGAAGTTCCACAATCTCAAATCCGGCGGCATGCGCCCGCTGCGTGGCTTTGACGAAATCTTCGATCAATTGCTGAATATCACCAAACGTCATCTCACGCGGCAGGGGATAGGCATCATTAAAGGTGACTTGGCTGGGGGCGAGGGTTTCCCATCCGCCATCACTGGGGTCCAAATGCTTTGTTCCATGCCACGGAACATCACGCGAGGCTTTAAGCCCTGCATGAGCCAGTTGAATGCCGGGCGCTGCGCCGGCGGATTTAATGAAAGAGGTGATGGGGCGAAAGGCCTCGGCATGCTCATCCGACCAGATGCCCATATCGGCAACCGTTATGCGCGCCGCGGGCGAAATGGCCGTGGCTTCCATGATCACGGCGCCTGCGCCGCCAACAGCCCGGCTGCCAAGGTGCACGAAGTGCCAATCCGTGGGCATGCCTTCCGTGCTGGAATACAAGCACATGGGAGAGACAACAATACGGTTGCGAAGCGTTAGCGATCGAAGCGGAAGCGATGAAAAGAGCGAACTCATGAAGGGCAGACCTCCCGCGCAGGGGCAGGTTCTTGCGGCCGCGCGATGAATAGCAGAATTAAACTCCATGCAGCCATGGCCAACACATACACAGAAAATTGTAGCGAAGCGGGCATGGAGTAAATCATCAGCGTCATTGGAATCCAATAACACCAGCATGGGATGAGCAGCGGAAGCACCGAGCGCATATACCATTGTCGCGACAGCATGGCCATCGTCGGGGCGAACTGGTAGTTATTCTGCCTCCAGGCAAACATCACCAGAAAAAACGGGATGTTATAGATAGGGGTCAGCACGAATTGATCCATGGCCATTTTGCTCAGGGCAACGGTTGGAGTGGGAGTCTGGCCAAATATGAGTCCAAATATGCGATACTCGAAATCAATGCAGATGCCGAAAAAGGCAAAGAACAACATCGTGCTGGGAAACTCCCGAAGCGCTATAAGATTCCTGGATCGCAGCATTCTCTTAATCAATTCGGGCAGAAGTAGTCCGGCGATGGGCGTGGTCAGGGCGACAAAAAGCAATCCCCATCGCAATTTGATCGCCGAAATGACCTCGCACCATTGATGAATCGTGGGATTGCCGTAATACCCGATGACCAGCAGCAGCAGCATGAATTGAAAAAGCAGCAATTGCGGCCAGTGGCATTTGAGGGCTTGGAGGCTTGGCCGGATCAGTTCAAATAAACGCGCGCGAGACATGCATACATCCATGAAATCAGGAATCGCTTCTCAATGTAAAAGCCCCATAGGTCAGAAGCAATAATTTACGGCAGAACGTCCGTGGGTGCATCTCGCGGATCTGTGAGATGCACCCTCAGGCGGGTTTGATGTCCAAAATGCCTTGACACAAACTCGCCCCCTCCCTGACAGTGGAGCGAGGCGGTTATCCGTCCCTTGTATTGGTTCCATACGGTTTACGGCGAAAGGACTCGGTTGTCATGCTCGTGGGGCAATATTTGCCTGTTTTTCTGATGCTCGGCATCGCCATCGGCTTGGGCCTTGTGCTGGTGGTTTTGGGCGCGCTGGTTGGCCCGAAGCGCCCGACCAAGGTCAAACTCGAACCGTATGAGTGCGGCATGGAGGCTCAAGGCGAGGCCAACGTGCGCTTCTCGGTCAAATTCTACATCATGGCGCTGCTTTTCCTCCTGTTCGACGTTGAGTTTATTTTCTTTGCATTGTGGGCGATCATCTTCCGCAGCGGCTCGTTCGGCCCCTCCAGCGCGATCTCCTTCCAGTGGTTCGCCTTCCTGGAGATGCTGGTGTTTGTCGGGATTCTGGTCACCGGATTGATTTATGCCTGGAGAAAGGGCGCCTTGAACTGGCAATGAGCGATTTACTCGATAAAAACAATAGCGACAGCGTCTTGACCATTCCTTCGGATGAGGAATACCGCAGTTTTCTGAGCAAATTGGGGATCGGGGATTTTAACGCCGTCCCGCAGATGCCGGGCGAAGGCAATGGCTGGAATGACCCCAATCTCGTGCAGAAGTCGCTTGATGTGGTGATCAAATGGTGCCGCAAGAATTCGCTCTGGCCGGTGATGATGGGTTTGTCCTGCTGCGCCATTGAAATGATGGCGACCTCAGCCACGCGCTATGATCTGGCGCGCTTTGGCTCGGAGGTCTTCCGTCCATCGCCCCGCCAGGCTGATCTCATGATCGTTGCCGGAACGGTGACGAAGAAGATGGCGCCGGTGGTGCGCCGCGTCTATGACCAAATGGCGGAGCCTAAGTGGGTCATCGCCATGGGCGCGTGTTCTTCGTGCGGCGGTATGTATAATGTTTACAGCGTTTTGCAGGGAATTGACGAGGTCGTGCCGGTGGATGTGTATGTGCCGGGCTGCCCGCCAAGACCTGAGGCGCTGATTTATGGAATTATGCAGTTGCAGAAGAAGATCTTTGCGCAACGGCATGTGTAGAGGGCAGAGGTATGACCCCCTTCAACTTTGGAGGAAGAACCGAACAACTCACTGCAGCGCTGAAACGATTGATGGATGCTCGGGTTTTAATGGCTGAAGAGAGATGGCTAGGGGCTATGTATTTGGCCGGATATGCGGTAGAATGCCGTCTGAAGGCCAAATTAATGGAGATTCTGAACGTTTGGAATCTCGACGAACTGGAAAGCCAGTTGGCAAGAAGATTCAGACAAAGACTTAGCCTACGCACTCACGAATTGGAGATTCTGATGACTTTTCTGGACCGACTGGTAGGAATCCGGTCGAGAATGAGAAAAGAAATTCTGAGAGATTATACATTATGCTCGCGCTGGCAGACTCAATTTCGATACTCGCCTTTAGATGCCACCAAATACGAATGTGAGTCCTTCTTTGAAGCAGTAGAAAGATTTTCCAAGTTCATATCCACAAGCTGTTAAGGAAATCCAAATGGCAGCGAATCCTGAAACCAAGAAAAAAATAGAAGAAGTGTTAAGGCATCATTTCCAGGAAAACGCGTATATTGATGTTTCTGATGGTTACCAGGACAATATCCATGTCATCGTGGTTTCCAATGAATTGGATGAGAAGAGTGAACGCGAGAAACAAGAAATTTTATGGGATCTTATTGATGACGCGGAATTGCCCGAATCTGAAAAAACAAAGATATCTCTTATCCTTCCGCTAAGCCGCAGCAATTTAAAATAACCCAAAATGCGAACGAGAAGGCAGGGTGAGCAAGCATTTACCTCATAAGACAACTGCCACAGGCAACCGGGTTAGTGAACGTGTAGCGCAACCTCGCATAATTTATATTATTACATGTGCCTTAATAGTCATTGTTTCGGTTATCTTTCGTTTCCTTTGGCTCGGGCGTCTGCCGGGGATCAATTTTGACGAAGCGTATTTGGCGGTTCAGATCCAGCATTTCATGCGCGGGGAGGAATACACCCTGCGCACGCCGACGGGGCTGTTCTTCGGCCCATTTCTAATTGTCTCTCATTGGGTGTTGTTGCGGTTATTTCAGCCGGATTTTTTCCTGCTGCGTCTGCCGATTGCGTTCTGGTCGAGCATTGGGCTGGCGGTGTTCTATTGGCTGCATCGGCGGGCGTATGGGGGGGTGTTCGACCCCTACGGGGCCGTGGGAGAAGAGGAGGCCATCAGCTACCGATGTGCGCCTCCTACGGAGGCAGCGGATTTTCAAATAACTCATGGCAAAGCAACGAAGCGAGATGAAGATGCGCCTCCTATGGAGGCAGCGGGTTTTCAAATAACTGATGGCAAAGCAACGAAGCGAGATGAAGATGCGCCTCCTACGGAGGCAGCGGATTTTCAAATTCCTGATGGCAAAGCAACGAAGCGAGATGAAGATGCGCCTCCAGCGGAGGCAGCGGTTTTTCAGATAACTGATGGCAAAGCAAGGAAGCGAGATGAAGATGCGCCTCCTACGGAGGCAGCTGCTTTTCAAATAACTGATGGCAAAGCAAGGAAGCGAGATGAAGATGCGCCTCCTATGGAGGCAGCGGTGCCTCGGAATATCTGCAATTCTAGGAATCAATCCTCGTATGCGCTGCTTCTGTATGCCTGCATGCCGCTGAGTCTGGCCAGTTCGCGGTGTCATTGGGATTCGAGTTACATGCTGCTGACCGCGCCGCTTGTTTTGCTTCCTGCAATTCGCATGGCGGACGGCAATGCTCGCGGGTTGGATTTGTTGCTGTTGCTGGGTGGGATCTTGCTTTCGCTCTGGATACACCCCAGTTCCATTGTTTTCATTGGGCTTATCTGTCTTGCCTTCATCCTCATTCTAAGGCGATCATTATGGCGGCGATTGGAGGCGCTGCACATTGCCCGGCGCTCCTTGCTGCTGCTGGCGTTGTTTGCCATTGCCGCATTGGGATTGTCGCTTCTCCTCATTATTTCAGGTCGCAATCCGCACGAGGCGGCGGGGGTGGCATTTCGCGGCGTGAACATCCTGCTGTCGCGTCCGCGCGATCTTCTCATTTATGAATCGTATTTCGGCGATTTTGTGGGCGGGGCGCGCGCATTCCAATTCTATGCCGGGGTATTCGATTCCACGCTGTTGCGCGGCTGGTCGTATGCCAAGCTGCTAGCTCTGATCACCGCTGCCATCATCCTGCTTCGTTCCGCGCGGCACAGTGATCGGATGCTGGGGCTGGTCTGGGTTATGTTGCCCATTGCGTTGATTGTTACCTATCCCATGTTTCTGCTGCAAATCCAGGGGCATGAGCGTTATGTCCTTTGGCTGCTGCCACTGGCGGCTGTTTCGCTGGTGCGCACGCTGGAAATCGCTGCATCCTCCCGGCCAACATTACAAAAATGGAACACGCCGATTATTTTGCTCGTTTCCTTATTCATGCTGGGTCAATTCTGGTTCTACTATTTCATTCTGCTGCAGAATGGCTTGCATTATTCCACGCTGCATCCTACGTGGCGGACGGGGAGCGTAGAACCCAAGGCAGCCGTCGCAATGCTCATTCAGCAGCAAATGGCCGCATCCGCAAATCCGATCATTTACGCTGAAAACAGCACTATCAGCCAGCCGTTAAGGTATCTGCTCGAACCCAAGGCGCGTATTCTGACCGCCGACGAAAAGCCAGTCGTTCCGCCGCAAGATCGCCCTGTGTTCCTGGTCGGCTTTGCCGAAAGTGGCTATATTCAGAAGAAAATGGCTTTTTGGGCGGTGCAAGAACGCACCAGTGCGACACCTCAGATCATCTCCACCGCCGATGGCCGGCCATTCCTCATTGTGCTGGCGCTGCCGCCCGCAAAATAGGGTTGGTTATTGCGAGGTCGGCCGAGATGACAGAAAAGATGAAAAACATCCGATTACGATTACGAGCATGAGTGTTTCATGAGCCTTGGGCTCCCGGCAAGGGAGGAAAAGATGCAGGCTGGCAGCCTGCACCACAATTTGAGGCTAAGGAATTTCACAGCAGATGCAGGCCGGGAGGCCTGCACCACAATTAAGGGGTCAGTATTTTCGCTGAAAGTAGAAGTTTCTTGCCGTCTGTGGGGCAAACTTGTGTTGAACTACACGTGTTTTTCTCACATGATCTAAACTTGTACCGTATTGGGCAGCCATTTCCAACCATCCGGCTGCCGTTCGATTGCCCAGGGAGTGGATGAATGGTGTTCAAGGCCGATGTGCAAGATGGCTTCAGCGGCTATCGCGCAAACGCGCATGAGTTCGATGCAGTGGATCCGGCGTTTCGCGACCTGTGCGTGGCGGCAGTGGAGTCTGCCGCGCCCGAATCGCTGCTGGAAATGAAGGAATTCCGGGGCGAATTGACCCTTTACGTGCGGCGCGAAAGCATCAAAACAATCTGCCTGGCCTTGCGCGATCATCCGGAACTGCAATTCAATTATTTGACCGACATCACGGCCATCGATTATCTGCCGCTAGGGCGTGATCCACGCTTTGATGTGATCTATCACCTCTATTCCATTCCGCGCTCATGGCGTTTGCGCCTGCATGCGCCGGTCAGCGCCGAGGATTGCCGCATCGATTCCGTCGTCGAGGTCTGGCGCGCGGCGGATTGGAATGAGCGCGAAACCTTCGATTTCTTCGGCATCGTCTTTGAGGGCCATCCCGATTTGCGGCGCATCTTGTTGCCGGAGGATTGGCAGGGCTATCCATTGCGCAAGGACTTCCCGCTTGGGGGCAAGAAGAGCTTCTATTATAAAAAGGCAACGGAACCGTATGCCGGCGAGACCGAAGGGATGGTCCCGCGCATTCGGAAGAATGAGAACGAAATTTGATCCGTAGGGTGGGTCTTGACCCACCTTTAGAAGAGGACAAGACGTGCAACGTTATTGGGTAATGGCGCCGGTAGAATCGAAACCAGCAGACTTATTTGATAAGGTCTGGCAGTTCGATCTTGCCAAGAATGTTATATCCATAGGCTGGGGAGAACTTGGCGACATTACAGATCTGACCAGAGATGAGTTATCCGCAGCGGTCACGAAAGCATATCCGAATAAGCCTTCTCAGACTAAAGGGCTTTACACAAATATGTTGTGGGCATTTTACCACGAAATGCTGCCGGGCGATTATGTTATAGCAAGGAGAGGGAGGAAAACATTAGCGGGTATTGGAAAAATCACTGCTCCCGCCAGCTTTTCACCAGGAAAAAATCCGCATCTTGAGTCTGATCACTTTGGTTTTCTCGATGTTGCTTGGCAAGCAGAGCCGCGCGATAAGTCATACTCCAGCGTTGTCTTTCCGATGCATACGCTTGCAGAATATTCGGAAGACCAATTTCGGCGGTTGATTGAAGGCTCAGTAACAGATATTGCTCCACAAGAAGTAGAACCAGAACTTGAAGATCCAAGTGAATTCGTTCTCGAGAAGTATTTGGAGGATTTCATCGTAAGTAACTTCGACACAATCTTCAAAGGTCATCTCAGTGTCTTTGAGGACGCTCAGGGCAATGACGGACAACAGTATGCGACTGAAATTGGTCCCATTGACATACTGGCAATTGAAAACGAAACGAAGGCATTTGTGGTGATCGAACTTAAGAAGGGCCGTCCTTCAGATCATGTTGTGGGACAGATTCTCCGTTACATGGGATGGGTCAAGAAGAATTTGTGTGAAAACGGGCAGATTGTTAGAGGGCTTGTCATTTGTCGCGATCATGATCCTAAGCTAGCTTATGCACTGGAGATGACTAATAATATCGATGTGCGGTACTACAGTGTTTCATTTAGGCTGAAAGAAAATCCCTAAATCCATAAGAACGGTGCACTGAGTGCTGTTCTGTTCATAAAGTTGTGTATTGGTGGGTCAAGACCCACCCTACAAATAGGAGTGAGTTATGGCAGTTCGGACAGTGGAACAGATGGTGCAGAACTCAGAGTTGCTGACTCTGAACATGGGGCCGCAGCACCCCAGCACCCACGGCGTGTTGCGTCTTTTGCTGCAGATTGATGGCGAGACGGTCATCTCGCTCAAGCCCGATGTCGGTTATCTGCATCGCGGCAAGGAGAAACTGGCTGAGGTCAAGACATACCATCAATTCATTCCCTACACCGATCGCCTGGACTACCTGTCGCCCATGTCCAATAACTTCGCCTATGTCGGCGCGGTGGAGAAGTTGCTTGGGATCGAAGTGACTGAGAAATGCAAGTATCTGCGCACCATGCTTTGCGAACTGGCGCGCATTTCCTCGCACCTGCTGTGGCTGGGCGCGCATGCGCTCGATCTCGGCGCGATGACGGTGTTCCTGTATTCCTTCCAGGAACGCGAAAAGATCTATGACATTTTTGAAGAGATCGCCGGCGCACGCTTTACCGTTTCGTTCATGCGCGTCGGCGGCGTGGCGCGCGATATTCCGGATGGCTGGCTGGACCGCGTCCGCAAGTTTGTCACTGAATTTCCCAAGCGCTATGAAGAATGCAACACGCTGCTCACGCGCAATCATGTGTTTGTGCTGCGGACGAAGGGCGTCGGCGCCATCAGCGCCGAAGAGGCAATTTCGCTGGGCTTGAGCGGCGCGTCACTGCGCGGTTCGGGCGTGCCGTGGGATTTGCGCAAGACCAATCCGTATCTCGTTTATGATCGCATGAATTTCGAGATGTGCACCGAGAAGGATGGGGATGTGTATGCCCGCTACATGGTGCGCATGCGCGAGATGCTCGAAAGCGCGAGGATTATCGAGCAATGCCTGCGCGATATGCCCACCACCGGCGGCGTGAATATCGACAACCCGAAGATCATGTATCCCGGCAAGGAAAAAGTTCACGAAAGCATGGAATCGCTCATCCATCACTTCCTGCTGGCGAGCGAAGGCATGGAAGTTCCCGAGGGCGAGGTTTATCACGGCATCGAAGCGCCCAAAGGTGAATTGGGCTTTTATATTTACAGCACCGGCGGACACAAGCCGTATCGATTGAAGATCCGGTCTCCTTCGTTCATCAACTTGCAGTCGCTGGAAACAATGTGCATCGGGCGCATGATTGCCGATGTCGTGGCGATTATTGCATCGCTGGACGTCGTGTTGGGCGAAATTGACCGGTAAGAGTTAGTTGAATAGATTAGGATGCCTGTTATTTCGCGGGTATATTCTAAAATGGATTCAGCGAAAGAATTGGCGGTAACATTCGCTCCCGTAGGGAGCACATATCGGTAGAACACGGGTATATAGTATCCTCGGCTCCGTAGGAGTCGAATATATAAGATATGCGACCCCTACGGGGCCGAAGCTTTTTCTAAAATCCGTTATCTACCAATATGTGCCCCCGCTGGGGGCAGGTTTTCGGTAGTTTCGCAGCAAAGCGCAATGCGCCTGAGCAAACCGTTGAAACGGTTCGCTGAGTATTGTTTGCCTGAACCCCGCAATAAATTGCGGGGCTAATGGAAGAATATTTTGGGGTGCGGGATCCAGCTTTCATTAGCCCCGCGATTTATCGCGGGGTAGGATGAAGGCTCTCGAATGGAACCGCTTCAGCGGTTTCCAAACCGCAAACCGTTGAAACGGTTCGCTGAGTATTGTTCGCCTGAACCCCGCAATAAATTGCGGGGCTAATGAAAACTAAGTATATGAGGGCTTAATCAACAGCCTTTATGATTAAATGAGGTTGCAATGGCAAGAGTGCTGGAAGGTCTGGAAGAACAAATTGAGAAAATAATGAGCCATTACCCCACGCGCCGTTCGGGCATGCTGCCGGT
>Ga0116193_1002278_pt1 | contig 14725 bp, 12 predicted proteins | sample AD_UKC115_MetaG_FD_89892 | JGI IMG/M metagenome (GOLD analysis project Ga0116193, IMG submission 89892) | Active sludge microbial communities of municipal wastewater-treating anaerobic digesters from Hong Kong - AD_UKC115_MetaG | ecosystem: Engineered > Bioreactor > Anaerobic > Digestate... | reverse complement strand
TGTGTTTAATTTTGCGGGTAAAATTTGAGGGAATGCCATTCCGGAGATATTTAAAATTTGGGTTATTGTTGGTTCTTCCGGCCTATTTTCTGGTCTTGAGGAGTTCAATGCTCAACCGGCATACCCACGCTTTACCCAACGGATTGGTGATTACCCATGCACACCCGTTCAACCTTCCCGAGGGCGACAAACCCATAAATGAGCATACGCACACCCAAACCGAAATCTTTTATTTCCAGTATTTCTCTTTCGACTATTTCGAAATCAACGGCCAGGTTTTCAACCCGAAAACTTTGGGGCACCGGGTATTTCATTTTTTCCCAAAGCCTGAAAATCAGTTCATATCCCGCCCGGCCCTGACTACTCTTTTGCGGGCGCCCCCCGTGCAGGTTAGATAATCCACCTGTTTTTTGATTTGTACTCTACCCCCTCCGGATCGGAAGGCACCTTGTGCCGGTGAGGGGTATTGAATGTAAATCGCACTTCTGCCTGCATTATTTATCTGAAAAACCACTACCATGAGAATAGCATATCTATGTATTATGCTGTTGCTGGTCAGATTTTCGGTAATGGCCAATGAACCAGAAAAAAGGCCCGGTACCGATGCCATGTTATTTGGCGACGTCAAATCTGCAGCACAGCACATCCCGTTTGCAACGGTAACCATCAAGGGAACAACGATCGGAACGGCCGCCGATGCAACCGGCCATTTTAAAATAACCAATCTCCCCGAAGGAGAACAAACCATAATTATTTCTGCCATTGGCTATAAAAACGCCGAAAAAAAGGTACAACTGAAAGCCCGAGAAAGCGTCACCATCCTGGTGGAGCTGGAAGCCGACAATATCGGCATTGAACAGGTGGTAGTTTCGGCCGACCGGAATTCAAAAAACCGGCGCGAAACAGCAACCATCGTTAACAGCATCAGTCCGAAGCTGTTTGAACGGACACAAAGTGTTACCCTGAGCGAAGGGCTCAATTTTACGCCCGGGCTGCGTATGGAAAATAACTGCCAGAATTGCGGCTTTTCGCAGGTACGCATGAACGGCATGGAAGGTCCCTACTCACAGATTTTGATCAATTCACGCCCGGTATTTAGCGGGTTGGCCGGCGTTTACGGGCTCGAGCTGATCCCTGCCAATATGATTGAACGGGTCGAAGTGGTTCGCGGCGGCGGATCGGCCATGTATGGCAGTAATGCCATTGCCGGAACGATCAACCTGATTACCAAAGATCCGGTGGTCAACAGCTTCTCGGTTGCTTCGGCGGTGGGAAGTGTCGGGTCGGGCGTCCCGAACAGTGGCGGGGCAACGCTGGATTACCACCTCAACTTCAACGGTTCGTTTGTGACCGACGATTACAAAAGTGGGATCAGTTTGTATGGTTTTACCAGAAAGCGCGATCCGTTTGATGCCAATGGCGATGGGTACTCCGAACTCTCGGTGATTGAAAACAACACGATGGGAGCGCGGTTTTTCCAGCGGCTGGCCGATCGCGCCAAGCTGAGTGTCGATTATTTTAATATCCATGAATTCCGGCGGGGCGGAAACAAATTTGACCTTCCGCTGCACGAAAGCGATGTTTCGGAAAGTACGACCCACAAAATCAATTCGGGGGCTTTCACTTTCGACCAGCTGCTGCGCGAAGAAGACAAGCTGACCGCCTGGTTGTCGGTCCAGGCGGTTGGCCGGGCTGCCTACTACGGCGCCAACCAGGATCTTTCGGCTTACGGCCAAACTGATGATTTTACCTTTTCAACCGGGCTTCAGTATATCCGGAATGTCAGCAACCTCATTTTTGCCCCGGCGACCTTAACCTCGGGGGTGGAGTGGAACGGCAGCCACCTGACCGACCAAAAGCTGGGATACTATGATCCGGTGGAAGAGCTCCATTTCGGCAATACCCTGGTGGCCGATCAGAAAATTAACTCTGAGGCAGCTTTCCTCCAAAGCGAATGGAAATGGAAGAGTGTGGTGCTGGCCACCGGCCTGCGGTTCGATCATTATGCCATTACCGACCGGATGGAACAAGAAGCGGCAGTAGCCGGGGAGGTGCTCTGTCCGCGGATCAGCCTGCTGGTTAACCTGCATCACAATCTGCAGCTGCGGAGTGGGTTTGCCCGCGGCTTCCGGGCACCGCAAATCTTCGACGAAGACCTGCACATTGAAACTTCGGGCGCCCGGCAGGTCCTTCATCGCAACGCCGACGATCTGAAACAGGAAACTTCCAACAGCTTCAGTCTTTCGCTCGATTATTCGAAACACACAGGCCGGTGGCAGTACCAGTTCCTGGCCGAAGGTTTTTATACCCAATTGAATAATCCGTTTGCCAATGAATATGGCGAAGCTGACGAAAATAGCGTGGTGGTCTACACACGGGTTAATGCCAGGAAAGGGGCCGTTGTGCAGGGGATTAATTTCGAGCTGAATGCTTCGCCGTCGGCCCGGCTGCAGTTTCAAAGCGGTCTGACTCTTCAGAAAAGTGAGTATGAAGAGGCGCAGGAGTTCAATGAAAAACGGTTTTTTCGTTCGCCCGGCCGTTACGGGTATGTCAGTTTGAATTACAGCCCCTCCCTGCTGTTTGATATCGCTTTAACGGGAAATTATACCGGCCCGATGCTGGTTCCGTACTTCGGGCCGCGCCTGGCCAATCCCGAGGAAGGCGAGCTGAACCGGAGCGGCTCTTTCTTCGATGCCGGTATCAAGCTGAGCTACAACCTTCGGCTGACCGATGCAATAAAAGTCCAGTTAAATGCGGGGGGCCGGAATCTTCTGAATTCATACCAGGATGATTTCGATACCGGTGTCAACCGCGATCCGGCTTACCTTTACGGACCCACTTCGCCGCGAACAATCTATGTCGGATTGAAATTCGGCAGTTTCTGAATACAATTTTTTGAGGTAACTTCAGGGCCGGCTGGTTTGAAAGCCGGCCCTTTTGCCTTGTTGGCATAGAAAAGTTCTTAATTTTGTATCATCTTTTGAAACAGGAAATTGTTGAACGATGGAGGAATTAACCGGACAAAAAAAGCATTTTTTAGGCGATACCCCGAAGGATCGCCGAAACAATATCATTGTAATTATCCTTTCGGTTCTGCTGCTGATACTGATTTTCCTTTATTTTTTCCAGCGGATGGAACACCGTTCGATGGTCGGGGAGATCACTGCCGAAAAAGATTCAATTCAGTTTGAACTGAACCAGATGGTAACCAGTTACGATTCGTTGCGAACCGATAACGACACCCTCAATGAACAACTTTTTGCCGCCCAGTCTAAAGTTAAAGACCTGCTGCTGGAGGTGGAGCAAACCAAACGGGTCAGCTACGAAAAAATTACCCGTTACCAGAAAGAGGTGACCACCCTGCGGGGAATTATGCGCAACTACATTGTGCAGATCGACTCGCTGAATCGCCGGAATCAACAGCTGATGGCTGAAAACCTGGAAGTTAAAGAGCAGGTGAAACAGGTGGAATCGCAAAACGTTCAACTTTCGCAGGAAAAGAAACGGCTGGAACAGAACCTGCAGCGGGCGGCCACCCTCGAATGCGTGGGACTACTTGCCGAAGCCCTGAACAATCGCAGCAAAGAGACTAAGTTTGCCAATCGTACCGAGATGATCCGGGTGAGTTTCACCCTTTCCAAAAATGTGACAGCCAAACGGGGGGGCAAAAATATTTACGTGCGCATCATGCGTCCCGACCAGCTTCTGCTCAGTAAATCTCCCAATGATGTTTTCCCGTTCGAAGACCTTAAAATTCCGTTCTCGGCCATGCGCGAGGTGAATTACGAGGGGAACGAACTGCCGGTAAATATTTTCTGGGATAACAAAGGGGCAGCTCCCTTGATGGCCGGCAAATACACCATCGATATTTTTGCCGACGGAAACAACATCGGAACAACAACCCTGGAGCTGAGGTAGTTATTTTTTCTTCAGCCGTTTATAAGTTTCCAGCGCTTTTTTCACCGGGAAGCGGCGGCCATGTCCGGGGTAGATCTGCTCAATACCCGAAGCAAATAACTTTTCCCAGGTTTCAAGCAATACGTTGGGCTGGTTGGCAAAAACCGGGAATACCGTATGCGGATAAATGTTGAAGAAACAGTCGCCGGCAATGAGATTTTTGCCAGCAATAACCGATTGTGACCCTTCGGTGTGACCAGGCGTGTGAATGATCCGGGCCTCGAGACCCCACGGCGAAAGGTCCATTTCGGTGTCCACCTCCACATCCGCCACAAAGGGTTCGGGCGCCGCAAACCGGGGCAAAAAGGTCCGGCCGATCAACGAAATTCCTTTGGTAAACAGATTGGTTCCCCGCGGGACGGGAGTACTTCCGTTTCGCAGCAGGCCGGCTTCGCGGAGATTCACCACCACTTTTGCGCCGGTCAGTTTTTGTAAGGCGGCCAGGTTGCCCGTGTGATCAAAATGGGTGTGCGTCAGAATAATCAGGCGGATGTCGGCCGGCTCAAGACCGTACCTGCTGAAATAACGCCGGAACCTGTTCAGACTGCCTTTGGGCCCGGTGTCAACCAGCGCAGAATTAGAGCCATTTACGATCAGCACCGGATTGGTGTAACCGATCTGTAGCTGGACCAAAACAGGCGTTTTCATACCACATGAATTTGGTTTATTCAAAGTTAGACAAGCTTTTCTGAATCCTTCCGAGGATGGGGAATAAAAACATTTTATTGAATTAGGCATCCAATGTTTATAGAAAAATTGGGGTGATGTTTGTACGACCCCAACCGGGGGCGAATATTTACCGCTTTTGAAATAGCTACAAACATGCAAACCCATTTACTAAATGCCTGATTCTGCCATTTCATTTCATTTTTGCATAGTTTGAAAAAAGGTTAAGAATATTGGAAACCCGGCAGCATCCGGGCAATCTGACCTTTGAACAGGGAGGAGGTGATGCCGGCGGCGGGGATATCACTTTCCTGACACGGAAAAACCTTGCCAGTGCCGCCTTTTCACAGGAATCGTTATCTTTGCAGGGCTAAAAAAGAGTTGTCATGTTAGATAAAATCAGGGCTTTACTCGACGAAATTTCAGTCGTTTCCGCCACTACCAGGGAGGAAGTAGAGGAGTTACGCATCCGCTACATCAGCAAAAAAGGGGTTGTCAACCAGTTATTTTCCGAATTTAAGGAGGTTCATCCCGATCTGAAGAAAGAGGTTGGCAAGGCGCTCAACGACCTGAAAAATGCGGCCCAGGATAAAATCAACGCCTTAAAAGAGGCTTTTGAAGCAGGTGCCGACGGGCAAGCGGGGCTCGACCTGACCCGCCCGGGCGATGCTGTCCATCTGGGGACGCGCCATCCGCTGGCAATTGTCCGCAACCGCATTATTGACATTTTTGGGCGATTGGGCTTCACCGTTTCCGAAGGTCCTGAAATTGAAGATGACTGGCACGTGTTTTCGGCGCTGAACTTTGCGCCTGAACATCCGGCCCGCGACATGCAGGATACTTTCTTTATCGAGAAAAATCCCGATGTTTTACTGCGTACCCACACGTCGAGTGTGCAGATCCGGGTGATGGAACACACCCAGCCGCCCATCCGGGCGATCTTCCCGGGACGGGTTTTTCGCAACGAAGCCATTTCGGCCCGTTCGCACTGCATCTTCCACCAGGTGGAAGGTTTGTATGTGGATGAAAATGTGTCGTTTGCAGACCTGAAACAGACGCTGCTCTATTTCGCCAAGGAACTTTTTGGCGAAAACACCAAAATAAGGCTTCGGCCCTCTTATTTCCCGTTCACCGAGCCTTCGGCCGAAATGGATGTGAGTTGCTCCATCTGCGGAGGTAAAGGGTGTAACCTTTGTAAATACACGGGGTGGCTCGAAATTTTGGGCTGCGGAATGGTCGATCCCAACGTGTTGGAGGCTTGCAATATCGACAGCCACAAATATACCGGCTTTGCCTTTGGAATGGGCATCGAACGGATTACCATGCTGCTTTACGGAATTAAAGATATCCGGCTGTACTTTGAAAATGATGTCCGCTTCCTGCGGCAGTTCGAGTCGGCGATTTAATTTTACCGAATAACTGAAAAAGCTGCATCCGGTTGGGAAGACCTGCCGGATGCAGCTTTTTTGTTGGGTTATTGCAGAATATCTTCTATTGCCTGAAGCTCTTGTTCCGTAAAATGAAGTTTTTGCAGGGAGGCAACGTTATCTTCGATCTGCTTCACGGAGCTGGCGCCGATCAAAACCGAAGTGATCCGTTTGTCTTTCAGAACCCAGGCCAGCGCCATTTGTGCCAGCGACTGTCCGCGCTGCTGTGCCAGTTCATTTAATCTTTTCACTCTCCCGGATGCCGACTGCACCTGTTCCAGTTTCAGAAAAACTTCGCGGGCGGCCCGTGAGTCGTGCGGAATACCTTCCAGGTAACGGTCGGTGAGCAGTCCCTGTGCCAGTGGCGAAAACGGGATACACCCAATTCCTTCCGCTTCAAGCACATCGAGCAGTTCCTCTTCCACCCAGCGGACAAACATGGAATATTTGGGCTGGTGGATCAGACAGGGAGTTCCCAGCTCTTTGAGGATACGTGAGGCCTCCCGGGTCATATCGGGCGGATAGTTGGAAATGCCGGCATAAAGCGCTTTTCCTGACCGGACAGCCTGGTCAAGCGCCATCATGGTCTCTTCCAGCGGGGTGTCGGGATCGGGGCGGTGCGAGTAGAAGATGTCCACATAATCGAGTCCCATCCGTTTGAGGCTCTGATCGAGGCTCGCAAGCACATATTTGCGACTTCCCCACTCTCCGTACGGACCGGGCCACATCAGGTAACCGGCTTTGGTCGAAATGATCAGTTCGTCGCGGTAGGGGAGAAAGTCCTGTTTCAGGATTTTTCCGAAGTTTTCTTCCGCCGATCCCGGGGGAGGGCCGTAGTTGTTGGCCAGGTCGAAGTGGGTGATCCCGAGATCGAAAGCGCGGCGCAGCATGGCGCGCCCATTCTCAAAAATATCTGCTCCGCCGAAGTTGTGCCACAATCCCAGCGATACTGCCGGAAGTTTCAAACCCCATTTTCCGCAGCGGTTGTAGGGTATCGATTGGTAACGTTTTTCACAGGGCTGATACATGATCTTTTGTTTTTTAAGGTTAAAGAATTTTTTTGGCCAGTGGCAACCGGCGGATCACCCAGGCCGTGAGGAAACAGGCGGCCAGTGCGAAGGGGGCAGCCACCATAAATTTCAACAACGGATTCATGGAGAGATCCCGGATTAAAAGACACAGGGCCACCAGCACCAGCGGGTGGATAATATAAACGGTGTAGGCGCTGGCCGAGAGATGTTCCAGTAGTTTGCCCTGGCGGTTAAACCGGCTTTGGAAAATGCCGAAGAGTCCTATCATCAGGCTGATTCCGGTAATTTGTTCCCAAACGGCGTAGCCCAGCGATTGCCAGGTTCCGCCGCCAGCCACCGGTTCGGTGCCGGTTTCAAAAACATTTCCCAGAAAGAGTAAGAGCGGCATTCCGACAAAAATCATGATTTGCGCCAGCGTAAACCAGCGCCAGCCCATTCGGGGAGTTATTGCCGTAATCCACTGGTTTCGCCAGGCCACTACGCCGATGATAAACCAGAGGATATATTGCAAAAAGAATGGAAACTGGAAGTTGGTGAGGGGCATCGACCAGCCTACCGGTAGCCGGATGCGGATGAGGTACTGTCCGATTCCGGTCAGCAGGGCAAACAGAAGAACAGGCACCACTCCCGGTAAAGGGAGCGGCCGGCGTTGTCGCTCCGGCCTTCTGAAACGCTGCATCAGCAGGTAAATCAGCGAAAAAAGCAGTAGTGCCAGCACAAACCACATCGGACCGATATTTTGTCCTCTACTTTCTGCCATAAAGCGGAAAAAGGAGATCTGTTCGCCCCGGATAAATTTTACCAGCAGAAAGATGGTCAGCGGCGAGATCAGGAAATAAAAAACCAGCATCGGAATTCCAAGCCTCAGCAATCGCTCTTTCAGAAACCGGGAGGTTCCTTTGCGTTCCAGGGAAGGCACCATAAAAAAGGCGGAGATCAGGAAGAACATCCCCATAAAAAAGGATTGGTTGGAAGCCACAAACAGGATCATGGGCACAATTTCGGGAAGGCCGGCTTCGGTTTCATTGTAGTACCAGCTGCCGGGCGCCCCGTAAGTCAGCGACAGATGGTGCAATACCACCAGGGCAGTGAGAAAGATCCGCAGATTATCAACGAAAAGCAATCGTTTCATAGTTATCGGGAGATTGGTGGAAAATTCAGGAGCTCACCGGCGGTGAAGCCCCTGAATCTTTTAGGCTAAACTTTCGGGAGTTCCCACGGCTTGCGGTAAACCGGGGTGAGGAAGCTGTTGGCCTCCTTGTCGTTGACAAACCGGCTGTTGTCGTTGTCCCAGTAAAGGCGCCGCCCGGTTTTGAAAGCGATGTTTCCCAGGTGGCACACTTTGGCCGTGTTGGCTGCAATGTCGATACTGGCGTTGGGCGTCAGGCTGCGGTCTTTGATGCAGGCAATAAAGTTCTGCATGTGCAGGTCGAGCCCTTTTCCGGTTGATTTCTGAAGTTCGACCCGTTCCATTTCGGGTTTGTTGTTTTTGAATTCCGGGATAACCTCCCATCCGCCGCGGTCAACCACCAGGGTTCCGTTGTTGCCGACAAATCCCACGCCGTGGGTCCGGCCGTAGTAACCGCCGTCGATGCCGATGCCGTGATCCCACAGCATGGTGAAGCCGTCGAATTCATAGAGGGCTTGTTGCGTGTCGGGAGTTTCGCAGGCGTCGTCGGGATAGGCAAATTTGCCGCCCATCGACATAACCGACTTAGGTCCTTGGGCATTCATTCCAAAAAGGGCATAATCGATGATGTGGACGCCCCAGTCGGTCATCATGCCGCCGGCGTAATCCCAGTACCAGCGGAAGGTGAAGTGAAAACGGTTGGGGTTGAAGGGACGTTTGGGCGCCGGACCTAACCAGAAGTCGTAATCGACGCCGGCCGGCACCGGACCATCTGGTTTTACCGGCACCGAACTCATCCATCCCTGGTACGACCAGGTGCGGACCGTGCGGATTTTCCCCAGCTGGCCCGAGTGGACAAACTTCACTGCATCCTGCCAGTGCGGATCGCTGCGCTGCCACTGCCCGATCTGGGCAACGGTGTTGTACTTTTTGGCCGCCCGCTGCATGATGTTGATCTCTTCAATAGAGTTCGCCAGCGGCTTTTCACAATAGATGTATTTTCCCAACTGGGCCGCATACACAAACGGAATACAGTGCCAGTGGTCGGGGGTGCCGATGATTACCACATCAATGTCTTTGTTTTCAAGCATTTTGCGGAAGTCGGCATAACCTTTCGGTTTGGTTCCCTGGATCTTTTCAACATCGGCAATCCGTTCATTCAGTACATTCTGGTCTACGTCGCAAAGCGCCACGCATTCGGTGTGGGACTGTTTCAGAAATGCTCTCAGGTCTGACATGCCCATCCCTTTTACGCCAATCACCCCGCAGGTGAGTTTTTCATTGGCTCCCAGAATATTGGAATAAACCCGGGTGGGAAGTGCCGTTGCCAGTCCGATTCCGGCAGCCGCAAGGGTCGTTTTTTGGATGAAGTTTCTTCGGTTAGTCATGTTTAATGAGTTGGATTGTGAAAGAAAAGGAACCGTTTGCGGATTATCCGAACGGGTGGGTTTCGTTTTTCCGGTAAACGGTTCCTTTAAAATTTGCCAGCAACTCTCCTTTTTCGTTGAAAATATCGACGAGATAGGTGCCGAGTTTGCTGTGCAGGGAGATCTCTTTGGCAACGGCAGTTAAGGTTCCGGCGCTTATTGATTTGAAAAATGAGATTTCGGCGTCGATGGCCAGGGCTACCTTTCCGTGGGTATTGGATGCCACGGCAAAGGTAAAATCGGCCAGGGTAAAGAGCGCTCCGCCATGCAAAACGCCCACACTGTTGAGGTGTTTTTGGCTGATTTTCATCCGGGCTTTGGCATAACCCGGCGCCGCTTCTACCAGTTTGATGCCGGCATTTTTTGCAAAATGGTCTTTTTCAAATTGCTGCTGATATCTGGAAAAATCCTGCTCCAAAACCTGTTATTGTTTAAGTGGCCGTTTGTACCAAGAATTTGTTTTTATTTTTTCTGCATGGCGTCGTCAAAAGCTACAGCCGACGGTTCAAAGTCGGAATAGCGGACAAATTCGCATGCTTCGGCAGCGCCGGCTTCGCGGTTCATGCCGCTGTCTTCCCATTCCACCGACAAGGGGCCCTGGTAGCCGATGTCGTTGAGGGCGCGGATGATATTTTCGAAGTCGATTTTGCCGCGGCCCAGGCTGCGGAAGTTCCAATAACGGCGGTTGTCGCCAAACTCCATGTGGCCGCCAAAAACGCCGACTCCCATCGGAATGTCGCTCCAGTAGGCATCTTTCATGTGGACGTGGAAAATACGGTCGGAAAATTCGTAGATAAACCTGACGTAATCCACCCCCTGGTATCCGAAGTGGCTCGGGTCGAAATTGAACCCAAATGCCGGATGGTAATTCAGCGCTTTCAGGGTGAGGTGCGCGGTGTGGATATCAAAAGCAATTTCAGTGGGATGCGCCTCGAGGGCAAATTTTACTCCCAGTTTCTGAAATTCGTCGAGGATGGGAATCCACTGGCTGGCGAAGGTTTCGTATCCTTTCCGGATCATTTCGGGCGGAACAGCCGGGAAGGAGTAGAGCAGGTGCCAGATGGGGCTTCCGGTGAAGCCAACCACGGTGTCGAGTCCCAGCCGTTTGGCGGCTTCTGCCGTTTTTACCATCTCTTCGGCAGCCCGTTTCCGAACGCCGTCCGGATTTCCGTCACCCCAAATGTAGCCGGGGACAATATTTTTGTGCCGTTCGTCGATGTTGTCAGAGACGCACTGTCCTACCAGGTGGGTGGAGATGGCGAACAGTTTCAGCCCGTATTTCTCCAGCAGTGCTTTCCGCTGATCGCAGTAGGCCTGGTCGGCTTTGTCGATTTCCATGTGGTCGCCCCAGGTGCAGAGCTCCAGCCCATCGTAGCCAAATTGTTTGGCTTTCTGGCACATGGTTTCAATGGGCAGGTCGGCCCACTGTCCGGTGAATAATGTTACTGGTCTTGCCATAATTGTAGCTTCAGAATTTATTGGTTTGAAGTTTATTCCCCGAATTTTACCCATTTGACGGTGTCGTCGTAGCCGGCTTTAACCACCGTGTCGATGAACTGCATTCCGCGGATACCATCTTCCACGCAGGGGAAGTCGAGCCATTCGGGCTGGGGTTCCACGCCATCCATACGGGCCATGAGGGTGTGCGCAAAGTTGCGGTAGATATTGGCAAAAGCTTCCAGGTATCCTTCGGGATGACCGCCGGGGGTGCGGCTATTACTGGCGGCCACCACACTGCACAGGCTGGTACCTACGCGCAGGAGCTGGGTCGGCTTTCCGGACCATTTTACGATTAACGTGTTGGGTTCCATTTGAGCCCACTCCAGTCCGCCTTTTTCGCCGTAAACCCGGATTTTCAGGGCATTCTCTTCGCCGGCGGCAATCTGCGTGGCAATTAAAACTCCGGAAGCGCCGTTTTCAAAACGCAGCAGGGCGGCGCCATCGTCGTCGAGCAGACGGTTGGGGACATAGGTGTTGAGGCTGGCGCACAGTTCGGTTACTTTTAACCCGGTGATGTATTCGGCCAGGTGGTGGGCATGGGTGCCGATATCGCCCATACAGCCCGCTTTTCCGGAACGTTTCGGGTCGGTACGCCACGAAGCCTGGGCATTTCCCTGATCTTCCACTTTTGCAGAGAGCCAACCCTGCGGATATTCGACATACACTTTACGGATTTTGCCCAGTTCCCCGTCGGCAACCATCTGACGGGCATGTTTTACGGCCGGGTAGCCCGAGTAGGTGTGGGTCAGCGCCAGTAAAAGACCGGTTTCGTCCAGCTTTTTCTTCAGTTGAACAGCCTGGTCGAGGGTGAAGGTAATCGGCTTGTCGATCACTACATGGAAGCCGTTTTCGAGGGCCAGCATGGCCGGTTCAAAATGAACAAAGTTTGGCGTGACGATGGAAACAAAATCCATTCGTTCGTTTTCGGGGAGGCGGGCCTCTTTTTCGAACATTTCATGGTAGGTACGGTAAATACGGTTTTCGGGCAGGTAATACGATTTTCCGGAGGAGATTGAAATCTCCGGATCAACGCTGAAACAGCCACAAACCATCTCAATCTGCCCGTCCATAAAGGCGGCAAGTCGGTGGATGGCGCCAATAAAAGCATCGCTGCCGCCTCCAACCATTCCCATTCTTAGCTTTCTATTCATTGGTATAGGTATTTTGGTTTAGAATTAATTGAAGTTTCTAAAAATAGCACTATTTTGAATCTGTGCAAAAGGGAACCCCCGGATGGCCGCCGGAAGAGGTAAAATAATTGTTGTTCAGCCTTTCAAAAGCCCTACACTACTGGTCTAAGCGGTAAATTCCGTTGGTGGTTCCGAGCCAGATCCGGTTTTGCGGATCGGTTGCGATGCAGTTTATAAAATCGTCGGGGAAGCTGGCCGGCGCTTCTATCCAGCTTTCGCCATTGTACACAATTAACTGCTTGGCGTCAGGCGAACTGTATTTTGCCACCCAGAGGTAATTCCGCCGGTCGCTTTTTAAACGGTAAGGATAGAATGAAAAACGGGTTGCGCCGGGAGGGAGCAGGATTTTGGTTTGTTTGCCGGTGTAATTGATAATGTGATTCGTGACACTAAATGAAGACGAAAGTCCGTAATCATCGATGATATTGAGTGCGCCGTTGGTGTCCACGTCCATCTCCATCAGGTAGTAGCCGTAAATGGGGAGTAATTCCCACTGCCCGGCTGCTATCTTAACCACTTTTTGGTAGGTCACGTAACCTCCGGTTGCCACCCAGATTTCCTGGTCGCGACAAACAATGCTTTTGATGAGGTTGTCGGGCAGGAGTGAATTCTGCGGGGTAAAAATTACAACACGGTTGTTTTGCAGATAACCCAGTCCGCCCAGCAGATGTGCGCTCGTGTTAAACCAGACTCCGCCCTCGCTGTCGCACACCACGTGGCGCACCAGGTTTCGGGGAAGTCCGTGCGAACTTTCGGTAAAATAGTGTATCTGCCCATTTTTCAGACATCCGAGACCCGACGCGTGGGTTCCGAAATACAAAGCCTCTTCGGCGTTGTTCCAGGCAAGGGAAAGAATTTCGGAGGAGGTTGTAAACGTTGTTTGCTGGTCGTTCTGCACCCGGATAATATTGGCGCCCACCGAGTAGAAATAGGTCTTTTGATTGACCGGGCAGAGGTTTTTTACATTTTCTCCCACACCGAGGTGTTCCGTTACTTCAAAGCTGATCTCGGGATTTGACATCGGGATCTCGTCAATTTCACCGGTTTTGCAGGCGGTCGCAAACGCCACAACGGTCATAAGCAGGTAAAGTTTTTTCATAGCAGATTTTTTTTAAAAGATGGAAGAACCGATGTTGAGTTTGCGTGATAATTCATTTATTTTCAGAATAGTCTGACGCCGGCGATCCAGGTTTGTGTCACACGGGCCTGCACGATTTGTGCCGGCGAAGCCTCCATCAGATCGGTGTCGAGAACCACAAAGTCGGCCCATTTACCCGATTCGATAGTGCCTTTTTCCAGCTCTTCAAACGAGGCTCTGGCCGGCCAGCCGGTTATCGAACGGAGCGCCTGTTCGCGGGTCAGTGCATTTTCGGGCTGGAAGCCCTTTTTTGGTTTTCCTTCCGGATTGGTTCGGAAAACGGCCGCATAAAAAGTGAGTACAGGACTGATATTTTCGATTGGAAAGTCGGTTCCGTTCGGAAGCCAGCCCACTTGCTGCAACAGTTTCTGATAGGCGTAGCTGTTTTTCAGCCGTTCTTTTCCCAGCCGCTGAGCAGCCCACTCCATGTCGCTGGTGGCATGGGTTGCCTGCACCGAAGGGATAACGGAGTAGCGGGCAAACTGTTCGAAGTCGACAGGGTGCACCACCTGGGCGTGTTCGATCCGCCAGCGCCGGTCGTTGGTATTCTGCAAAAATTTTCCGTAGATATTCAAAATCAGCCGGTTTGCACTGTCGCCAATGCAGTGGGTGGCAACCTGCCAGTTGTGCTGCAGGGCAAGGTTGCAAATCGAATCGTAATAGGCAGCGGGTTCCATTTGCAACCCCAGGTTTGCCGGGTCGTCGGAATAGGGTTCGAGCAGCAGGGCGCCCCGCGAACCCAGCGCCCCGTCGGCATACAGTTTTATGGTGCCCACACGGAGGCGATCTGTTTTGTAAAGACCGTTTTTTATGAAGTGGTCCAGCGTTACCGAGTCGGGGTTCATCATGGCGTTGATGCGAAGCTGCAGTTTTTCCTCTTTTTGCAGCTTGTCCATCAACCGGATAACGTTTAGCGACACACCGCAATCGGTGAGAGAGGTCAACCCGGCTGCCAGACAGTTTTTCTGTGCTTCGAGCAGGGCTGCTTCTTCCTGTTCGGGCGTGGGATGCGGCACCACCCGGGCAACCCGTTCTTGCGCTTTATCGATCAGAATTCCGGTGGGTTCGCCGTTTTGGAGCAGCACCTGGCCGCCGTCAACGCTGGTGGCAGCGGTAATACCGGCCAGTTCGAGCGCCCGCGAGTTGCACCAGGCAGCATGCCCGTCGATCCGGATGAGGTAAACAGCCACGTCGGGGAATAACTCGTCGAGCCGCGATTTATCGGGAAAAGTTTTGTCCGGCCAGTCGTTTTGGTCCCAC
>Ga0116193_1002277_pt1 | contig 14726 bp, 16 predicted proteins | sample AD_UKC115_MetaG_FD_89892 | JGI IMG/M metagenome (GOLD analysis project Ga0116193, IMG submission 89892) | Active sludge microbial communities of municipal wastewater-treating anaerobic digesters from Hong Kong - AD_UKC115_MetaG | ecosystem: Engineered > Bioreactor > Anaerobic > Digestate... | reverse complement strand
TTCCGGCTTCGGTATCTTAATATCCGGCTCTGTCTCACCCTTCTTCTCATCAAGTCTCCACTTGCCAGACTTAAGCCTGATACCCAAAGCAGCGAGTATAAACCCCATGATCCCACCTGCGCCGCCTGCAATGATTCCTGCATCCTTTGCGTTGTTATATCTATCAACCACCTCATTGAAATGTTCTATGGCTATATTATCCTCCAAATATCCCTGAGGAATCTCTGTCATAGCCTCTTCGATGGCACTCAGAACACCAGCGGTAGTCCTTGGATACTTAGCAGCCAGTGTGCTCACCCTACCAACCAGCTGCTTGAACACATTACCAGTCTTCGCTGGTATCACGCTGGCTCCAGCTCTTCTCAAGATAGCACTTGTTGTGCCAAGAACTCCCAAGGTCCCAAGAGCATCCAGAAGCCCCAGGTGGGCAGCCTCAGATGCGGCGTCTAGCGACACATCAACTGGAACACCCTGCTGCCTCCCACGTTCATACATCTCAGCCTGCTCACTCAGCACAGGCTGTCCGACGGATGTGAGCAGAGCAAGGTTAGCACCTACGGTCGGGCCAGCTAAGCTTCCAAGGCCATAGGCTCCTATGACAGAGGCTATCTGACCTGTGGTATAGCCTAGCTGCTTCAGGATCTGATATGGGTATCCACTCCTCACATCAGCAGGCACATCTTTCTCATCACCACTCAAGAACTTCCCTATTTGATATGCAGCGGTGGTCTCCGGAGGCACAGCTGGTGGAGCTGTAGTAGGCACAGGAGCATACTTCATCGCCTCTGCTAATAATGGACCATAGTCTTTCTTCGCTAGCTCAGTCTCTATTGCAGCACCCTTTAGCATATTGCCAGTGAGCTCACCGACTCCAGTAAATGGAGCCTCAATCATATGGCCGAATTTTCTATACCATGGCGTAGCCATCTCCTGAGCAACCTGAGACATCAACATAGGCTTCTGTGACGCAGCCTCTCCAGCTATGCCAAGTGCCTTATTTCTCACCTTCTCCACATGCTTCATGGTCTCAGGAAATGGAGGAATCCCACCATATTTGTCCACAGCTCCAGGGCCGGCATTGTAGGCTGCTATGGCAAGATCATAATCTCCATCATATTTGTTCAGCAGCTGGTCGAGATAGTAGGCACTAGCCTCTATGTTGGAATAAGGATCCCTAACGCTCGTCAAATGAGGTAGTGCCTTCTTAATCTCAGCAAACGTGCCAGGCATTATCTGCCCAATACCAGCAGCTCCCCTTGGGCTGTCTGCTACATCTACATTCTCCCCAGACTCAGCACTCAGATTGGCCCTGAAGAAGTTCCTGTCCAACCTATACTTCGCTGCCATCTCATCGATGTACTGATCTATATCAGGGAGCGGAGTGAGAAGAGAAGGATCATAAGGCATTAGCTACTCCTACTTCACAGGCACAAGCTGTCCAGCGGGGTCTTTCTTAAATTGCCTCATTGGGTTGCTAGGATCCATATAGACAGTACTACCATCAGGAGCCCTCATGGCCTTCAGACCACCAAGCGTCGGGATTTGTTTCCTCACGGTCTGACGGCTGCTAGTCTGCGCAGGTGGACCAGTCGTGCCTATGAGTTCTCTCTTAATACTCTGAAGATTCTCAAAGATAGTCTTGAGCCTATCAGGCTTATTAGCCAGGACAGGATCAGAAGCAGCTAGTCTGTTGAATAGATCATTATCCGAGCTATTGAGCACAATATTAAGCGCCTGAGCCTCAGGGATGCCCAGCGTCTTCGCCAAATACTGTACCCATCTAGTCTTCGCCGACTCATTCCCACCAAGCATGTGTGTGATGTAGGAACTAGCAGCAGCTGGATGAACACGCATGAGGGTCGGAAGATCTTGCAGAATATCTCCAGTGGGTTGCCATTCTTCCAGAATTCTCCTACTATCCTCAAGCTGTGACAACTCAGCCAGGGCCTTCCTAGCGAGAGCTATATCCCTCTTAGTCTCGGCGTCAGCAAGTTGCTGTCTAACAGTCAGCTCACCATGGTTGATATCTTCCATAGCCTTGTTATGTGCATTCTGGATATCCTGTCCTCTCATCTGCACATCTTGCCCTCTCATCTGCACAGCAAGCTGCTGTCTCGCAATGTCAGGATGCGCCATAGCCTGTGCAGTCAGAGCCTGCTTATATGCTGCCTCATAAGGAGCCATCTGTCTCGCCAACCCAGTCCCGATAGCAGCATCTACCTGCTCCGGAGTCAGCCCTGCACCAGCCCTAGGATCTATTGGAACAGGCGCTGTTGCAGGGCTTGGAGAAAAGGGCTTGATGTACCACCTCCTGCGAACAGCTGAGGGAGCAGGGAGGAATTAGACAGCTGACTCACTGGAAGCTGTCCGAGTGTCTGCCCCTGATAAGGCGCTTGCGGTGCTGCTGGTTGCACCTGTCTCCCAGGCTGTGGAGCCTGCGGCTGCTGAGTCTGCACCGGGTTCCCAGCTGCATCCACCTGAGGCACGGGAGGGTGAAACTCCTGAGTGATCTTCTTCACAGGCTGGCCACCTACACCAGCTGCCTGGTTCTGCATGTTAGCAGCAAGTATTCCACTACCATAACCTGCCATTTCTCTCCCCAGACCTCGCTGCCATACAGGATCAGCAAGGCCAGCACCCATTCTGGAGAAGAGATTCCCCCACTGGACAAGACTTACAGGATCCATTGCTCACTCCATTCATCAATTAAATGTAGTTAAAAAGGAAGAGGAAGTCCACCTGCCATAGTCATAATGGCCCCCAGTCCACTCATTACTCCACTAAGAGCACTCTGAAACGGGCTCATCTTATCACCTGTCCTCACACTTGCCGAGCCGATGCTAGCTAGCAGATTACCACCATACTGGAATACCTCCAGATCCCACTTCGCATCAGCCTCTTCGATTCTATAGTCCTGATCTATTGCCTCCTTCTCTGCTATGATCCTCATCTTCTTAGCCTCAGACGTAGCAAGCATCACAGCCCTGGCATATTCATAGCGTGCGAGGTAGAGCTTCACCATCTCACTCACCTCAGCTGCAACGACGGCATTTCTGTCTTTGTGGTTCTGCAACCTAAGCTGAGCTGAGAATCTGGCTTTCTGTCTCAACGCTTCTCTCTCAATATTAGACAGGCCTATCACATAGCTACTAGTAACCACAGCATTGATATCCTGCATGCCTTTCTGGAACCTGGGCTTAGTCACACTCTCATACTCAGCATCCACCTCATCGCTGAAAGCAGCCACTTCAGCAGCAATATCTGCGTCGTCATACAGATGATCATCCACCTCAGTCCGTGCCAGTGCGAACATGGCTGGCCAGATGGAGGCGTAGTTCATAGCGTTAACCAGAGTCTCGAAAGTAGTAATGCTCGTATCTACAGCATCCATATCAGCCGTAGGATCATAAGCCGCCATCGCAGTGAAGGGACTATTCCCAATGGACGAGTTCATCACAGCTGTAATATCAGTAGTAAGAGAAGTCCCAGCACCATGGAGCCAGTCTTCGTGGATCTCCTTCATATACGCAGGATAATCCACTCTCCCACTCTGTCCACCACCACCCATTCCCATCTATAACTCCTTCTCCACATAAGTGAGCCTACAGTCCCATCCTCGTGCTCTGGCTAGGCGGATCAGGAATACATTGTCTGTATAACCAACCAGCTTGCCATAGCCTCTGCCACGTGCATAGTTCTCAATAGTCTGCATCCCATCATGCCACCAGCTTTTGTCAATGTCCTCGAAGCCGAAGACACTAAATATGCACAGATTCTCCCGCTTTTCAGTATAGTCATACTGCGTGGATGTAATAACAGAGCTAATAACCTTGCTGTCTTTCTCTCCGTCGTCTATCACATACCACCAGCATTGCATTCTGTCAACCAGGAGAGCCTCTAGGATGTTATTCAACTTATCCTTCTTCGCCAGCAGGTCTTCTCTTCCACCCTCAGTGAGTCCCCATCTGATGAGTTCCCAATATCTAGCGATCTGATCCGGGAGTAACTTGACCAGCATAAGGCCCCCTTATGAAGCGTTTGTCTGTTAGCTGCCACCAGATATTTGCATAGTCTAGTACCTTGTAAAACATAGGAAATGCACTCGCAGCTCTCACACGAATGCGGAATCTTGTTCCACTCATAGGACACGTGGCAGTGTTCAGAGTATTCGCCTTCCTCATTGGAGCTGTGTAATAGCCAGATCCATAGAGCACCACCCCACCGATGGTATATCCTCCAGAGTCACCATAGGCGGATAGTTCTATAGTGTCTATCTTCTTCTCAGCAGCCGTTCGCATGTCAATGTCGCCAGTTTCTATGCGCAGCGACATATCAGAGTCCATCTCGTATGTACCAACTAGCCTAGCGTGATATCTCTGACAGCTAGACACATGCTGCGGTATCTGGCCCAGACCGAAGGTGGTGAGGAGGTAGCTAGTAGCACCATTACTGATATAATAGTCTCCCTCAATTGGGTCATAGGAGATCATGATAGTTCCCATAGGTGCGAAGAACTCCTCATATCCAAGCTCAGTGATTTCTAGCTTCTTATTAATCTTATAGGCCTTCCCACTCGCACTAATGAACATATGCTCATTAGCATCCCCTCCGACTGCTCCAGCTCCCATGATCCCGAAGCTGGGACCATCTAGCAGTCCCATAGTAGGCACAGGCTGATCGACTCCACGAAGGAAGGAGATTCCATTATCTCCATACACAATCACATAATCACCCAGTCTCTTCACACACAACACAGTACCAGGCCATGGCATCTGCCTGTAACCAGCCACATTAGCAGCAGACAATGTCATGTCTGCTTCTCCAATCTCTCCCCATAGAACGACATTAGGATCATAACCTGCAGGACGACCTGCCACCAACTGGCCCTTGTAATCGCAGACAGTGCCCATAACAGGAATATCCGTTCCTCCGTACGGATGTAGATCACCCGTAGTAGGATCGGTAACATATACCATTCCTCCATTGGTGAAAAGAACATAAGGACCATAATCTGCGCAGCTCCAGATTGTGTCTCTGATATCAACTCCTACTTCAATAGTAGGCACGAATGTGTCACTCAGCACATATATGCCAAGTCTGGTGCAGAGAAACATGTATTGGCTGAGAACAAACAGCTGTGGAAATGGCCAGTCTTGCGTGATAGGCCAATGCAGGCCGCCGGGGTCTACTATCGGATTACTTATAACTGGCGGAGGTACTAGCTTACCCTGCCTAGGCACCATGTTATAGCACTCGACCAACCCAGGAGCATTCACAGGCTGGTCGGAGTATTGTCTGAGCCCGGCTGAGAACTTGTATATTTCCAGATATTCTCTCATCATACCCCCACTGCATTTAATTATCAAACGCAGTTATTTACGCTCATCTATGGGAAGAGAATAGTGATTCCCATCTCCGAACCTACCACCCCAGGCACCACCTAGGCGTTCCCAGTATTTGCCCAGCTCTTCATGATCATTGGTATTAGTAAGCCACTTGCCGTCTTTGAATAGGTTCAGATCAGCAGCGAGACCGTCCTTGTGCAGGCTATTCTTCTTACCCTGCGGGCAGTCTCTACACCTCAGCACAAAGGATATGGTAACTTCGTAGCCGTGCTTATATGCGTAGATAATAAGCTGTGCTAGCATCTTAGTGAACTTCTTCCTGGCATCAAGTAGCTGAGACATCGCTCACCTCTTCTTCTTCGGTTTCCACCACCTGCGTCCCATCTGGTGACAAGCTGCTAGAGTCCGATCCATAGACTCCTCCGGATGCTCGTGCCTCCGGACTGTCACTCATCTGTCTACATAGCTCTTCAGACTCTCTCCCTTCCGTCTCACAGGCATCTTCAGTCTCCACGTTGCTGAGTAGTTTGTCTATAAGAAAGGATTCCTTTGACAGACCAGAAACTGCAATGTCGCATGTACAGGAGATACATGCGTCAGTCACACCACTGAAATCCTTCAGGCTAACACAGACTAGGCTGCCAGCAGGTGCTAGGATTTCTGTATCTACAGAACTCAAGCCATCGGTTATTCTGAATTCGTAGGTAGTAATCACACTCTCCCCTATACGCCTCACACTCACGACCATGGAAGGCTTCACATTCTTAGGCACATTGGCGTACAGGAAGAATCTATGGAAATATCCCTCAGCGGGCAGCAGCACTCTGCCTATTAGGCCATTCTCATCTGGTATGCCGGTGAAGAAGATAGGAATCGGAGGGATGATAACCTCTGCATTCTTCCACAATCTGCGAGAGAATCTGCTGAGTGTGGCCTCAATAGAGGCTATCTGTGCTTCGGTAGTATCACCACGAACGAATCTAAATCTGTGTGATCTCGGATTCATCTAGCCCTCCATCTGGGTTATGTCTGTCATATCTTCCTCAGCGAGGTCGAAGTCGATCTCTTGCAGATGCATCTTAATCGAAGCTATCCAGTCTTTCACACCCTCAGTGTTACGCCTGAATTTCTCCAACACACACTGCGCTGCCATTACAAGAAGCTCTGGGTGCTGCACAGACCAGTGGGATTCATCTGTGTCTGCTACCAGCTGGGTAGAATAGAAATTCCCCCACGTTTCTATCATGTAGTCACTATCCACCGGCGGGAGGAATAGGATTCCGTTATACAGATAGTGAGAAGTAACAGAGACATCCATGTAGGCGAGTAGTCCTGTCAGTGTGGATATCACAGATGAGTGCAGCTCAGGAGCTGTGCGAAGCCTGGCTGGGGCATAGTACACTGGAGCCCCTCTCTCGATGGTTACCATGTTATTGTAATATCCCCGCAACCAAGACATGTCTTTCTTCTCTAGCTTCTTCCTGCCAGTAGCTGCATTAACTGCCCATACCTCCTTAATAGCCCTACAGTCTTGGAATAGCACATGGTAATAACCAGCCGAGACCATCTGGAAATTGCGACCCAGTGTCTTCGGCGTCTCCTGCATTCTATCCAGCATTCTCTGACCTGCATTGATGTAAGCATTGGCACCTTTGTCTGTCCAGTTGTCGCTAGCTGCATCAACCACCAGATCAAACCTACCGCTCTCATTTACGAACCACTGTCTGATTTGGAGAAGATTCATCTATGTCTCCATAGCATAAGACCCACCAGCGTGGATCACTGTCCACTTGCCAGCACTGTTGCAATATAGAACCACATAGCTATCATTACTTGTCAACTCGAGATACTTCCCAGCACCACCAGTGGATATAGTGTCAGAACCACTAGGCTTAATACGCAGACCCCGTGTGGCAGTTCGTACAACTCCAAATAATAGGCCACTGGAGGCATCAGGTAGGGTAAGTGTCACAGTTCCAGATGCTCCAGTGTTGTTATAAAAATGGCCACTATATGCACTGGTGATAGTGTGAGTAGCACTAGTTACAGTGATAACAGGATACATAGCACTAGCACTAAGCTCACGAACCACTTCATTCACCTTAGCCCTGGTCTCACGGATGTATGTAGGGAGAACACTCGCAAGATCAGTAGCTGCCGGCTTGGAACTATCCAACGTTGTAATAGCAGCGGCTGGTGTTGCTAGTAGGCATAGTGCGAGGAATAGGATTCTCTTCATTCTCATTACTCCATTTATGCTTTGAATGGAGTGACATAATTCGCCACTCCATTCAAGCATTAAACGCACTACACAGTGTTAGTCTGGCCGAAACCACTCATGAAGCCAAACGTAGGCTCGATGTGCATCTCAAGACCAGCTTCAGTCAGGTAGCCTTCCGTGATAGAATCCTTATCAGTCCAGCCGCCTTTCTTCAGTTGCAGGTCAGGGCGGAAGTGCGTGTCACGATCCTTCATGTAGCGGTACTTCAGATTCTTCGGCTCAAGCAGGAGGATGCTATTGGTGGTGAAGGCATCATAGCTGAAGAGCGGATGGCGCTTCAGGTAGATAACCCCAAAGGGAGTCATCCATTCCATTACTTTGATACCATACTCAGCGGTGCCAGGCCTCAGCTGAATGCTACCTTCACTCTTGGCCAGTTGGTTAATAGCCCTGATGGCTCCTACACCAGCGTAGGCAAGGCGAGTATCACTGCCATATTTGAACAGCACACTCAGGCATTCATCAATCCAGTCGCTACCACCTTGCAACCAGGTCTTGCCACTATAGCCTGTAGCGGTGACGTAGTTATACTTATTCGTAGTGATGTTTCTAATCACACCACGAGTGGTATACTCAGGCTTCCCATTGTCACCAGTGCCGCTGTAGCGAATACCCCACAAGAAGGCTTTCTCCATTTCGATGGAGTGCATCCGCAGGGCATTTTGTTTCTCGTGTTGATACCAATCTCCGATGCGGGTCTTCTGGCTCAGCACAGTGCCAGTAATCTCCAGCGGAGTGCGGAAGATCTGGGTGTAGTTGTAGTCCCTAACAGGCTGATACGAGATCGCATCAGGGCTTTCGCTACCCTGTGGGTTGATAGACCCAATCACCTGGATGTAATCGAAGGCGTGGCCAACTGCATTGTCATCATTCTCGAGGAGCTTAATGACAATCTGGGAATTGGCACCATTAATGGTCACTTCCAGAACCTTCCCCACAACCAGGCCGTCTACGACATTCTGATCCTGCAGCTGCACAGTGTGTCCCTTGCGGATCTCCTTAGCCACAGCAGCAGCACACTTTGCATACAGAACATCGCCAGCAGCTCCGTCGCCTTCGGCATACGCAGCAGACATCGCAGCATCTGTGTACACATCAGTAACAGCACCCGCCTGCGTGGGCAGACCTTCTGTCCACCAGTTGAACTGATAATCATCAGTCTGCTCACTCGGGAGCTTGCTCAACATCGCAGTAAGCGGCGCCTCGCCATTGGGGAAGAAACGAAGAATCGTCTCTCTCCAATCGCCAGGGATATAGTTAGGATCACTCCAATCAGCGGTGCTCTGAAGACCGAGAACAACATTGTAATCAGACATGGTTCACCTCCGTTACTTTTAGCTTCATCCATGCTACGCCTTGCTTAAAGCCCAGCTGCGTGGACGCGATAGGTTACTTTGACTGTCATAGTCGTGTCATTGCTAGCATTACCACCAAAGTTCGAGCCGACATTGGAGAGCTGGAGAGCCTTGTTCACGATATTAGCAGCAGGAGCAGTAGCAATCGTAGCAGCAGGGATGACTGCCATAGTGTCAGCGGTGGCAGTCACGAAACCAGTGGTTTCAATACTAGCAGTTGCATCCTGGCCACTGGTGCCGTATTCTATCACCAGATCATCACCAGCACCTGCGGTCAGTGCCTCTGAGCCATAGTTCAGAATCAACACGGCGCTTATAAGCTCGATGAACTTACCCGCTCCAGGTGCAGCGACCAAGACCTTAGGACTGGTCGCCAGGCCTTTCAATTGAGTATTGGTGATCTCCACAGAGGATACATAGAGAAAGCTATCACTCTGTGGTCCAGGACTAAAGTTGCTAAATGCTACAGCCGAATTAAAGGAGACTGCTCCGTCGAACCTAGCAGCCCCATCGACTTCCAGGGTTCCCTCAACATACATATCCTCACCATTCAGCGTAGTGTTCGGAGTACCATTTCCGACTTTCAGGTTCTTCGGATTCGTGATGGTGATGTTGTTAGACTGTGCGTCAATTCCAACTTTGAGCAGATCACCAACCACACTAGCACTGGCCACTCCATAACACACGAGAAGGGCAGCAGAGAGTACAATAGACACAAGCTTTCTCATGTGCTTCCCCCACTGCATTCAATAATTAAATGCACTATGAAAGATCCTTAGCCAGCTCAATCCAGAAGAGACCAGTGGAATACAGAACAGCATAGCCCTTGTCCACGCCGATGACTACACTGGTTTCAGTACTGCCGCCAGGAACATGCAGAGCACAGTCGGGCTTATCGCTGGGCGTGGCATCACTCTGCTGAAAGGGCTTGATGGTAACGTTGTTAGCACTCCCACTCGACACGATGGCCACTATCTTACCAGCCATAGGGCCTACAGGAGGAAGATAGATAGTCCCAGCACCGAGAGCACTTTCGACATATACCAGCCGGTCAAGCTCACTGAGCTGCCTGCTGTCAGTTCCAGTGTTGTCGAAGGTGATGGTCTTCCTCTTCTCGATTCCATAGTCTTCAATAAATCCCCTATTTCGTCCACTCATGTTTACCTCCCAGCTTTAATCATTTCAGAGATTTCACCTCTGAGGCCAGTGATTCTAGGTGCACCAGGTCTACGGGAGCCAGCCGTCTTAGCGAAGGCAGGTGTTTTATCACTCCTCGCAATAGCCTGCTTCTTGAGGTTAAGCCTCTTTCTTGCTTCTTTTTCAGTCTCCTCGAACAGCTCCTCCAAGGTTTGATTAGGATTCCTAGCCTGAAGCTCGTTTACTATCTGGCCGACGATGCCGCTGTAAGGTTTCAGATCACTATTATCACGATAGAACTCTCTCACAGCCATTAGCAGAGGAACCTGGGTGCCAGCAATTCTCGAGGCGATGGCAGGGACTTCGAGAAGTACGGCCTCTTTCAAGGTTTCTACGTCCGAGCGAGAATCTATGTACTGAACCAAGCTGTTGATTACCTGCTTCATCGCCTCCTTGTCATCTTCGACAAGAGCACGTTCTAGTGTCTCCTCATCGAGAATGAACTGAGAAGGACGCACCTTCGGCACAGGCTTAGGCTGCTCAGGTTCTTCCACCACCTGAGGCTTGGTGCTGCTACTCTTCAGATCGAGCATTTCTATGCTCTGCTTATTGTATTCCTCCAAGAGCCTAGCATAGCGCTGTTCCAGTGTATCCTCAGGCTCTGCAGGCTCTGCAGGCTCCGTAGGTTCGGCTACTTCTTCTTGCACCCCTTCTTCTTGGAGCCCTTCTTCATCTGCTGTGGTTCCTGCTTCTGCTGCTGCTGCTTGTTCTTCTTCATCTCCGTACTCCTCCTCAGTCTGATCCTTGGGATAGATCATGTCTTTAATCTCATCCTGCAATGCCATAAAGACCCTTTCTTGTTAGAATAGATTTCTAAGGACTTCTCTCCAATATCCATCAGTCGCAGTGTCTGGATCTCCGTCTCTATTGACCAGGATCAGAACATCACCAGCCTCCATGTCCAGATCAGCAGCACCTTTCAGGATTATCTTATCCACATTATGCTTCACACACACGTTGTTGTCATCTGCTATGATGACCTTTATCATCCCCTTCCTGGCACCAGTTATGTTAGTGAGATCTACTGCGCCATCAGCAGTGAGAACTATAACCTCGAATGGTGTGTCAGAAGACACCAGCTCAGTATCACCCACAGCCATGTGTTCTTCTCTGTACCCAACAATCCAGGCACTGGCGCTATACTGTGACCACAGTGTGTTGACGTCAGCCACTATGGCGCTCATGAAGGTTACAAGCTCAGACATTGTGGTCGGAACCACTGCGCTTAGCGGCATCTTGTTCCTCCTCTTCTTCTACCTGGCTATCTACGAAGGATAGAATATCTCGTATTTCTGCACACCTACCACGGATCTTCTCATATTCTTCAGAGCCACGATTCTGGAAACCTTCCAGTTGATCTCGGCACAGTTCCAACCTATCTGCCAGCCACTCTTTCAGATCATGCCAGCCAGGAGAAGATGTCAGGTCTTTATATTGTCCCACCTGCGGCCTCCATAGGTACTAGGTTCCCTGCCTGTACTTCATTAGCAACCTGCTCATTAGGTATCACCTGAGCGGCTGGTCCTTGTGTCATCATCTGCCTACGTCTGAACTGGTCCACATCTTTGGCGCCTGCGGCTCTCATGATGTGACGAACTATCCGTGGAATGTCATATTCCTGGCGGATCTCCTGATCTCCCATCAGTGTGGGAAGTAGCTGTGTCCAGACCTCCACATGTTCCCCACCAGGCACTGTGCCATCTTTTACGACTACGTCGTAGATCATCAGGAGATCATCTGGCGTTACCCTGACACGACCCATTTCTATTCCATACTCATCAGCCAGTAGCCTAGACCAGTCGCCGACTACTTTCACATAAGTCTCTTCAGACATCAACTGCTGTGTCTGGCTAGCCAACATGAAGCCCAGGTCTTGGAAGAGCTGTAGGCTGGCAATTTTAGCCAGCTTCTCCAGCCTACTCAGGCCACTAGTTCTATCACCCTGTACCTCCGTGGCAGTCACACGCTCAGATGTCTTACGCCTGAAGCCACTGATGGCATCAATAGCACCGCTGGTGTTCTTTATTAGGTCTATTACTATACTCGCATCAGCCACGTTTCCTCGAGTTATGTCATCTACCTTCAGTTGCTTCACAGCGTTCTCTAGTCCCCGGCCCCATGCTGCCCTGCGCATTCTGATGAGCTTCCCAGCCTGCGGGTCTTTCAGGTCATTCATGTTTATTAGGCTTGGGTCTACGATCAGCATGTCATTGATGCTCTTGCGGACATTAGTTATATGGCTATTAAACAGCCAATTCAGGACCTCCTGCAAGCCGTGGACTATTTCCAGCTTAGACACAGGAGCTATGGTGTAGCCGTCACTATCTGGAGCGAACGTGACAACGGGTTTCCTTCCATGATTCAGATTCAACGGCCGTGCGCTGATGACAACCTGATCTGCTGCCACGGCGAAGAGCCAGGTTTCTGGATATTCTCCCTTCCGATTGCTCTGGCTGCCTGGTAGTTTCCATTCTCTCGGAATAATGTCTATGTACATATAGATCACATCTACAGGCCTAGACACTGTACTGGTAGTAGGGCTCGTCACACCAGTCTTCGTACGGCGACCAGTGGAGTCATTCTGGGAATATCTGGAGATACAGCTGCCTAGCTTACCTAGGTATCTCACATTGAACATCTGCTCATTATTACGCTCATCTCGGAGGAGGGAGAGGTAGTTATCCCTAGCTATCCAACCTACGTATTCTCCCTTCTGAATCTTATGAATAGCCACACCTGGGTCAGGAAGGAAGGAGTATGGGTCTATGTTGTCTACCCTATTACCCTCAAACATCAGTTGTTCAGTTTCAAACCTCTCGGTTCCAGAGCGGCCTAGGAGCATATCGAGGAAGGTCTGCTTTTCTCTGATCTGCTCCATGATTGCGTATTCGCTATACCATACAGGAGCACAGGCACCTAGGCCATAGGCGAAGCCATCTCGGAGGACAGTGTGTAGATCAAGAGCCACCTTGCTGTAATAACACTGCTGCTCTATTACCCTCTCAAGCAACATAGCTTTCACTACATCCTCAGGACCACGACCTTCGTAGCGGAATATAGGAGACTCCAACAAGGCAGCGACCATGTAGGTAAGAAGGATCTCCAGCATTGCGTAGCTCTGTGGCACCACGATACTCACAGGCTTTCTATCATCCCTGCTCTTCAGAGCTAGTTCAGCCTCGTCGGATCTTATGTATGCAGTGAGGACCTCATCTATTGCCTTCCATGAGGGATAGCGTGCAGACATTACATCATAGCTCTCCTTCACACGATTCATTACGTTGTCTACGATATTCTTATGCAGATCCCCACTGGGATTCAGGTCTATGCCATCTGGGTAATCGTAGTCGAACTTCACGTCCCGCAGTGCTTGTGATCTCTGCTCATTGTCTGCAATGATAACTGGCATTGGTTCACTCCATTTATAAATTAAATGGACTACGGTTCAATCGCAACCTGCTGCACAGCACCAGTCGGGAAGCGAGCCTCAAGCTTGGTCTTACCGCCGCTGTCTACGCAATACAAGCGAACCTTGTTAGCCCCAGGGGCATCAGGGCCAGAGGACATTTCTTGGAATTCTATATAGTGCTGACCCATCACTAACTCCACCGCAGCAGTTAACAGTGTGTCGCTCAGTACGAGCAGAGACGCAGAGTCATCCAGATTTCTGAATAGCAGGTTCCCTGTGCCACCGACTCCTAGGATGCGAGTATAGGACTCACTATTCAGTGTCCCCCGCACCAGCTTTAGCTGCACATCAGAATCGCCTATTGCTCTCAGACGTGAGTAGGTTTGCTGGTGCGAGCTGTCGTCCATGACGACGAAGTTATTATCTCGTGCGCTGCCAGCCATGCCATTGTAGACACGAGCAGTTGCGCAGTTCTGTAGGCTCCCGTGGTAATAGGTATATTCTGCATTGATGCCTAGGTAGAGACCATAGTTACACGCACCACCCTCTGGAAGATCCATATAGGCGCTGAAGAATTTATTCTTCGAGCCATCTACATATGCGAATGTGTCTATGGAACCACCAAAACTCATAGCCACGAACGTGTTGGTATTAGCGTTCGTGTCCAGATAGAGACCATAATCCGTAGACCCGACGATCTCAGAACTCACAATGGTGTTCCTATTCACACCATTAGCTGGGCAATCACCTGCAGTGCTATCGAAGAAGATACCTCTCGCGTGTGTGCCTAGGATACGAACATTGTTTATGTAGCTGTAGTAGCTGCCATAGATGTACACAGAAGAATCCGGCTCACATCCAGCTCCGATGTCTATGGAAGTACCAACAGCATGGATTCCATAGTCACCAGCATTCGTGATCTTTACATTATCGACTATGGCGTAGCGAGTCCTGATGAGGCCGATGGCACTAACGCCAGTGTCTCCATCACCAAGCAGGGCCAGTTCTCTGATGGCCATGCCAGTTGTCTGCTGAGTGGTGTTGCTATATGGAGTTATGGCATAGCCACTTGTCAGGGCAGAGAAGTCTATCACAGTGCTATCCGAGCCGACACCTATCAGGGAGACACCACCACGGGC
>Ga0116193_1002275_pt1 | contig 14728 bp, 7 predicted proteins | sample AD_UKC115_MetaG_FD_89892 | JGI IMG/M metagenome (GOLD analysis project Ga0116193, IMG submission 89892) | Active sludge microbial communities of municipal wastewater-treating anaerobic digesters from Hong Kong - AD_UKC115_MetaG | ecosystem: Engineered > Bioreactor > Anaerobic > Digestate | place... | reverse complement strand
GCGTAGGAACCAGAGCGGCATGTCCACCGGCATGTTGGTGAAAGCGATGGATGAGGGACTTCCTCCTGAGGGAGTCCAAAGGCTGGTGTCCCACAGACCCTGGATGAATGCCATGGGGCTTACGGGGCAAAGCCCTTGTACGGCTAGCAGCACGTAGGCTATGGCACACCACAGCACGTAGGGCAGCATGAGTGAACGGGCCCGGCTTTTTAACTTGTTGAGATAGACCGGCAGCGAAAAGTCATCCGTGTTGCGGAAAAACAAATATCCTGATATGAGCATGAACAGGGGTACCGCAATGTGCGGAATGACTTCGCTGACAAATATCTGCAGTCCTATGGCAAACGTCCCGTGAGGGGTAACCTTTCCCTCGGGAGTAAGGATGCCGAACAACAGTTTGCTGTGGCAGCACACTACCAATATGGCGAGTGGCACGCGCATCAGACTGATTACTTCCGACTGCAGCCGGTCTTTATTTTCATTCATAATGTTTTTCATTCCGTTATTTCAATCTGATTGCCTTCCGGCCCGAGGATGCTGCTCTCGTAGTAGCCGTCGCCCGTGGTGCGCGGGCCGCTAAGGAGTTCAAAACCTCCATCCACCAGCTGTTTGGTGAGTCGGTCCACCTGTTCCCTGCCGCCTGTGCGGAAAGATAGATGTGTGTAGCCTGCTTGTTTCATGGCTTTGCGCGGATGTCTCATGCCCGAAGCGTGCATGATTTCCAGTCGTGCATCTCCCCCGAAGCTCAGAAAATAGCTGCTGAAGCCTGTCTTTGGATTGTGATACAACTCGTTGGCAGTTGCTTGGAAGTAGCGCAGGAAGAAGTCCTTCATGGCCTCCAGGTCGTCGGCATATAGGGCTATGTGGTCGATGGTACATGATTTCATAATCATCAGTTTTGATTTATTTTGCAAAAATAGACCGAAATGCAATCCCCTTTTTGCACTATCCTTTGAAAGAATTGTCTTATATTTGCATTTGACGGTTTTATAACCGATAAAAATACTTAAAATGAAAAAATAATCATAGTATGGAAGAATCCCGACGCTATTCCTTTACCAGTGTACATTTGGAGCCTAAGGAGCAGATAGGCTTGCACAGACAGTCCACTTGGGAGTTGTCTTATGTTGTCACCGGTTCGGGCATGCGGCTGGTGGGCGATACCTCTGAGCCGTTCCACAGCGGCGAGGTGGTGCTCATTCCTCCGGGCATTCCCCATTGCTGGTATTTTGATTCTGCCGAGGTGGACAACCGCGGGCGCATTGCTAACATCACTATCACTTTTGCGCCTTCGTTGCTGGATGACTTGCAGCGTGTCTTTCCCGAACTAGCCGCAACGGCGGATGTGCTCAAGGGCAGGCATGAGGCGGTGAAGCTGAAAGGCAGCACGGTTTCGGAAGTGATTGACCTGATGCAGTCCATGCGCGACATGGGTGCTGCCGAAAGAATCGCGCCGCTGGTGAGAGTAATACAGATGTTGGCCCACGAACAGGACGAACGTGTCATCGGCAGTTATTGCGCTGCTGACAAGGAACAGGAACGGATGAGTCAGATAAAGACGTATTCCATCTGCAATTTCAAGCGCAAAATCACGTTGGAGGATGTGGCGCGCCACGTGGGAATGAATAGTTCCGCTTTCTGTGTGTTTTTCAGGAGAGTTACGGGGACGACTTATACTGCTTATCTGAACGGCTTGCGGTTGGATGTGGCATGTAGTCTGCTCAAGGATAAACGAACGGCGATTTCGGATGTGTGCTTCGAGGCGGGGTTCAACGATGTGCCTTACTTCAATCGGATCTTCAAGAAGCTGACGGGACTTTCGCCCAAGGCTTACAGGGAGGGATTATAACAAGAGGTGAGGCGTGGATTTATTTTCTTTTAGGGATTTTAGTAGTATAAGGTAAATAATATAGGTATGAAGAATATAATCATTATTGCATTATTGCTTGTAACCGGTCTCACTTGTGCCGCTTGCAACATGAATAGTTCTGAAAATTCAAAAACGACAAAGATGGAACATCTCAAAGAAATCTATCTGGCAGGAGGATGCTTCTGGGGAACGGAGCATTTTATGAAACAAATATATGGGGTGATGAGGACCGAAGTGGGTTATGCCAACGGATACGACCACATCAAAAATCCCACGTATGAAGAAGTGTGCAACCATAACACAGGGTTTGCCGAAACGGTGAAGGTGGTGTATAATCCGGATATCGTCAGTTTGAACACGTTGCTGGATTTGTATTATAAGACTATCGACCCAACAAGCCTTGACAGACAGGGTAATGACTCGGGCTCGCAGTACCGCACGGGCATTTATTTTACGGATCCGCAGGACGAGCCTGTTATCAAGGAATCTCTGGTGTCACTGGCCAAAAGTTATTCTCGGCCTCTTGCCGTGGAGAACCGCGTACTGACGTCTTTCTACAAGGCAGAGAATTATCATCAGAACTATCTCGACAAGCATCCCGATGGGTATTGTCACATCAGTCCGGAACTTTTTGATTTGGCAAGGAAAGCCAATCGGGGTAAAAAACCGGATACGGCCGTACGCATATACACGAAACCTGATGATGCCACCCTGAGGAAGATACTTACGCCCAAACAGTATGCTGTCACCCAGCAGAGTGATACCGAACGTCCTTTCGAGAACGAGTATTGGGACCAAAAGGGAGAGGGTATCTACGTGGATATCACTACAGGCGAACCTTTATTCGTTTCTACCGACAAGTTCGATTCCGGATGCGGATGGCCGAGTTTTTCCAAACCTATCGACAACAGTCTGGTCAGAGAGAGAAAGGATACCTCGCATGGAATGACGAGAGTGGAAGTACGCAGTAAGAACGGAAATGCACATCTGGGACATGTCTTCAACGATGGACCGGCAGACAAGGGAGGATTGAGGTATTGCATCAACAGTGCCTCTCTGCGCTTCATTCCTAAGGACAAGATGAAGGAAGCGGGTTATGCCCGGTATTTGCCTTTGCTGGAAAAATAAGAGAGATAAATGATAACAATCCGAACGATATTTTGTAAGTTTGCATTCCATAAGAACCAATCCGAAACACAATATGGAAACAGCATCTTTATATCATATTTTTCAGCAACACCCGGTTGTCACAACCGATAGCAGGAACTGTCCTGCAGGTTCCATCTTCTTCGCCTTGAAAGGAGAATCGTTCGACGGCAACGCCTTTGCCGCTCGCGCTTTGGAGCAAGGATGCGCCTACGCCGTCATTGACGAACCTCAGTATGCCGATGCCGGTAATCCGCGCCTCATCCTGACGGACGATGTGCTGAAAACCCTGCAGCAACTGGCCACCTTCCACCGCCGCCATCTGGGTACCCGAATCATCGGAATCACCGGGACCAACGGTAAAACCACCACCAAGGAACTGGTTTCCACCGTTCTCATGCAGAAATACCGCGTGCTCTACACACAAGGAAACTTCAACAATCACATAGGCGTGCCCCTGACGTTGCTCCGCCTCACCTCCGAACACGACATCGCTGTGGTGGAGATGGGAGCCAACCATCCCGGTGAAATCAAGACGCTGGTGAACATCGTGGAACCCAATTTCGGCCTCATTACCAATGTGGGCAAGGCCCATCTGGAAGGCTTCGGTTCCTTCGAAGGCGTTATCAAGACCAAAGGCGAACTTTATGACTATCTCCGCCAGCGAAAGGACAGCACTGTCTTTATCAACAATGACAACCCCTATCTCAACGGTATAGCCGACGACCTGAATCTCATCCGCTACGGACGTCCCAGCGAGAAGGACGACTTGCTAGTGAGCGGTGAGGTGACCGTATGCGACCCTTACCTCAGCTTCACCTGGAGCGAGGAACATTCTGAAAAACACGAGGTTCACACCCATCTCATCGGTTCCTATAACTTGGACAATGCTCTGGCGGCAGCCTCCATCGGCCTGTTCTTCGGTGTCACCCCCCGTCAGGTGGACGATGCCCTGAGCGGATACATCCCACAGAACAACCGTTCCCAATTGCAGGATACGGGGCGCAACAAGCTCATCATCGATGCCTACAATGCCAATCCCACTAGCATGATGGCAGCCCTGACCAATTACCGCGACATGAAGGTTTCGCCTAAGATGGCCATTCTGGGCGACATGCGTGAACTGGGTGTCGGGAGCGTGGAAGAACATCAGAAAATTGTGGATTTCATCGACTCCTGCCACTTCGACAACATCTGGCTCGTGGGCGAGGAGTTCGCCAAGACAAGCCATTCGCAACGCATCTTTGCTAATGTGGACGAAGTGAAGGCGGCCCTCAAGGAGGAACGTCCCGAGGGATTCTACATCCTCATCAAGGGTTCCAACGGCATCAAGCTTTTCCAATTGCCTGAATGCTTGTAAGGTGAGGCTTCTTCTATCATAAAAAATTAACCTCCCGAAGTGTCCGCTTTCGAATAAAGTGTTCGAAAGCGGACACTTCTGTTTTTTCACTTGCTTGAACCAAAGAAATTTACACATTTTGTATTTGTGCCAGACTTATAAAGACAGGCTGACTCGTTTCCGTATCTTATTTTATGTCTGCCTGCGACTAATTATTCAAAAGTTCGTATAAATCGTTCAAGTGTTTGCCGTTTCGTCTTTTTTTCTTTTCTTTGCAACAAAGAAATCTATACTGATGAGGAAAACACTTACTATTTTTCTGCTTTTGGCACTGCTTTGCAAACTGACAGTCAAAGCACAACCCCTGTTCAACGAAGAGCGATTCTCCGCAAACAATGGCATTCGCAGCGTAGTGCAAGGTGCTTTTCAAGACAATCAGGGTTATCTTTGGTTTGCTACCTGGAGCGGACTTGAGAAATATGACGGGTACTCTTTCAAAAGCTATAAGTCGCATGTGGGTGACGGATCTACCTTGACCAATAATCGTATAGTTTCCGTTCAAGAAGGATGGAACAGCAATCTGTGGTGTTGTACCTATGATAACAGAGCCTTTCTTTTCGATGTCCATAATGAATTTTTTATTGATGTGCTTCTTCCCATAGAGCAAACCATGAAACGGAAAAATGTGGTCCAATCACTTTATACTTTGCCGAAAGGTGTTACGTGGATAGTCTGCTCAGGAGGATTTACCTACCGTGTGGATGAACGGCACTTGAAGGAGGAAGGGGCCATCAGATATTTCGGGACTTTCGACGGTTCTTTACGCGGTGACTATGTTTACGGGGTCTTTCAGGATAAAGAGAAAAATGAATGGATTCTGACCGATAAAGGGCCTACGGTCCTTGGACACAAGTCCATCGATTGTAATTATCCGTTTCAATTTCATCAGGAAAGAGGTAATTCCATCTGGATGATAACCCCCTCCGGATTTTTGGCCAGATATGACAAACGGAAAAGACAGGTTATTCCTGTTTCAATTCCTTATCCCATACAGAGAGTCAGGAGTCTGAATATGATGAGAAACGGTACATTGACCATTGGAACCGATTCGGGGCTATTGCTTTATTCCACCGTCTCCGGGCTTTTTGAAAAAGCGACTGAGACGAAGAATAATCCGACAATCTTCATCGGTGAAGACCATTTGGGGGATATCTGGTTTGTCGACAAGCAAAAGGGTGTCAGTCGATATGATTGCAAGAAGAAAAACGTATCACATTATTTCACATTAGATGAATACCTTCCGGAAACGGAACAGACCGGCGGCTATTTCTTTCATGAAGACAAGGACCGTAACATTATCGTATGGCCTAAATATGGAGTTCTTGGTTACTATGATTCGGCTACCGACCGTTTGGTACCGGTAATGACCAACGGGTCCTATATAGACATGAAGACATTCTTTTTCGACAGACAAGGAAATCTGTGGCATTCGGATCAGCATAATTTGGGAAAGCTTTCGGTGTTTAACCGGCATTTTCAATTGGAAAACAATGCATCCGAGGTTCGTTCTCTTTTTGTAGACAGACAGAAGAGAATCTGGATTGCCTCCAAAGACGGCTGTATCAAGATAGAGGATGCCAATCGGGTTTTGGTAGGTTATTTAAATACTCAGGGGAGAATTACACGAGAAAGGGTAATTTTCGGAGGCAATGTTTACGGCATGATGCAGGAAACCGACGGAACTCTTTGGCTCGGCATGAGAAATAGCGGGCTCGTCATTCTTAAACCCATGTCACCGAAGGAAGATTCCTACAAAGTCATTACCTATAAGAATGATAAAAACAATCCTTACAGCCTAAGTGATAACAGCATTTTTTCTATTCTTAAAGATAGTCGCGGACATATTTGGATAGGCACTTATGGGGGAGGGTTGAATCTGGTTCAGAATGCCGGTGATTTGACGCATCTCGGATTCATTAACAAGAACAATCAGATGATGACTTATCCGAAGAATTTCTATTCCAAGGTACGCTATCTGTATGAAGACCATAATGCTGTGTTCGTCTGTACGACTGACGGTCTTTTGACATTCTCCGTTCAAAACAATAATCCCGGGAATATCAAGTTTTACATAAACGAGAGGAGTCCTTATCGTACAGACGGCTTGAGTAACAACAATGTGATGTACATGTTCAAGGACAGCCGGGGGCATCTTTATGCAGTAGAATACGGTGGAGGGTTCAGCCGCCTCTTGTCAACTAACTATCTCACCAATCATTTGGTCTTCAAGTCCTATAGCGAAAAAGAAGGGCTGTTGTCCGATTTGGCTTTGTCCATGGTGGAGGACAGTCAAGGCTTTCTATGGATTTTCATGGAAAGAGGCATCTCACGATTCAATCCCGAAAAGGAAACTTTCACGAATTTCAAGAATGATTTCTTCATGGGCGAGTTCTCCATATCCGAATGCCTGCCTGTCATCGACGGTCGTCATGATATCTGTGTAGGTACGGATGCGGGAGTTCTCTGCTTTTCTTCCACGCGGTTGAAAAAACGGAATTTCATTCCACATATTGTCTTTACGGAGGTGAAGTCCCAAAATAAATTGTTCAAAAGCAGTCGTTATGATTACAACACCTTGGAGATAGAACCTGACGAACGGAGTTTTTCCATTCGTTTTGCTGCACTGGATTATGCAAGTTCGGATGAGATAAACTATGCATATCGTCTGAAGGGTGGTGAGAACGAGTGGCATTATACCGGGACCAGCCGTGAAGCCAATTATATAAATGTGCCCCATGGAACGTATGAATTTCAAGTGAAATCCACTAATGGAGACGGGGTGTGGTGCAACAATGTCCGCACATTGAAAATTATTGTCAAGCCGACCTTTTGGGAAACCCCTTGGGCCTGGATTATCTATGTGCTGATGTTTTGCCTGGTGGCAAGTGTCATTGCTTATTTCATGTTCTATATTTACCGTTTGCGTCATCAGGTGGACATAGAACAGAAACTTTCGGATGTAAAGCTGCGCTTCTTCACGGATATATCCCATGAATTGCGCACTCCGCTCACTTTGATTGGAAGCCCGATTGATGAGGTTCTGGAACATGAAAATCTTACTGACCAGGCCAGGAACTACCTGCAGGTAGCCAAGAACAATTCCGACCGGATGCTGAGGCTCATTAATCAGATTCTCGATTTTCGGAAAATCCAGAACAATAAGATGAAGATTCTGGTAGAAGAGATTGAAATCGTTTCTTTCTTATCCAAGATTGCCGATAACTTCCGTTCCGTTGCCGAAGAAAGACATCTGCAATATAGATATGAATCCCGGATAGACCGTCAGATTGTTTGGGGAGATCGGGACAAACTCGAAAAAATCTTTTATAATCTGATATCCAATTCTTTCAAATATACGCCCGAAGGAAAAGGCATTATGGTTTCATTGTTTCGCGACGGTGATTCTTTGTCTGTACGTATATCCGATGAAGGCATCGGTATCAGTCCGATGAAATTCTCCAAGTTGTTCCAACGGTTTGAAACACTGGCTAATCAGAATATCATGCAGCCTTCTTCCGGTATCGGTTTGTCATTGGTGAAAGAGTTTGTGGAACTTCATCATGCAAAAATAGATGTGAAGAGCACTGTAGGAAAAGGCAGTGAATTCACAGTCACGTTCCTTTTGGGGAAGGAACATTTCATCGGCGATGAACGTGCCGAATTTATTTTGAACGATACAAAGGAATCCGGGAATCCGGCAGGATCCCTGGACGATGAAGAGAACGAGGAAGAACATGGAACTGACAGACTCTCCATCCTTATTGTTGAAGACAACAAGGAATTGAGTTCTTTCTTGAAAAGCGTATTGGGGCATACCTATTCCGTGATAGAGGCGCCCGACGGCTTGCAAGGATTCCATGCCGCCATTGAGAATATTCCGGATATTATCATCACGGACATCATGATGCCGGTAATGGATGGCATGGAAATGGTCAGAAAAATTAAGGCCGATAAGAATATATGTCATATTCCTATCATTGTTCTGACTGCCAAAGCATCTTTGGATGACCGTATAGCCGGAATAGAGACAGGAATAGATGATTATCTGACAAAGCCTTTCAGTGCGACCTATCTGAAAGCCAGGGTCGTAGCTTTGCTCGAGCAGAGACGGCTGTTGCAGGAACGTTATGTATTGTTATTGTCAGGAAACAGCAAGGAAAAGAATCTGAATGATTTGAGTTCCCAACTGGCCAAACCTGTGGTCAGCAGTTATGATGAAGAATTCGTGAAGAAAATTATGGAATTCATCGAGAACAATATAGAGGAGCCGAATCTCACCATTGATGAATTTGCTGAGTATCTGAACATGAGCCGTACTGTCTTTTATAGAAAACTCAAGGCCATGACCGGATTGTCGCCCATAGAGTTCATTATGAAGATGAGGATTCACAGAGCGGCGCAACTGATTGAAAATGCTGAATATACTTTCTCCCAGATAGCCTATATGAGCGGGTTTACCGACCCTAAATATTTCAGCAAATGCTTCAAACGGTTTATGGGGGTTACTCCCAGTGAATACAAGGAAAATTTACGAAAGGGGTAAAAATAATTCATTGCTCCCAATTATTTGATTTTGCATAAATAATGCACCGTTTTCGCTAAATATTACCCCGTTTTTGACATTTATTTGTAGAATTTTGTATAAGGCAATAATGCCTAATAATCATTTAATAACTATTTAAAACACTAAAAAATGAAGGATTTAAGAATCTTACTAAAAAAAGCGATGCTTACCTTACTTATGAGTATGCTATGTACGGTCGCTTTTTCACAAGGTCGTTCCATTTCAGGTACAGTGAAGGACACTTCGGGCGAACCGATTATTGGAGCGAATGTCACTGTGAAAGGTACAACGAATGGTACCATTACTGATATCAACGGACTCTTTAAATTGGGGGAAGTCAATTCCCGAGCTGTGATTGTCGTGTCCTTTATCGGTTACACCACACAAGAAATCTCAGTGGGGCAGCAACGCTCTTTCACTATTGTTATGAAAGAAGATACCAAGACATTGGATGAGGTGGTTGTCGTAGGTTATGGTACTATGAAAAAATCCGATTTGACGGGTTCCGTATCATCGCTGAATAGCGAACATTTTCAAGTAGGTTCGGGCCTGACGGCTGAGCAAGTCATGAAAGGTGCCTTCTCCGGTGTTAATATCAGTCAGAACTCAGGAAAGCCCGGTGGCTCAAATACCATCCGAGTTCGTGGCGGGACGTCAATCTCCGCTTCCAATGAGCCTTTGTATGTGATTGACGGTGTGCCAATCTCTACTTCTGCAGGTCTCAGTTCTACAAAACTGAATAGTAATGTCGACTATTTTGATGAAGAAGCTATCGATCCCTTGTCCAGTCTCAATCCGGACGATATCGAGTCTATCAATATTTTGAAGGATGCCTCCGCAACCGCCATCTACGGATCCCGTGGTGCAAATGGTGTAATCATGATTACCACCAAACGCGGAAAAGCAGGTAAAACACAATTGGACTATTCTTTCAATACCGGTATTTCCAATGCAACGAAAAAATTGGATGTTCTCACCGGCGATGAATACCGTTCTGCCGTGAAGAATCTGAATCTTACGTTGGATGATAAAGGCGATAATGCCAATTGGCAGGACCGCATTGAGAGGACCGCTTTGTCCAACAGCCATTTCCTGTCATTGACGGGTGGTAGTGAAAAAAGCAATTATCGTGCTTCAATCGGCTATAGTGATCAGCAAGGTATTATCAAGGCTTCCGATGTAACAAATTTCAACAGCCGTATCAACATTACTCATACCGAATTTGACGGAAAGCTGAAATTCGATCTGAACATGAGTTATGGAGAGCAGAATACCAAACAATCTCCTATATCCAATACCGTAGGCAGTGAGATGGGAAGCTGTATTCTTTACGAAGCTTATGTCTTCAATCCGACTTACCCTATTCGTGATGAGAACGGTGAATACTATGATGTCCCCGCTTATCGTGTCAATCCGGTTTCTTATACCGATGAACTGCTCGATAAGAGAAAAAGCAAGAAATTCCTTGGTAATTTAAGTGCCAACTATAACTTCATGAAAGGATTTACCTTCCAAGTCAATGCAGGATATAATACCAATTCAATCAATCGTAATTCCTATATTTCCAAAAACAATCTTTTGGGCAACGGATATAATGGATATGTCAGCGTCCAGAATCTGAGCGATTGGTCGAAAGTGTTGGAAACCATATTGAAATACAACCAGAAATTCGGTAAACATGGAGTAGATGCCATGGCCGGTTATTCCTATCAGTATTTCTATGATGAAGGCAACCATGAGAGTGCTTACGGATTCCTTTCTGATGTGTTCAAATGGTATAGCATTCAGGCTGCCACAACTATTGAAACACCTTCAAGTTATGCCGAATGCAACAAATTGATTTCCATGTACGGTCGTGTGAACTATAACTATGATGACAGATATTTGTTCACTGCCACTCTTCGTCGTGATGGCTCGAGCCGTTTTGGTGAAGATCATAAGTGGGGCCTCTTTCCGTCAGCTGCTTTTTCCTGGAGAATATCTCAGGAAAAGTTCTATCACAGCAAGGTGGTTTCCGATTTGAAGTTTCGTGCCAGTTACGGTGTCACCGGTAGCCAGGAAATCGGTAACTACAATTCGTTGAGTACTTTGAGTGCAAGTAGTTCGGGTTATATCGTAGGTGGAAAGAAAATCACCATCGTACTGCCGTCACAATATTCAAATCCCGATTTGAAGTGGGAGGAGACCGCTCAAACCGACATAGGTCTTGATTTCGGTTTGTTCAACGGCCGTATCCAAGGTAACTTGGATTGGTATTACAAGAAGACTTCCGATCTTCTGCTTTCCATCGATGTTCCGTCTCCTTCTCTCATTACCAAGCAGATTGCCAATGTTGGATCTGTCCGCAATACCGGTGTCGAATTAGCCTTAAATGCCGAGATTATTCGTGCCAAAGATTTCAATTGGAGTGCTAATGTGAATGTCAGCCATAATTCTAATAAGGTATTAAGTCTGCAGAATGACAAGTGGGTAGGCAAAGACATGAAGACAGCACCTTGCCAGGGTCAGGGTCTTTCGGGACAATACGCACAACTCATTACTCCGGGTCAGCCATTGGGAACATTCTATGGCAAGAGATTCATCGGTTATGATGCCAAAGGTATTGAACAATACGCCAATAATGGAGAAAGCGAAGTGATTGGAAATGCGCAACCCGATTTGACATACGGTTTCGGAACCAACCTGCGTTACAAACGCTGGACCATGACCGCCAGTTTCCACGGAACCATCGGAAATGACATTTACAACTGTACGCGTAACAATCTTGCTTATCCGAGTAATCTGCCGGGACGTAATGTGTTGAAAGAAGCAGTTACCAGTGGAGTAAGTCGTTCTCAGGCCAAGATTTTCTCTTCGCAGTTTGTTGAAGACGGTTCATTCCTTCGTTTGGATAATCTGACCGTCGGTTATGAATTCAATGTGAAGAATACCTTCCTTTCTCGTGCCCGTGCATTTGTCACTGCTCAAAATCTGTTCTGTCTTACCGGATATAAAGGACTTGATCCAGAAGTCAATTCCGAAATCTCCGGCACAGGTGTTGCACCTTTGGGTATCGACTACTTGAGTTATCCTAAAGCAAGGACCTTTAGTTTCGGTATTAATTTATCATTCTAATAATCTGAAGAAAAATGAAAACAAATAAAACAATAATTATATTATTATCCTGTGTAGGCTTGGGCCTGTTGTCATCCTGCACGGATTTGGATGAAGTAACCTACGGAAGATTGTCTCCCTCTACGTACTATCAGAATGAGTCTGAGGCGCTTTCTTCTGTTGTAGGAGTATATAGCAAAATGTCGAATTTCTATGCTGCCGGCGGAGAAGGTTGGCGAACAGGAGAGTATGGAACTGACGAACTGTTCTGCCCCGGCCGTGCCAGCGGCGGTTGGTATGATGAAGGTGTAGATCAGGAAATGACTCATAATTGCACTCCTAATAATGCTCGTTTAAATAGTGCATGGAGTACTGTCTTTCAGGAAATCGGTGCGGCAAATGCCGTATTGGAAAGTCTGCAATCATCGCCTAATGCAGCCAGTTTTAAAGCGATGATAGCCGAAGTACGTGCTTTGAGAGCTTTCGGTTACTACAGGGCTATGGATTGGTTTGGCAATGTTCCTATTTTTACAGATGCAAGAGTGGAAGCCAGTAACCTGCCGAAAACCAATACCCGAAAGGAAGTATATGATTTTGTTATGAAAGAATTTACGGAGGCAGCGACTGATTTGCCGTCTGTAACGACCGTAAACAGGACTTCCTATTATCCTCGTTTCACGAAGGAAGCCATCTATACGGCATTGGCCGAGATCTATTTGAACTCTGAAGTTTATGTTGCAGAGAATCATTATAGTGACTGCCTCACTATGTGCAACAACATTATCAATACAAAAGCCTATTCCCTGCAACCAAGCGTAGGGGATTGTTTCCTTGCCAATAATGAAAACAATTCCGAGGTTATATCCGCTTTCTCCATCGACCCTTCGAAAGGTGTCGGAGGCAACCAGTATATTTTGTATGCACAGCCCAACCTTGACCAGAAGAAATATAGTCTTCCTTTCGGTCCGGCCAACGGCTATTGTTTCGATGATACAGCCTTGAAACGCTATGAAGCAGGCGATGCCCGTCTGAGTTTGCTGGAATATGGTCCCCAGTATTATCAGGATGGTGTGACACCGCTTTGCGATTCCAAAGGTGTCCAGCTTAATCTGATTACTTTGGTTGATGCTACCCGAATGGCTGCTCAGGACAATGAGGGCTATAGAGTGCTGAAATATTCTCCGGTAGGAGCTACATTCTCCGGCTATAACGGCAATAATGACTATGTGATGGATCGTTATGCCAATGTATTGCTGATGAAGGCTGAGGCTTTGTTCCGCTTGAATCAGAGTACAAGCGAAGCTTTGGCACTGGTGAACCAGATTCGTGTAAGAAGCAAATGTACGCCTTGGACAGAGCTAAGTCTGAAAAAGATTGAAGAAGAGCGTGCCCGCGAGTTTATTTGGGAAGGCAAGCGCCGTTATGACATGATACGTTTCGGAACTTATTTCACAAATACGTGGTTCTTCAAGCAAAAGGCGGAAAATGCGACTTCTGATGCATGGAGAGGTATTTATCCTATACCGGCCATTCAGATGACGAATAATCCGAATCTTACTCAGAACCCGGGTTATTAAATGCTTATTCAACAGGAGGAAGATGCATTCTTCCTCCTGCTTGTTAAATAAACTAATATCATATTCTTGAAATGAAACGTATTCCTATTGTACTCTTTTGTTTGTTTATATTTCTCTTTGTCTGGGGAAAAGGTGTGGCGGCAAACTTGTCTCTTGAAAAGTCCTATCCGTCGGACCATGAAATGTATCAGACTTGTCAAGGCAATGTTTCCTTGATTTTTAATCAGAATATCAGGCTTCACAACAATCTTTCTGTCTTGCTGGATGGGGTTGTGATGAATTGTCGGGTGGATGGTCGTACCTTGACGGTACCTTATGAATCCCTTGAACGGGGAACGGACCATTTGCTCGTGCTCAAGACCGATGCACTTGTGGGAACGGACAAGTCAACATTAAACCGCCAGATAAACATACATTTCCGCACTGTCAGTCAGCCGAAAGTGCAGGTTCGGAAGATTCCCGATTTCATCGTCGATGGAACAGAAGGGAAAACCTTTACGGATGCCATAGAAGCTGCCAATAAGCAGACGACAAAGGATAGATTCATCATTTTTTTAAGAAAAAAGACCGATGGTTACGATATAGGATTCAAGGATTACGGAAACATTTACATGTTTCACGGGATGAAGCCTCAATATGGTGCTGTGCTTCAGAAAGAGAATGTTTCCATTGTAGGAGAAGACAATGGCAATACTTCTGTTTTTCATCGTTCCGTAAGAGAAGGTATCAGTTCCACGGCAGTGTTGGTTCTTGATTCCACGGCTAATCATTTTTATATGCAGGATGTAGCTGTGAAAAATACGATGCCGTTTGTCGGTGATCCTACCCGTGCGGTTACCATTCAGGAAAAAAGTTCGCATAATATTTATAAGAATGTGAGGCTGATAAGCGGTCAGGATACCTATTATACTCAGAATACAAAGACCTATCTGGAAGATTGCGAAGTACATGGAACCATCGACTATATATGCGGTTCCGGAGACGTCTTTTTCAAGAATACCCTTCTTTGTGAAGGACCTTGGCCGGGCAATATGCTCACGGCGCATAACGGGAGGTATTGCAGGTACGGATATGTCTTT
>Ga0116193_1002273_pt1 | contig 14730 bp, 13 predicted proteins | sample AD_UKC115_MetaG_FD_89892 | JGI IMG/M metagenome (GOLD analysis project Ga0116193, IMG submission 89892) | Active sludge microbial communities of municipal wastewater-treating anaerobic digesters from Hong Kong - AD_UKC115_MetaG | ecosystem: Engineered > Bioreactor > Anaerobic > Digestate... | reverse complement strand
TGGATGTCTATGGCGAACCAGCCAGCAGCACCGTCACGGATTCGTGGGGCGGTGGAGATCTTTGGGATCAGTACATGGCTCAACAAGGCTATATCATTGTCAGCATCGACAATCGTGGTGCCAATTGTCCGCGCGGCCGTGAGTGGCGCAAGTGCATCTATGGTGAAGTCGGGACCTTTGCATCCGAAGACCAGTCGAACGGCGTACTGGATATGATCAAGCAGTTCTCGTTCGTCGATCCTGCTCGCATCGGAATCACCGGATGGAGTGGAGGAGGAAGCCAGACGCTCAACTGCATGTTCCGCTATCCGAAAGTCTTCAAGACCGGCATCGCCATTGCGTTTGTGGCGGATCAGCGTCTCTACGACACCGTTTATCAAGAACGTTACATGAACACACCGCAGGAGAATCCCGAAGGATATCGCAAGGGTTCGCCAATTTCTTATGCGTCAGGATTGGAAGGCAATCTGCTGATCATCCACGGCACAGGAGACGACAATGTTCATTATCAGAATACCGAAATGCTGGTAAATCAACTGGTCAAATACCACAAGATGTATTATCAACTGAGTTATCCGATGCGCACCCACGGCATTTTCGAACGTGAAGGCACAACGCTTCATCTGAGAATGTCGATGGCTAAGTTCTGGAAGGAATTCCTTTGATTGATCAGGTATAAACAGACTATTCGAAAGGGTTGGGTGTTAATTCACTCAACCCTTTTTGTTTTCACTATGTGTAAGCAGCTATCAGACGCATCGAAAAATCTCAATCCTATACAGCTTGAGTTGATAACATCCGGCATAAATTGCAACTTTATGAGGAACAAATTCCGATTTCGAAGGCCAAATCATGACTCTGCGGTCACTTTATGACAATCTCGACCCCTAAATTTGGATCTCGGCGCGCCGGAATAGTGAGAAAGACCCACGGATTATAACTTTACGATCAAAAAGTACCGATCTTGACCTCTAAATCAGAATTCCGATACGCGGGATGGAAAACCGACCCCTGAATCGGGGCTTCCCATTCGAAATGTGGAAAAAGAGGCATCAAAAAATTAAATTCGCCTCTCTCATCTCTTCTTGCTGGTCGGATCGCCCATCGCCGAAGCGTCCTTATCCGATTGACTCAATGAAAAGACCGATTAAAGCCATCAAAAGATAACTTCCCCATGTTGACAGGTCTTTTTTTGTTGTATATCCATAAAGAGATATTCCCCCAAATGTACCTGCTGTGATAAAGAATACACTAGTTATGGACTCTTGGGTAAAAGCCAAAAATATAGTTGAGAGGGTAACGTCTGTAAGAATGGAATACAATAAAAATAACATCGTTGCAGTTGAAAATGAGATAGAATTGATTCTAGAAGTGATAAACCAAATCAGTCCAAATTGAGCAAGGAAAACTAACATAAACGACAGCTTACTTGCAAAAACGAGTCCAAGAATAGCAGGGTTCTGCGCTACAACCATAGCCGTAAGTCCTGATACTACAAGAGCTAATGACATCCAAGTATAAGCGTTTTTCAACACAACTTTTTCATTAGAACGACTAGTAGTTTGGTTTTGCCATGTTGTGTCGTTCACCGATGATAATTTATTTAAGTCATACATAATAATATTGCTTTATTTTGTTTTTTAATTATTGCTTTCAAACTCTTTTGCTGAAATAGAAGGCCCTAAGCCACTTCCATAAGTAGATAAACTAAAAGACATTTCACCTTCAGTCCATTCAGTAGAGGTACAAGTCACTGAGAAATTTCCTCCGTTATGGTAAGATGGGCTTCCATTGTGAACCGCTTTAATTTTTAATTTAAAACTATTTGAACGGCTAAAACTGACAACTCGACTTGAATGCGGAGAAAGAGTAACCGTTTGATATAAACCTCCACGAAGATACATCACTTTTAAAGTCATGGTATAGTCTGACTTATTTTTGAATGTAATAGTAGCAGATGTACTCTGTTGCGTTCTTGAACTAGAACTGCTATTATCTGATGAGCCCCAAAAATTTTGAGCCGATGCAGAAACGAAACCTAGCACAAAGATGATGACTGTTAAGATGAACTTTTTCATTGCTATATATTTTTTTGTTGTTTTCGTATTGCAAAGGTACGACAGAAGACATGAACCGAGCATTTTTCCAAACGTTTTGCCTGGAAAGCTCTTTTCATATCCTAAATATCTTGCAACGTTGCAACCTTTCATATTAAAGCAATTTAAAGCGTTTATATAACTCTGAATCAAATAAATGAAGCATACTTCTTGAATTCGGATCATATATGTATATCAGCTAACTATCAAGATTAACTCTCAAATTACCATACTCATCTTTTTCAATTAAGTAATCGGATAAGTTATATACGAGGCCATTCAAGTAGTTCAAACTCCTTTTTAAACAACTAACAATAGGTCTCCTTATTTCAGCTTGACTTATATCTGGTGCTGTATCTCCACCAAAACACTCATAAATCAATTGGTATTTCTTTTGTAATTCTGCCAATTTAGCATTATAAGATGCCAATTGCTTCGCTGATTTTGGAAGATTAAAATTAGCTCCACCTTCTTTTGTTTCTAATAGCAAGAGAACATAAAGAGCCTTTTCTCTTCGATGAAGTTTGTCTAATTTATAATCAATATCAGGAAAGTATATTTCTTCACGATAAGGGTTAATATACAGCTTACTTCTTGCACTCTTTCTAATTAAGAATATATCCAATAATTGTTTATAGAATCCATGATATAGAAATTGGTGGCTTTTTTCTTCTGCTGTTGATACAGATATACAATCAGCACTAAGCATAGATGTAAACTCATCTATAATCCTTTGTAACGTATTTAGAATATCTTCGTTAACTTCCAATTTAATATAATTAGCATAGATATCTTCGTAAACGTAGCTTTCTCCGATTTTTAAAAGGAGAGAAGGATCTATTTCTCTTAGTATTGTTATTCCAAATTTATTGCAAAGCAAATCTTTACAGAATGAACTTGTAGTAACAGAGCGTATGTTATCAATTACACTTAATATGTCTTCATCTGAAAGTGAAGGAGCAAGAAAAGAAGTAATTTGCTTAATTAATTCGCTATCAGCAGTTTTATAATGCCTCGCAATATTTGGGATATATATAAAGTTAAAGCCTGATATTTGGGCTTCTTTATATATTGTTCTAAAATTCCTTTGTATAGCATTGTTTACACCCTCATTATATTGAGATTCAATATATAATATAGATGACGAAGCAATACTGAAAGCAGGTTTTAAAATAGAGATAAGCTTTACACATTCACTCGTGTCTGGGTCTAAAATCATTTTCAAGGCAATCATCAATAAAGCTTCAGAGCGAGCGCAAAATCCATCACTGACGGTCATATCTAGACAGTCTGAATAAAAACTGTTTTTTAGATCGTCGTCAGCTTCAGAAATAACTGAAAATGCTTCTGCCAATGTTGTTTTTGTACCTAATTTTTCTTCATTCTTTGAAATATTATACTTGTTTTTTAACTCAGCATATTTCTCCATTTCTCCAGCATCAATAATGGCATCAGCCTTTATTAAATCAGACAGAATTCTTACAATAGCAACTTTCTATTCTCGTTTCATAATATTATTTTAAGTTTGCTATTACGTTATATGTGAACCAACTGTTTATACCCTCCAAAAACATGGGCTTATCGCTTGCACCATCTTTTTGAAGTCCTATACCATTAGAATAAGATTCAATGCTAAGAATCTTTGTGTATGGCACCTTTAGACTTTTTTCAGGAGAAGCAAAATATAAATTCTTATCGGTAAGACATACGCTTCCTATACCTATACGTTGCATTACTGTAGTTTCTACAGGGTGTCCCTTGAATCCTCCTGTACGGTAATATACCCCCTTCATCACTCTGACGCTAACGCCACGTGATCTACCAACGTATTCACGTTGCACTTTTTGTTGGTGTAATGTGATGTTTCTAAACAACCATATTAAGTGTTCTCCTTTCCCTAAAAGAAATGGGAAATCACCGTTTATCGTAATATTGGGAGCAGGAACATTACCTTGCAAAATATCTTGAAGAACTTTAGATTGAACTACTTTTTCCAAAGATTGATTAGCGTTTAAAACAGATTGTGGAAGTCCAGTAAACTGCATAAATCTAGCAACAGTCTGATTTTCCTTTGTGTCAATCACACCATCGTTCAGATAGTTGTCAATTGCAATATCAAAAGCATTGCAATAAGCTTGTTGTAATGCGTTTCTATCAATAAATGAATTTTGAACAATAGAATTAATTTCTCTTTCTTTCAGATAAAAATCTTCTTTGTTCACAAAACAATTACTGATTATCTGTTTGATAGAAGCTAAACCTTGATTAAACTTCCTTTCGCATTCTTCATGTTTGCTATGAAAAAAGCCTGCGTCTTGGCCGCAATATTTACATTTTCCCATATTAATTCCTTAATTTAGATTGATAATTTACACCCTGTTTCAAATAGGTCATTAAAAGGATTACACCTATGAATGTTATCGGCAGTGCGATGAAAAGACCTAATGCAGATCCGCAGAATGTGTCATATATACCATGTAGTGTAGCAGGTACTGCTATAGCTAAAAAGTATAATGAAATGCGATACTTTGGATATAGACTTGCAAAAGCTATGAAATATCCTGCTATACCACACCATATTGCGTGAAGAAAGGGAAGACTTGTAAGTCTTGCGATATTCATGAAAAAGGCTGATGTATAATCGAGTTGAACATTAACCGTTGTCTGATACTGGACACCTTCATATACACCAAATGCAATGCCGGACATCAATCCGTAGTAAACTAAGGTTTGAGGTACTAGCGGTTCCTTAGCTTTCTTTGCAATTACATAAACTGGAAGGGCTTTACCTATTTCTTCTGACAATCCTACACCAAGAATGTAGCCAACCAAGGATAATGGGAAGCCTATATTTATTAAGTGGTAAAAAGGATTCAAAGCAGGTACTCCAAATAAATCCCAGAAAAGGAATACAAAGGCTTGTGTCAAAAAGAAAACAATGATGGTTGTTTTTATTGTGACCTGTGTTGTTTTAAAGTACGAATAGAAGAACAATCCCCAAATTACAGAGAAATAGAGTGATACGAAATAGAACACAAAGATTCCTCCAATAGGCATAAAACTCAAAACAGATGGGAATAATCCTATGGCAGCAAGAATCAGCAATCGTTTATCGGAAAGCCATTGCTTGTTAACAAGCGTATCTTTGGGGATAATTAGTTCTGAACCAATTTTCTTTAATTGAGAAAACAAATCACCACCATGGGCAACTTTAGGTTTTAGTCCATTCCGCTTCAGCAGTTTCTTAACAGTGGATACTTCAGTAGAGTTCACATCCATTGCTTTGTCGCATAACAATACTTGTCCGCTGTTTACATAGGACAGCAGGCTTTGTTCGTCATAAGGACCATACTTTTGATTATTTCTAATTATATATATCATTGTTGAAAACGTATTGAATTTAACAACTCAGCAACATAAGAATCGTCCCCTCCATCATAACTGGAAATGATGCAAACTTTACTGGTCTCTTCATCAGTTAAGAATATATATCGCCAAAACAGTTCACCATCTTCTAAATGATATCGAGTTACTTTATAGAAATACAAGTGTCCATTAACGGTTAGTTTCTCGTTAATAACGTTCTCGGATTGGAATTTTGCAGCATCTTGGTCTTGCCAATTAGTCCAATATGTATTAAAATTCTTTAGAGAAAAATCGGTTTCATAATTACTACACAATGTAATATTTCCTATGTTTTCTGACTCCAATTCATAGACAGTAATTTCAGGGTCTGTTAATTCTTTCTTTTCACATGTAAAACTATCTGGGCGAGTAAATATGATCTTGCCATCTGTATATTCGTTTTCACCAAGAACTGCATTTTGTATAAAAGTCTGAGTCTGTTCTTGTGCTTTTGTGGCTATATCGCCAACGCCGATAGCCAGGAATAGAACTGGCACAACGATTAAAGCTGTTACTATGTAATAGTCTTTGGACGTTCTCTTTCGAAAAACTTTTGGAATAACCTCATTCACTTGGTTTGAAACCGATAAATAGCTAAACCAAATAGTTGACCAAATCAACGAACGAATGATTTGTGTTAAACTACCCATTCCTGTTTCTTCAAATTCCCCACCAAACAGGACAAATAAACTTGATACGAAAATGGCAACAGTATATGTCTTTCCTAAAAAAACAGAATCTGGCTTTCGGCTAATAAAAGAATAGGCAGCGTAACAGGCCAATGCAAACAGCATAGCACCAAAAGCGACATCTACTAATGCTAGAATATAGCTTCCTCCATATTCATTTACGTTGAATGTTGCTATTGGTATAATCATACTTATAAGACCTCCAAGAATCATTGTCACTAAAAAGAATGACAACCATCCTTTGATATTGGTGCTTTTTATAAGATATTCAGATGTAATTGTAATACTATTTTCTTTTGATTTACTGGCATTATCTGAAGTCGTGTTATCATCTTGAACTGTATTTTTTCCATCATGTTTTTCCAAATCAATTTTGTATGAACTACCATGTTGATTTTCTTCGGCAACATTGTCCACACTATTGGCTGCGTTTTCAATATTCTCAGTTGTTTTTTCAAGATTAATCCTCTTAGAATATTCATCACAACTTTGACCATTGAACACAATATCCAAAGAACATTCAGAGGTTCCTTGTTTATTACAGTTATTGCATTGATCCTTAATCATAAGTTAAAATTATTTCTGATTGTTGATTCTCTTTTTATAATGGATTCTTAGTACTTGATTTGCATTATCAATTTCAATTTGACCTAAGCGTGAAAGTACAGATTGCCCCAATAGTAATGGAGCAATTTGGTTTTTGACTACTGATGCTTTTACATTGGTCAAATCTAATCCACCAAATTCTACATCTTTTAAATTGATTACAGTACCTTCTGAAACATCACCATTTGCAGTTACATAATTCTGTTTCCCAACAACATCAGAGGATTTCAGAAAATCATTCTTCATCATAAATGCAGCTTCGACATTGGACAAAGAAACATCACTTGCGCCCGTATCAAAAATAAAGTGAAGTGGTAGTCCGTTGATTTTGCATTTTACTTTGAATACTCCGCCATCTTTAGTGAATGGTATCTCTGAAACCATATCTATATAAACAGCAGTATCTTCTTCTTCTATTTCAACTTCTTTTTCGTGTATCTTTTTATATTGTTCAATCAAATTTTTAAATTCTGGAAGTTCTCTTATTAGCTCAAGGTCATCATCAGTCAGCAAATGAGCAAATCGTCTATAGCCTTTTTCTAACGATTGTTTAAGGTAAGTCAGAGCTTGTTCTTTTTCTCCCATTCTACAATAGAGGCAAGTAGCGTCATAATAGTTTCCACCATCTTCGGAATTTTGCTCTATAACTTTGCTCATAAAGGATTTTGCCTTATCTATTTCACCTAATGCCAAGAATGCATAATGAGCACATGAATTATCATCAGGTATTGTATCAATTTCAATTACCTTGTTATAGTCTTTTTTTGCTAAATCATGTTTGCCTAACTTTTCGTACATGTCACCTCTTCCTAAATAGGCATAAGCAAAATCTGGTTCCAACAAAATTGATGTTGAATAGTCATCAATGGACCTTCTGTATCATTGGTATTGTCTTTAATGAAGCCTCTGCAATAATATCCTCCATAAAACTCTGGATCGTGATTGATAAACTTATCAAATAAGGCTACAGCCTCTTTGGGGCGTGAGGCTTCATACAATAAATTAGCTTTCTCCTGAATATATTTATAATCAGTAGAGTCAAGTTTTATGGACTGGTCAATGTTTGATAAAGCAGTATCAAAATCTCCTATATTCTCATAACAATTGGAAATTCTGTAATAGGTGACTGGCGATGGGTCCATCAAAGCTGATTCTTTAAAGTATTCTATAGCCTTCTTGTAGTAATGTCTTCTCTCATATATGACTCCTAAACTATATTTCCAATAGTCATTACTTGGGTTTTTAACATTCTGGATTTCAAGTTTTTTTTTGATAATTGAAAAAGTAGAATCGGCTAAATCCTGCATAGTATAAAAAGCTCTTTCGTTTCCATCTATGCTAAGTGCCTTTATTACATCATCTGCTGCTTCACTATATTTTTTAAGGAAAAAATAGCTGTCTGCTCTAGATAAGTAGGCATGAGAATACTCAGGAGCTAGTTTTACAACATAATTGTATTGCTCAATAGATGGTTGATATTGTTCTTGGATTTGTAAATTTCGCTCAAGTCCCATATAAGCCACTACATTACCTGGATCTATCGTTATCATTTGATGATAGTCCTTAATGGCTAAATCATATTGCTTTTCTTCGTAAAAGAATTGGGCTCTTTGTTTGTAGTTGTCGTAGTTTTTCGGGTCTTCTTTTATTGCTTGATTAAGATCCGATATAACCTTGTCATTTTGCCCCAACCTTTTATTTATTTCGGCTCTAGTTAATAGAGCAGCACTACGATATTCCTTATCTTTTTGGGGGATATACTTTATAGCTTTTTCCGCCATTGATAATGATGCCCCATAATCATTTTGTTGAATGTATACACTTGCTAACCATGAATAGGCATATCCATTATCAGGGTGTTCACTTAGTTCTTTGTTCAAGTAGCTTAGACCTTCTTCTACATTGTTATTTTGAAGAGATTCTATGCCACGATTATAATTGTAAGTATCAGGTCGCTTTATATTCTGTGCATGAGCACAGAATATAAGCGTTGCAAATATTAGAGTATTAATTAATCTTTTCATGAGTTCGTGAATATTACATTCTCTATTAGTTCTCATATATGAATGAATACCACATACTCAAACTAAAAGTTAACTTTTTATTGTCAATGTATATGTTATTAGTTGTTTACTAATTGAACTATGATAAGTCTATCGCCATCTTTTTTGCCCAAGAGAATCTTTTTCCCTTCGGTTAATTCGACATACTGACCTATCTCGATTTTTTTATCAGTATCCTTATCCCATAAATCAGGTAAACGCCTATTGATGAGTATCCAATGATTATTGTAAAAATGGAAGTCTCCAACAGGACGCTTTTCCTCTTCCGTGAGTTTCTCGTTTGGGAAGATAAAACGATTTACATGCCACATATATAGTGTCTGTTTATCATATACCATCAAACGATAATTTTCAGGGCGGAACGTTCCTGGTTTTGGGGAATAATATAGATTCAATACTGGCAATTGGCCATGATATTCTTTACCACAGAAAGGACACTTCGGTTTTGTCGAGTTATCAAACACGAACCAGTGAGCCTCACAATTTGGATTTTGGCAAGGCTGCATTAAATCTGTTGTTTTTACCAGAGCTGTCACCCAATCATCAGCTGTAGGGCGAAGACTAGGATTATGCAATCCATCTATAAACGCTCTATCAAACAATTCTTTCAAATAAGGACCACATATTGTATAAGGCAATTTCGTTACATCTCCTTGGGGCAGTTCGCTAGGAGCCAATTGATCTACCTTTGGACGGTTGCTCTTGTCTGTAGGATGCTCAATAAATAGTGCTTTAGACCCCATAGACAATTCTTCATCTTTTGCGGCATCCATGTCATTTACTTTTCCGCCACGTAGTGGATGACGATAAAGTAGATACATATAGATTAGAACTGCTAGTGCATGTCTGTCTGTTTGGATGCTTGGCAACTTTTTGTTTGGATCTCCGACTTTTAAGCTTCGAGTTTCTAAAACCTCAGGAGCAATAAAGTCTGGAGTACCTACAACGTCTGGTGGAAATAGACCCGGTACAACTAAACCATCGCAATCGATAATGTTAGCCTTACCGTTTTTGGGATCAACTAAAACGTTTTTGTATGATAAGTCTGAATGGGCTAAACCTTCTGCATGAAGTCGTTTAACTGCACGTGCAATTTGAATGCACATATGAAAATGTGTAAGCCAAGTTCCTTTAAACTCGGCCTCCACAAATTTATTTCTTAGTTTAGCAGATGCAAACCATTTGCCTTCTTTCTCTTTTCCTTTAAATCGTCCACCTTCAAAAAAGAAATGTTTATCATAAGTCGGGCAAACTATGCCCAACTTACCATTCCATTCAACTAGTTTTGTAGGCCAACAAAACAAACTCTTCCAATACTCTCCACCTTTATTATTGAAGATTTGTTCACGATAGATTCCTGTAATCTTTTGCAAACGTTCTTTTGCTACTGCGTCTTGAGTATTTCGAAAAAAGCCCACTACATATGTTTTATCAGGGCTGAAGTACACATCTTTCATTGCACCAGAGCCGATAACATCATCGATAAACTCAACTGTAGAGCCATCGGTTGCTGTAAGTCTTATCGTCTGTGCCATAGTTAATATAATATTGCAATAGTTCTATCGTCGTGGTTGCCTGGAGACCAGAAGCTCAACCAATTCAACAACTGTGTCTTTGATTCTTCATTATCATCTGATAAGTCAACACCGCCAATTTCATCTTCGGGGAATCCTGTTTTAAGTTTATTCCAGAATTCTTTCCATTTCTCAAAATCATTCAAGTTATTTTCAGTTTCAATCATAGGATCTGATACACCATCTGTCATTAACATGAGGGATGTAAAATCTTCTTCTATAGAGAATCGAAGTCTTCCGAATACAGCAGTTGCATCTTTGAATATCTCTGGCATAGTGAGAAATCTTGTCTGTCCTGAATATTCACCTTCATCAGGAATACCAAGCAATTTTGATGTACCTTTTTTCTCATTATAAAGACACATTGCTCCGTCTCCGACCCAGTATGATGCAATAAACCAACCAAAATCGAACTTTTTACATATTGCAAACATAAGAGTTGTTGCAAAATCTTTGGGCTTTGAATCTACATTAGCTTTTGAAGCATCATTGATTGCCTTATGTGCTTTAAATGCAGCGTTACCGATAATGTCATAGATAACATTACCCATTTGTTTACGGGCTGCTTCTTCGTTTTCTGCATTCTTGTATGCTCGGATTTTCTCTTCAAAGGAAGTACTGTCCTTGAGCTTTTCCAAGCAATGAGAAACTACTGTCTCACAAGCTATTTCAGAACCTTTGCGAGAGTATTTAGCGGAACCTGCTCCATCAGCAACTGCAATGATATACCAATCAGAATCATCACAGTGTACCAATTTAAAATGATCATCACGTGCTTTTCCCTCCTGAGCATGAGAACGTCCTCGCTGACTTGCTGCAACAATGTCTTTTCTTGGTCCAGTTTCTTCTTTTTCCACAACTTTGACATATTCACAAGCACAATCGTCTTTATAGAAGATGACATTCTTATCTGTTGGAATATCTTTCCACAAAGAACGAGGGTCTGGGTTGAAAGCAATTGGTAATTCGATAGACAACGGTTCTTCACCATCAATCATACCATCATATTTGTATGACAATTTAAGCTTGAAATCTCCTGGTTGAGTTGGCTTACCAGATATTGTACATTCGTTTTCTTCTGAAACGTCGCACTTTAAACCTAATTGATCATATCCATCAAGCCAGAAATCAGTTACCACATCCTTTGGCAGTGAAAAACAAGCAGTATAGTCCTTGCGAACTGTACCATTGGATAACTTGATGTTCAAGTCTTTAACCTGATTCTCGATAACAATTCTTTTGTTCATACGATTATCTTTATATTTGTTCCAAGCTTCATTGATTAACCATTTTTGGAAGTCATCTCCCTGAGCAAGCGTAGCCTGAATTCCGCATTGTTCTAATAATGTAGTGACTAAGCTCATATTATCCACGTCCTCTATTAACATCGACACCGCCTTCTCCAGTTGCTCCTAATTCACCTTCGAGTCCACACCAAGGACAACTACTATGCATATCAGAACCAACGCAGAAAATGTTACCACACTCGCATACTACAACACCTAATTGGTTGCCACAACAAGGACAGGTAGGGACACCAATCAGTTCTGTTGTATTGATGATACGATTTGTATCACCATCTACAGACAGCTTCTTATAAGTTTCTCCATCGATAGGATAAGCACCGACAAGCTTGAATATTCTTGTGTCAATATTGCTATATCCCTCCATTTCAACTTTACTTAATCTCTTAGCATACTTTACAAGATAATTTTTCTTTGTAGTCTGGCATTTACCCAAAAGCACTGCGTAGTTTTCGTCTATCTGGCAAGGCTTTTTCGTATCAACCTTTTCAAGATTAATACCTGTCGTAGGAGCTAGCTGAACATCGTCATTAGAGTAGTCTGTTACAGAAACACTTGTAGCTTTGATTGAAGCTGTTACCCATTTAAAGAATTTAGTGAATGATTCTGCATCTGTGTCCTTTAAACGTAGAACATTATCAGAAATCTGACCAAGCATCTGAGTATTAACATTATCGCCTATTGATATTGCTATAAGGTTGCAACCTTTGCGGTACTTTGCATTCCAACGGCTAAATGCAGCGTTGTAATCATCTGTCGGAGTTCCATCGGTAAACAAGAAGATGATAGGTTTCCAATCACCTTTTGCTTCCATTGTAGTTTTCTGTATGGATTTGTCCATATCATCCATCAGAAAATTCATTGCAGAACCTAATGAAGTTCCACCTCCAACAGGAAATGTTGGTGGATAAAACTTATATAGTTCTGTCAGTGGAGACAAACTTACAGCTTTGCCTGCAAAAGCAATGACAGAAACAAATGCTGTTTCCAAGGCGTATGGATCTACACGAAGTTCCTGAATGATTGTTCTCATTCCATTCTGAACTTGTTCTATTGGTTCGCCAACCATGGACTCAGAAACGTCCACTAAGAAATATATGGGTAATCGTCTCATATGTAATATTTTTAATTGTTATCTAATAATTGGTACACTTGAAAGGAATACTTTTCCTGGACCTGTTATTCGGGTCATTAAGAAACCCTCCCCAGAAACTAAATTCCTTACAATGTTTGTGTTTCTCTGAACTGATATTCTTGAATCATCAATATCGTAAAGAGCTTTGATATGGTCTTCATCTACAACAATCTCTTCTCCAACTGCCAAGTCTCTTTCAATAAGAGAATCTATACAGTCAAAAAATACCGTAGAATCACCAGTGATTTTTTGGTATGTAAAGCCAGCACCAGTAAGAAGCTTATTAATAGAAAAGTTGATGTCTATTTGTACACGATTATTTGATGCTACATAGTCGCCTCTTCTTAGAATCAGGGAATGATTTGGAGTTACTTTAATATACTTCAAACTACCTGTTCTTCCTGACACAACTATTTTCTTTGGTGCGTTAGTTATATTTTGATATTTAATCAGAAAAAGAGATTCCCCGGATAATTTGCTGCTAATGACGCTAGCCAACCCATTTCCAGTCATTAGTACCTCTTGATCTATACCGCTATCCATATAAATAAGTGCACCTCTTTCTGCATAGAAGCATTCTCCTTGATTCAAGGTGGCTTCTAATGCTTGAAATACATTTCCTATTAATTTGCAATTCATAATGTATCAAATTACGACATTAACTTCTTCTGGAGGAGGAGGTATGATTAGTTCTTCTGTTGCCCCCATTGATTTATTACCTTCACCTATAATACCGCTAACCCATTTGAAGAATTTCAACAAGGTTGCACTATCAAGTGTATCAATCTGATATACCTTATCTGTTAACAGTCTCAGTTCCTCAGTCTTTGCCTTTGGACCTGCTGCACAACAAACGATAGTAGCAAAATTGCTGTTTTTAATTTTGGGTATCACATTATTATAGGCTTGAATATCCGATGGTTTTCCATCTGTCATAAGAAACAATAGAGGCATCCAATCACCTTTTTGTTCCTTTGTTCCTTTGTTCACCTCTTTATCAACTTTTTCACATAGCATTTCCAAAGCTGCACCCATGTGAGTAGGACCGCTATCAGGGGTTGTTATTTCAGGCATTTGCAAATCGTCAATTGGTGTAAGTGGAATTAACTGATTTGCATCTTTGTCGTAGGTAATAATACTTATACTTACTGTTTCCAGTGCGTATGGATCATTGCGCAATGTACTTAACATTGCCTCGATACCAACCTTTACAGATTCAATAGGTTCTCCTTTCATTGAACCAGAGGTATCTATCAATAGATAAACAGGTAATCTACGTGCCATATATATTTTTTGTCGTTTTAATTTTTAATTGAACGCAATATTTTGATTTCATTAGGAAGGGGTGGAAGAGCATTTATAGCCATATCATATTCTCCAGCGATTTCTATTTTCATACTTGTAGTACTGATAGAACTGGATATCCACCTAAAATATGACTTTATACTTGTAGAATCAATTGATGAGATTTGAATCACATCATTTGTGATTTTTTTTAAAACATCAACATGAGATTTTTCGCCTGCCGCACAAGCAACGACAACGCCGAAAGGTAACTTTTTGAACTCTGCTATTGGCTTTGCAATTGGCCCACTATAACCGCCATCTGACAAGATGAACAAAAGAGGTTTCCAATCACCTTTGGCTTCAGGAGTGTTTTTATGTACTTCTTCAGGAACTTTTGTGGTTAGCAGCATTAATGCCTCACCTAAGGTTGAGCGACCTTTTGCTAAGATTTCCGGTAAGCGAAATTTATATACTTCTGCTAGTGGAACAATTTGTTCAGCTGCATCGTTATAGGTAATAATGCTCAGACAAACTGTTTCTAAAGCATATGGATCTTGATTTAAGGATTCTA
>Ga0116193_1002272_pt1 | contig 14730 bp, 11 predicted proteins | sample AD_UKC115_MetaG_FD_89892 | JGI IMG/M metagenome (GOLD analysis project Ga0116193, IMG submission 89892) | Active sludge microbial communities of municipal wastewater-treating anaerobic digesters from Hong Kong - AD_UKC115_MetaG | ecosystem: Engineered > Bioreactor > Anaerobic > Digestate... | reverse complement strand
AGCCCCCAGAATGGTGACCTATATTACAACTATGGAAAAGTTTTGTGGCATTCCGCAGTAAAAGATTGCGAAGACCCTACCGAACAGATAAATCGAATTAAAAGTGCATTAGACAATCTTGAGAAGTGTGCACAACTCTGGAAAAATGTTCCTTTCTATTGGTATGAATATATAGCACATGCAAAGGACGCTATAGAATATTATAAGAAGAATAATTTGACTGACGATATTACCAGATTACAAGAAAGGATAGACAAAGCAAACCAATATGTATCAGAGTTGGTAGAGAAAAGGTCAAAACTACATATTTAGTAAATTACTAGGCTATTAATAATGAGTGATGAAAATATTTACTTAAAAAGAATTAATCAAATTCGTGATATTTTAAGGCAATGTAGTTGTGACGCGTTTTTAAGTTTCTGTCCAATTGAAACTCGTTATTTTTCAGGTTTTACAGGGTCAGATTCGGCAATACTTATTACTCAAACTGACAGGTATTTTATTTCTGACCCGCGGTACGATGAACAAGCCAGAAATGAAGTCTTTAACTTCTCAATCCGTATAATACAGGGAAATATAGAAAAGGAAGTTTTTAACATTATTAATATGCTAAATTTTAAAAAGATAGGGGTAAATCCAGAAAGAATAAATCTGGAATCGGCAGAAAAGTTACAACAAAATAGCCCTGTTGAATTGGTTTCTTTAAAAGATGAACTTTATGAACTTCGTATGGTTAAGGATTTAACCGAAATAGAAAAGATAAGGACAGCATGTAAGATAACCGAAAAAAGTGTTTATGATTGTCTCAGGTTTCTTAAAAAAGGCGTTACAGAAAGAGAAATTGCGGCAAGAATTGACTATGAGTTTCGATTAAACGGTGCAGATGGGTCTGCTTTTGATACTATTGTTCTGTTTGGTAAGAATACTTCTCTTCCCCATGGAAAACCTACGGATAGGAAATTAAATAAGGACGATATTATTCTTATAGATTGTGGCTGCATTTACAAAGGGTACTGTTCAGACTTGACACGAACATTCTTTTGTGGTGTTGAACGAGATACACAGATTTTGGATATTTATGATACGGTGCTCTCTGCACAATTAAAAGCCCTCTCGGCATTAGGTCCAGGCGTTAAAACAAATGATGTTGACAATGTTGCCCGAGAAATTATATCCAGTAAAGGTTTTGGAGATTATTTTGGTCATGGATTAGGGCATGGTGTAGGACTGGAAATCCATGAATTACCCAGATTAAACAAAGATAGTGATTACATATTAAGAGAAGGCAATGTGGTTACAGTCGAACCTGGTATTTATATTGCAAATAAGGGAGGTGTTCGAATAGAAGATACTGTTTTGATTACTTCCAATGGCTATGAAAGATTGACTGTTTCTGACAAAAATCGCCTTTTCATCATACTTCCCCCTTAACTTTTCTCACTCTATTATGCCGAAACTTTCAGGTGGTATTTCTGTTGTCCCATCTAAAATTTGCAGTTGGTTTTGTTCGACGCTATCATACCCATCCATAATTTTCTTGGTATAGCAAAATATTGTTGTGTATTTATCTGGAAGTTTTATTTTTATGCCCTTTTCGAATAGATTTGCCCAAAGTATTTTGTCGCCAATCTTAACGCACTTGAAAAAAACAGGATTGGAACTCTCAATATGATATATCTTATCGCCACGGTTTGTATTGCTGGTAAACATTTTCATCACATCATATATTGGAAATAGTCTCCAATTTTTATCTGCATATCCCCACAAACCTATTCTCATAGGCTCTACACATCCGACATATCTAAGCTCTTGGAGACACCAGATACAATTGCCAGAGACGCCCTGATTTAATCCATCTATAAAGGCGGAACATGTGTAGAGTGCTCCTTTATATTCTGACATAATAGGATTAATTGTAGGAGGTGCAAATCTGGTGTCTGTTATACCAAATTCTGTAACTGTAAACGGTTTTCTGCCAGAACCGTATTCTTTTAGGAGTTTGATTCGTTCTTTAAATAGTTCCTGAGCAAAATATGAAGCAGTGTAGTGCCAATAGAAATGTGAAGCCCATAAATCTGCAATATTGCGATAATCCTTGTCTGTAAGGCATGAAACAAACCAATCCGTTCCCATAGCATCATCACTACCAATTATTTTGATATTCAAACCATCTTTTTTAAACTTTTCTTTCAATATTTTGTGATATTCAGCAAATTGCTTGAAGCGGTCTTCTCTTATATCGAAGAAGTAGTTAGGTTCGTTGGTTAAAGTGAAGTATTTGATATTATCAAACTTCTTTATTTTGATGAGATGGTTTAGCAAAGCAATAATTGAATTTATCCTATTATCCATATTCTTCCATGCTTCAATCATACCCCAGGTTACACAGGTTATATTAACTTCTGTATTTAAGTCTTTGTATTCTTGAAGCGTTTTGTATAGGCTTTGCATACCATCTGTATCGAAGGTAAATGTAATCCCATCATCATTTGGATTCCAATCTTTGAACCACACAAAAGTCCTTACCCAATCAGGTTGCAATTCTGCCAATCTTTTTTTACGAAGTTCTATTGCTTTTTCATCTACTCCACCATTCCGATTATTTTCATCATAAAATCGGGCATCATCTTCAGCACCGAATCCTATTAGGCGATTTTTAAATGGTTTTTTACTGATATTTATATTTATAGATTCATTATTTTCTGGATACTTTACAAGTGGACAAAAAACGACTGGTTCTATACATTCCATTGCACCTTGGTTGTGTATGAATAAAGAAACCCTTACCTTAACCGTATTCGGGGGTGTTTTTGTGTATATTTTTATTGGGACAAGAAATGAGGTAGGTTCCGTGAACCTCTCTTCTATGTAATCAATTCTTTCATTATTACCATTAATAAAACTTAGAGTAAGCCCTACACCAGTTGAATCCTTCTTCCAGAGCAATTTGACATAAGCAATAGCGGCAATAAACTGCTCACTTTCCATAGGTATATCATAATATATTGAGTGCCACTTATTTTCTTCATTATTCTCTAGAACTTCTATAAAAAAGTAATTTTGAAGAGATTCATTTACTATTACTCTCTTTTGAACTGATGAATCTGAAGAGAGCCATGTTATATTAGTTTGCTCATCTAAATATATACTGTTGGGTAAAAATGCTTGAAAAGTAAACAATACCGCATAGAGACAAAATATACCCATTAGCGTTTATCATAAATCTTTGTTATTTGTTGTTAATATTAATATCTTCTTTTTCTTTTAATTTTCCACGGGTAAACATATCGTATACAATAGGAATAACAATCAAGGTTAAAACACCACTGATAACGATACCGCCTATGCTTGAAATACCCAAATCAACTCTCATTTCACTTCCCAGACCTGTACCTATTGCCAGAGGAACCATACCAGCAAAGGCAGCAATGGTAATCATTATAATAGGTCTTAACTGGTCCGCCGCCGCTTTTATCATTGCTTTGTGTCTCGGGACATTGCCCGCAGCCACAATTTGATTTAATTCATCCATAATAAGAATGGCATTATTTACTACAATACCTGACAACATAACAAGTCCGAGTAATACAAACATAGATAGTGAGTACCCTGTAAGATATAAGGACCAGATTACACCTATTAACCCTAATGGTAAAGTTATGAGTATAAATAAAGGCTGCTTAAATGATTCAAGTAGTGCAGCCAGGGTAAGTATAATAAGCACTACTGCGATAATACCAGCCCTGGCGAATTCTAACTGTGCTTCTTTCATTATTTCAGGCTCACCAGCGAAGAAGTAGACATATCCTTGAGGTAATTGACCATATTTATTTATCACATCCGTTAACTCATTTATAGCCGTGCCTAATGGTTGTTTATGGGCAACACCTGAAAATAACTTTTCTGTCCTCATTTTATCTTTTCTTAAAACGGCGACAGGAGCGACATCTTCTTTTACCTCAGCTACAGTAGTTAAATTTACAGGTTTCCCTGGCATACCTGGGAGTAAGAAGTTTTCAACTTGATTTTTGCCTTCTTCTTCTTCAAACTTGACTACAATATCATAGTTTCTACCTTCTTCTTTGTAAGTTCCCGCAGTAATTCCTTCAAGGTTTCCACGCAAAAGCATACCTAAAATCAATGGAGAAAAGTTTAAATCAGCAAGCAATGGTTTATTCGGGTATATCCTTAACTCAGGTCTACCCAATCTAACACTGGTATCTACATCTGTAAGTATATTTAACCCTCTTGCATGTTCGCCTAACCGTGTTACGATACTTTGAAGTTCATTTCTATTATCTCCTGATATTTCAAGTTGAATAGGTATTGATTCTCCACCCATTGTGCTTGGATTTGAAACACGATGTAGACAATCCAGATGGTCTTTAAGTATATCTTCAACCTGTTCTCTTATGTCGAAAACGGACATACCAGGTCTTTCTGTTTTTTGCGTAAACACAAGTAATATTTGGGCAAGATATACACCTTCGGAACTCATGCCCAGAACACCTTGAACCTTCCCAACGGTTGTTACCATATGTTTTAAGTGGGGCAAATTTTTAACCTTTTCTTCAACTTCTTTTACTCTGCTAATGGTATTTTCCAGGTTATAGTGGGTAGGATATTCAAGCCTTATGAACAGCGTGCCACGGTCAGCATCTTCGAAAAAGCCAAAGCCCATTTTTGGAACCAGAGTAAAACAATGAATAAAAATAGCAGCAACTAAAATTACAAATATTGTGGCAGCATAGCGTCTATGTTCAAAAAATCTTAATATCTTAACATAACCTCTTCTAATGAAATCCAGACCTTTATTAAATCCTTGCTCGATTCGAGATAGCAATCCATGCTTTTGAGTGGATTTAAGGAGGATTGAAGCAAGAAGAGGAGTTAAAGTGAACGAGATAAATAATGATACGGCAGTTAGAATAATCATCGTCCATGCAAAAGGTGCTAAAATCATTCCTACATGGGAACCCATAACAGCAATAGGAAATAACACTACCAGGTTAGTCCCTGCACTTGCAGTTACCGCAATAAAAACGCCTGTTGAACCTTTTATTGCCGCCTCTTTGGGGTCATGAGTCTTATTAAATTCAGTCATAATGCTTTCTAACACTACGATAGAATTTGTTACAAGTATGCCGACAGAAAGCCCCATAGACATTAATGTAATAACATTTATGGTATATCCCAAAATACTGATGAAAAATAGTCCAATAAGAATTGTTAGTGGCATGGTGATACCAACGATAAAAGTCAGTCTTATATTGTATAAGAAGAGAAAGAGGATTACTGCTGTAAGTATGATACCCTGAATAATATTGGATATGGTATCGCTAACACTTGCCCTGATGAATATAGCATCATCATTTATCCAGACTAAATCCATACCTTGTGGTAAAGACGAACGAATATTTTCAATTGCACCTTGAACAGCATCTACTACTCTAACGGGATTTGCTTCTGCCCGCTTCAACACCTGAATCGCAATACAGGGTTTACTATCTACATACGCAGATTGCCGTAATTCCTCAGTGCTAAAGGTTACTCTTCCAACATCCTTGATATAACAGCGAGAACCATCCTGTGCTTTAATAGGTAATGTTTTTAATGCTTCTACCTCATGGTATTCAGCATCATACTTTACAGAATATTCCAGACCCTTTTCTTTTACCCTTCCTGCGGGAACAAGTTTAACACCCTGTTGAATTGCATTTATTATGTCCATAGAGGTTAATCCGCGTGCAGCGAGTTTCTCTCTGTCTAATAGGACATGGACTTCCCTCTCCGCACCACCTACTAATTCAACATTTGCAACACCTTGAATGGTAGTTAATCTATCTCTCAACTCATTATCCGCATAGTCATAAAGTTCATCAACCCCGACATTACCGATTAAAGCCAGGTCTACGATGGGAATAACATTGGTATCAAATTTCACTATTTCGGGGTCTTCTGCGTCTTCCGGGAAGTCGTTTCGTATCAGGTCTATTTTTTCACGAACATCATAAGCGGCAACATCCACATCCACAGTTAATTGGAACTCAAGAAAGGTCTGGCATACATTCTCCATACATGTTGAGGATACATGTTTTAATCCTTCAATTGTAACAACTTCATCTTCTATTCTTCGTGCAATATCTGTTTCTATTTCCTCGGGACTTGCCCCCGGATATATAGTTATTACAGTTACATACGGAACATCTACATTAGGAAATAGTTCCAGCCCCATTCTATTATATGCATCTAACCCTAAAAAGGTAAGTCCTATAAATAGACAGGACATCGCAATGGGTCGTTTAACCGATAATTCGATAAGATTCATTACTAATTCTCCTCCAAAATCTGGACAGGCTGCCCTTCTTTTATAAAGGTCTGTCCCATACTAATTACTTCGTCTCCTTCTTTTAGATCTCCCTCTGTTATTTCAATCCAACCCTCTGTTTCAAAACCTGTATTAACTACAGCCATAACCGCTTTATTATCCACTACCTTAAATAGATATTTTTTGTCTATTTGGGTCATGACACATTGTTTTAGAATACCAATGTTTTCGCGTTCTTCAAGTATTGCAGAGACCTGAACCATTGCCCCAGCAACCGCATACTCATTTTCTTTATCTATAATGGCTTTTACTTCAAATGTCCGTAAGTTGGGTAAAATTGTTGGACTCTTGTAAGTTACAGTAACAGTTCCAATTTCACTGGTTAATGTTGATATTCTCAATTTTGTTTCATTTACTTTAATGTAAGGGTAGTAATCTGAAGGTAAAAATACTGACATTTCCATAACATCAGGGTTATCAATTTTTACGATGGGTTTACCACCGCTTACATATTCATTCTGTTCTACAAATTTATAACTTACACTTCCAGATATTGGTGCATATACCAGAGAATCTGACAAATTCTTTTCCGCTATTTTTAAGGCATGTTCCGCTTTTTTTAATTGCTCTTTTGATAATTGACAAACGGCTAATGCATGGTCTAATCCTGCTTTTGCCGCTTTATATCTCGTTTCTTGAAGTTCATACGCATCTTTGGACACAGCCTTTTTCTCTAAAAGTCTTTGAAATCTTTCATAATCTACTTTGGCTTTATCAAATTGAGCCTGCATATTTGCTAAATTGGCATCTGCTTCAAGAATAGCACTTTTAGCCACAGCAAGGTCCTGTTTAGAAATTTCTACTGCCTGTTCTACATTGGCTTTATCAACCTGAAATAGAGGTGTTTGATTCGCGACCACAACATCTCCTTCATCCACAAACAGGTCTGTAAGAACACCTCCTATTCTCGCGGATACAATAGCATGCTCTTTCGTATCAATTGAGCCTTGTGCGTCTACTGTTCGTAAGAATAGTCGTTTCTGAGCCTTTATTACTCTAACAGGAAAGGTTTGAAGTGCCGATTCACTCCTTGTAGTATCATTCTTTTCTTGTGCATTTACACTTTTGCTATTACAACCCAAACCAACAATAGTTATTAGTGTAATAGAAAGAAAATAGAATAGTTTTTCTTTTTTAGACCTAATCATTTGCGGATTTCTCCTTGTTGTTATTTGTATCTTTTGTAGGTTCATAATAAATTGAATTTCCCATATATGTTTTCCCTGTCGAATTCCATAATGATGCTAAGGCAACTTGTTCTTGTATCCGGGCATTTATAAGATTTATTTCGGCACTCCCCAGTTCTGCTTGAACAGAAACAATATCTGCTTCTGTAATCATGCCCTCATTCCATTTCTCGTTTGCTTCTCTAAACTTTTCTTTATAATAGGTAAAGGACTGTTCTGCCAATTTTAAGTCTTCCTTTGCTTTTTCCCAGTTCGATTTTGCCCTTACCACTCCTGACATAAGCGATAAAGATGTATCTTCCCTCTCTAAAAATGCCTTGCTTCTGTTTGCCCTTGCTATTTTGTATTGATTTATGTTTGCAAAACCAGTGAATAGCGTTAATACCCCCTGTAAACCCGATACTACAGATTGTGAATAAAGTGATTTTGTGCTTGATGTATATTGCCACTGTGAAAAGCCACCAATCACAGGCAGGAAATTTGTTATTGCAAGGCGAATTTCATCTTCACTCACCAGCACCTTCTGGTCTGCTAATAATATCTGTGGATGGCTCTTTAATGCACCTAAAATTAAATCTTCCAAACTTTTGTCTATAGTCGGAACAGGTGTATCTTCCGCTATCTTTATTTTTTCAATGGGTGAAAGTCCCAATACTGTATTTAATTGTGCTTTTGTCGAAACAATTTCGTCTCGACACTGCGACAAATCCCTCTCCTTTGACTGTTTTAACAAAATGGTCTGCTCTTTCTGTGATTGAGTAATTAGCCCTTCATCATAGTAATTGTTCATTTGTTCAACCAATTTATTTGCAGCGTCTAATTGTGATTGCAATGACTTTTCCATATTTTCGAGTGCTGACAACTGGAAAAATAGAGCGGTTGTTTGTAGAGCAATCATTTGGCATGTATAATCCTTTACAAGGTTGCTCACATCTACACCTTTTTGTCGTAAATCGTATATAAACCAGGTCGCTGGTGCAAAGATAGGCATTTGTAATTGTGCATCTGCTATTCGGGTCGTTTTATCCTGCATAGAAGTAGAAATAAATCCCATACTAACCATTGGTAACCGGTCATAAGACATTACTTGAAAATCGGAAGTAACCTGCGGTAGAAAGTTTGAAAAAGCAATATTTTTTTCTAAACGCGCAATCTTTCGCTCTATCTCTGCTATCTTTACCTGTGCATTATTCTGCAAGGCAATTTGAATACACTCATCTAATGTCAGTTCTTGCTCTGATTTAACCTTTTCCGGGACTCGCTCTTCCAATTCCTTTTGCAATGCACTTATAGATTCATCTCTAACAATTTCCGGATTCTTATGGACGCATGAAAAGGAAAGGGAAAAAATCAGAGGTAGCGCAAACAATATATAACCTTTGCTCTTAAAAAAATTAAAAAAATAAACTATCATATTCTCTTCTTTCTTATGATTCATATAGATTTTTTTCCTCTTTTAATTCTAACCCTTTTAATATAAGACTTATAATATGCTCTTGAAGTTGCTGTAAAAAAGCGGGAGGATACTTTTCTGTCAAATTTAATGCTATTTTAATACCTGGTTCAGCAAATACATAGAATGAAATTTCACCGAGAATAGAAAAAGCCCAGAACATACACTTTTCTCTCGAATTTCGCGGAGCACAACGAGAGAGAACCTCAACCAGAGCGTTAAGTTCAGGAATAAAATTTTGAAATACTACATTTTCAAATCGTAAAGGTGGCTCTACAAGACTCCGGAGGAATAATTTAGAATACCACATAGGATATTTGTCGGAAAGGTAATTCTGAACTCTTTCCTCCACTAAACCCTTGATTATTTCTCGACATACATCTTTTGAATTATAATCAATTGTATGGTCTTCCAAAATTTTTTTCGTAAGTGGACAACGAACCTGCCATGCTACATAACGAAGTGTTTCCATACACAAATTTTCTTTTGAGCCAAAATAATAATTTACAGCGGCGACATTAACACCGCACTTCTCTGCAATATCGCGTATAGATACCCCGTTGACACCAAAATCAGCAAAAAGTTGACCTGCTGTCTCTATCAGTTCTAAACGTTTTCCTGACCATTCTTGTTTCGTTTCTTCTATTTCCACGCTAATTGACCTAAAAATTGCTGATTGTTGATTATTGATTAAAGTTATCTAACTATAGCATAAAACATTTGTTTAATTCAAATAACTGTTTCATTAATTATTTATAATTAAGATTTACGAAAAATGATTTAACTCCCTGTCATTCTTTTTTTTCATGACTATTTCAATTCTACCTTGTTATTATATACAACATTTAAATTAAATATTACTTTAATTATTTATTGAAATTATTGGTTATTGTGTCATAAACATTTATTTAATTCAAACGATTGTTTCATTTATTATTTTTACAATCATTCCTTTTTTGGGTAGGAATGCTAATATTAAAAGTAGTGGGTATATCCTAAAGCAAAGGAAAAGCCACTAGTTTCTATTTCTGTCCCTTTCCCTAAATGTGATAACAAATCACCATTTCCAGTGTCTTTCATATTATTTTTTAAGCAAATAACACCGGCAGCAGTAATCTCATCATTAGCAGTAATCTTTCTTGACACACCTAATGTGAAATGGTCTTCTGCCAAAACTGGTACTAATCCTGACAAAAATACATGGTCTTCTGTTACAGGTGAATTTCCATGACTATAACCACACATAATCCTTGTCTTTTCATTAATACGATATTCAAGACCTACTTTTGTGGAAAATTGATTGACCCAATTGAAACCGCCATCTAAAAGATTTCTTCCATAGAAAGGTATTCCTTTCCAATTTATCCACTTGAAATCGAGAGTCAATGTTATTTTATTTGTAAAATCATAAGCAATACCTGCATTAATCATTTGAGGTTGGTCAAGTGGATATTTTAGTAAATCTTCATATTTATCAAACTTTTCTGTCCAGTGTTGAGATGAATATGCCGCACCAAAAGCAAACTTATCCCATTTTTTATAGACACCTATATTAAACCCTGCCCCTAAGGCGTTATCCCATTCAAAATCTCCTTGTGTAGGCAATAGATTTAATGTAATGTGGTCTGTTCTAAATCGCGAGATAGAACCTTGAATGCCAAAACCAACAGCCCAATCATTATCAAATTTATAAGCATAAGCAATGTCTAATCGAACATGCTGATAAGACAGCCTTCTATCGGCATTAAAGGGTCTGGATAATAAATTCCTTGAAGCAGGATAATCTATTCCACTCCCACTATTGGGATATATACCAAAGCCTAATGTACCTGTTTCTAATGGAACAATCATACCACCTGAAGGAATATTAAACCAACCTTCCGATTCTAACGATTCAAAGCGATTACCTATAATTCCTCGGGGTTCCATTTCTATTTTTGTTTTTACCACATACCAATTCAAATCTAATCTTTTTTCTAAATCTACTATACTTGCAGGGTTCATATAAGCCCAGTATGCACTTCTAGGACTTGCAATACCACTGGACGCTCTACCCAATTGATTAGCATCATTACCAAGAACAAATATACCTTCGGTTGCAAATAGATTAGATGGAGAAAAAAATAAAATAGAAGTTATATATAACAAAATTAAAAGCAAAGTGTTTATTTTTTTTATCTTAAACTCTTTCATTATTTTATTCCATATTTTATTGAAATAATATAATACATTGTATTTATATATTATATAGAATTAATATTTTGTATGCAATACGCTGTATTTATCTAATATTTAAGGTATATATACAATATTATAATACAATAAATTCAATAATCAAAATAAATTGTATAACGCTATATTGTATGATTTTATCCTATAGAATTATTAGTAAATACAAAGGTGTTAAAAAATTATTAATTTTTGTTTAAAATAGTATTCATTAGTAATTTTGTTTTCCAAGAAGGTTTATTGTTAAAGAATGTCTAGAGTTCTTCGCTTCGTTCGAAATAGCAAATGTAGATTAAAATGGTAGAAATAACTTTTATAAAAAACAAGAAAGGGGATATTATTTATGGTGGTTTATTAGGAGAAAAGAATAATAGAGTTTGAAGTGAGTGTGTGTTGTTATTATTTCTTATTTCTTCTTATCCCTCTCAACAATATTGAGCCTAACAAAAATTAGATAATTAAAGTTTATTCTGCAACGGAATAATCAGCAAGTGTAGAAATTAATATGATTTTTGCTTTTGTGTCATACTTTTCCCAGATTTTTTTCCGATTTTTTTATGTGGATATAAGGGAGGAGTTGTATATGTTCATTATCTTTATCGTGTTCATCATGGACATAATTATTTTTATTTATTTGTTTTTTCTCTATTTTTGCTTCTCCAACATTTGCTTCTTTTTTTCTTCATTCATAAACCTTTGTAATTTATCTTTTAATTGTTTATTTGATTTCTCTAAAGAATTAATCTCTTTCTTTAATTGTTCATATTTTCATCATGATAATTCAATGCATTGTTTAAAAGTGCTGAGTTTTCTCCTGTGTGAGATGTCGTATTATCAATTTTGCCGAATGAACCCTTTTGCGGTTTAATAAATAAGGACCAATATACAGGCTTTCTTTTAATTTGTTCTTCAAAACCTGGATTTTTAACTAAATTTTCAGAGTTTGAAGTGAATTGGAAAGAGAACAAGAAGGCAAAGACAAATGGAAAATGTATTATCTTTTTGGAACATTTTATAAATTTAAAACTTAAATGAAGAAACTCAATGGACATTTAGCCCTTGCATTCTCAGTTTTAAGTCTTTAGGTGATGTTGCATAGGTTAATGCTGTTTCTGTAGAAATCTTTTTTTGACTCCATAGGTCAAATAATGCCTGGTCGAATGTTTGCATCCCATATTGGTCTTTGCCTTCTTGTATCAGTGATACAATATCACGGAATGGTTTTCCCTGTTCTATAAAATCGCGGACTGCTCTTGTGCCTATTAAAATTTCTGCTGCAACACATCTTCCAATTCCTGATACCATAGGAACGATTCTTTGTGAGATAACTCCCCTCAAAACACTTGCTAATTGCTTTCTTACAAACAACTGTTGATGAGGCTCAAAAAACTCAATAATTCGGTTCAAGGTTTCCACAGCGTCTACGGTATGCAGTGTTGACAAAACCAGATGCCCTGTTTCAGCAGAAGATAGAGCAATTTTTACGGTTTCTGTATCACGCATCTCACCGATAAGAATTACATCAGGGTCTTCTCGTAGGACTGCTCTTAAGGCGTTTGCAAAGGAAAGTGTGTCATGTCCTATTTCCCTTTGTGTTATGATACTTTGTTTGTCCTTGTGGACGAATTCTAATGGGTCTTCAATCGTAACGATATGTTCTGGACGAGAATTATTAATCTCTTCAATCATTGCGGCAAGAGTAGTAGATTTACCACTACCCGTGGGACCTGTGATAAGGATTAAACCGTTCTTTAATTTACATAACTTTTTTAATATCGCTGGAAGGTTAAGTTCATCAATCGTTGCTATTTTGAGTAAGATTAAACGCATAACTATTCGAATATGTCCATCGTCTTTGCAAACATTAACGCGGAATCTTGCTCTATTCTCAAAATAAAAAGAAACATCTAACTCAAATACTTTTTCAAATTTACTTATATCAGTAGGAGGAACAATTTCATTAAGATATGTTTTTAGGTCTTCATCTGTAAGTAAATTATCTTCACTTATTCTTCTTAATACACCATCAATTCTAAGGATAGGGGGGTTGTTATATTTTAAGTGAATATCTGATGCATTTTTTTGTATCGCCATTTCCATTAATTCTTTTAAGGGTATCGGCATTTTTTCGCTCCTTCTTTTATTTATGATTATATTATTTAAATATTATAAAATATTTACTTACTAATATAATAAATTATTTGCTAATAAAAAAATTGTTTATGCCTATTCGTGTAATTATTCATTCTTTTTCAACTCCAGAAGAAAATCTTTCTGCTGAGGAATTTTTCTTTCTTGCAAAAGATAATTCGTATGAAAATGATATTCTCAGAATTTGGGAAAGTGAAGATTATTTTATAGTATTAGGGAGTTCACAAGTAGTTTCTGAAGAGGTTTTTTTTGATGAATGTATATCTCGTAATATAAAGGTTCTTCGTAGATGTAGTGCTGGGGGTGCTGTTTTACAGGGTCCGGGCTGTGTAAATTTTTCTCTCTCCTTAAATCTTGAAAGATATCCTCAATTAAGAAATATTCGAGAATCCTACAATATTTTATTGTCTTCTTTATATAACACATTGAATAACAAATGGCAGATAAATACTGACATTGATGGCATAAGTGATTTATGTTATAAAGGTAAAAAGGTTTCTGGAAATGCACAGAGGAGAAATAGCAAGGTTTTACTTCATCATGGAACACTTTTATATGAAGTTAACTATGATTTAATGGAAGAAATTTTAAGAATACCACAGACTCAACCTGATTATCGTGCAGGTAGGTCACATAGAGATTTTGTTGGTTTTTTACCTCTTAGTCAGGAAGAAATTTTAGATGTAATTTTATCTACCTTTGCGGCAGATGGATTTTTTTCAAGTTTGGCAGAAGAGGAAATAGTAGGAATTCAAAATCTTGCGTTCAGCAAATATAGCAATCGCGCATGGAATTTTAAGAGGTAGATAGAATAATAAGACTTTTTAATTCAATGGCAAAGAGGGGTCAGCAGTAAAGGTGAAGTCTGATTTATAACAATTTATAAATCGAGAATATGCTGCTGAAGCAATCATTGCACCGTTATCTAGACAATATTTTAATTCAGGCAAAAATACCTCTGCGTCTAATTCTTCCTTTGCTCTTTTTCTTAGAAGAGCATTAGCAGAAACGCCTCCTGCAATTACCAGATTTTTTAATTGTGTTTTTTTAAGTGCAATTTTTGTTTTGGAAATTAATACATCAATTGCACTCCACTGGAAACTTGCTGAAACATCCGAAAGCCATTGGGCAGTTCTATCTTTTTCGGCTACTTCTCGGACTTTGTATAAAACAGCCGTTTTTAATCCACTATAACTGAATTCTAATGATTCGCCATTTGCTAATCCTTGTGGAAAAGAATAATATTTGTAATTACCACTTTCTGCGGTTTTTTGTATTGATGGTCCGCCGGGATAAGGCAATCCTAAAATTCTTGCTACTTT
>Ga0116193_1002270_pt1 | contig 14766 bp, 10 predicted proteins | sample AD_UKC115_MetaG_FD_89892 | JGI IMG/M metagenome (GOLD analysis project Ga0116193, IMG submission 89892) | Active sludge microbial communities of municipal wastewater-treating anaerobic digesters from Hong Kong - AD_UKC115_MetaG | ecosystem: Engineered > Bioreactor > Anaerobic > Digestate... | reverse complement strand
TGGCTGAACGCCGTCGCCCGCTTCATTCTGGTCGCGACGCGATCCATCTCGACGCTGATCTGGGCGCTGTTCTTCGTGGCCATGTTCGGCCCCGGCCCGTTGGCGGGCGCGCTGGCCATTGCATTTCACTCGATTGGTTTCATCGGCAAGATGTTCTCCGAGGGCGTGGAAGAGGCCAATCGCGGCAGCATCGAGGCGCTGCAGGCGGCCGGCGCGACGCGCATGCAGCAGGTGCTGATGGGGTACTGGCCACAGGTCATTCCGACGTTCTGGTCCATTGCCCTCTTCCGCTGGGACATCAACGTGCGTGAATCGGCGGTGCTCGGCCTGGTCGGCGCCGGAGGCATCGGCATGGCGCTCAACGCGGCGATTGATCTCATTCAATGGGAACGGGTGTCGCTGATCCTGTTCACCATCTTCATCGTAGTGATCATCATCGAAACGATCGTCACCCAGATTCGCAAACGGGTGATTTGATGGTGACGGCTGTGCCGTCAGGACGAAAGACGAAGGACGAATGACGACAACGGTTTACGGCATCCCCAACTGCGATAGCGTCAAGAAAGTACGCAAGCTGCTTGATGAACGCGGTGTCGCTTATGTCTTTCACGACTACAAGAAGCAAGGGGTCCCGGAGCCGCATCTGCGCCGCTGGGTGGCAGCGAAAGGCTGGGAGACCGTGCTCAACCGCAAAGGCACCACGTGGCGGGCACTGGACGATGCAACCAGGCTCGGCGTCGTCGATGCGGAATCCGCAATAGCGGTGATGCTGGCCCACCCGAGCACGATCAAGCGGCCGGTAGTCGAGGCCGCTTCAACCCTGGTCGTCGGTGTCGATTTAGCTGCGCTGACGGCGCTTTAGGGCGGCGACGCACAGGGTCGTCGGCGGCAGGGCGGTCGGCCTTTCCGCCCCGCCGCAGCGTTCAGCCAACCAAGGCGTGTTAACACGCCCTAGGCCGCCTGCCGCAACACTGGCTCGGCGACCGCCAGAGGTTGCTGCGCAGTAATGGCGCCACCGCGCACGCTGATCGCACTGTTCGGCGGCACCGTGGCCCACTCCGGACAGCACGGATTGGTGCGATCCTGCAGCGGCTCCGAAGCGATGATGGTGCCGTGGTCGCAGCGGTTGAGGTAGAGGGTTGGCGGCCGCTCGTTGCTGGAATAGCGGAAGGCATGGATTGTTTCGCCGTCCGCCAGCGCAGCTGCGAACCGTAGCGGCGCAGTGATGCCGGCCTCTGACATCAGGCGCCGTACTTCGCCGAGCATCCATGCCATGGCGTCAATGGGCGCCTGCCCCTGTTCGATGCAATTGACGGCGAGCAAAAACATCAACTCCGAGTCGGTGGCGCCTTTGCGCGCGACATACAGGTGGTCCGGCAGCAATGCTTCCATGCGGCGGCGGATCTTCGCGTAGTCGCCGATCTGTCCATTGTGAATGAAGAGCCAGTGCCGATAGCGGAACGGATGACAGTTTTGCCGCGCCACGGCGGTGCCAGTGGTGGCACGTACGTGCGCGAAAAAAAGCGGCGAGTGCACGGCGGCACACAATGCGAGCAGATTTTCATCGCTCCACGCCGGGGTCACCTCGCGATAGACGCCGGGTTCTGGCCGATCCGCCAGACCGGTATACCAGCCGAGACCGAAACCGTCACCATTGGTGGTGAGCTTCGCCTCCTCGGCCTGCATCGACTGGCGCACCAGCGAATGCTCCGGCTTGCAGACGAGGTCTTCCAGGAAAATCGGTTCGCCAGAGTAGGCAAGCAATCGGCACATGGTCAAGGCTGCGGGTGCACGCCGCAGCGGCTGTTACGCTTGCAGACCATTATTTCATGCGGCCCCGCACGCCATGTCGAAATCTTCTCCTTCTGCGCGTTGCGACTGGCTGGCACAAGCGATCGGCCGTATCGAAGCTGACTTTCAGCGTTCGGCGGACACCCACCTGATCGCATTGCCCATCGCCGAATTCGCCGAGGCGGGGATCGACTTCTACTTCAAGGACGAATCGACGCACCCCACGGGCAGCCTGAAACACCGGCTGGCGCGTTCGCTATTTCTCTACGCGCTCTGCAACGGCTGGCTGCGCGAAGGGCAAACCGTGATTGAAGCATCCAGCGGCTCTACTGCGGTGAGCGAGGCCTACTTCGCGCGGCTGCTGGGGCTGCCGTTCATCGCGGTGATGCCGCGCAGCACATCCTCCGAAAAGATCGCTCTCATCGAGTTTTACGGCGGGCGCTGCCATTTCGTCGACCGCGCTACCGAGGTGTACGACGCCTCACGCCAGTTCGCAGGCGAGACAGGCGGCCACTACATGGACCAGTTCACTTACGCCGAGCGCGCCACCGACTGGCGTGGCAACAACAACATTGCCGACAGCATCTTCACCCAGATGGCGCACGAGCGGCACCCGGTACCGCGCTGGATTGTGGTGGGCGCCGGCACCGGCGGCACCAGCGCAACGATCGGCCGCTACGTGCGCTATCACCGGCACGCAACGCAGGTGTGCGTGTCCGACCCGGCCGGTTCGGTGTTCGGTGACTACTGGCGAACGGGTGATGCGACGCTGACGTCGGCCGGATCACGCATCGAGGGCATTGGCCGCCCGCGCGTGGAGGCGAGTTTCATCCGTGAGCTCGTGGATGAACTGATCACGGTGAGTGACGCCGAATCCATCGCGGCCATGCATGAGCTCTCGACTCAGCTCGGCCGCAAAGTGGGGCCCTCGACCGGTACCAGCTTTCATGCAATGCGGCAGTTGGCGGGCGAGATGAAGCGTCGTGGCGACAGCGGTTCGCTGCTGGCGTTGATCTGCGATTCCGGTGAGCGCTATCTGCACAGCTACTACGACGAGCGCTGGGTCGCGCGACTGCTGGAAAGCAACGGCGCCAAACCGGGGTAATCGCTGCATCGCAACGTCGTCTTGCGGGTGACGGGGCTGGTTGATTCACCCCGGGTCAGCATCGCGATGAACGCCGCTGGATCGGTCACCCAGCTGGCGCCGAGCGCCGTAATACCGCGCGAAAACAGCGCGTCCGGCCAGCCGCCTGCACTGGGGCCGATCAGCACCACGTCGCGGGCCCCGCCGCAGGCGGCCAGCACGGCGTCGAGAGACTCGTTGAGCAACACGCTGCTCGTGATAAGCACCTTGTCGCAGCGTGCCAGCGCCGCAGCGTCGAGCGTGACGATCGCGCCCGCGTGTTCCCCGACAAAATCCGCCTTGCGCTCGAGCACCGTCAGTCGGGCGCCGACGGCGGTGATGCGCTTGAGCAATGGCTTGAAGAATCCCACCATGCCGATGTGCTCACCGGCGGCGGGCTCGATGCCGCCGAGCGAGTCTGTCGCGACCGGCGGTTGCCAGCCCACGGTGTCAAAAACGTGCCGCGCCAGCGCATTGGCTGCAGCAAGCGCCAGTACCCGCGCACCGGCATCGCGCGCGCCATAACGTTCGATCATTGCGAGCACGCTGGCGCCAACCACGCTTGCCTGCTGTGTCCGGAGCGTCTCGTAAGCATCCTCATACAGTACGAAGGCAACGCCCACGCTGCCGTCCGCAAGCTCCACCGCAGCGAATTCGCCACGGTTGTCACCGTCGCACGGCGAGTAGCGCAGCGGCGGCAGATGCAGCGCCCGAATCGGTGGCGGTGCGCAAGTTGCCGCCACATCGCGACAAAGCGTGATGAGGTCCACAGCGTAAGTCATGTTGGCGTGCGGCGCAGTGCGCCGGGAAAGTAAAGCGCGGTCAGGCTCTTGTTATGCACCGGTGAGAAGTCGGCAGGAAGGTCGCCAGCCACCGCTGCGGTGCTGCCCGCGCGGCGCCAGTCGCGAATCCAGTACACAGCATCAGCGACCTCAAGCAAGCCGATGGTCTCGCGATCGCCGATCAGGACGCCCTGCACAAACAAACCCTGCTCACGCTTGGCGGCGTTGAGCTGCGCGACAACGGCAGGCGTTGCGCCGAACGCGCCGTCGGACGCGATCAGCAAATCGGCGTTCTGCCAGCGCTCCGTTTGCACCCGTTCGGCCGCTGCCGCGAGCGGACCACAGACATCTGTGCCACCGTGAAAGCCCATGCCAAGAAACGCCACCGCCGCCTCCAACCCGGCGAGGTCAAGACACAGCGTGTGTTGCAGCACTTCATCGGCGCCACCGAAGGCGAGCACATGACAATCGCGACGCTCGGCGTGGGCAATGCGCATCGCCTCCAGCACCAGTGCTTTAGCGAGTGCTTCGGCCGCGCCGCTCATCGAGCCCGAAGTGTCGACGGCGAGCAGCATCGGGCCCCGCTCCGCGCGTGGCGAGCGCACGACGGATTCGGTGGCAGGCTGCATCCTCACGCCGTCATGCCGTTGCCGCAGCAGCGCATCGCGGTCGTCATAGCAAAGCAGACTGCGCTCGGCCCGCCGCGCATGCCAGAGCGCACGCAGTCGGCGGTGGCGCAGATGCAGGAATTCAGCGGCGATCACCCGCTCCAGTTGCCCGCCGCGCGCGATGTCGTTCACCGTGCCGCTGGGTGCCACCTCCGGCACCGGATTGGGCATCGGCGTCGGTTGCGTAATTTGCACACCGCTCGCGGCGCTCGCGGACGCGCTCGCAGTAGATCGCTCGGCGCGGCCAAGACGGCGCAACAGTGTGGCGAGTTCGGGCCGCTCATCCAGCAGGCGCCGCGCCGCCAGCGCCTGCTGCCAGCCGTCTGAGCGCAACAGCCCATGCAGTCGGTCGTGCCGTTCGTTGCGCACGGCGTCGGGCAACACGCCAAACACGTCGAGCAATTTGTCGAAGTCGCCGGATCGCTCGCTCCAGTCATCGCGAAACGCAGCCAGCGCCCGCACAGCGGCCTCGTCAAAGCTGGCGCCACGGTCAAGGTAGCCGGGCACGAAGTCGAGGTGGAAGAGCAGACTTTGCAACAGCGTGGTCGCCAGCTCGGCGTCATCGCGGCAGTGCCGCGCCACGTCGCAGGCTGCGAGCACCTCGGCGGTCGACGCCGCCAGCGCTTCGCCCAACCACGCGAAGCAGCGTGCCTCCGGCGCGTTGCCACGCGTCAGCGCGGCCAGCGCGGCAGCCAGTGGCGCAAGTCGCTCGCTCGCGTGCGCGAACACTTGGGTCAGCGCCAGCAGTTGCAGACGCCGCGGCAACGCATCGAGGGCTGCGAGACGCTGCTCTGGCGACGCGTACAGCGCGGATTCAACGGAGCGCACCGACCGTACCTGCTCAGACCGTCAACTGCGTCAACGCGCCCAGATCGACCGGCTCTGGAGCGACGCCAGGCGCCTGCAGGCGGGGCAACGCGTCGAACCCGGTGCGTATCTCGATAATGCGTGCAGCCAGCGCTGCGAGCAGCGCCCCCGTCTCGCCCAGCACGGCAAGTGGCCGCGCCAGTTGTTCTGCGGCAAGCCACAGGCGTTCACGCGCGGCGCGCTGGCCCGACGACTGTAGCACTGCGAGCGCGGACCGGTGTTCGTCGAGCATGGCGGACAAGCCATCAAGCTGCCGCGTGCGGGCGCTGATGTGCAGCTCGCCGAAGCGACGCTTGCGGCTGTAAGTCATTCGCAGCGCCGCTGAGCCGCCCTTGGCGTCACCAATCTCCTGCGCGATGGCTTGCGCATGGGTATCGGCCCGGAAGCGCAAACGACCGCTCTCGTCATAATCGAGATCGTTGGCGTTGCGCTCCGCCGTCAGTTGCGATTCGAAAGCATCAACCGCCTGTGTGAGGCGCGGCGGCGTGAACGCTTGATGCACTCCCATCGTGGCGGCGAGCCATTCCGCTACCCAGCCCTGCTCTGCCTCGCTGACGGCAAGACAGACAGGCAAAAGCAGCAGGTCCCAGACATCGATTTCGGCCCGACCCTCGCTCGCTGCCGCAACGCGCAGCAGGCGTACTGTCTTCACCCAGCGACGATCGGAGACAACGAGGCCCTCGGCATTCGCCGCTGCACGCAGATCCGCCAACCGCACGATGATGTCGTGCGGGAGCTGCACGCGCTGCGCGGCGTGCTGCAACGCGTGAATCGCGTCCGGCGAGAAAGGTTCGAGCGCGCGGTCGCCGCACGCGTCCAGCTGCGCCAGCAGCTGCGGAAAGGCCGCCGCGGTGACCGGTTTCACATGGATGCGCACCAGAAAGCGGTCGATAAACGCCTGCGCGGTGTCGTCCGCGGGAATGGTGTTGGACGCGCCAACCAGGCTGATCAGCGGGCACTGCATGCGCGTGGTGCCGTTGTCAAAAACGCGCTCGTTGAGCAGCATCAGCAGTGCGTTGAGAATCGCGCTGTTGGCGTGAAAGACTTCATCGATAAACGCAATGTTCGCCTCAGGCAAAAACCCTGCGGTCTGGCGTTCGTAGCGATCGCTTTCCAGCGCGGCGAGCGATAGCGGGCCGAACAATTCCTCCGGCACCGAGAAGCGCGTCAACAGCCGCTCGAAGTATGCCCCGCCCGAGAAGGCGCCATGCAGGCGCCGCGCCAACTCACTCTTCGCCGTCCCCGGCGGGCCGAGCAGCAAACTATGCTCACCGGCCAACGCAGCCAGCAGGCAGTAACGCAGTTCGCGCTGCCGCTCGACCAGGCCAGTGGCGAGAGCATCCAGCGCCAACCGAATGGCGCCAGTGAATGAAGGCGGCGGAATCAACATACGCGACAGAAGTATGCCGCGTTACGGTTCGTCCTGCGTGACGACGATCAACGCAAGGCGTTGAACTACCCCGCCAGCCGCGCCTCGATCTTCGCCTTGGTCGCCGGCAGTTCCGGCGGCAGGTTGTGGGCGAGCTGTTCGAAGAGGTCTTCGTGCAGCTTCATCTCCTCCGCCCAGGCCGCGCGGTCGATGCTGGTGACGCTTTGGTACTGCGCCTCGCTGAAGTCGAGCCCGTGCCAGTGAATGTCGCTGTAACGCGGGGTGATGCCAAAAACGTGCTCTTCGCCCTGCCCTTTGCCGTCGACGCGTTCGAGCATCCAGGCCATCACGCGCATGTTGTCGCCGAAGCCCGGCCAGACGAATTTGCCGTCGGCATCTTTGCGGAACCAGTTGACGGTGAAGATCTTCGGCAGTTTGGCGCCGCTGGCAGCAAGGCGCTCACCCAGCTTGAGCCAGTGGCCGAAGTATTCGGCCATGTTGTAGCCCGCGAACGGCAACATGGCGAACGGATCGCGGCGCACGACGCCCTGCTGACCCGCCGCGGCGGCGGTGGTCTCGGAGCCCATCGTCGCGGCCATGTAAACGCCCTCGACCCAGTCGCGCGCTTCGGTGACCAGCGGCACGGTGGTGCTGCGGCGCCCACCGAAGATGAAGGCATCGATCGGCACGCCGGCCGGGTTGTCCCACTCGCTATCGAGCGCCGGGTTGTTGGTGGCGGCGACGGTGAAGCGCGCGTTCGGGTGGGCGGCCTTGGCGCCCGTTTGCTTTGCGATCTCGGGCGTCCAGTCCTTGCCCTGCCAGTCGATCAGGTGGGCCGGCGCTTCCTTGGTCATGCCCTCCCACCACACGTCGCCATCGTCGGTCAGCGCGACGTTGGTGAAGATGACGTCGCGGGTGAGCGAGGCCATGCAGTTGGCGTTGGAGGATTTGTTGGTGCCCGGCGCGACGCCGAAGTAACCGGCCTCAGGGTTGATGGCGTACAGGCGGCCATCCGTGCCCGGCTTGATCCACGCGATGTCGTCACCGATGGTGGTGACCTGCCAGCCCTCGAAGCCTTTGGGCGGGATCAGCATGGCAAAGTTGGTCTTGCCGCAGGCCGACGGAAACGCCGCCGCGACGTGATACTTCTTGCCCTGCGGGTTGGTGACGCCGAGGATAAGCATGTGCTCTGCCAGCCAACCGTCGCGCAGCCCCATGTTCGACGCGATGCGCAGCGCGAAGCACTTTTTGCCGAGCAGCGCGTTGCCGCCATAGCCCGAGCCGTAGCTCCAGATTTCGCGCGTCTCGGGGAAGTGCACGATGTATTTCGTCTTGTTGCACGGCCACGCGACGTCCTTCTGGCCAGCGGCGAGCGGTGAGCCGACGGTGTGCACGCACGGCACGAACTTGCCGCTCTCGCCGAGCACCTCAATGGCGCCGCGGCCCATGCGGGTCATGATCTTCATGTTCACGGCGACGTAGGCCGAATCAGACAGCTCAACGCCGATGTGGGCGATTGGCGAACCCAGCGGGCCCATCGAGAACGGCACCACGTACATCGTACGGCCGGCCATCGCGCCTTTGAACAGCGGTTGTAGCGTGGCGCGCATGTCGGCCGGGGCCATCCAGTTGTTGGTGGGGCCGGCGTTTTCTTTCCTTTCGCAGCAGATGAAGGTGCGATCCTCAACGCGGGCGACGTCGGAAGGGTCGCTGCACGCGAGGTAGGAGTTCGGGCGCTTCGCTTCGTTCAGCTTTTTGAAGGTGCCGGCCTTGACCAGCTCGCCGCACAGGCGGTCGTACTCTTCGGTGCTGCCGTCGCACCAGTAAATGCTGGCCGGCTGCGTGAGCGCGGCCATTTCGCGCACCCAGGCGAGCAGGCGAATGTTTTTGACGTAGGCAGGGGCTTGCACAGAGGCTTGCAGAGTGGCGAGCGTTTCGGGCTGATTCATGAGTGGGCGAAAGACGGGGTTGCGACGGAAAGAAAACGGGTCGCCGCAAACAGGAGGTCGGTTGGGCCTTGCGCGGGCTGCCCGTGCGCTGGCGGGTGGCCGTGCTTCGGGGTCTGAGATTCTAGCTGGCAGCTACCGCGGGCTACATTGCGACCTCATGCGTCATCGGCATGGGTAGATGCCAAAGGCTAATCTCTCGTTGCGATGCACAATTTCCGTGACTGGCTTTTTATGAAGATGCCCACTGCACATGGGCTAAGTGCGGCTTTTGTGCAAAGTCGATATCGGCTGTTTCTACTGTGTTAGCCCTGAGCAGCGGTCGTTGCAGCCAAAAGATGTTGCCTTCGCAGTGCTCAATGGTACGTCTCGAACCACCGTCGGTAGTTTTCTGTAGTTTCTGCCGTAATCGTGAGCCAAGCCGCCTCGCATCGTTACGGGGCAGCTTGGCTGTGAATGCCGGCGAGCGGTAGCGGAACTACGCGATGCGACTCGGCCGATCGAAACGGTCAAGTGACATCACTTTGGTCCACGCGGCAACAAAGTCGCGCACGAATTTGGTCTGCCCGTCTGCTTGCGCGTACACCTCGGCGATGGCGCGCAATTGCGAGTTGGAGCCAAACGCCAGATCGACGCGGGTAGCCGTCCACTTCACGGCGCCGGTCTTGCGGTCGCGGCCCTCGTAGGCGTTGTCCCCGGAAGGACGCCAGGCGGTAGACATGTCGACCAGATTGACGAAGAAGTCATTGGTCAACTGGCCCGGGCGTGTGGTGAACACGCCCGCCTTGCTGCCGCCGTGATTGGCACCGAGCACGCGCAGGCCGCCGACCAGCACCGTCAACTCGGGCGCCGACAGCGTGAGCAGTTGCGCCTTGTCGACCAGCATCTCCTCCGGCGACACCCGGTAGGCCGCCTTGCGATAGTTGCGGAAGCCATCGGCCTGCGGCTCCAGCACGGCGAAGGATTCGACGTCAGTCTGCGCTTGTGTGGCATCCGTGCGGCCCGGCGTGAACGGCACTGCCACCGTCTGGCCTGCAGCCTTCGCCGCGCTTTCGACACCGGCGTTACCGGCCAGCACGATCAGGTCCGCCAGCGACACTTGCTTGCCGTCAGTTGCCGTCGCGTTGAAGTCACGCTGAATGGCTTCCAGTGCAGCCAGCACTTTCGCAAGCTGGGTCGGCTGATTGACCTCCCAGTCCTTCTGCGGCGCGAGACGGATGCGGGCACCGTTGGCGCCGCCACGCAGATCGCTGCCGCGGAAGGTCGAGGCCGATGCCCAGGCGGTGGACACCAGCTCGGCGATGGTGAGGCCGCTGGCGAGCACCTTTGCCTTAAGTGTGGCGGCGTCATTGGCGTCGATGAGCGGGTGCGTGACCGGCGGCAACGGGTCCTGCCAGATCAGGTTCTCGGCCGGCACTTCCGGGCCGAGGTAGCGCACCTTCGGCCCCATGTCGCGGTGGGTCAGCTTGAACCACGCGCGAGCATAGGCATCAGCGAACTCTGCCGGATTGGCGAGGAAGTGCCGTGCGATCTTTTCGTAGGCCGGGTCGAACTTGAGCGACAGATCGGCCGTGGTCATCATCGGCGCATGCTTTTTCGACGGATCATGGGCGTCGACGATCATGTCCTCGGGCGCGACGTCCTTGGCGCGCCACTGGTGGGCGCCCGCCGGGCTCTTGACCAACTCCCATTCGTACTTGAACAGCACCTTGAAGTAGCCCATGTCCCAAGTCGTCGGGTTCGGCTTCCAGGCGCCTTCGATGCCGCTGGTCGTGGTGTCGCCGCCGTTGCCGCTGCCGTGCTGGTTAAGCCAGCCGAAGCCCATGGCCTCCATCGGTGCGGCTTCCGGCTCCGGGCCGACCAGCTTGGCGTCACCCGCGCCGTGCGCCTTGCCGAAGGTGTGACCGCCGGCAATCAGCGCCACAGTCTCATAATCGTTCATCGCCATGCGGGCGAAGGTTTCACGCACGTCGCGACCGGACGCGACCGGGTCGGGCTTGCCATCCGGGCCTTCCGGGTTAACGTAAATCAGGCCCATCTGCACGGCGGCGAGCGGGTTCTCAAGCTGGCGCTCGCCGCTGTAGCGACTGTCGGCTTTGTCGCTGGTGGCAAGCCATTGCTTCTCCGCACCCCAGTAGATGTCTTCCTCAGGCGCCCAGATGTCGGCCCGGCCGCCACCAAAACCGAAGGTCTTGAAGCCCATCGTCTCCATCGCGACGTTGCCGGCGAGAATGAACAGGTCAGCCCAGGAAATCGCATTGCCGTACTTCTGCTTGATGGGCCACAGGAGGCGGCGCGCCTTGTCGAGGTTGCCGTTGTCGGGCCAGCTGTTGAGCGGCGCGAAGCGCTGGTTGCCGGTATTGGCGCCGCCGCGACCGTCCGCGGTGCGGTAGGTGCCGGCGGCGTGCCAGGCCATGCGGATGAACAGGCCGCCGTAGTGCCCGTAGTCCGCCGGCCACCAGTCCTGCGAGTCGGTCATCAGCGCGGCGAGGTCTTTCTTAAGGGCGGCAAAATCGAGCTTTTTGAATGCCTCGGCGTAGTCGAAGTCCGCATCCATCGGATTCGACACCGGCTGATGCTGGTGCAGGATGGAGAGGTTTAGCTGGTTGGGCCACCAGTTGGCGTTGGCCTGGGCGCCATGCGTGGCACGGGCGCCGCCGGCGGCGTGGAAGGGGCATTTGCTTTCGTTGGACATGGCGTTCTCCTGTGCGGGTTTTGATGCGACAGCGCGAACGTTACTGCGTCGATGTAATCGAGTCCAACGATTAATTACGAACTTTATAATCGTTTTTTACGATTTACTGGCCCGCGCAGGCTGGGCCTCACCAATAAAAAACCCGCTGTCGTTTCCGAGCAGCGGGTTTGCGGGTCAGAGCCCGGAAGCGGCTTAGCCCTTCTTGAACTCTTTCGGGCACTCGCCCGGCTTCTGGCTCATCACCCAATCAACGATCTTGGCGATGTCAGCATCAGCCACTTGCGGGTGGGCAGGCATCGGGATCTGGCCCCAGGTGCCAGCGCCGCCAGCCTTGACGTGCTTGACCAGCTTTTCCTTGTTGGCCGCCAGCTTCTTGGCGTCCTTATCGGCATAGCAAGCCGCAACTGCGTTGTAGGCCGGGCCGACAACCTTCTTGTCCACCTGGTGGCAGGCGGTGCAGCCTTTGGCTTGCGCCAGCGCCGCATCGGCGTGGGCAACGGAAACGAACGCGACCGGCGACAGCGCGGCGGCGACGAACAAAGCAAATTTCTTCATGAAGAGTCCTTGATAAAACCAGCGCGAGTTTAACTGAAGGCTCGCGCGACGACGCACAGGCGTTAACGCGACGTTAATGTCCATGGTTGACGCCTGACTGACCGCGAACAATAACGGCGTCAGCACGGGCGGACAATGCTGACATCTGCATTTGCATATGCGATGCGTCTGTCGTGCCGATGCAGGAAGCAGCGTGTCGCAGTGGCTGGCGACGATCCGTCTTCCTTGTTGCCCACGCATTGGCGCGTCGGCGACTTTCTGTGAAGTGACGGGGTGCCGCATGGATTCGTTCGCGTTTTGTGGGTTGGCCGGATGCAAGCCGGTAGTGCTCTCCGGCGGAGGCTCCGGCAAGGGGCTCGGCTTGAAGGCAGCGGTCGGACTCGCGGCACGCTGTCGCAACTTTGCTGACGACGTACGGAAAGTGCAGGAAGCGCTCAACCGGTTCCCGCCGAATGAAGGGGGGCCGAGCCCGAAGCTGGTCGTGGACGGTATCGTCGGCCCCAAGACGTCGGGCGCCATCTCGGCATTTCAGCGCAAACAGTTTGGCGTGGGCAAGGCCGATGGCGTAGTTGATGTGGGCATGCGCACTGACGAACGCCTCGCCGGAGTGAACAGCACCTACAGCAGCCTACCCGCGGAAATGATGCAGCACATCCCGCGCGCACTGTCGATCATCAACATTTCCCGTTCGACCATCAGCGCGGCGCGGACCTACAAGTTGAGTGGCGGCAGCGGTTTCGCTGGTTTCGGCCAGGCCAGCTGGAACAAGGTCGTCAAGCATTTCCAGGTCGACAAGTTCCCCGACTGGAGCGCGCAGCTCGATTGGTTGAACCGCATCTATGTCGGCATGGAAACCGCTATTGGCTACATCCCCCAAGGCATGATCCTGCTCGCTGACGAGCCCGCCAACAGCAACGAGGGCGCATTTGCGTTCACCTTTGCTGGCGGCTATGAGTTAAGCGAGCGCAATAAAACCTATCAGGGCATGCCGCGCGGGTCGGTTTACCTCTGCCCAAAGATGCAGACAATGAAGCAGGACGCGTTTGCCTATGTACTCATCCACGAGCTCGCGCACTTCGTTGGCCCGACCGGCCAGACTGGACTGCAGGTGGACGACTACGGCTATCGCCACAAGCCCGGCTATGACGCATTGGTGCCGTGGCAGCGGGTGCACAACGCCGACAACTTTGCGCAGTTCTCGTTTGACGCGGTCGGCAAGCCGTTCAATCTGAAAGAGCACTTGATCAGCTGAACGCACGGCGGTAACGCGACGCTGCCGTGCGCCATCGGTTCGCTGCGCGGTCAGGGCATCAGCGCATCAATGGCCAGCAGCACATCGGCATCGCTTCGCGCCGTCTGTTTGGCGCCTTGTGTCACTGCAGCGGCTGATGTGATGCCAAGCATTCGGCGCAGGATCATGATGCCGTCGGTCAGCGCCAGCGTCTGGCCGTCACCGTCGACATCGAACTTCGTCTGATTGGCCGCGATGTGCGCCGCAATCTGGGTCGCATCGCGCTGGGCGGCTTGGCCCGTGGCGCCTGCTACCAGGGCCGAGCCACGATAGCCCAGCAGATAGCGCAGCAGCAACACGCCGTCGGTGGCTGCATCGTATTGGGTAGACGGCGCGCTGCTGTCGATATCGAGAATCGGCGGTGGCGCGACGATCTGCAGTACGCGAAGCTGCTGCGGCGCCGGCGCCAGGCTACCGCCGCCAGATAGCAGTGCAGTGACCTGACTGGCGCGAACACCGCACAGCTGACCCACAGCACCGCTGATGCTCAGCGTCGTCCCGCTGAGGCTGCATGTCGATGGCGTCCAGCTGTCGTACGTCACCGGCATGCCGCCGCTTGCGCTCGCCGTCAGCGGCAACGTGGTGGCAACCACGACAGTACTCCCGGGGTTGAAGGCAATCGATTGGGCGCCACGGATTGCGACGGCAGCATTGCGGTTGGCGGTGGAGTTGTCACCGAGCTGCGCATACGCGTTCCACCCCCAGCACTTCAGGCCGCCAATCGTCGTGACCGCACAACTGTGCCGGCCATGCGCGCTCGCCAGCAGCCTGGCGTCGGCGATACTGGCGACATCGACGGGGCTCGGGCGCGTCACGTTACTGCTGTCGCCCACTTGGCCCACGCTGTTGTCGCCCCAGCAACGCACACTGCCACCCGCCAGCAGCGCGCAGCTATGGTTTTCGGCGGCGACCAGCGCGGTCGCCGTGCCGCCCAGACCGGCAACGCTGGTTGGCGTCAGTCGCTGCGTGGTGCTGTTATCGCCCAACTGGCCGGTGGCGTTGTAGCCCCAGCACTTGACGCCACCCGCAACCAGCGCGCAGGTGTGCAGCGTACCCGCTGCGATGGCAGCAACGCCGCTACCGAGGCCATTGACTGCCGTGGGAACTTGTCGTTGCGCCGTGCTGTTGTCGCCTACCGTACCCCAGAAGTTGTACCCCCAGCACTTGGCGGCACCAGCCACCACGGCGCAGGTGTGCAAGGCACCGCCGCTGATGGCTGACACGCCGCTGCCGAGCCCGCTGACGTCCACCGGGGTGAGGCGCGTCGTCGTGCTGTTGTCGCCCAGTTGGCCGCTATCGTTCAGTCCCCAGCATTTCATTGCACCGGTGTTGGTCAACGCACACGTGTGATAGCCACCGGCGCTGATCGCGGCCACACCGGCACCCAGCCCGACCACTGCAACCGGTATCGAACTGTTGGTGGTGCTGTTATTGCCGAGCTGACCGCCACTGTTGCGGCCCCAGCACCAGACACCGCCCGCAGTGGTGAGCGCGCAGCTGTGATAGGCGCCGGTACTGACGGCGGCGACACCGCTGTCGAAACCAGTCACCGGAGTTGCGGAGGTCCGGTTCGTAGTGGTGCCGTCGCCGATCTGCCCGTCGGCGTTGGCACCCCAGCACGTCGCCGCCCCGCCCTGCGTGACGGCGCAAGAATGGCTGGCGCCAGCAGCGACGGCCAG
>Ga0116193_1002269_pt1 | contig 14768 bp, 8 predicted proteins | sample AD_UKC115_MetaG_FD_89892 | JGI IMG/M metagenome (GOLD analysis project Ga0116193, IMG submission 89892) | Active sludge microbial communities of municipal wastewater-treating anaerobic digesters from Hong Kong - AD_UKC115_MetaG | ecosystem: Engineered > Bioreactor > Anaerobic > Digestate | place... | reverse complement strand
GATTGAATCGATGCAACAGTCAAGCATTACCGGAACAGTGACGGACAATTCAGGTAAGCCTGTTCCCGGCGTAACGGTATTGGTGAAAGGAACCACCCATGGAACCATCACCGACAATAATGGTAAATACACATTAAACAATGTGGGAACCAGCTCAATAATCTCCTTTTCTTTTGTTGGGATGGTGACCGCCGAAATCACAGTCGGAATCCAAAAAGTTATCGATGTAGTTTTAACCGATGAATCGATCGCCTTGGAGGAAGTTGTTGCGGTAGGTTATGCTGCGCAAAAAAGGGCAACCTTGACAGGTTCGGTCGCTTCGGTGCGAAATGAAGAACTTATTGTTACCAAAAACGAAAACGTAGCAAACATGCTGACCGGGAAATTACCTGGGGTAAGGGTAGTTCAAAAAAGCAGCTCTCCCGGCGATTACAATACTGTTATTGACATCCGTGGTATGGGTACTCCGTTATTTGTTGTAGATGGGGTCACACGCGACCAGGCTTATTTTGTCAGGATGGACCCGCTGGAAATCGAGAGCATATCCGTTTTGAAAGACGGTTCTGCGGCAATCTATGGCTTGCGTGCTGCAAACGGGGTCGTACTGATTACAACAAAGAGCGGTACCGCCCAAAACGGCAAGGTGGATATCACCTATTCCGGCAACTATAGCGCACAACAGTTTCTGAATGTTCCGGAAGGGGTTAGTGCCCTGGATTATATGACCCTGCGAAACGAGAATACCTGGCAAAACTTCAGCAATAACTATTTGGTACGCCAAAATCCGATTTTCACGCAAGCCGACATGCAGCCCTACATCGACGGAAAACCTTCCTACAACTGGATGGACGCTGTGTTTAATAAAACTACGCCTCAACAACAACATAATGTCAGCATTGATGGAGGAAACGACAAGCTACGTTATTTCATGAGCCTTGCCTACAGTCATCAGGAAGGTTCATACAAGGGCGGTGGTTTTACGGATGACAAATGGAATTTCCGTTCGACTGTGGACGCCCAGATTACCAACCGACTGAAAGCAAAGGCCATATTAGGAGCTATCCTCGACAAAAAAACCTCACCAACAGGAACTGGCTGGTCGACCTATAAAGCTGCATGGCTGATGCGCCCAGATGCCCCGATCTATGCAAACGACAACCCGTTATATTTTAACGGCGATGCCTCGATGTTATATGACGGACGAAACATGGTTGCAGAAGTGCTGAAGGACAAAGTTGGCTATGACATACGCAATACGCGTCGGCTAAATGGCACTTTGACATTAAGTTACGATATACCGAAAATAAAAGGCTTGTCGGCAAAAGGATCATACGATTATGCGATGAGCCTTCCCGACAATACAACGTACAGAAACACTTATCCTCTCTATGTGTACAACCCTGGTACAGACACATACACGTCGTCGGTTAAAAACTCGCCTTCCTACGTTAACAGGAGCGCCAGTTTCGACTTTGATACCGATTTGCAGTTGGGATTATACTATAACAACCGATTGGACAAGCATAACGTAAACGGCTTTCTTATCTTCGAGGAGGCCTATAGTAATTGGGAAGGTTTTAGTGCTTACCGCGAACTATTGATTGCCTCAGAGTACCTATTTGCCGGAGAGGATCTTAACCAGAGAGCGCAGGGTAGTCTCCCTGGCGACCGTCTGAGCCAGTCACTGATTGGTTCTTTCACCTACGATTTCGGCGAGAAATATCTGTTTGATTTCAAATTCCGTTACGATGGATCTTCACGGTTTCCGGAAGGCAGCCGTTGGGGGTTCTTTCCGTCAGTTTCAGCAGGTTGGCGAATCAGTGAGGAAAGTTTTATAAAAGACAACCTTCCGATGATCAGTAATATGAAACTGAGAGCTTCTTATGGAGAAATGGGCGATGACGGTTCGGCCAGCAACTATCCTCCATCTTTAGGCTTCAGCTTATCCAATAATGTCAGTTGGGTATTTAATAATGTATTGAGCGGAGGAGTTGTTCCCCAAGCTATTCCTAACCCAAACTTGACCTGGTATCATATCAAGATGTACAACATTGCTATGGATTTTGGCATATTGCAAAATAAGCTGACCGGTACTTTTGAACTTTACAAACGTGACCGCACCGGTCTGCTTGCAACGGGAGACGCCGTGGTTCCGGGTACCGTAGGAGCTTCACTGCCGCAGGAAAACCTCAACGCCGACCGCAACTTCGGCTGGGAACTATCCCTGAATTACCGGAATCAAATCAGAGATTTTTCCTATTCTTTAGGTGGCCAGATATCTGCGACAAGGAGTATGCGGACCGATTGGCTTGAAGGGATTGCCAACAACCAGTACCACCATTGGCGCAACCGCACCAGCGGCCGTTATAACCATATCTGGTGGGGCAACGAATCCGACCACATGTTTACAAGCCTGGAGGAAATCCGTAACTATGGGCTTCCTATGGGACAGGGTTCGACTCCGGGCGACTGGATCCTGAATGACTGGAACGAGGATGGCGTAATTGACGGCAATGATGACCACCCTATTGCAACGTCAGGTCTGCCCCTCTTCAACTATGGTATAAATTTGGATGCCTCCTGGAAGAACTTTGATATGGTAGCGCTTTTCCAGGGTGCATACGGTGTTTACGCCCAATATGGTGAGTTGCTTGTTTCGCCTTTGTCTTTTGGCGGACAAAATACTTTGTCATTTTTTATGGACAGGTGGCGCCCTGCAGACCCCAATGCCGACTATTTCAGCACCGCAACCGAATGGATCCCGGGGTATTATCCCGTTACCGGACATGACGGTCGCCGTACAGGCACCAACCTTGTCCAGGACGCTTCCTACATGCGCCTGAAGACTCTGGAGGTAGGTTATACTTTGCCAGCGAATTTGGTATCAAAAGCAGGAATTAAGAATTTAAGGGTCTACCTGAGCGGGTATAACATCCTGACGTTTACCGGGCTGAAAAACGTAGATCCGGAACGAACGGGTGCAGATCCGACGACTGACAGTACTCCCTATGTGGATTTCTACAGCTACCCGGTTAATAAAACCTATTCTCTGGGGGTAGTCATTAAATTCTAAAAAACGAAGAATTATGAAAAAGAAACTTACATTATTCATAGCAATTTTTGGGTTGGTCGTCTCTTCATGCCACGACCTGGACCTGGAACCCAAAGGTATCCTGGGTGAACCCGAACTGTTCGGCACCGAGTTTGGCGTTAAAAAATATTTTACCGGGCTCTATCATAAACTCCCGATAGAAGATTTCATTTACTACGTTACAACTGGTTATCGACCGGGAAACAGGAATGAATGGCAGGCCTTGAAAAATGGCATTGAACAAATGAGCGGTCAAACTTTTGGCTGGAACGTGCCCATGAGGGATCAGGGATTCGGTTACTGGCCCTACGACGATATCCGCAATGTGAACGTGTTTATTAATAATTTCCCCAAATATAAAAACAAGTATGACGTTGCCACTTACAATGCGTTATTGGGAGAAGCCCGTTTCCTGCGTGCATTCTTCTACCAGGGAATGGCCAAACGTTACGGGGGGGTACCGCTGGTAACGGAGGTACAGGACCCGATAAACGGCACACCGGAAGAGTTGAACGTACCTCGCGCAACGGAGTATGATACATGGAAATTTATATATGAGGACCTGAAGTTTGCCATTGACAATATGGTAGGAAAAAGTGAACCCGGGCGCGCCAACAAATACGTTGCCGCTTCTTTAATGTCGCGTTCCATGCTTTATGCAGGCAGGGTTGCCAAATATACTCAGTACCTTGGACTTGAGGGTGAAGCTTCGGTACAGCAAGGTCTGGCAGGTGTGGACCGTTCAAAAGCCAGTGAATTCTTCCAGTATGCCTACGATGCAGGAAAACTGGTCGAACAGGGACCTTACTCCCTTTATACAAAGAATTACCCTGACAAGGCAGAAAATTTCGCCAACCTGTTCCTCGATCTTTCGTCTCCGGAGACCATCTTTCTCAAAGCGTATGACGGACAAACCTATGGCCATTGCTATGATGCGCTGATGAGCCCAAACCCGGATTTCTCTTCTTTTGTTGGCGTAGAAATGGGGCCTACACTGAATATGATGCAGATGTTTGACTTTCCTGCCATCACCGATGCAGAAGGAAAACCCGTCCGTTTCAACAATCGCAGCGACATTAAGAATGGAATGGAACCACGTTTGAAGGGCACCTGCTATTTTGACGGCGATATGCTTCGCGGAAAAACCTTCAGCATACAGCGGGGCATTTATGTCAATTTTAACGGCCCGGCATCAGATGCGCAGTACGGCAGTAACGCCGCTCCTGTAAATGCTACTTCAAACCGCATTTTAGGCAACCTGGGCCAAAAATACCAAGGTGTTCCTGTTACCGGCAATCATGGGATGTTCAGTGGCAGGGGTGCTGAAAACAATGCTTTTACAGGCGCATTTATCCGTAAATACATTGATCCGACGATTACTGCAGCTCAGGCAACAGTAAACAAGTCAAAACAGCACTGGATTGTGTTCCGGTTAGGCGAAATCTACCTGAATACAGCGGAAGCGGCCTATGAATTGGGGAACAGAGTTGAAGCACTGGATTACATTGAAAAAATCCGCGAAAGGGCCGGTTGCAATGTAACGCGCCCGGAACTTGACCAGACTGAAAGTTCAACGTATGGCTACCCCATCGAAAAAAGTCTGCAATTTATCCGCGATGAACGTGCCCGTGAACTTTATGTTGAGGGCTCTTACTGGTGGGATATCCGTCTGTGGCGAATTGCCGACCAGGTGTTAAACCTTTATTATCCCCACATATTATCCTGCTATTATGTTTTCAGTGAAGGCAAATACATTTTCATTGATGAGATCAACAGGGATAATCGTTCCATAACCGCCCAAAAACGTGCCGCCTATGAACCGATTCCGCAGGCAGAAATCAACAAGAACACCAATCTTCTGCCGCAGAATCCTCTTTGGTAATTTTTTATTAACAATTAAGTCAAGTAAATATGAAAATAATATTGAATTTATTGTTGGGAGCAAGCTTGTTGTTCTTAGCTTCATGCCAGGAAGTCGATAACTGGGACGAACCGAATGCACGGTTGTATGGAAATGTGATCGATTCCTATACAGGGCAGAATTTGTTGATGGACCAAAACGACTGGCAAATTAGAATAATTGACAGGACCTGGGAAGCAATGAACCCCGGAACTGTTGCCCAATATCAAAGCCTGGCTGTTCAGAGAGACGGCGTGTATAATAATTCGAAGCTGTTCCCCGGAACTTATGACATGATTCCATACGATGGTCCTTTCTGGCCTATTGATACGGTAAAGGGAGTAGTACTGAAAGATAAAACCCAACAGGATTTTACCGTAACTCCCTACCTTCAAGTGTTAAATTTTAAAGCAACATTGGATGGAACAAATTTGACGCTTTCCTGCACAGTGAAAGCTCCGATTATAACTGGGCTTCCCAACCTGTACGAAGTCAAAGGATTCTTAAGCCTGACTACCTTCTGCGGAAACTCAAATTATATTAACATCGGCGACTATAATAATCTGCGGAAATCGATTAATAAGACCTGGGCAGCAGAGGTCGGCACTGCCGACAGCAAGGACTACACATTAGGCCCTTATCCTGTAAAATCAGGTTATACCTATTATGTACGCATAGGGGCTAACGTAAATGCATTGAGTAGAAGATATAACTATTCTCCGATCATAAAGGTTGTTGTACCGTAATCAAGAATGATGAGAAAATTAAATATTTCAATTTCCAATTAAAAATCACAAGTCTGAAATCACATACCACTCACAACTAACATTCAGACAATTAACAAAAAATGGAGTGTTTAATTTTGTCTAAGGCGTGATAAAAATATTCCGCTGTAATATATATTCAGCGGAATATTTTATGTTTTCAAACTGTCTTTTTTTACCGCCATCTCTTGGATCAAACAGACAGCAACTGCACTGAAATTCAAAAAAATGATTTACAACAAATTAACAGCAGCTTCTATAAACATTTTTTAAAAACCAGTAATGAAAATATACACAAGCCTCACGTTTATTATAGTCTCAGCATTAATAATGAGTATGAACTGCTCGAGTGATGTGGAACAAAAACCAATGGAAGAGACTGTTGCAAAGCCTATAGAAAAAACATATGACGAAACCGGCTGTTTGTATAAATCATACACAGGCCTGGTAATGGCAGGTTATCAGGGATGGTTTACCGCCGAAGGCGACGGAGCAGAAAGAGGCTTCCATCATTATGAAAAAAACGGAAAGTTTGAACCCGGAATGAATACGATCGATTTCTGGCCAGATGTTTCTGAATACACTAAAATCTACAAAACAGCTTTTAAATATGCCGATGGAAGTGATGCTTATGTATATAGCCCTTATGACGCAGAAAGCGTTGATCTGCACTTTAAATGGATGAAAGATTATGGCCTGGATGGAGTTTTTATGCAGCGATTTTTAAGCGAGATCAAAAATGAAAAAGGGAAAAGACATTTCAATAAAGTACTTGAAAATGCTCTTAAAGCTGCGAATAAATACCAGCGAGCAATCTGCATCATGTACGATCTGAGTGGTAGTACCCCAGCAGATATGCAAATTCTGATCAACGATTGGAATGAACTTCAGAATACTTTTTCACTTTTCGATAATGTAAAAAACCCAACCTACCTTCGACACAATAAAAAACCTTTATTGGCAATTTGGGGAGTTGGTTTTAACGATGGACGCAAATACTCGATCAGCAATGTTCAATCCATGATATCGATATTGAAAGGTCCAGAAAAGAAGGTATCCATCATGCTGGGGGTTCCATATGGCTGGCGGACTTTAAATAGAGACACCGAAAATAACCCCTTGCTACATACCTTAATCAAACAATGCGACATTATTATGCCTTGGGCTGTTGGGCGATACAATATGTCAAATTATGAAAATAATGCGGTTACCCTTGTTCCTGATATTGAGTGGTGCAAAACGAATAACATTACTTATGCCCCACTAGTTTTTCCCGGATTTAGTTGGGGAAACCTCAAAAACGATACAACCATTTACAACCAAATCCCCCGAAACAAGGGTGATTTCTTTTGGAAACAAGTGGCTGGGGCCAAAATGAGTGGGGCAACCTCGCTCTATATCGCAATGTTTGATGAAATAGATGAAGGTACGGCAATTTTCAAATGCGCAAAAGAAGATAATCTTCCGTTGAATGGTGCGGGTAAATTTGTTGGCATTGAACAGGAATTAAGCACCGATTATTATTTGTGGCTTGCTGGAAAAGCAACTGATTGGTTTCATGGCAACAATAACTTCGGCTTAGTAAAACCTGTCAGATAACTCCAATTGAATATCAGATAAACAAAAAAATGAAAAATATATTTTCAATTGATAGGTTAACTGCAGGATTGGCAATGTTGTCGATCTGTTCAGTCTCAGCAGCACCGAATAATTACAGGTCGAATCTTCCGAAGAAAAAACCCAATGTAATTATCCTGTTTGCCGATCAACACAACAAAAAGGTGATGGGATTTGAAGGCCATCCCGATGTTTTGACCCCCAATCTGGATAAACTGGCAAAGCAATCAGTGGTATTTGACCGCGCTTATTGTTCGGCTGGGATTTGTGCCCCCTCCAGATCATCACTGATGTCGGGTATTTACCCCCGAACATTGGGACTACTTTCCAACAGCGAGAAAACCACTGTTATGGACGAAGTCGTGTCACTGCCCTCTGTTTTCCGCCAGAACAACTATCGCACTTTTGCTTTCGGGAAGCGACATACGCACGGAGGTGTTGATGCCGGATGGGATGTACAGCAAAGTCATTTATGCGAGGAAACTCCTGGAAACAGTTATACCGAATGGGTAGAGAAAAAAGGTTATGCCAAAGAGTTCGCAATGGACTGGGCCGCCGAATTCGGAAAAGGTTCAAGTTGTTCATCAATAGCAAATGAAAAATATCCAACGGCTGATTTGGGAACACGAATTTCAAATCTACCCGAAAATATGACAATGGAGGCGTATACCACACAGCTAACCGTTCAGATGATAAAGGAACAGTCAAAAAGCGATCAGCCGTTCTTTTGCTGGGCCACATTTTACAGGCCTCACCAACCCTATACACCTCTGAAAAAGTACATGGAAATGTACGATATTTCAGCATGGGGAGAGGGTCGGAAGAATGGAAGTTCAATACGGAAACCAGCCAGTTTGTACGAACCGAAGCAAAACATTCCTCCCTTGATGCAGTCAATCAGAAATGGCGACAATAAAGTTTGGAATGTCGATAAAGCATTTGCCGATGAGCAGATCTGGCGAAATTACCTTGGAGCCTATTACGCACTGGTTACCGAAATCGATCATTGCGTTGGTGAAATACTCAACGCACTGGATGAGCATGGCATTGCTGATGAAACCATTGTGATCTACACTTCCGATCATGGCGATTTTGTAGGAAATCATGGCATGGTTGAGAAAGCTGCCGCCGGACAAAATGTGTACGAAGAGATTTTAAACATCCCTTTGATCATCCGCTATCCGGGAAACAAACAAAATGGTAAATGTACTGCCGAACTGGTAAGTTTGGTGGATATTTACCCAACGCTGGTTGACTTGCTCGGATTAAAGATGCCCAAATTGAAACACCCGGTTCAGGGACAATCATTTGCCAGAACACTTATCAAGGGGAAGCCAATGAACAGGGAGTATTTTGTTTCGGAAAGCTGGTCGCAGGCTACAGTGATTACCAAAAACTATAAATTGGGAATGATGCTCAATCCCACAGATTATGCCCAAAAATTTGACTACAGGTTATTTGGAGATCAATTCTTTATCCGCGAATCAGATTCACTTGAAATTAAAAATCAAATCCAAAACGACGTATATCAGACTGAAATAGAAAAGCTTCGAAACTACTATCAGGATTTTACTTCCCAAATACCTGACATTGGAAAACAAGAAGTAATAAGAAACTTTGAAAAAAGTAAATAATAAAAACGAAATAATCTGCCCAACGATGAATGTATCCTGTAAAACGGTTTTGGCTTCAGGCTCGGGCTTACTTTTAAGTCTGCTTTTCTCATTCCATACAAATGCACAAAAAAAACCCAATCTGCTGTTTATCATGACCGATCAGCAACGGTATGATGCGTTGAGCATTGCCGGGAATACTGTGCTCAAAACACCCAATCTCGATCGATTGGCCAAACAAGGTGCATTTTTCAAAAATGCCTATACCCCCTGTGCGGTATGCGCACCTGCAAGATCCTCAATTCTGACAGGTACAACGGTCGAAAATAATGGCATGAAAACAAACGACCGTGCCTATTATTTCGAGCAGAAAGGATTAATGACCATGCTAACTTTTGATGAAATTCTTACCGATAAAGGATATCATTGCGAATATTACGGCAAATGGCATACTCAGTCTTCACACGCCACGGTGTATAAGAATCCTCAAAAAACAGCAAAAAATGGAAAATCAGTTTTCGGCCCGGGAGGGCAATCTTATTGCTATGATGATTATCTGAACGAAAAATCCCCAGATAGAGAATTAAAAGCAGGAGAACTGTATGATGACTTTACGCATAGACCATATCGACCAAATCCGATAGATAAATTTTACGGTAAAACCTATGCTGAAATCAAGCTACAAAAACTAAAATCCATACAACCTGATTTGAACGGGGAATTGATGATTGATAAAAAATTCAGTCTGACAGCATTTCAGGCAAAACAGACCATCGAAGCGCTTGAAAGATTAAAAGACTCAACTTTCAGTATTACCTGTTCCTTTCATTTTCCACATGCTCCAATGCTTCCCACGAGACTATACAGCAATAAATATCCGGCAAAAAAAATGAAGCCCCCGGTAAGTATTTCTGATGATATGGAAAACTCGCCCTACAAAAAAGCCAACGGACGATTGGAGCATACCGAATATTCAGATCCCGAAAAAATCAAATATATGATCTCCAGTTATTATGGACTGGTTTCTGAAATTGATGACTGGGTTGGAAAAATCCTGAACAAGTTGGAAGAACTTGGGTTGACCGAAAATACGTTGGTGATTTTCACGAGCGATCACGGCGAAATGCTTGGTGCTCATGGCTTGCGCGAAAAAAATGTGTTTTATGAAGAATCCGCACATATCCCGTTAATCATCCGTTTTCCCAATAAAATAGAAAAAAACAAAGTGGTGAACGGCTACGTTTCAACCATTGATCTATTTGCCACCATTTTGGATTACTTAGAAATCGGAGAACACAAATCGGATGGAAAAAGCCTTCGGGGTTTGATGGAAGGAACCGATTGGGAACATGGAAAATATGTGGTAACTGAATGGGATTACCGAGGCGATACCGAATCAAACTACATGATAGTAAAAGATGGGTGGAAATTAATTATTCCCTATTCGGAAAGTTCCAAAGTTATCAATGCAATGTATGACCTTAATTCCGATCCTTATGAAATGAACAACCTTATCGGCCATAACCCGGATAAACAAAAATACGCTGAAAGAGCAGAAGATCTCCGTAAACACCTGCTTGAATGGCTAAAAAAGAATAAATCAGCACACTTCGATGGGGTACAGAAAAGAAAGCTGATTTGAATTATCTGTTAACAAACAACTTAACTAATTAAGAATATGAACCCATTGAAAATACTGTTGTCTACCGGAATGCTATCTTCTGTATTTTCTATTCCGTTAGTGGGTGAAGGAAAACCTGCCCTCCATAAAAAGCCGAATGTGGTCATCATCCTGACCGATGATATGGGGTATGGGGAAATTTCGTGTTACAACAAAAACCAGATAAAAACGCCAAACATTGATCGATTGGCAACTGAAGGTGTTCGTTTTACTGATTTTTATGTACCAACGCCCTATTGTGCACCTTCCCGGGCGAGTTTGCTGACCGGAAGATTCCCTTTGCGACATGGTATGGTGCAAAACCCGGCTCCAGATGCCGGAATAAACAATATCGGATTGAATGCTGCTGAAGTTACCATGGGTGAACTATTTCAGGACGCTGGATATCACACCAAGTGCATTGGAAAATGGCATTTGGGTCATAAACCGGAATACTTTCCGGTGAAACATGGTTTCGATGAATATTACGGAATTCTCTATTCGAACGACATGCGGCCGATTCAGATCATCGAGAATACGGACACTGTTGAATACCCAGTCGACCAACGGCTGCTCACAAAAAAATACACCTCCCAAGCGTTAGATTTTATCCGACGAAACCAGCACTCTCCATTTTTTCTTTACCTGGCTCATGCCATGCCACATAAACCGCTGGCCGCCTCGGCTGATTTCTATTCGTCTGGAGATCATCAGGAGTTATACAACAGTGTCATTCGTGAATTGGACTGGTCGGTTGGCGAAGTGTCCAACCAATTAAAAAAACTTGGCATTCTGGAAAATACGATTATCATTTTCATGTCGGACAATGGCCCTTGGTATGGTGGCAATACCGGAGGATTAAAAGGCATGAAAGCTACAAATTGGGAAGGAGGAACCCGGGTTCCCTTTATCATCAGGTATCCCCAGAAGTTTCCACAAGGGAAAACAATCACAACAGCCTGCTGGTCGCCCGATATTTTACCAACCTTAATGAAACTAAGCCATATTAAAACTGACCCAAAAATTAAACTGGATGGACAGGATATTTCGCCGATCATCCAAGGAAAATCAAGCGATCACGCCCCCATCTTTACGATGAAAGATACTACCATACGGACGATTCGCGTTGGAAAATGGAAACTCTTTCTGAAAAGACCGGATTTTAACAAGGAAGTTGATCTGAAAACCTGGAAAGACCCAAGAGGTCCGGATGGCACAACGATCATTGCTCCCATGACTCAGGCCACACCTGCTGATTATCCGGGACTAAAGCCTGAAAAGATGGACGGTGAAATGCTTTTGTTTAATCTTGACGATGATCCGACTGAAAGTCAGAATCTGGTTGAATATTTCCCGGAAATAAAAGAGAAACTGATCAAGGAATATATCAACTTTCAGAAATCACTTACCCGATAATCAATCAAAAAGAGACCAAATGAAACCATTCCTGAAAATTTTAATTATTCTGTTTTTCACATCACATGCTGTGGAAGCTGGAAACAAACACTGTAAAACCTCACTCTACCCATCGTACAAAGGCATCGTAATGGCCGGCTATCAGGGCTGGTTCCGCGCACCGAAAGATGGAGTTCTCTATCCCGATGAAAAACAGGTAAGAATCGACATGTGGCCCGAAGTGAGCGAATATGAAAAAACATATCCGACTGGATTGAAGTTGGCCGACGGAAGTACTGCCCGTTTTTTCAGTTCGACTGATAAAAGCACCGTCGATCTACATTTTCAATGGATGAAGCAATACGGAATTGACGGCGTTTTTATGCAGCGTTTTTTCAACATGACCAAGCCCAATGGCCCGCGAAACAGAACTACCAGCGTCCTTAAAAATGCGTTCGAAGCCGCTTCAAAATACGAACGTGCCATTGCGGTAATGTACGATCTTTCCGGGTTAAAAAATTCAGGTGAGGACTGTTCATCAGTAATCGAAGACTGGAAACATCTGGTTGATTCGCTCAAAGTGACCAATCAGGAAGGTACTAAAACCTACTTGCACCACAACGGCAAACCGCTGGTTGCCATTTGGGGAGTAGGTTTCCCCGACAGACCTTATAACATTCGTAACATCGGCCTCGACCGTTTAATCGATTTTCTGAAAAATGATCCGCAATACGGAGGTTGTTCGGTGATGCTGGGTGTTCCCACATTTTGGCGCGATCTGAACGCCGACTGCACTCCCGACCCGTATTTGCATGAGCTGATTAAACAGGCCGACATTGTGCTGCCGTGGATGGTTCAGCGCTTTTCTCCTCTGCTCCACAACGACATGGACCGTTATCGTGACATCATTCTTGCCGATATTAAATGGTGCCGAAAAAACCACATCGATTACGTGCCCTGCGTTTACCCCGGCTTTAGCTGGTACAACCTGAGCCGTTTTGAATTTCCGGATGACATAAAACCTTCAGGTTCTATCCCGCGACAGGGCGGACGTTTCTTTTGGCAGCAAATTTCCACAGCCATCAATGCGGGCGCTTCAATGCTCTATGTAGCAATGTTCGATGAGGTAAATGAAGGAACTGCCATTTTTAAATGCACTGATGCCCCTCCTGTTAGCGACATTGCAAAGTTCATCAACATGGATGGCAAACCATCTGACCACTATCTCTGGTTGACTGGGGAAGCTGGTAAAATGCTTCGAAAAGAAAAACCTCTGACTATGACAATTCCACCGAGATGATATTACACAATAAACCAAAGCCCAGAACTTAATAAATACAGTTAAATTTCATGAAAAAGTATTTGTTTTCCGTCCTGCTTCTGATCTTTTTTTCATTCCAATCTGGTGCCCAACAAAGCAGTTTTCTGATTTTGGGCGATTTACATTATGACCGGCTGGACGATCACGACCTGAATTGGCTCAGCACCAAACCCGATGATCTAAGACAGGTGACCCAAGAATACACTGTTTATACGGAGACGAACTGGTACGACTTTACAGACATCCTAAGGCAGAGGGCACACACCGTTACTCCTCCCCTGAAAGCAGTCATCCAGCTGGGCGATTTGTCGGAAGGATTGGCGGGTTCGGAAGAGAAAGCCAGACAAATGGCCTACAATGTCCTGAAAGCAATTGAAGAAATACAAATGCCAGTGCCATGGATCATTGCCAAAGGGAATCATGATATTACCGGACCGGGTGCCGAACAGGCATTTCAGGAATTTTATGTACCCAAGATCCGAGAACAAACCAATAATCCGGAAATTAAAAACGCCAATTACTCTTATACCACAGGAGATGTGCAGATTACATGTATTGATCCATGGGATAAAAATACCGACATGGTCGATTTCCTGGAAAAAGAACTTTCAGCATCAAAAGCTAAGTTTAAATTTTTAGCCATTCACGAACCTGTCATTCCGGTCACTGAAAGATGTTGGCACGTGCTAAGACAGAATCCTGAACGACGCCAAAAACTTCTGGAAACAATTGCCCGTCATAGAGCCATTGTATTAAGCGCCCATTTACACCGATACGCTGTAGTGAGCCGGAATACGCCTTTCGGACCAATCGTCCAGGTCATGATAAACAGCGTGGTCAAAGACAGAAACTACCAAAACCCATTACGCGTAATCACCAAGTATGGGCCTTCACTGGCTGCGGACATGCCCGACTGGCAACCCGAAACCCTTGAAACCCGCAAAGCCATTTTAGCCGAAGAGGCAAAACAGATCACCTTTTTCAAACAAACTGACCTGCCGGGTTATGCTATTATTAAAACGGATGGAAAAAAAGGGACCGTACATCTGGAGTACTATGCCGCATTCGGAAAAAAGCCTTACGATAAAATCAACCTGACAAAACTATTGAAACCATAAATCATGCACTTCAAAATTCAAAAACTTCTGCTGTCAATAGCTTTTGCTGCACTTTGTGGAAAAATGGATGCCCAACCAGATCAGGTCCATCTGAGTTGGTCAGGCAACAAAGTAACAACAGCATCATCAATGATCGTTTCCTGGATTTCTAAAAATGCTAAAACACCTGAATTTGTAGTTTATGGAAGGGATTCATCCGCTTTTTTTACAAAAAAAGCACAGAAATCGGTTGTTGACGGAAATGCATTTTACACAGTCTTTTTAAAAAATCTTCAGCCAGCCTCAATTT
>Ga0116193_1002267_pt1 | contig 14776 bp, 21 predicted proteins | sample AD_UKC115_MetaG_FD_89892 | JGI IMG/M metagenome (GOLD analysis project Ga0116193, IMG submission 89892) | Active sludge microbial communities of municipal wastewater-treating anaerobic digesters from Hong Kong - AD_UKC115_MetaG | ecosystem: Engineered > Bioreactor > Anaerobic > Digestate... | reverse complement strand
TGCACGTGGGCCACGCCAAGAGCATCTGCCTGAACTTCGGCCTGGCGCGCGACTACGGCGGCGTGTGCCACCTGCGCTTTGACGACACCAACCCCGAGAAGGAAGACCAGGAGTACGTCAACAGCATCATCGACGCCGTGAAATGGCTGGGCTTCGACTGGGCCCAGCCCGGCAACGACCAGCCCTACCAGGCCAGCGACTACTTCGACTTCATGTACCGCGCCGCCGAGTACCTGATCGAGGCCGGCCACGCCTACGTGGACGAGCAGACGCCCGAGCAGATGCGCGCCAACCGGGGCGACTTCGGCAAGCCCGGCGTGGACAGCCCCTTCCGCAGCCGCCCCCCCGCCGAGAACCTGGCGCGCTTTCGCGAAATGCGCGACGGCCAACATGCTGACGGTGCGATGGTGCTGCGCGCCAAGATCGACATGGCCAGCCCCAACATCAACCTGCGCGACCCGGCCATCTACCGCATCAAGCACGCCGAGCACCACAACACCGGCAACCAATGGTGCATCTACCCGATGTACACCTTCGCGCACCCCATCGAGGACGCGCTGGAGCAGATCACCCACAGCATCTGCACGCTGGAATTTGAAGACCAACGCCCCTTCTACGACTGGCTGATGGAGCGCCTCATCGAAGGCGGCCTGCTCGCCGCCCCCGCGCCGCGCCAGTACGAATTTGCCCGCCTGAACCTCACCTATGTGGTCACCAGCAAGCGCAAGCTGGCCCAACTGGTGAATGAAAAGCACGTGAGCGGCTGGGACGACCCGCGCATGCCCACCATCGTGGGCCTGCGCCGCCGGGGCTACACACCCGAAAGCATCCAGCTCTTTGCCGAACGCATCGGCGTGACCAAGGACTACTCCTGGATCGACTACAGCACCCTCGAAGGCTGCCTGCGCGAAGACCTGGAGCACAAGGCCCACCGCGGCATGGCCGTGCTGGACCCGGTCAAGCTCGTGCTGACCAACTGGGCCGAAGTGTTCGGCTCTGACGCCTACACCGAAGACTGCACCCAGCCCGCTCTGCCCCACAGCGCCATGGCCGAAGGGCAAACGCCCCCGCCCGACCGCGTGTTCAAGATCGGCAAGGACGTGTGGATCGAACGCGAAGACTTCGAGGAAGTGCCGCCCAAGGGCTACAAGCGCCTGTTCCCCGGCAACGTGGTGCGCCTCAAGGGCGGCTATGTCATCGAATGCACCGGCGTGGGTGCGAAAGACGCTGACGGCAAGGTCACCGAAGTGCACGCCAAGGTCATCCCCAACACCAAGAGCGGCACCCCCGGCGCCGACAGCGTGAAGGCCAAGGCCGCCATCACCTGGGTGGGCGCCGCCGACGGCGTGAGCGCCGAAGTGCGCCTGTACGCCCGCCTGTTCACCGACCCGCAACCCGACGCGGGCGGCAAGAACTTCCTGGACGCGCTGAACCCCGACAGCCTGAAGGTGGTGACGGCCTACGTGGAACCGTCACTGGCCGCCGCCAAGCCCGACCAGAAATTCCAGTTTGAACGCCACGGCTACTTTGTGGCCGACCGGACGGACCACGGCGTGGGCGGGAAAGTGGTGTTCAACCGGGTGACGGGGTTGAAGGATTCTTGGGGAAAATAGTCGGAACAGCAATTAAATACATTTAGCAAACAAGCCATGACAATGCTCTCAGACGCCGCGATTCGAGAACGAGTTCACGCTGCCGGTTTGATAATTCCATTTGAACCAAAAGGGCTTGGAGGCGCATCCTATGAGCTTAGGTGTAGTTCGACGTACTACGACTTAACGGAAGATGCCATAAGAATTGAGTCAAAACTACACAACAACAAAATCCTAATAAAACCCAAACACACAGTCGCACTAATTACAGAAGAGTCACTACAGATTCCTCAAGACCTAACTGCACACATCATCAGCAAAGGAAGCCTATTCAGCATCGGTCTATCTCCAGTGTGCACCTACGCTGATCCAGGATTTTCAGGGCAACTAGGACTTGTTACGACAAATAACAGCGACAAATACATTACCCTTGACGTACTGCAGTCTGTCGCGAAAATTCATTTCACAGAGCTAACGTCACCTGCAACCAAACTGTACAAAGGTCAACATGGCTTTAAAACCGAGCTTTGGCCAATAAGAAAAGATCTACAGAAAGACCACTCACAAATCAAGAGCGACAAGAGGGTCAAATCAGAAGAACAAGAAGCTTTTACCATTCTACCCAGACACACCTCGCTTGCACTGGAAAAGATCAGAACCCAGAACACAAAGATCTTGGTAGCACTGGTAATTGCTTTTGGAATGAATGCACTTCTTTTTTACTCAATATCAAAACAATATAATATTGATTCTGTGGCAGGCATTGCAATAAATCTTATTTCAAGCGCAATTTTGGGCATATTTGCAGTTGCAAATCAAATGAACAAAAGATAACAAACACACAGATCGGGACAAATAATGATACAAGGGAGACGGATTTTTTTCCTAGGTGTCAATACAGGATATGTCGAGAATGAGACACCAACCGCACAACACATTGCATTTCATGAGATCCGAAGTGGAAATGGTCTCTACTGCACGATTGTCGGCAACGTCTTGACGCCGCGCGGCCATGCCACCAATGCCGTTTGCGCAAGGATTAGCAAGTCTCCACAATGGAAACAATTGGCCGAGGGAATACAAAGATCCGGCGCAATTCCAGGAATCCAACTAAGCTCAACCTGGCAAGAATATCTCGGCCTAAAGAAATTCAAAACGATAGATCCAATCGAGACGATTAACGATTACAAAATTATTGCCAAATCGTTTCACAACAACGACATAATAGAATTCTACTCTGATCTCCAACAAGCATCAGACATTGCCATCGAAACAGGGTTTAAACACATTCAACTTCACGCAGCCCACGGATATCTCTACAATTTACTCCTAGATCCATACTTCTCCCCCAACTACACAGTTGCCCGTGAGTTGACCGAAAAGTGGGCAGACAACCTCAGAACTAGGGGTATTGAGTCATCAATACGCATTTCAATTAAATTTGGAGTACCCCATCTCGATGATCAGGTGGAGCGTCTCAACGAGACTATCCAAGTTGGCTGCGACTACATCGATATCTCCCAGGGGCTTTACAACGTAAATAAACGGGTCATTTATCCATCAACATCAGAAACACTGGACAGCAGATGGAAGATGAACATTACACTTGCACGCAAAAACCCAGGCTTACGATTCATTGCATCCGGTCGGCTTCAAAACTACCGCACCAACCTAGATGCATTACCCGAAAACCTGGAATTAGGCATTTGCAGAGATCTTATCGCGAACCCAAATTTTCTCCAAGACTTCGCGAATGGATGCGAAAACAAAATGAAGTGCCACTACTTTTCCAGGGGCACACCAAATCTTTCTTGCGGCAAATGGATTGAAGATTAAGAGATGAAACCAGTTTTTATCGTATTAGAGGGGTTAGATGGTTCTGGCACATCGACCCAAGCACAACTCCTGGCCGATCATTTTCGAAGCCTCAGCACCCCTGTGGAGCTAACAGCCGAACCCTCAACAGGTCTAATCGGCGCAACGATTAGACTAGCTCTAAAACGCAGAATAAAGTTCCAAGCCGATCGAACATCATTCGACAGGCAAATGGCGCTGATGTTTGCCGCAGATCGACATGATCATCTATACAATGACGCAGAGGGAATAGTTCCAACCCTGAAAAAGGGGACAACTGTCATTTGCACAAGATACATCCCATCTTCTTTCGCCTATCATTGCAGCAATGAGAAAGAATGGAATTTTATCAAAACACTAAACTCTGAATTTCCAATACCAGATCTTCTAATATACCTAGACAATCATGTAGAGAATTCTCTAAAGAGGATCTCCAACCGCAACATCCTGGATCAGTATGAGCAAGAAGATAAGCTGATGCAGGCACAAGCTAACTACGCAAGATACCTTTCAGAGTATCAAGGCAAATTGACCATCATCAATGCAAATCTCTCAAGGGAAGACATTTTTTCAAGAATTGTAGAGAGCATAAATAAACTTACCAACTCAAAAGCCTAAATCATGCACACACTAAACAATGACGATCCGGAAAGACAAGCACTGTTGGAGTGGTTCAGCAAAAGCGATACTTTCGAGATCAAGGCAAAGTTATTAAAAATTGCAGAAACCGAGCATGAAATCGGAAAATATGTGCAAAAGCACCTTTCCATAGCTCAGAATCAAGACTTGACCTCAATCGATGTCTTTGCACCAAAGCTCGCAATACTGATCGGGGTAATTCAAGGATTGATCGATCCTTTTCTTTCACAAACACCTATTGGGGACAAACTGAAGAACAAAGCAAGTACAATTCTTCAGGAGGCCGGAATCAGCTCGAACACATACTCAACTCGGCCAGTTGAAATAGATAGCGGGGACCTTCGCAGAATTTTTCAGTCAATTGTGTCGACAAAGTAGTCGAGCCTTGGAGCTAGAAAGAGCACATTTGTCTACAGGCGTGTGGAGAACTTCCCGCCCCCACTCGCCCCAATCACCAAGCGCTGCGTCGCCCGCGTGGACCCCACATAGAAAAGCCGCGCTTCCTCGCGCTCGTCTTCGCCCTCGGCGGGCATGCGCCCGGCGCCGACCAGCGCCACCACAGGGAACTCCAGCCCTTTGCTGACGTGCAGCGTCATCACCTTGATGCTGTCGTGCGCGGGGTCGAACACGCTGGACGAGTTGCGGCGCAGCTGGTGCGGCAGCTTGCGTTTGCGCAGGAATTCGGCGCACATGTCCATTTCGCTGTGGTGGCGGCAGAGGATGGCCATGTCGGCCCAGGCGTGGCCTTCGCGGTGGGCGGTGGCCAGCAACTCGGCCACCTGTGTATTTGGGGGCAGATTCCAATCCTGACCCTCTGCTCTTGCGGCTGGCGCACGGAAAACCCCACCGGTACACTTGGCCCCCATGCACCCCGCCATCGCCCAACACCGCCCCGGCATTGCCGCCATCTGCCAGCGCTACGGCATTCAGCGGCTGGAGGTGTTTGGTTCGGCTGCACGGGCAAGTGACTTTGACCCAGCTCGCAGCGATGCAGACTTTCTGGTGGAGTTTGCACCGGGTATCGAGCCCGGGCTTCATGCGATTTTTGGCGCAAAGGCTGATCTGGAAGCGCTGCTGGGCCGGGGCGTGGATTTGGTGGAGCCCGGTGCGGTGCGCAACCCCTATGTGCTGGACAGCATCAACCGCCACCGCGAGGCCGTTTATGCAGCGTGACCCGCGTGCTTTTTTGTGGGACGTGCGCGACGCGGCGCTGGCGATCCAATCGTTCACCACGGGCATGGACGCACCGGCCTACGCAGCCAATCCGATGGCGCAAGCGGCTGTGGAGCGCAAATTTGAAATCATTGGCGAAGCGCTGAACCAACTGTCAAAACTGGACACGGCCGTAGCGGCCCGCATTCCTGACCTGGCGCAAATCGTGGCGTTCCGCAACCAGCTCATCCATGGTTATGCGACGGTGAATGTCGGCACGGTATGGAACATCAGCCAAACCGCCCTGCCTGCGCTGCAGGATGCTGTGCAGGGTCTTCTGGACGAGCTTGGTTAGAGCTCGACCCGGAAACCCATTCATGACGCCCACCTCCGAAACCTTGAGCGCCCAAGCCGCCCAACTGGCGCCGGAAGAGCGAATTCAACTGGTGGAGCGCATTTTGAACAGCCTGGATCAGCCCGACGCGGCACTGGATGTACTTTGGACCAACGAGGCCAGCGACCGACTGGCCGCCTACCGGCGCGGTGAAATCAAGGCGGTGGGCTTGCCTGATGTGATTGCCAAGTACCAGCAAAGCGCTCGCTACTGGAAGAATCGGCTTGGTTGAGCGTAAGGCTGCGCATCAACCCAAAAACTCCTATATTGATAGCTGCTTACGCTTATCCATCAAGCGCTAGAGGCCAATTTCATCCAGAAAAGCTGCAGCACCGTCAAAGCCCATCCATGACGCGTCCTTTCACCCCCACCTTCGCCCATGTGCCGCCCGGCCCGGTGGCAGGCCCCTTGCAGTTGCTGCCCGTCAGCGCCGAGGTGGTGGCGGTGCACACGGCCGATGGGGCGCATGTGGGCTCGCTCAAAAAGGTAGGCGGGGTCTGGAAATTCAAGGCCATGGGCTACGACGCTGCCGGTGGCATGGAGCCCGGCCACGGCCCGCTGACAGAGCAGCACAACATGCAGTTCGCCACCCCCGACGCCACCGAGGTGAGCGCGCGGTTGCTGGGGGCGCTGGCGGGCACACCGGGGTCATTGCCTTGATTCCTTGCGCACCCAGTTTGCTTCTGTTTTTATAGCTGCTTGCGCTTGCCTATCAAGAGTCAGAGCCGAATTTGGCTTTAGAAATCGAAATAGGCACGGAGGTTACGCACTATAGCGCTCGATAGACAAAAAAGTGATTCTCATATTTGACAAAACTGATGTTTTGAAAATAATGAGAAACAAATGCCATCGCCCGCCCCCCTTACCCCCGAGCATTGCACCGCCCAACTTCAAGCCTTGGGCGCGCACATTCGTGCCCAGCGCAAGGCGCTACGGCTGAGCGCGACGGTGACCGCCGAGGCAGCGGGCCTGTCGCGGGTGACGCTGCACCGCATCGAAAAGGGCGAGCCATCAGTCACCATGGGCGCGTGGTGCAACGCCTTGGCGGCGCTGGGCATGGGGCTGCAGGCAACACCCAGCGCAGCCGATGCAGCAGTGCCTGCACCCGACCGCACCGGCTGGATTCCGGCCAGGGTGCCGCTGGCCGACTACCCGCAGTTGCGCGCGCTGGCCTGGCAGGTGCACGGCACCGACACCCTCACGCCCGCAGAGGCCTTGGGCATTTACGAACGCAATGCGCGGCACCTCGACATGCAGGCCATGTCTGCCGACGAACAGGCCCTGTTGCAGGCGTTGCGGCTGGCCCTGTCGCCCAGCGCGGAAGCCGGCACAGGGGCCAGCGATGCAGTTTGAGCGCCCCCACCACCAGCGCATTGCGCATGTGCTGCAGGCACTGAACGGGGACACGTTGCGCCAGCATGGCTGCCTGTTTGGCGGAGGCACCTGCATCGCGCTGCGCTATGGCGAATACCGCGAGTCGGTGGATATTGTTTTTTTGGTGTCTGACGCGGCGGGTTACCGCGAGTTGCGGCAACTGCTCACCGGCCCACAGGGGCTGGCGGCCATCACCCACGCGCACGCGCCGCCGCTGGTGGCATTGCGCGAGATACGGGCCGACCAGTACGGCATTCGCACCCAGGTGCAGATGGATGGGCAGGCGATCAAGCTGGAAATCGTGCGCGAGGCCCGCATTGCTTTGGAGCCCCCGGTGGCCGATGACACGGTGTGCGGCGTGAGCACGCTGACGCGGCTGGACCTGGCCACATCCAAGCTGCTGGCCAACTCCGACCGCCAGGCGGACGACGGCGTGTTCAGCCGCGATGTGATTGACCTGGCCATGATGGACCTGCCCTTGCCTGCCCTGCGCGCCGCACTGGCCAAGGCAGCAGAGGCTTATGGCCCCTCGGTGGCGCGCGACCTGGGCAAGGCAATCGACCGACTGCAGACGCGCACCGGCTGGCTGGAGCGCTGCATGCAGGCCATGGCCATGCAGATGCCCAAGGCGGTGCTGTGGCAAAAGGTACGCGCCCTGAGGCGCGTTCTGCCCAAGGTTTGAGAAGGCAGAGAACCCCCATGCGCCGCCGCAAACCCCACCACCACGTTTACGTGGTCGAACTCTCCAAAGACGTGCTGAACGAGCCGCGCTTTCGCAAGTGCAACCCCGGCTACGTGGAAGGCATGCCCTGCGTGTACGTGGGCATGACGGGGCTGGACCCGGATGTGCGGTTCGACAAGCACAAGGCGGGCATCCAGTCCAACCGGTTTGTGCTGCTGTACGGCCTGCGCCTGCTGCCCGATTTGTACGAGGGCTTCAACCCCATGACCTACGAGGAGGCGGTGGACCGGGAGATCGAGATTGGCATCGATCTGCGCTCGGCGGGGTTTGGGGTGTGGCAGGCCTGAAGGCCACTGGCCACCCCCACTTGCAGCGCTTTGCCCATGCGCCCCGCGAACCACTTTTGGCATGCACCATGACTTCACCAACCACCACCGATCCAGCAGCCGTCCTGCATTTCTGGTTTGACGAGCTGAGCGCCGCGCAGCATTTCGCCAAGGATGCCGCGCTCGACGCCGCCATCGCCCAGCGCTTTGCCCTCACCTTGGAGGCCGCCGCGCGCGGCGAGCTGTCGGGCTGGCGCGCCAGCACGCCGGGGCGGCTGGCCGAGATCGTGGTGCTGGACCAGTTCTCGCGCAACGTGTGGCGCAACACGCCGCGCGCCTTCGCACAGGACGGCATGGCCCTGGTGCTGGCGCAGGAGCTGGTGGCCAGCGGGCCAGGGCCTGTTCACACTCTTTTTGCCAGATGCGTTGCGATCAAAAAGGGCCAGGCGCAAGGCGCCAAACGAAGCTGGGGTGCGGCCCCAGCGAGGCTTGGCAACGCCGCGCATGGCCCTTTTTGGTCGCAACCCGAAGGGAACGGGATGAAACCTGCGCCAATCTTGGCGTCGTCACGCGCCTAGATTGGCGCAGGTTTCACCCCGTTCGCACTGGCAAAAAGAGTGTGAACAGGCCCTAGACCGCGCCCTGCCCCCGGCGCAGCGGGCCTTTGCCTACATGCCCTACATGCACAGCGAGTCGGCCGCCATCCACGCGCAGTCGGTGCGGCTGTTCGCGCAGCCGGGGCTGGAGGGCAACCTGCGGTTCGCACTGCAGCACCAGGCCATCATTGAGCGCTTTGGCCGCTACCCGCACCGCAACGCCGTGCTGGGGCGGGCGTCCACGGCGCTGGAGCTGGCGTTCCTGAGCGAGCCGGGCTCGTCGTTCTGACCCCTGCCCCGGTGCCCGCACCCGCGCCATGGGAGCGCCACAAGCCCTCCCTACAATGCCGCGATGCCTTTTTCCACCCGCTGGCGGCTTCGGCTTGTCACCCCTCTCCTTTGGCTGGCCTGCGGCCTGGCCAGTGCCCAGAACCCACCGGTAGCCGCCGATGCGCCCGGCGCCCCCGCCTCGGCCGCGCAACCCTCGGCGGCGCAGGCGGCGGCGCTCTCACGCGACGCCCGGCGCATCCATGCGCTGTCGCGCGACAAGCTGCTGCAGATCCGCACGCTGCTGCGCACCTCCAACACCCAGGCATCGATTGGCTCGGGCTTTTTCGTGTCGGCCGATGGGCTGATCGTGACCAACTTCCATGTGGCCAGCCAGTTGGCGCTGGAGCCCGAGCGCTACCGTGGCGTGTACGTCACCATCGACGGGCAGGAGGGTGACGTCGATCTGCTGGCGTTCGACGTGCAGCACGATGTGGCCGTGCTGCGCGCACGCCAACGCACGGCCCCTGCGCCAGTGCTGGAGTTCCGCCCCGCCGCCGAGCCCCTGGCCCAGGGCGAGCGCATCTACTCGCTGGGCAACCCGCTGGACATTGGCTTTGCCGTGACCGAAGGCACCTACAACGGCCTGGTGCGGCGCAGCTTCTACCCGCGCATCTTCTTTGGCGGCACGCTCAACCCCGGCATGAGCGGCGGCCCCGCTGTGGACGACGCCGGGCGCGTGCTGGGCGTGAACGTGGCCAAGCGGCTCGATGGCGAGCAGGTGAGCTTTCTCATCCCGGCCGAGTTTGCCCAGGCGCTGGTGCAGCGCGCGGCCAGCGCCCAGCCCATCACCCAGCCAGCGCACAAGGAAGTGGCGCGGCAACTGCTGGTGCACCAGCAGCTGCTGACCGAGCGCTTCTTGCAAACCCCCTTCCAGGAGCAGCGCCACGGCAACTACCTGGTGCCCGTGCCCGACGACGCCCTGGCGCGCTGCTGGGGCAGCGGGCGCGACCCGGACTACAGCGCGCTGCACCTGGAGCGCTCGGCCTGCCAGACCAACAGCCATGTGGTGGCGGGCGACTTCAGCACCGGCACGGTGCGCCTGGGCTACGAGGCCTACAGCGCCCCCAGCTACGGCGCGGCGCGCTTCGCGCACATGTATTCGCGCAGCTTTGCCAATGAACGCATTCCCAACCGGGGCAGCCGCCAAAAGACGGCTGCCGAGTGTGCCGAGCGCTTTGTGGACCAGGGCGGCCTGCCGCTGCGCGCGGTGGTCTGCATGTCGGCCTACCGCAAGCTGCCCGGCCTGTACGACATGACGGTGCTGGCCGCCACCCTCAACCAGCCCACGCAGGGCGTGCTGGGCCGCCTGGACGTGCGCGGCATTGGCTTTGACAACGGCCTGAAGCTGGCCGAGCGCTTTCTGCAGTCCTTCCGGTGGGAGGCCGCGCCATGATGCCCACCCTGGCCCTGCTGGAGGCCTTTGACCGCCACGGCGCGCTGCTGGCGCGCGCACCCGTCACGCGCTGGCCCGTCACCGTGGGCCGCAGCCTGGAATGCGACCTGGTGCTGGACGACCCGCATTTGGCGCCCACACACCTGCGCATCGACCGGGCTGCGGACGCGCCCCGCACTGTGAGCGTGGAGGTGCAGCACACCCTCAACGGCGCCCTGCTGCAGCGCAAGCGCCACGCCAGTGGCGAGCGCTTTGACTGGCCCGACGGCGCGCCGCTGGAGATCGGCCGCACGCGCATTGCACTGCGCCTGGCCGATGCGCCCATCGCGCAAGAGCTGCCGCTGCCGCGCTTCCCCTGGCGCACGTTGGCCACCACCGTGGCCCTGCTGGCGCTGATGCTGGCGGCCGTACTGGCCGCTGAGTGGCTGAAGGCCGACGACAGCACCAAGTACCTGAAGGCGCTGCCCGGCGCGCTGCTGGGCATAGCGCTGTTCATGGGCGGCTGGGCCGGGCTGTGGGCCATCGCCAACAAGGTGTTCGACGGCCACCTGCAGTTCTGGCGCCACATGCGCATTGCCTGCGCGCTGTACCTGGGGGCCGAAGCCGTGTCGCTGGCGGCCAGCCTGGCTGCGTTTGCGCTGTCGTGGGAGGCTGTCTCGCGCTTTGGCTATGTGCTCATCACCCTGGTGCTGGCCGCGGGCATCTACGCCCACCTGGCCGCCGTGCTGCCGCGCCGCCGCACCGGCCTGGCCTGGACGGTGGGCGCCGTGCTGGCCCTGGGCCTGCCCGCCTGGATGGGGGTGCAGTGGCTCAACCATGCGCGGCTGTCGAACCAGCTGTACATGAGCAGCCTGTTCCCGCCCAGCCTGCGCGTGGCCCCCGCCGTGCCGGTGCCCCAGTTCACGCAAGAGGCCGGTGCACTGCGCGAGCGGCTGGACCGCCGCGTGAAAGCGGACGACGACAACGAGGACGAGGAGTAGCGCCCGCTGCCAGGCCGGCGGCCTGGCCTGGCGGGCTTTTACCGCCCCGCGAACGTCGCCAGCGGCGCGCGCACGCGCTGCGCCGCCAGCGCCAGCCACGCGGGCGTGCCCAGGCCCGCCACCAGGTCGTGGCGCAGCAGGCCCCAGTGCGGGTCGTCCGGGTCCAGGCCCAGGGCCTCAATGAACGGCGCCTGCACGATGAAGCACTGGCGCCGGTAGGGCAGCAGGTAGGCCGTGCGATCCGTGCCGAGCACGGCCAGGGCGTCTTCGTGGCGCGCAAACCAATGGTTGAGCAGGATGCCGGTGCCCGGTGCGTGCCAGAAGTCGCCCAGATCGTCCCCCGCCGCAGCTTGGCCACACAGCACGCGGCGGGCGTGGTCCCAGTGGGCAAAGCCCACGGCACGCGCGGCGTCGTGCAGGCAGTCGGCCAGTTGCAGGCTGCCCGCCACGCCCTCGCGCCGCGCGCGGTTGAGCCGCACGCGGGCGCGGGTCTTGAGTTCGTCCAGCGCGCTGTTCACGCCGAACCCGCCGTGGTGGTGGGCGCCAGGTGGCGTAGCAGCGCCGCCGCATCCGTGGAGCCTGCGGGCAGGCCCCGCAGCGCGTCGGCGCACAGCGCGCTGGCCGTGGCGCGGGCTTCGGCCAGCACGGCGCGGCCAGCAGGGCGCAGGCTGACCTGGCCCGCCGCGCGCGCGATGTGGCCGGTCTTCTCCAGCGGGATCAGGCGGCGCACCACGGACGACAGCGGCACGCCCAGCGGCGCCACCAGCGCCGCCGTGGGCAGGCGGCCGCCCTCGGCCCGCGCCAGCGCGTGCAGCAGGATGAAATCGGCATGGCCGATGCCGTGCCAGGTGCCCAGCGCGTCGTCCAGCGCCAGTTGCAGCCGGGCGTGGGCCTGGCTGATGCCCAGGCAGAGGTCGAGGGCCTGCGCGCTCATGCCGCCAGCTCCTCTTGCCACAGCGCGAGCAGCGCGGCCAGGTCGGCACGGTGCTCGGCGTCGGTGGCATCGGCGCGGGGTTTCAGCGTATCGAGCACCTCGAAGCACAGCGCCGCCTCGCCGTGCGTGCGCCAGGCCTGCTGCAGGCGCCGGTCGGTGTGGCCGCCCAGGCGCAACTGGAAGCGCTCGCGGTTGAACGCGCCCGGCAGGTTGGTGCTGGCCTTGACGCAGACGAGCCCCTCCGCAGCGCAGCGGATCGCGTACACGCCCATGGGCGGCGGGTTGTCCTTGTAGTGGCGGACGAGCGCGCGGCGCTGCGCGGCGGCACCGGGCTGGGGGGATGGGAAAACGGGGGAAGAGTCCATGACAGGTTCCTTGGCATCGTGTACGGCCACCCCGCGCGGGGCCGACGAAACAAGGGATGAAGCTGTCAGGCAACGAGAAAAAAGCCCGTGGTGCGGGCCGAGGGTGAGAGCCTCTTGTGCGGGCGGGCGCCCCTCAGCACCCGAGGGGCGGATTCTAGCAAGGGGCGCGTTGTCTTGCGATCCGCCCGGCACCGGCACCGTGCCATCGCCGTGGGGAGCCGCTGATTGCTTCGGTTTTGGTAGCATCTTGCGCTTAATACACATGCCTTCAAGGCACTTTTCATCCAAACCTCTGCCCCCACAGACCATGAACTTCGCCGACCGCCTCAAGCAACTGCCTTCCGCCTCCCACCTGGCCGCCCTGCACCTGCTGGGCGCGGACGGGCAAGTGCTCGCCACCCTGGAGAACAAGCCCGGCCAGGCCGGCTCGCTGGCGGTGTATGCCGCCCTGGCGGCGCTGTACGGCGGCCATATCACGCCCGCCGCAGCGCGCCTGGGGCTGGAGTGGTACGCCGAGCACACGCAGGACGCGCTGGCCCACCCCGGCAAGCACCCCAACATCGACCGCCTGCTGGCCTGGGCCGAGGGCAGCGAGAGCTACCGCGTGCAGACTGTCGCGGCCTGAGGGCGCGCTGGCGTGGCGCCCTGGGCCGTGCGCTGCGGCGCACGCGCTATCGTCGTACAGTGGTGGCCGGGTCGTGCCGCCCCGGACCTTGCCGGCACCGCTGTTCGAAAGGAGCCCGCCCATGACCGCCCCCACCGGCACCGTCACCCTGCACCGCGTGCTGCGCGCGCCGCCCGAGCGCGTGTACCGCGCCTTCCTCGACCCCGACGCCATGGCCAAATGGCTGCCGCCGCACGGTTTCACCGGGCGGGTGCTGGAGCAAGACCTGCGCGTGGGCGGCCGCTACCGCATGCAGTTCACCAACCTGGGCAACGGCCAGGTGCATGCCTTCGGCGGCGAGTACCTGGAGCTGGTGCCGGGCGAGCGCATCGTGAACACCGACCGCTTCGACACCCCCAACCTCCCGGGCGAAATGCGCACCACCGTCACGCTCCAGGCCGTGGCAGTGGGTACGGAGCTGCGCGTGGTGCAGGAGGGCATTCCCGCCGCCATCCCCCCCACCGAGTGCTACCTGGGCTGGCAGGATTCGCTGCAACTGCTCACGCTGCTGGTGGAGCCAGAGATTCCGGCCATGTGATGGTGCTATTGTTTCAATAGCTGCCAGCGCTTTACTGATGGGCGTTAGAGGCCAATTTCATTCAGATCTTACACACCCGTCAGCGCGGGGCCGATGCGGGGTCGGCCACCGTGGCCGCCTGGTGCGGCTTGCGCGCCACGATGTAGGGGCGCACGTCGCGGCCCTTGGTGGCGTGGCGCTCCACGGCCAGCACCTCGAAGCCATGGCGCGCAATGGCGACCTCCAGCGTCGGCCCTTGGAAGCAGTGCACGGGTGGTGCCAAGCCCAGGGCGCGCGCCAGCGGTAGCGCCGCCCAGGGGATCAGCGGGTTCATCTCCGCCACGCACGGCGTTTTGGAGATAAAGAACCCGCCAGGCCGCAGCGCCTGCCACACGGCGTCCAGCCCGCCGTCCAGGTCGGGCAGCAGGTGCAGCACATTGAAGGCCAGCACCACGTCGTAGGCCTGGGGTGCTTGCTGGGCGGCGCCTGCAGCGTCCAGCACGGCAAAGTCCAGTTGCGCCACCGGGGTGGCCGCGAGCTTTTCCTGGGCAATGGCCACCATCTGGGAAGACACATCGGTGGCATGCAGGCGCCGCACCCGGTGGGCCAGGCGCAAGGCCGTGGTGCCGGTGCCGCAGCCAATCTCCAGCACCTGGTCTGACTCGGCCAGCAGTTCGCTGGTGCGGCGCAGGCTGGCCTCGTAACCGGCCTCGTCGGCAATGGGGTGGGCGGCGTATTTGCGCGCCAACTTGTCCCAGAAGCGAGCGCTCTGGCGCAGAGCGGCGGGGTCGGGTGGCGCGGGCGGCAACGCGTTTGTGGCCAGGGGGGTGGGCGTGGTCGTCATGGCGGGGCGTGAAAGCATGCAGCGATGCTATCCATACACCCATCGATCGCATAGGCCCATCGCTAGGCCAGCACGAAATCGATCGCCGCGCACACCGCCGCCACATGTGCAGCGTTGCATTGCTCGGGCGATCGATTTCG
>Ga0116193_1002265_pt1 | contig 14801 bp, 10 predicted proteins | sample AD_UKC115_MetaG_FD_89892 | JGI IMG/M metagenome (GOLD analysis project Ga0116193, IMG submission 89892) | Active sludge microbial communities of municipal wastewater-treating anaerobic digesters from Hong Kong - AD_UKC115_MetaG | ecosystem: Engineered > Bioreactor > Anaerobic > Digestate... | reverse complement strand
TGTCCCAGAGCCTTCTGCTGAACATCATCAATAAACTTCTTTACCACCTTATAGTTAACATCGGCTTCCAGAAGGGCTACACGAATAATTTGCAGTCCTTCTCTCATATTTTCCTCTGTCAGCCGAAGTTGACCACGAAAGAACTTAAAAGCAGTTTCTAATTTTTTAGAAAGAGATTCAAACATATCCTACTCTACAAATTTAAAATGAAAAAAATTTAAAGAAATGCACTATATTATATCATATCTCTGCCACTCCCACAACTCTAATTACATTACAAAGATAGATATATTTTTCACTTTAGGCATTTAAAATACAATTTTATTTCTTACTTGTTATAATAATTTATTATAGGAAAAAGAATTATTATCTAAACCACTACTGTCCGCTAAAAATATGGAGATTTCCCTCATAATTTCAATGATAATATTGTTCCTTACTTTATCGAACAATATTGTCGTGAAATTATGGAAGAAATGTTTATACTTTTAGCGGACAGTAATGAGTAGTGATTCCAATAATAAAAAATCATGTTTCTTTGTTATAATAAGGTTTTGAAATATTAGTGTGGAGAATAAGATATGGTTTTTGATAAATATGTAGATTCTAATATTGACTATGAGAAGTGTGCGGTAATAATGGCAGGAGGGATTGGTGAACGGTTCTGGCCTTTATCAAGGCCGGAATGTCCAAAGCAATTGTTACCATTCGGTATTCATGGCAACACCCTTATTCAAGATGCTCTGGAGCGTGTTTCGACATTTATACCGGTTGAAAATATTGTTTTGGCAACCTCAGAGGTACTAAAACCCACTTTTGTATCTCTGGGCTTGCTTCCTGAAAGCCAGATTATTACAGAACCCTGTCGGAGAAATACGGCAGGATGTTTGTCCTTTGTCGTTGCGAAACTATTGGCTGTCTATGGGGAAATGGCAAGAGAAATAATTATGGCAGTTATTACGGCTGACCAGTTGATAAAGCCTGTTGAGGACTTTGTTCAAACAGCAATTTGTATCATGGATTATGTTGCAAAGAATAAAGTGCTCGGGATTATTGGCATTCCACCGTCTCGTCCTGAAACGGGATTTGGCTATATAGAGGTTAAAGAACAAATAGAACTATCGGGAAAATCAGAAGTGTTTACAGTCCAGAAATTTCATGAAAAGCCGAATGAACATACAGCAGAAGAATATATTAAGGCAGGCAACTATTACTGGAATAGTGGAATGTTTTTCTGGAAAGTTCAGACCTTCCTTGATGAAATAGAAAAAGCAAGTCCTGTGCATTGGAAAGCAATTATGGAGATGTCAGAAGAATTGAGAAAAGGAGAAGAAGATAAGGTTAACCATATTTTTCAGACTTTGCCGAATACTTCTATAGACTATGCATTAATGGAGAATACAAAAAATGTGGTTATGGTAAAAGCCAATTTTTACTGGGATGATTTGGGCTCATGGACATCATTGGAACGCATATTAACCAAAGATGCTGATGGGAATATAGTTAAAGGAAAAGTAATTACTCTAAACACAAATAATTCTATTATCTATAACGGAAATTCTGAACAGATTACTGTAACAACATTGGGAATACATGACCTAATAGTTGCAGTTTCTCGTGATGTAATTTTGATTATGGATAAAAAAGAATCACAGAATTTGAAACAATTACTGGAAAAGATAGAAGAATACGATGGGCATAAGGGAGAATAGCAGAAATATAGAAAGGGAAGAAAGAATAATATATGTTACCTATTCGGGATATTAATCCAAGTCGAACGGTGCCTATTGTCGTTATTTTGATTATTATTTTGAACGCACTCATCTTTTTTCAATATTCCAATTTATCTGAAAAAGAAATAGAAAGAATATTTTTCATCTTTGGAATTGTTCCTGCACATTTTAGATGGGTAACTCTGATTACGCACCAATTTTTGCATGGAGGTCTGTTGCATTTAATATCGAATATGTGGGCACTATGGATTTTCGGAGATAACATTGAAGACCGCGTAGGACACAAGCGATTTTTACTTTTTTATCTGTTATGTGGTATTAGTGCGGGATTTATCCATACTTTAACTCAGCCAAATTCCAATATGCCCTGTGTTGGTGCTTCAGGTGCTATTTCAGGTGTTCTCGGAGCATATCTGGTTCTTTATCCCGAAGCCCGTATTTTATGTATCATACCTATTGTAATCTATCCCTATTTTACAGAGATGCCTGCTTTACTTTTTGGTTTTATATGGCTTATTTTACAATTATTCAATGGGCTGGTAGTCATGGCAGGAAATAATAAAGATGTGGCAGGTATTGCATGGTGGGCTCATTTAGGCGGCTTCTTTGCAGGCATTTTTATATTGCCTCTTTTCCTAAGAAATAAGCATAGAGATATTACAGAACAAGATGAGATGTAAAGAAAAATTATTTTAGAAATATACAAAAAATGAATTTATATAAAACAGAATCTAAAATAATCCTCATTATTTTTTTTGAATAAATTTAGACTTAAATCATATAATATTATTGTTTAACAAGACTTTAAATTTTTTAAGGTTTGTTGTTTAATATTAAAATAAGAAAAGGAAACGAAATAGCGAATTAAATGTTATACTATTAAAAGGATTAAATAAAACTCATACATGAGGTAGCAAATGATATGGGAATAATAATAAATCACTCAAAAGGGTTGCTAGTCTCATTACTATTCATGGTTGCGTTAATTTCTTTGACAGGTTGTCCAAATGAACCTAATTTGCAGGTATCAGCCTTAACACATCATTTTGGTGGAGACACCTATACGCTTACAGTCGAAACTGATTGGAGTTTTCAGGTCTGGAATGCTGGTGAAAAAGGTTCTATTCTCACTTTTGAGGTAGAACCACAACAGAACTGGATTACAGTAAATCCAACTTCGGGAAGGGTCAAGGATGATGACCCAGCAGTAAATATAGCCGTTCATATTAATCGCGATGTTAGTTCTCAGAGTAAAAACATCCCTTCTTTTGCTACTGGATATATTAAGGTTTCTGGTGGGAATAAAGAAGAAGTTATAACCGTGACTACTGTGCCCAATTTATACACTGAAATTTTTGGTGGATTATATAATCGTCCCTTCGATTTGTCAAATACAACACTAATATTCATACCTTACAAAGGTGGACTCCATTTCTATAAAGAAGAAATAGAGAAAAATGTCCAGAGTTTCCCAGAACAGTCCAATTCTGGCAATTTTGTTTATTTTCCATGGCAAGACCCATTCCCTATCAGGTTAGGAGTTGGCTCTGTCCGTTTTTATGATATTGAATACAAAGACATTTATGTATCCAGTAGAGGCTACATCGCCTTTGGTTCAAATGGATTAGAACCTACTACAATTGGGAAACACTTCGCTTATCCACAAATATCCTTACTTCCTGTGGATGCCCTACAAACAGGTGAAGGTAGTGTATCTTACATTATATCCCCCCAGAAACTCGTTATTACATGGAAAGATATTCCTTTATCAAAAAATCCGACTCTGGATGAGAACAACAAGCCGTTCAAAAATAACTTTCAGGTAGAACTATTCTATGACGGAACTATTCAAATTACCTATCTCAGCATAGACCCTAATGTTTTTAATGCTGTAATTGGTTTGTCCTGTGGTGGTGGTGATGGAATACATCCTCCAATGCAAGACTTTGTAATTAGCAACCTATCTGATGCCCCATAATTTAATCTTGCAAAAAAATAAGATGCTTCTTAATCGTTTATAATCCAGAAGCATCTTTCCAAAATTTTTTGTCAATTGCTATTTGAATAGAATTGAAAAATATAAAATCAGTTCACTGTGGTGTTTCAGATTCCATAATACTGCGAGACACTGCTTTAATTAGTCTTCTCCGTCTGCGTTCAGATGGCTTTTCATAATGCCGAAGTTCACGCAACCTCTGCATGAGCCCATCTTTATTGCACTTCTTTTTAAAGCGACGCATAGCCTTATCAAAAGACTCCTCAGGCTTTATTCTTACCTTCGTCAAAGGAATCAACCTCCTTTCAAAAAAAGTATAATTTTCTAAATCTTATATTTCGAATTGGAAAAGTATTATATATAAAACCCAAGCCTTATTTCAATCACTTCTACCAGTTAAAATATTAGTGAATTGAGACATCTGAAAAATTAAATTAGTTGATACATAAAAGTAATGACAACTCTATATTCAGTTTTTTCTAATTTATTAGATAAACCACAAGGTTCACCAGGTAAGACATAAAGTCCGTAAAGAGGGGAATAAGATATTTATTCAGTAATTATGAATTTTGATAAGACATAAAATATATTTTTCAGATGGCTCGAATTGTTATTGTTTTAAAATAAACATTTTATAATTACAAGAGATAAATTTTATACAACGAACAATATATTTAAAAATACAAGAGATTACCTCATTTTTTAGTAGACAGAAGTATTTAAGCAACTTATTCTACGCTTAAATGCAGATTAAAGTCCCCAGAGATAAAAGTTTGAGTTTCTTATTTTTTGGGAGAATTATTTTTCAAAACAGATTTTATAACGCTATTCAGTTCTGGGTTTTCTTCTACTTTATAAATCCAGGTAGGGGATTGTTGGTAATAAAATTTTACTAAATTATTTCCCCATGCACCCTGATTTTTTAGCCAGGAACGCATTTGACGAAAGAATTGTAATTCCTCAGAATAGGGTGTCACCATATATTTGAAGAAACAGAGTCTATCGCAATCCGCCTTATCTTCGCAATCTGTTCCGGGCTTCAAATAACATCTGATTAAAGGATAAAAGTTACGGAATGAAGCGAAATAATCATAATTGTTTGAACGGTCTGTGCAATTGTGAACTGGGCCGTTACTTAACATCCCTACTAACTGATAGCCAAAGTCTTTACAAAAGGCACCTGAGCCACTGGACCCTTGTGAGGTTATACCTTCGTCCCACAATACTTCAATAGTATGATAGCGAGTATTCATACAAAGCGAGTCCATGCAACTAGAAGTGTCTGTGTTTTTAAATGTGCCAATGGCTGATTTTAAGTATTGTCCACCAAGGTGATGTGCACCATAAACAGTCATTCCTGTATTTAATTCTTCTGAACTCCAGCCTGCATACGCTCTGCCATAATCTCCAACCGGTATTGTTCCAGTAAGTTTTATAAATTGTCCATCCAGGCATGTGCTTTCGGCAAGGTTAACGGCGCCAGTGGTCCGGGGGCAAGTATTTGCATTAGGAATTGCCGTGTCATAACAATTTGCAAGTCGGTAGTCCCAGATTACTTCAAAGGCAGACCATTGAATATCTGTGTCTTCAAAGCAATGATGTGCACTTATTAAATATGGTTCTAATTCGGGAGTGTCTGGAACATTTATAATCGTGCCAGTGCACATAAACGAGTTATAATTGCTAGATATAACTAATAATCCTACCGCAGTGGTTATCTTTTGAAATTCTGTGTCGTCAACGCATGGAGAAGGCAAGGGGCAGGGTAATGATTTCGCCAAATCTTCTAATGGTAAGTAGTAGAAGTGAAAGGAAACGACTTTCATTTCAGGAAGGGATTTCTTATTTGTTTGCAATATTAAGATAACACTGTTTCCTTGAACTGATGGCAGCCATGTTTCTTCCAAATTGTTTTGCCCTTGTGGATAAGGTCCATAAACTACAAATAGTTCGGGCACAACCAGCCATAACTTATCAGAACTTGAAAATTTGGACACATCAACAGTAAGTCTGATTCCCTCTGCTTCGTCTACCATAAACTCGCCAACTGCATAATAATTTCCATCGGGGTATTGGACAGGGTCAGCAAAGATTAACTTTCCTTCTATATCAACTTGCTCCCCTACACCTATGCGTAATGGTTGTTTCCCTTCTGCCTCTTCACGAAGCATGGACTTAGTTCCTGCCATACCCGTATAGTTATAGGTTGGATATGGCTGAGCAACAAGTTCAGAAACAGGAATTTTACCAATAGTAGCACCAGCACCCATATTTTTTTGTAATGAACCAGGAACTTGTGGCAGGAAAATAGTTTCCGCGGAATCAGCCATAGCAAAAGAAGATAGAATTGTAAAAATCACATTCAATATTGAGAAAATAAGTATAGATTTTTTATACATAAAAACCGACCTCTATTAATTTAAATATTTCTATGGATAGATTTTATATGTATAATGGTCAATTAAGCAAATATATGGATACCTTAAATTTAGTTGAATATGAAAATATAAAATGATTTATACAAATGAGAAGCAAAAAAGTATCATTATACTTGGTGCAACTGCATCTGGAAAAACAAGATTAGGTGTGCGAATTGCTCACGAATTTCAAGGAGAAATACTATCAGCAGATTCACGGCAGGTGTATATCGGGTTAGATATAGGAACAGGTAAGGATATAGAAGAATATTTTAAGGTATCGCCTCCTGTTTCCTATCACCTAATTGATATTGTGCCTGTTTCTCACGAGTTTAGTTTATATGAATATCTGAAATATTTTAATGAAGCATATCAGAATGTGCTTTCTCGGGGTAATTTACCCATTATCGTTGGAGGAACAGGATTATATATTGAGGCTCTAATAGAAGGATATTCGCTGGCTGAAATAACTCTAAACGAAACTTTACGAAGTGAACTTTTTCAATTGTCTATTCAAGAACTGCAACAAAAATTATTGTCCCTAAAACCAAAACTTCATAATACTACTGATTTGCTTGACAAAGAACGATTGGTCCGTGCAATTGAAATTGCAATTGCAGAGAAAGAAGGTAAAAAAATAATCTCTGCACCAAAATTAAGTCCAATAATTTTAGGCGTTCGATATGACCGTGAACATCTTAAACTCCGTATTGGACAACGATTGAAGGAAAGGCTTCAGCATGGACTTATAGAAGAAGTGGAAAGGTTAAGAACAGAGAATATTAGTGATGATAGACTTTTCCAATTAGGTCTGGAATATCGTTATGTGCTTTTGTTCCTTCAAGGTAAGATAAAAAATAAAAATGATTTGTTCCAAAAATTGCAGTCTGCAATCTGGGAATTTTCAAGGAAACAAGAAATCTGGTTCAGACGATTGGAGCGGAAAGGATATCCCATTTATTGGATACGAGGTAATGAATTTGAAAAAGCGGAAAAATGCATTAAGGACAATTTATGAAAGAGAAAATAAATGAATACTTGAATAAAAGGGCTACACTGAACCCCTGGCAATTGGAAACTTCCCTGAATAGAAGGGTTGAGCAAGTTGTAGTTGTTCCTGCGTATAATGAATTTCACAATATTACAAATTTGCTTCATTCCCTTTCCCAGAATGATAGTATTATATGTGAAAATACTCTGGTAATTATAGTTGTCAATAATCGCAATGAGACTCTAAGCCCTCCTGAACATATTGAGAACAATCAAAACACATTAGATTTTTTGAGGGAGAGTATTTATAAAAAAGAGACACCATTTTATTTAGGTGTGATTGATGCGTCTACTTCGGGTTATGAGTTGCCGCCGGAACATGGTGTAGGTCTGGCTCGTAAGATAGGGCTTGATTGGGGACTTCATATATTGGCACAAAACAAAGACAATACAAGTGGGCTTATCTGTCTTGATGCAGATTGTGAGGTGTCCCAGAATTATCTGACCGAATGGATGAACTTTTTTAAATCACATACGCATTCTGCGGGAGTGATGTATTCTGAGCACCGTTTTGATGATTCATTATTAGGGCAATGTATGCTTGCTTATGAGATTTATCTACGGACTTATGAATTGGGATTGCATTATGCTTGTTCCCCATACACTTTTCTGCCCATTGGCTCTACAATAGGTGTTTCTGCCTCTCTTTATGTAAGTGCAGGTGGTATGAATACCCGCATTGCAGGTGAAGATTTTTATTTTTTACAACAACTGGCAAGGCTCGGTGAAATACAAAGATTATGTAATGCAACTGTTTTCCCTGCTGCACGAATATCCAATCGTGTTCCGTTTGGCACAGGTGCAAAACTTCAACAATATATTAATCAGCCCGAAAAGAGATATTTAACATATCCAATAGAAAGTTTCGATATTTTGCGAAAATGGATTAAGAGCCTTGACAATCCTGATGAAAATCCTGAATACATGCTATTGCATGCAGAACAAATTCATCCAGAATTAGCCCATTTCCTTGTGTCAAATTACTGGTTACAAAAGACAAAAAAGGTATTTCAACAGAACCAGAATAAAATTTCGTTAAAGTATCATCTACACGAGTGGTTTGATGGATTGAAAACGATAAAACTCTTACACCATTTGAGAGACCTTGCTTTTAGGAGTGCAAATCTTTTCCACACATTAGAAGAACTTGCGAATGAACTAAAATTACAAGAATTCAAAGAGATAAACTTTGAAAACATAGAAACAGATTACACAAAACATAAAGTTATTCTGGGCAAATTGAGGAAACATTGGGGGAGACTAAATATTGCAGGGATTAACTACCACATTGAGAGTAGTTAATCCCTTTTGCAAAAGATAGGAGGTATAGTAGATATAAGGTTTCACTTGCTTATTGAGTTTTGCCTATGTCCAATTTCTAACAAAGAAATGTAGAAACACTTATGGTTTTTACTTTTCATCTTTTGATTTAGAACTGGAATCTTCGGATGAAGATTTCTTCATTGGACAGCAAGAAGGCTTACAAGACTTTGACCCATCTTTTTGTGCAGGGCAAACATCTTTTGCCGCACAGCAGCCGGGTTTGTCTTTTTGTAACGGACATGCTGAAGCCGGTTTCTCATTTGTCTGGGGTTCAGCAAAACTTGCCATTGTAATAAAAAGGGCAAGCACAACAAAGGTGGCAACAACAATCTTACTCGTATTTAAGATTTTACTTCTCATCTTGATTCTCCTTATTTAATGAGTTGATTTTTAACTTTGAAAGTAAAAACAAATTCATATCTATTTTTATTTCATAAAATATTTATACATTAAGACCTTTGAGAAATCAATTTGGTTTATACAAAAATAATAGCCAAACCTCTATCATTAGTTTTTTGAGATTAAGAGATAAACCGCGAAAGTCGCCAAGTAAGACGCAAATGTGCAGATAAGCTGTTTTATTCAATCACCTAAAAATATGTATTATAAACACTATTACTCGACAAGGAACATTACGAGATAGCAACATAATTTCCAAAGTCTTCCATTTCAACTTTCTTGTATTTTATTTAATAACAAATATAGCATAGATAATCTTATTGCTATCTCTATTCATCATCATATTAAACCATTGTCGTTACTGCAAAAAACCTTATACCATCAAAAAAGAAAGAAAACTCAAACGAAAATTCAATAGATACATTTGTTGATGTAATTATTCTTCGCTAGTTTTATTTATTTTTGATATAGACTATATTTGGTAAAAAGGCTCAAATAAATTTAGTAAAATCTTATATTTTGATTATTTTCTACTATTAACTGTTCTGTGTATCTAATTCAATTTGCAACTGTTCAACACAAACTCCTTCACCTGTATTGCGAAATACACTTTCAGCCGAAACAAATATTTGCAAATTGCTATTATTTATTATCTCTCTTTCGGAAATTTTTGGAATTTCAAATATTGAACAGACTTCATTATAGCCTTTATTCAATACATAGGGTTTATCTGTTTTTTCTAACAGCAGTTTCCCATTACTTTGGTAGAGTTTCCATACAATAAATGTTTCTGTATCGTAAGAATTAGCATAAACACGCATAGAGGCTATGTATCTCTCTGCTCGCAATTGTTCCACATGACTGCTATTATCTGGGTTTAAAAACCATTTAAATACTTCTACCTCTTGCCCTGTGCTTAAAGCCAGTGGCACAATAGGTGGAACAAGCAGCATTGCTGAAATAAACTCTCTTCTTGAACAGGATGTTTTTCTCATTATATAAACCTATTAAATATTATAAATAGTCTTTTCTTATTGTATATAACAAGTCTAGATTTAATCCCTTGTCCAGATTGTCAAATTTTTCAAATCTCTCGGTTTTGCAGGTAGAAATGTTATAGCAAGAACATAGCCAATAACAAATAATAACGCGTCTGCTATGAGTCTTGTGTAGTATGAATCAAATGGTTGTGCAATGAGTTTACTCATACTTTCAGATACTCCCATGTTTAAGAACAAGTCTTTCGTAATCCAGCCCAATTCGATGCATGAAATATAAGAACAAAATATTACAGTAACGACAATCCCGCTGAACACGGCTCTTCCATCACCTCGCTTTGTCATAAACCCCAAGAGATAAAGCCCTAATAGTCCCCCTGCACTAATTGAAGAAAGTTTTGTAGCGGTATCCTGTAAAGTTTTACTTTCTGCCATTAATAAGAGCACAGCACCCCCAATCATTAATACAGAACTTATAATGGCGATTGCTTTAGCCACATATACATAATGTTGGTCAGAACGACCTTTGGCTATATGCCGTTTATATATATCTACAATACTAACCGCAGAGACGGCATTTATACTTGAAGAGAGAGACGACATGGCTGCTGCGAGTACACCTGCAATGACCAGACCTGAAAGTCCACTTGGCAAGACTTTAACAATAAAATAGGGCAAAATTTGGTCTGCTTTTAATTGTCCTGTAAGCATTGCATGTGCCTGTGGGTCGGGAAAAATCTTGAAATAAACATACAAACTAGTCCCCAGAAACATGAAAAACCCCCAAGTAGGAATACTACACAAACAGCAAACCCATATTGCTTGTAAGGCATCCTTAGGACTTCTCGCCGCTACATACTTTTGAATTACATTTTGATTACTACTATATTCTGTAAGCCATTGATTTAGTCCTACAAGAAGTATCATTAGTATTGTTTTATCTGAAAGTGAAAAACCCCATCTTGCAGGTTCAAGTTTGCCTGTTGTCATGTTCAAATCACCCAGCATAAACTTCCCATCGGCAACTGCTTCTTTTATGATTGTCCCCAATCCACCGGGCACACTCCATATTACTATTCCCAGACAGATAAAGCCACCTGCCCAGAGTAAAAACGATTGTATAAAGTCCGTCCAGATGACCGCTTCAATCCCGCCTAAAACCGTATAGAACGAGGTAACAATTCCTCCAATTAACACACACACATACGGATTCAAATGTGTCATTTCATATACGAGCAGACTAACAAGATATAATATTAAACTGAGACGAATCAATTGACTTATTATAAAGGCTATTGCCGCATAAGCACGCGTCACAGGTCCAAAACGACCCTCCAGATATTCAAATGCCGATACAATACCTGCTCGCCGATAAAATGGTAAAAATATTAAACTTGCAAGATACACACCAACCGGCAGCATAAGACAGAGCAAAAACCGAAGGTAAGCCGTTTTATAAGCATCAGCCGGATATGCCACAAAAGTTATTGAACTAATGCTGGTAGCAAACATGGATAAGCCTAAAAGCCAGCCAGGATAAGAACGCCCGCCCAAAAAATAACCCTCAGTGCTTTTCCCACGATGTGCAAACAGGGGTCCCATCGCTGCCATGGCTAAAAAATAAACAATTAGAACAATCCAATCAAACAAAGTAAATTGTGACATCTATATCTCCTTTATAGGTTATCTGAATTTATTTTTTTTCAATAATTATAAATGACTTTTAAACAATTTTTTTTAATAACTTTACATGTTTTTAACTAGTCATAGCAAGTAAGAAATCCTGTCTTATTCATTAAGCAATGCTTTTATATAGAAAAATATTAGATAAGCGATTACTCTACCATATTCCAATGGCAATACAAGTTTTTATAAACTCTCTTCGGATGTGGCTCTGGATTGAAATCTATGCAATAATTTTGAGGCGATATAGATATATTGAAATATTCATTTATCAAGGTTAAATCCTCTTCAGTGAAATAGCATGCTATTTCTTGCAATGAAACAGGATATTCCCCATGATTAGCATAATATTCTTCCAGTAAGGCAATGATTATAGAATTATAGAAAAAGCATAACGACCGATCAGGCATTAGAGCCATTCTCTCCCAGATTATACCTTTAAGAAACCCATCCAATTCATATTCATAAATATTCTTGCGACTCTTAACCAATTTTAACTCATTTATAGGTTTTGAAAGTATCCCCTTATTGTAAAAGGCTGCATCTTTAAGGTCTTTCCATGTAGATGATTCAAAGGTTGCACGATATTTATCCAATATGTGTGCTACATCATTATAAGATAAAAGTGCCGAGAATAAATTAGAAATGATAGTAAAAGGGTTCTTATTCCCGAACCTTTTTGGCTCTTCTATAAAACTAGTTCGGTCTTTAATAAGTTCATCTTCAACACTAAATAGCCACTTTATATATGCTGTCTTAAAATCAGTTAACTTAATTTTTCCCTTCGCTTCTATGAGTGAACATACTAAATATTCATAAAAAGTATCTGGAAGGGATGGATTAAGTAACAAAGGATTGATTACTCCCCTTAAATACGCTATTATAGTAGAATTAAAACCGCTTAACATTCCCGCGTGAACACAAAACTGAATAGAAGAGTCTAACCAATCCTGAGCATTCTCGTAATCCCCTTTTTCCAGATACAAAATAATGTTTGTAAGTTCAATTATCCACAGTGGAGTCCAATCTAAATATTCCTCATAATAATCTTCATAAACAATAAAGGTGTTTAGTCTATATGCTTCTTTAATATTTTTTAATACATCCTTAGAATCATTAAGTAAATCGGATTTCCATTCATTCTTTGGAGATATACAATCTAATTTTTCTATTTTCACAGGTGCTTCAGAATATTTATAATTTTTGGAATGAAAATCAAATTCCTCTTGTAACTTCCCTTCTTTTATTAAATATTCATAATAGTTTGCCAAAAAATTGCAATAACTCTCCACATGGTATTTATCAATATATTTATCCTTAAAATAATCAGGAAAGGTTATTTTACCAATCGGCATAAAATAACCACAACATATTTTCTCTGAAATTTTTATTGCCTCTTTGAAATAGATATATCCATTTTCACTTGATTTGGCTTTTTTAACCAATTCACTATATTCGGGACAAATTGGCGGTGGGATAAGGAATATTTTCACCAGGACTGAAACTATTAAGGGCAACATCAAAATTATCACGAGTAGAATAATAGTGCTGCGAAGCGACCTCAACCCTTTCTTTTTGGGCATACAAGTTCCTTCAAATTGATTAATCTTCTACGCAAATCACAATTTATTATACAACTTTGGTCACTACTGTCAACTAATAGTTTCAGCAAAGATTATTAGTTTTGGGTAGACAATATTCAATCTTTTACAATGTATGGGCATGTTACCATAACTCCTTACTTTTATAAACCATGACTTTTTAGACAAACCCCCTATATTTAAGATTTTTAGATATACCCCAAAAACTATCTAATGTAGACAAGTTGAAAGTTTTAAAGGCACAGACAGGAATGTTTGTGCTACAGGGATGCCTATGTTACAGAAATACCTGTGCTACTGGAATGTCTATGCTACATAACGCAAAATAATCATATAGGTTATGGCATTCATCTTTGTGCTCTTTATGGTAAAGAAAGAGAATATAATGTTGCTACCCTTTTAAAACTGTTGGGCGTCTCAGTCCGCTATGGTCTGAGACGCCCAACTTCTAAGTCTCAACCTCGTCTATACGAGGTGCTAATCATTTATTAGCGTTGGCGACGACGCAGAGTAAATACGCCTGCCAATGCACTCAACGCACTGAGCACTGCGATACCGATAGTGCCTGCAACAGGTATTCCTGAACCCTTTGTCAGGATTACTTCGTTACTGTAAGCCACATCTATGTAATCGTCTGTAATCTCGCACCGATAAGTGCCAACATCTTCTGCTGCGAATGGATTGAACGCCAATGTGTTTGTCGTTGCACCGGAGATGTTCGCACCATTGCTCACATTTGCCCAGCCTTTGCTGCCATCAGATTTCTGCCACTGATAGTGCAGGCTGCCAATACCGCCTGTTGCCTGGACTGTCATGGCGTAGTTATCACCCGGCACCACTTCGGCATTGGGTATTGGGTCGCCTAATGTAATGTGGTTTCCTATACGGACACGAGCCTGATTCGACGCATGCACTCCTGCAAGGTCTTTTATTTCCGCATGATACATATAAGTTCCCGGAGTTATTGCCGTTGGGTCAACAGTCAACTCAAGTGTATTTGCTCCAGTTTCTACTGTGCCACTTTCCACAACCTCTGAACCACGCAACCATGTATAAGTATCATAGCCCGGTATGAATATGCCACCTGTGAAGGTTACACTTAACTCGAATGTGTTCGAATCTATATACGCATCAGCGTTCTGCGGATGTGCAACAATTTGCAAGAAATCGCCAACATATACTTCTCTCTGGACAGGTTCACCAGCATTATCGCTGTAATCTTTTGGCGTATAGGTCAATACATATACACCCGGTTCATTCACATTTACTGAACCGACAACTTCCGTTAACACCGTTACATCACCCCAGCATGGGTCTTCTGCTGAATAACCCGGGTCTACGAACGGTGTGCCTAATTGCCATGGCAATTGTTCTGCACCAGTCAGTGTTACTGTCGGATAATCCATATCCACTACTTCCAGAGTCCTGGTCACGGTTGCAGACATCGGATTAGAAAGGTCATGGTCGGTTACGCTATATATAATATGGTATGTATCAGGCACAATATAACCGGATACTGGGTCTGTTACCAGTTCGGATGTATTGACAACGACTTCATCTGTCAAATCTCCATCCTCAGGGTCAGTTGCCACATAGCCAGG
>Ga0116193_1002264_pt1 | contig 14803 bp, 21 predicted proteins | sample AD_UKC115_MetaG_FD_89892 | JGI IMG/M metagenome (GOLD analysis project Ga0116193, IMG submission 89892) | Active sludge microbial communities of municipal wastewater-treating anaerobic digesters from Hong Kong - AD_UKC115_MetaG | ecosystem: Engineered > Bioreactor > Anaerobic > Digestate... | reverse complement strand
TATTAGGTATCATTGAAAAATACCTCCAGCCCCTTGGAGGTTCAATCATTCTGATCGCTGTAATAATTGGAGGAGTAAAACTGTTAGTAAGTGCCTATTCGCCGGAAAGACGCAAAGAAACTATGGGCGGATTAGGTTATGTTTTGCTTGGAGCAATATTTATTGGTGGAGCAATGTTCTTCGCGGGTGCATTCCTGGGCCTCGGAAAATCCTTTGATAGTTAAGGAGAAGCTATGACAGAATTTATTATGCCTCTGGATATCACAGGGGAAGAAAAAATGATTGGCGGAGTGTTCTCTCTCCGTCAAATTGCATATTTAGGAGCAGCCTTTGTTTTATTATTCTTTTTTAGTTCATTATCGATTCCGGTAACAATAAAGGTTGTTGGTGATTTGCTAATGATGGCTGTCGCTGCAGCCCTTGCGTTTCTCAAAATCGATAGATTTCCCAACACATCAACCGGAATCAGTTTGGACAAATATATAATGCTTTGGTTGCGCTTTCGTAAACTCCAAAAAACATATTCCCTGGAGGAGATATATGAATAACATCGGGATGACTATTATATTTTTAGTATTAATTATAGGCACGATCATATTTTTCAAAATCCTTATAGACCGTGCCGAGCAAGGTGGGGCAGAACCGCAAGGTGAATCCAAGGACAAATCTCGCAGGAGAAAAATACCTGTCCAGGATTTCGTCGGTATAAAAAACATTAAAAGAAACGTGATAATCAATTCTGATAACCAGTACACAATGATTATAAGGGTGGGGTCTGTTAATTACTACTTGATGTCTCCTATAGAAAGATCAGTAGTTATTAATGGATTATTGGCTCTGGCAAATTCCATCAGTTTTCCAATACAAATATTCTCCACCACAGAATTGATTGACACAATGGATGCGGTAAAAGAGATTAAAAACCACTATTCGGATTTGCCGGACGCACTTAAACCTTATAGTGCCTATTTTAGTGAAGCGCTGACATCTCTCAGATATGACCAAAGCGTGATGGTAAAGCATTCATATATTATTGTTCCGTACTACACGCGGGACGGCTATGAATCAGCATATTCCGAATTAGCGCGCCGGGCTTTAGTATTGATTGATGGATTGGGACAGGCTGGCATAAAGGCGAGCATTCTATCCATGAATGAAATCGTGGATTTACTCCATGGAGTAATGAACAGGGAAGATACCCTGAAACCTTCGGAAGTAATTGAGGAAGGAGGGCTGGATTTATATGTCAGTTAAACAAATAATGCAGGGGACAACCCGTATTAAAGATATAATCGCACCTGATGGCATCGAATTATATCAAACCGAATTTAGGCAGGGCAGTAAATATGGCAGAACATTACTGTTATCTACATACTGCCGAAAGACACATTTGGGCTGGCTGGATGAAATATTGCATCTTGGTGACATTGATTACTCGGTCCATATCGACCCTGTTCCTGACAGGATGGTTATTGACCAGTTAACTAAAAAGATCGCCACAATCGAAGCACAGTATATGATTGACCAAGAAAAGGGCAATATTTATCAAATACCACAGTTGCGTCAAGCTATACAGGACCTTGAAGGAATACGGGATGCCATCTATTCAAATCAGGACAGAATGTTTTTTCTGACTGCTACATTCACCCTCTATGCCAGGAGTCTGCCTGAACTTGATTATTTAACAAATAACCTGAAATCATTACTGGCAAGACGGGCTTCCAAGGCCCGAACTATGCAATTTATTCAAGATAAGGCGTTAAAGACGACAATGCCGTTTGGGAATAATGAGTTAAATATCTACCGGAATGCTACCCTGGGGGGCGTTGTTTCCATGATGCCTTTCACAGGATTCGAGTATTCGCATTCCAACGGCATACTTTTAGGGTTAAACTATTTTTCGCGTACTCCGATCTTTTATAATTCATTCATTGGTGCGCCCGAGTTAGCAAACCCCCATTGTATTTACATTGGGTGGTCTGGCTCCGGTAAAACAGTATTTATCTCGACCAAAGCCTTGCGGTCTGCCCTTCATATGATAAAAAGTGTTTTAATCGATCCGGAAGAAGGGCATATTGCTGCGTGGGTTAAAAAGGCCGGGGGAACAGTAATTGAAATTGATCCTTCTAAGCCTCCGATGATAAACCTGATGGAGATTGATGTAGAAGAAGATCCGGAAACGGGTCCCAGGGTAAATATATTAGATAAGATAGCTGAAATCAGGGCAATATTTGGTTTGGTTGTAGAACGGCAGGCCGGTCAAGGTTTAACCGCAGAAGAAATCGTTGCTATCGAAGAAGCAGTTCGTGAAACTTACACCAACTTCGGAATCAATTCCGACCCAAAAAGTCTTTATGAAAATGATCCCGACCAGTTATCGGTATCAGGAAGAAAGAAAAGGCTGCCAACCATATCTGATTTACAGAAAGCACTGCAGGGGAAGTATAAAGCGGAGCGCATTGCAACACTCGTTAAGCCTATGTTAAATGGCGGCTCATTGGGGATGTTTGATGGACAGTCAACGGTACGATTACAGGATGAATTATTGGTTTGCTTTGATATTCACCGGATCAAGGATGAATTTACCAGGCTTTACGCTATGTCCGTAATTTTAGGCTGGGTGTGGGCAACCTTCACTCAGAAACAACCGCATATCAGAAAAGATGTTTACGTTGATGAAGGTTGGATGTTTGCAAGGCATAAAGATACCGCTGAACATTTGGAACAATTAGGCCGCCGGGCAAGAAAATACAAAACCGGGCTTAATATCGCCTCGCAATCATTTACCGAGTTTACCCGTAGCGAACAGGGACAAGCAGTGCTTGGCAGCTGTGCAACTAGTATAATTCTAAAGCCCCATCCTTCACAAATAAATGATGTGCAGGAAATTTACCACTTATCCGATGGAGCAAGAGAGTTTGTCGAAAATGCCCCCACTGGTTCGGGGTTGCTTATTACTGAGAAGAATGTTGTTCCTATTTATAATCAGTTGATACCGATGGAACTTGAAATACTGGGATTAGGGGGATAAAAAATGTTTAAAAAGGTATTTACATTATTACTGCTTTTCCTGGTGTTATTAGTATCCCCGGTACTGGCTGAACAAGACATACCTGATAAAGACATACCTGATAAAGATATATCTATACATGAAACAGTCGATGAAGAAAAACAAGTAGTACGAGATGAAGATGAAGGCGGCTGGGTTGACAAGATGCTGGCTGCCCCCATAAACGGAGCTGTAAAGGCATTAAGGGCATTGGGATTAAAAGACTTAGATACCTTGCTCTTTAATAAAGGAGTAAAGGACTATGTTATCCCGCCATTTTGCGATCAGTCATCTTGGGATAATATCACTAAATGGTACAGGACCTTTTACTACGCAGCCTTCGGGCTGGTATTTATAGGTCTGTTCTACACAGGAGCAAAAATAGCTTTCATTGCCTATACTCCTAAAAAAAGAGAAGAAGCTATGAAAGGGTTAAGCCGGTTTCTATATGCGTTTTTGATTATCGCGGCAGCACCCCTTATGATACAGTTCTTTTTGCAGATCAACAATGCCGGTGTAGAAATGATGGCAGACATAGCAGGTGATTTGGGTGTATTAAAAGATTTCCAGACAAACAGTGATGGTGCGGGGGGAGATTTTATTACTAATCTCTACACAGGCCATGTTCTCACTACCGCTATTGTTAAGCTGGCTATGGTTGGTCTGATGGTTTATTTTAATGTTTTGTATTTAGTCCGAGCCTTAGTGTTGGCAGGATTGATGGCTCTAACACCCTTGCTTATTTGGCTCTGGGCAATAACGAGCAATGAGTTGGCGTTTAAAATATGGTTCGGTGAGATTATATCGGTCACATTTATGCAGATGTTACACGCTTTTTCTTTATTGTTTTTTCTGTCATTTGTCGGTTCTCTCGACATCTGGTGGGCGATTATCGTAGCCCTCTTTATGATAATTCCCTTTACTAAGATTCTTCGTAACATATTCCAAGGATTTCTCAGATTTCTGGGTATTGATGAAGAAGGTCTTGCTGCAGGGCAACTGGGGATGCTCGGTGGGCTGGCACTTATGGGTAAAGCCACAGTAGGACGTGGAAAAGTGGGAAGTTCTGCTTCGGTTGGAATAGCCGGTGGAACAGCCAGTAGCAATTCCAATACAGGTGGTGCCTTTGGAATTATTAATACATCCGGACAGCCGCAGGCACATGGCAGTCTGGCTACTTTATCCAAAATATCTCCGGCGATAACTAAAGTAGCAGGAGTTATAGGCGCAGGAGTTGGCTTGTCTATGGCAGCCCCGCTGTTAGGAGTGAACCCTGGGATGGCAGCAACAGTAGGTGGTGCCGGAAGGTCGGTAGCAAGCGGATTGACCGGAATATCTGCACGAAGCACAGCTTTGGGTGCAATGACAGCAAAGAATATATTTCAAACAGGTTCATTGTCGGAAGGTTTAATTAAAACCGCAACTGTACAAACGCCAATTGACTTCAGTCGAGTAGAAGGGTATGCAGGAGGAACGCATGAAGAAAAAGCACCGGAGACTTCCGGCGAGGCAGCCATGGGCTTATTAGGAGCGGCGATCAATCCAAATACTGCCCAGGGTTACGAACAAGGCCAAAACTTATACAGATCACTTTCAGGAACATCATTATCAAGAACAGCGGAAAACGATCCAAGAGATGGAGGAGCAGATCCTATGCAGTGGAGAACGTAAAGGAGGAATCGTATGAAAAAGACAATAATTCTAATCACCTTATTGTTAATTGGAATGATGACGTTTTTACCAGTTGCCCTTGCTGATGAAACAGACCAACAGCAAGTGACGACAGAAACTACTGTCTTATCCGAAGATGGCGTACAATCCATATCGCCGGAAGAAGCCGCAAATCGTATTAGTACAGGATTTCTTAAACTATATAAAAACGGGATAACATTTATACCAAACTTGGCTTTGGTGGCTTTATTATTCGGGGCGATAATTGCGATGCTGGCAGCTGCTTTTAATTTAGAACGCATACTTAAAGGTTCGATACTAGGAATGGTAGTAGTGCTTGCAGCAGTTGCGATAGTATATGCCGGTCCCTTTTTGACGGCTATAGCCAAAGGATTTGGAGAAGGATTATAAACTAAAAAATATGTGTCCTGTACAGGGCAATTTGGCGCCTCATGCTTAAACGAGCATGGGGCTTTTTTATATTAAAAAATCAGAAAATCTTATTTAGTTAAGAAAAAATGCCACAGACTTTCGAGAGAAAGGCAGGGTACACGGTAATTCCGTAAAACCGTGAAAAATCCGAAGGAGGGATAAAATGATTGTTAAACCTGGTCAAAAAGTAGCTGTACCACGCACGGGTGGAACAAAAAGCGAAGGACAGATAATAACAATTATAAACCAGGGCCGTGTCTTGGTTGAATTTCCTTTGGGAGAAACATTCCGAGGGAGAAAAATCCCTGAAGAACTTCGGGGGAAGACAGGACAAAAGATCCTGTCTATAGACAGGTTAGAATTTATCTAACCTTACTATAGCCCACATCCATATTGGATGTGGGTTCTTTTTTTGTCAATTTGCCTTCAAAATAATGACTTAGAATATATCTTCTACGACAAAAAAGTATTGACATTATTATGTTTTCGACCTAGAATAAAGTATAAACAAAAAGATTATTTTGTCCTAGAATACATTCCAGATTATAGCACGCTAGAAATCAAAATCACGACTTCACACACCAAGAAGAAATAATCAGAATGATTATAAATATAAATTCCCGAGAATGGGGTTGGTTAAATGAGTAACACCCGCCAAATAGTGAAATACCAGACAAACAAATATTTGTTAGAGATAATTGACAACTTACATTTAGCCGAGCCAGAAAATGCTTCCAACATACATCATAAATACTCCCGGCTTAAAATTAATGCACTTGATTACTCTCAAGGCACGGGAGAAAAGACCATCACAGCAGATGCAAATATTGATGCGACAACGGCAAAATACATAGCTGAAATAGCATTAAGATTGTCCCCGAATGACAAAATAAAAGTTTATTCTGAACAAAAAATTCTTAGTCATGCGCTTAATGACAGCGGTTTGGCTAAAGTAACGATCTTTTCGATTCTTTATGACAGCAGCCGCACTTACTCATGGCAAATAATAGTTGAGAATGGTCTGGGCAAACCCCAAAAGCAATCCACTGGAGGAATAGCTCTGGAAAAGGGTTCTTACAAGAGAGAAAAACAAGTTCAGGTTTATATGAGTGACATGGATTTCAAAAAACTTATTTTGAAAGTTAGAGACTATATATTAATCTGGGAAACTGTTCACTTACGGTCGCTGCTGCAGGAACGGGATAAATACGAACAAAGTACGCGCATACCTGCGAATAAATAAAGGAGTATCTAATATGGGTTGGGCTACATTTGCGATAGAAAAACTCAAAAATGGACACCCGGTTATAATTAGACCCCGTGGAAACTCCATGGCAGGACTTATTAAAAGTGGATCTCTTGTGGAGATAAAGCCATTAGGTAAAAACTCTGTAATTGCAAAACACGACATTGTACTCTGCAGAGTAAAAGGCAGAGAGTATTTACACTTGGTAGGTGCTATACAGGATAATAGATACCTTATCCAAAACAACAGAGGACATATCAACGGTTGGATAACAAGAGATAATATCTATGGAATTTATGTAAAAACCATATCTGGGAAACTGGAATAATCCTAGGGGGATATATAACATGAATGCTATTACTTTATATCAGCCGTGGGCTACATTATGGGTTCTGCGGGAAAAGAAGATTGAAACAAGATCATGGTACACCGGATACCGGGGGCCAATAGCCATACATTCCAGCATTAGTTTTCCTAAATGGGCAAAGGAATTATGCGATGAAGAACCGTTTAAGTCTGCACTGCAAAAACATGGCATTGATAGCTTTAAGGATTTACCCCTGGGAATGGTTCTCGGGTACACCGAACTCATCAACGTAATTAAAATGGATAATCAGAATATTTCATTACTTACTCAAAAGGAATTGGCTTTCGGTGATTATCAGCCCGGCAGGTTCATGTGGATATCTAAAGGCGGAAAAGTCTTTATCAAACCTATTCCTGCTAAAGGAAAGCAAGGTATATGGAAATGGGAACACGCATCAAGGTGGTGATAAATTGAACACCGTTTTGAAATATCCCGGAAGTAAATGGAGAATAGCTGATTGGCTTATATCTTATATCCCCGCGCACCATTCATATGTAGAACCATATTTTGGGTCAGGTGCGGTTTTATTCAATAAGACGCCCGGTGCTATTGAAACCATAAACGACTTGGAGTGGGATGTATGCAACCTTTTTCATTGCATAAAAAAAGATAGTAAAAAACTGGCCAGCAAATACACGAATTTGAAACAAATTACATTGGAGCAAAGGAAAAGAAGGTATTGGCTAAAGGAATGAATTGCATAGTGGAAGCTAATGGAAGCGAAGACAATATCACCGACCTTTTACAAGCAGAAGAACAGGGGCGGCTTATTGAAATTGTATTCTGCAGGGATTGCAGGAAAATAATGACCCCGGATTGCCCTATGTGTAGTTTTACTTCTGATGGCTATTGCGAAGCCGGGCCAAACAGTGATGGATACTGTTTTTTAGGTGAGAAATAATACAAAGTCCAGATGAAACGACAGAATGGGAAGGTGATTATTCTGGCGGAAAGTGTATTAACCAAAAAAATTAAAAAATCGTTAAGAGGTTATGCACCTTTAATGCCAAGTAAATTAAGAACTATCCGATGGGCAGAGGAAGTGGATGTTGGCACAGGCTTTGTGGATGCGATCCGCTTTGAGGACTTTATTGAATCTACTAAAACCGAAATTGGGTGTACCGGAGTAAGGCCGGTAAAATCATTTTGTGCTACAATTCCTGATTGCGAGAAATGCCCATTTTGGGGTACTAGAACCATAAACACTATTGGAATAGCGACTACCTGTTTTGAAATTAAGATATCAAAAAACGATTTTAAATCAACCAATGGACATAACTTTGTAGGAAATTTTAATTATTATGTTATCCCAAAAGAATTATATTCTGAGATTCAAGAATTAGTACCTGACGATATTGGAGTTATTCTTTATCACGGACACGGATACCTGAAAAAGAAGAAGGAATGTGTGTTTAAAGAGGTAAATAAAGAAGATTTAAGCAGATATCTATATAACGCATTGAAGAAGTGGGTTGACCAGTATTATTAAATTCATGAAGAAAACACGAAAGGCGGAACTATGATGAGTATTTGGGCTGATTGTGATATATGCGGAACGCTTGGGCCATGTAATTTAGTTGATGGATTATGCTTGTGTGATTATTGCTTTGACGATTATCAAGCGGATTTAGAGGAAAATAATCCCGAGAACTATTGTGATGAAAATTGTGCAGATTGTGATTACTGGGAGGAATGTGGGAACAGTTATTAATTCAGCACATTCCAGATATTAAACGAAGGAGAATAAGATTATGGGAGTATACAGGGCACCGGCTGTTTTTAGTATAGAATGTGATGAATGCGGGTATGGGTTTGATACGATGGGGGAAGCAAGGTCCGTTACTGAACAAGTACAGCAACTTGCTGAATCAGGATGGAAGGGAAGCCACAAATGGAGATATGGACTGTGCCTTCGTTATCTGCCCAAATTGTGGCGGCGAAATGACGCTTAATATATCTGTCGAGTATATGTGTACTCCGTTTGAAGGGGGCCGATAGATATGATGCTTATGTTTTGTGGAAGGTAGGAGAACGATGGCGGATAACCAGTCATTAATTGAACGAATAAGAAAACTTGCCGTGATAGCAGAAAAGGGTGCTGGTGGCGAAAAAGAAGCAGCGGCTTTATTATTAGAGCGGTTAATGGATAAGCACGGCATAACGGAATCTGACCTGGAAGAAGAACCAATAGAATTTGAATGGTTTAAATATAAAGACGATCTCCAAAGAAAACTTCTTCATCAAGTCATATACACAGTATTAGGTGATCGGGAATTATATAATTGGAAGGGATCAAGAAAAAAAGAGGTCGGGGTGTATTGCACTGCTGCAGAAAAAACAGAGATTGAAATAACTTATGACTTTTACTACCGGGCTATGCAGGAAGAACTTGAAACTTTCTTATATGCTTTTTATAGTAAAAATCATCTTTTCCCACCGCCTAATAAGAAATTAATTGAATCGAACGAGCCTCCGATAAGCATGGAAGAGTTGATGAAAATATCCAATATGATGGACGGAATGGCAAAGCATACCCTTAAAAAAATGATTGCAGGGTAAATAAAAGGGCACAGAAGAGGGTATATTATGGCGGTTCTAGAAATACCTAAAATTGGTGACAGATTATATTTGATGAATAGACAAGTAATCGTAACAAAAGTATATGCAGATTTTCAGCTTATCAAGGTGCGATATATCGAAGATTCTATTGAGTTTCTCATTGATGGTTGTGCGGTTACAAAGCTCCCGGATAACACAAAAACAATATCATTAGGAATGTTGTCCCACTCGGGCCGTTAAAGAAAAGGGTTGTACTTATATAAGGAAGGGCTCCTATGATAAACTATAAAATCTACTTAGAAAACGATCAAAAGGATCCAAAGACAATCGAAGCCTATATAAAAGCAGTAGTAGAATTTCAGAAATGGTATTCTAGCTCCACGGGGCAAGATTTCATTCCTGAAATAATAACCTCGTTGGACATCAAAGACTATATAAGCTGGCTTGCTACCAACAAGAAGCAGGCGGCTAGGACAATAAACAAAAAACTGGGGGGGTTAAAAAACTATTTTAACTATTTAATAGAAGAAGGAATTTTAAAAGTAAATCCCACAGTAAAAATAAAATCGAAAAAGATTTCTTCTCTGCAGCAGTCACCCAGATGGCTAACCAGGCACGAACAAGCCAGACTGTTACACTGTATTGCAAAAGTAAAGAACTCTAAAAAGATGGCGAGAGACTATTGTATGGCCCAATTAATGCTGCAGGCAGGGTTAAGAGTATTTGAAGTGGCTGCACTTGATATCGACGATATAGACTTAAGGCGCAACATCTTAACTATCCGAGAAGGCAAGGGAAACAAGATGGCAGTATTGCCGATAAATAAAGACCTTCGCAAAGCAATAGAGTCTTATTTAGATGTAAGAGAAACCAAAAAATCGGCGTTATTTATATCAAAAAGGAATAATCGTCTTACGGATCGAGGAATACAGCATCAGTTTCGGAAATACTTTGACCTTATTAATCTACCTGATACCACTGTCCATTCCCTGCGGCATTCATTCTGTAAGAATCTGTTGGATCAACGGGTTGAATTGACTGTTGTGGCTCAATTAGCCAGACATGAAAATTTGGACACCACTAGAAGATATGTTACTCCTGGTGAACACGATTTAAGGTCAGCAGTCGAAAAGACAAATTGGGAAGATTAAGGGTATTGTTCATATGCGAACAACTTATATATATCGCTCAAACCCATTATTTGCTTCAAGTTTACTTAAACATTTGTTTGTGTTTACTATATGCATTTCTGCTCATAGGAATTTTTTGTGAACAATTACGAAGTTCAATTTCATAAACTCTGTCGCTAATCTGTGTTATACTTATAATTTGCTTCTTATTCACTATAAATGCTCTATGACAGATATATATCGGAGGCATTATGTTTATTCAAAGGGGCATAATATTTACTTCTACCCATTTAGACAAATTCCTCTATTTTAGAATATATTGGAAGGATTATTTTGGAATTTATTGAAGTAGTTATTATGCTATGTTTCAGGAGGATCATTATGAAAAGATCAATTATTCTTGCCGTGTTGCTGTGTTTTGTCCTGGCATTGCCGGTGATGGCTGCTCCAGACGTAATGCTTGATGGGAAACCTTTGATGTTTACTGATGCGGAACCTACGATCGAAAACGGTCGTACTTTAGTTCCTTTAAGGGCCATCTTTGAAGCCATGGGAGCTGAAGTTTTCTGGAATCAAAACACGAATACTGCTACGGCTATAAAAGGAAATACCAGAGTCGTTCTGCCCATAGGCTCCTTACAGCCTACGATCAACGGCTCGGTACAGCAACTTGATGTGCCCGCCAGAATTATCAATGGCCGCACCATGGCTCCGCTACGATTTGTAGGAGAAGCTTTCGGTGGGAATGTACGCTGGGACCAGGGGACGCAAAACATCTATATTACTTCACCAGAAGCAAATCTGATGCTATCGTCAACACAAAAGGTTTTCGTTCATTTTATCGATGTCGGACAGGCTGATTCCATATATATTTCTTTGCCGAATGACCAGGATATCCTGATCGATGCAGGCAATCGTGCAGATGGATCCACAGTGGTAAGTTATTTGAGAAACCAAAAGGTAGATGATATAGAACTACTTATCGCCACCCATCCTCATGAAGATCATATCGGAGGCGTCCCGGATGTCCTGAATATGTTTGAAGTGGAGAATATAATCGACAGCGGATACCCAGCCAATACGGCTGCCTTCAATACTTACTTTACTGCCGTACAGGCTGAAGGAGCAAAATATGCCCAGGCAGGTTATCAGTCTTTTACCTACGGCAGTGCTACGCTTAAAATACTTACGGGTCACGAATACTGTGATGACGTTAATAACTATTCAGTAGTATGCCGACTTGATACCGGTGATATAGAATTTTTGTTCATGGGAGATGCTGAAAATCCAGTAGAGTCAAACTTATATGGAGATCTTTCTGCAGAAGTATTGAAAGTGGGACACCACGGATCCAGTTCTAGCACCACCAAGAGCTTTCTTGATCTAGTAAAGCCCAAGGCAGCTATCATTTCTGTTGGATCAGGGAATGATTATGGTCATCCATCCAATAAGGTATTATCCAGGCTGCAGTCAGCAGGAGCCAAGATCTATCGCACAGACGAACAGGGAACTATTATCGTAACTACCGACGGCAGCACTTACAGCATCAATGCTTCACCCAGCACATCTATAGCAGCTCCAATTATTCCATCAGTGAACTCAGATAAATATATCGGGAACAAGAATACTAAGAAATTTCATCGTATAAGCTGTAGCTCACTACCCATGCCTTCCAACCAGGTGATATTTAACTCCAGAGAAGCAGCCATCGCAGCTGGCTATGTGCCATGCAAGAGGTGCAAGCCATAATATAGCCGTTGAGCCTGATGCCAAAATTAGAAAAGGAGCAAAGTGAAGATGAAAAACAGAACTTTGGTTTTACTGCTGTTTCTTGTTGTCTTAATTACTGCGTTTGCTTTTAGATGGGTAGAAGGTCCAATACAAGCAGATAACAAACTGGAAATTGTTCATCTAAAAGATCGGTGGACTGGACAGGCATGGATACAATGGTACGGAACAGATGCTTCCGGGAATTTCTATAGTGGGCAAATGGAACCATATTTTGAACAGAATAAAATTGATAAAAAAGCACGGAAGTATGTTTCCAAGTTAACAAAACAGCGAATAGAGTATCTTGAGTCCGAAATTTTAAAACAAAACAAAATTAAAGTGGATAATGCCGTTGGATACGCTCAATGGATGCGACTCAGCAGCGAATACGGCGCAGAGTTTGATGCAAACAACCCAATCAGAAGAGTGACCCCGACTGGGAATAATCCTAGACAAGAACGGCAAGCAATGCTGGATGAACTATCAGTAGAGGTAGAAAGGATTGAGGCACGCAACAAATATCTCGATTCAAAGATCCCTAATGAGTTAAAAGAACAAGGGAAAGCATGGGAAAATGCTAATCATCAAGTAGAAAAATATAAAGCGGAGATAGGAAATAATTCTAAAAGTTGGGTAAAGGATGCTTCCATTACAAAAGCAAAGGAAGCCCTTACTAGAAAGGCGTTTATAATTCGCTATGCAGGCACAGTTATATGGATAGTGCTTTTGGTGTTAACGATAGCTCTTATCTTAAGGGGTGTTTCCAATAGTAGGAGTCAAAAAGAACCTTTTAAATATTATGGGAGGTGATTAAATGGATTCTTATATTTTATCACTGCTGCTAAATATAATATTGCTAATCATCATCATGGCAATGTTGCTGGCTTACCACAAACAGGAAAACAGCTATAGAAAACAGCTGTTGGACAAAATGGATAGTCTAATAGAATTGCTGGGAACCAAAAACGCTAACGATTAATAAAGCAGAAGCTCCTCTCGCTCTTAAGTGATAGTAATCTTGGGAGCAGAGTATTAAAAGAAGCGAACATCACATTAACATGAAGGTATAGTGTTATGAATATAAGAAAGAAGTTTCAAAAAATCAAATTGCCCGTGCATAACAAACATACTAAACCTCAGTATTATGATCCTTTCCGCAAAAGATTGGTTTCTGTTACCCCTGAAGAAGAGGTGCGGCAAAAGACTGCATATTTCCTTCGCGATGTATTGCAGGTGCCCGAAGATCTTATTGTCACGGAAGAACATTTATCACACTATGGACTCGACAGTAGATACCGCGCTGACATTGTCATTGATGCAATTTGTGATGATACTCAAATCCCTCTAGCTGTCGTTGAATGCAAATCATCTGAAGTTCAGATAAGTGATCAAGCAGTTGATCAAGTCTTCTCTTATGCCTTTGCCCTAGAGGCTAAATATGCCTTTGTGTCTGACGGATTGGATATGTACGTTTATGCATATGATGACGAATTAGAAGCATATTCTCTGCTCGAGGATCTCCCTTCTTATTTCGATATGCTAAAACAGAATCATTCTTTTCAAGTAATTGCGGAAGACGAATTTGAGCGGACACCGTTTGAACTGTTAGCCAATGAGGATCCAGAAGATATATATATTATAGGGGAAGACACTCCCCCAGGTAAAAAGAGACACATTAAGAATATTGCAGAAGCCCTTATGGACTGTTCGCACAAAGCCTGTCCTATGGAGTACGAAGGATTAAAAATACTGAAAGATCTGGGTACAAGCTATCGCCACTATGGTAATGCTTCTGGCAGTGACTTCGGAACGGGACATTATCGAATGATCCTTACCGAGGATAAAACAGGCGAGGAGACAATCTATGGATTCTCGATTCAAGCCACGGGAAAGACATATAATGATGAGAAATATGGAAACCAGACTGGCAAGAGTTGCCTGATCGTCTCAAAATCGGGGGAAAAGAAAGATGTTTTAGTGGTGCAAATTAATCTCAACGAATGTCTAACTGTTTCACAGAAAGAAATTATTATTACGCACCATGGAAGAACCAGTATGAAGTATGCAAACATTGCAGAATTCAAGGAACGGATCCATGCCAGTGCCCCTGATTTAATCCGTAACGAGCGGATATTCCTGGGCGCTCTTCCCAAAGGCGAACTATTATATTTGGATATGGATGGTTTTATGCATCTCCTGGTCAATCTGATTAGATACTGTAACATAAGGGATGAATATAAACAATATTTAAGCAAGAAGAGGAAAAACCCATAGGAGTAATATCGTCCTTATTGAAGGATTATGTACTTTGCGGCTATCTTTATTTAGCAATATATGTAATCCCATTTTTAATAGTCTAAAAACTACTTACTTCCAAGCGGCAGATCAAGTTTTCGAAAAACTATTGAAGGTATCCATATTACGCAATTCTAATATTGGCGTTTAAGATACATTCAATGCTTTAGTCAGGGCATATTATTTCAATCATTATTCTTTTAATAAAGAATAAACCTGCTCTGAAATACTCCAAACCTTCCTCCAGTAAATGGAGCAACATTCTTCCAATCACCCATATCTTT